>ENA-OWNT01000980-OWNT01000980.1-seawater-metagenome-genome-assembly--contig:-NODE-980-length-44490-cov-11.326188_pt1 | contig 44490 bp, 42 predicted proteins | sample MGYA00238136_ERZ651165 | MGnify/ENA primary metagenome ERZ651165 (study PRJEB26861, sample SAMN08777766) | seawater metagenome | isolation source: coastal seawater | place: USA: Florida | collected... | reverse complement strand
CCGGTCTACTTACACCTTCCAACGACCATTTTCCCTCGACGAGCCTCCGCATTTCCGACTTGACGTGGTGTGATCTTACGTCAAGCAAATCGTGACGCAACGTCGGCATTACGTAAACGTCAAGCAGATGTTGTAAACCCGGAAACGGCACATCACCTGAACGTCAGAGCTCAGGTGAGAAGAGTGAGATGTTATGACCGAAGACATGATGACTATCCGTGAAATGTGCGACGCCTACGACGTGACACCCCGCACTTTGCGGTTCTACGAATCCAAGGAATTGCTGTTTCCGACCCGCGAAGGCCAGAAACGCCTGTTCACGCGCCGTGACCGTGCGCGGCTGAAACTGATCCTGCGCGGCAAGCGCTTTGGCTTCAGCCTCGAGCAGATCCGCCAACTGCTGGATCTGTATCACATGGGCGATCAGCAGCACACGCAGCTGGCGCGCACATATGACATTGCCCGCGAACGCCTGTCCGAGATGGAGCAGCAACGCGAAGAGCTGGACGAGGCCATTGCCGACCTCAAGGAACAGCTGAAATGGGGCGAACGCGTAATCGCCTCGATGACCGACAAAAAAGCGGCCGAGTGAACCAACGGGCCGCACCCAAACCAATACCATTTCCGTAAGTCAGGGACTCCAATATGCCGACCTATACCGCCCCCATCAAAGACCTGCAGTTCGTGATGCACGACGTGCTGAAAATCTCGGGCTCTGATATCCCCGGATACGAAGATCTCGAGACCGATTTCACCGCCGCCATCCTTGAAGAAGCCGGCAAGATCAGCTCTGAAGTTCTGGCGCCGCTGAATGTGGTCGGCGATACCGAAGGCTGCCGCCTGGAAAACGGTGTCGTCTACACGCCGACCGGTTTCAAGGCCGCCTTCGAACAGGTCAAGGACGGCCACTGGACCGGTCTGGACATGCCCGAGGAATTCGGTGGCCAGAATATGCCCGCCGTGATCGGTTCGGCCGTCGGAGAGATGTTCTCGGGCGCAAACCAGGCGTTCACTATGTATCAGGGCCTGACCCATGGCGCCGCCTCGGCGATCCTGGCGCATGGCACCGACGAGCAAAAGGCCAAATGGTTGCCCAAAATGGTCAGCTGCGAATGGACCGGCACCATGAACCTGACCGAACCGCACTGCGGCACCGACCTGGGCCTGATGCGGACCAAGGCAGAGCCACAGGGCGACGGCACCTACAAGATTTCCGGCCAGAAGATCTTTATCTCGGCGGGCGACCACGACATGGCCGACAACATCGTGCACCTGGTGCTGGCCAAAATCCCCGGCGGCCCCGAGGGCATCAAGGGCGTGTCGCTGTTCATCGTGCCCAAGTTCAAGGTCGATGACGACGGCAACATCGGCGCCCGCAATGGCGTCAGCGTGGGCGCGATCGAAAAGAAAATGGGCATCCACGGCAACTCGACCTGCGTTTTGAACTACGACGAGGCCGAAGGCTATCTGCTGGGCGAAGAGCACAAGGGCATGCGCGCCATGTTCACCATGATGAACGAAGCCCGCCTCGGCGTCGGCATGCAGGGCCTTAGCCAGGCAGCCGCCGCCTATGAAAACGCCGTGGCCTACGCAAAAGACCGTCTTCAGGGCCGCGATGTGACCGGTGCCAAGAACCCCGATGGCCCCGCCGACCCGCTGATCGTACACCCCGACATCCGGCGTTCGCTGATGGACCAGAAAAGCTTTATCGAAGGCGCTCGCGCGTTCATCCTGTGGGGCGCGATGATGATCGACGCCGCCCACCGCAAGGGCGACAAGGATGCCGACGGCCTGGTCAGCCTGCTGACCCCGGTTATCAAGGGTTTCCTGACCGATGAAGGCTATGACATGACCGTCAAGGCGCAGCAGGTCTACGGCGGCCACGGCTATATCGAAGAACACGGCATGAGCCAGTTCACCCGCGACGCCCGAATCGCCATGATCTACGAAGGCGCCAACGGTGTTCAGGCGCTGGACCTGGTCGGCCGCAAGCTGGCCCAGGATGGCGGCAAGCACGTGATGGCCTTCTTCGATCTGGTGAAATCCTTCGCCAAGGACAACGCCGGCCAGAACGAAGCCTTCGATCGCGATTTCCTGGCTCCACTCAAGGCCGCATCGAAAGACCTGCAAGCGGCCGGCATGTACTTCATGCAAAGCGGCATGAAGAACCCGAACGATGCCTTGTCGGGCTCAAACGACTTCATGCACCTGTTCGGCCACGTCTGCCTCGGCCTGATGTGGGCTCAGATGGCCAAGGCCGCGCAGACGGCGTTGGACACGGGTACCTCTGACGTTGCGTTTTATGAGACAAAGCTGATGACGGGCCGCTACTACATGGCACGCCGCCTGCCGATCACAGCGACCCACCTGGCGCGCATCCAGAGCGGTTCCGCCACGGTAATGGGATTGGAAGCCGCGAATTTCTGACCCGGCCCCGGGCGGGGCTACCCCGCCCGGCTCCACACCCGAGGAGAGACAATGCCCAAACGCTTCCGCCTGACCCGTCGTTTCCCCGTCGCCATGACCGAAGACGGCTACCGGCGCCTGAAACGCTTTTCTCATGACGCCGGGTTGGATGAAGGCGAAGCGCTGTCATTTCTGTTCGAGAACTTCGAAAGCGTCACGGATACGGAAAACCTCACCCACCGCCTGAGGCTTTTCAATTCCGAACTGGAAGACCGAAAACGCTGAACATGGAAAATCAAGCGGTGACAATCCAACCTCCGTCGGTGCTGCGACCCTTGGACGCCTCCGGCGGGAGTATTTGGAAAGAGATGAAACGGACGATCGGGTACGCACCACGGCGACAGGGACATGCCAAAATGGGGCTGGCGGCGGAACGGCAAAAGGCGGCGACCTTCGCCCGACAAGCCCCCCGTTCTTCTGGCACCCCCATCAGGACAGCACCGGCTTTGACCACGTATCCCCTCCGGGTCGAGACCGCTGTTTCATCTCTTTCCAAATACTCCACGGGGGCGCGGGGGTGTGAAACCCCCGCTCCGACAACAGCCACAGGGAGGCACCCATGACGATCAAACTGCACTGCTTCGGAGAGAGCGGAAACTCATACAAGGCGGCGCTGGCGCTGCAGCTGAGCGGGCTCGACTGGGAGCCGGTCTTTGTTGACTTCTTCAACGGCGCGACTCGCACGCCCGAGTATCGGGCGCAGGTGAACGAAATGGGCGAAGCGCCGGTGCTGGTCGAGGGCGATTTCACCCTCAGCCAGTCGGGCTGCATCCAGGCCTATGTGACAGAGAAATCCGGCAAGTTCGGCGGCGCCACCCGCGAGGAGAACTACGATATCCTGCGCTGGGTGCTCTGGGACAACCACAAGCTCAGCTCGATGGCCGGCATGACCCGGTTCCTGATGAACTTCCTGCCCGAAGACCAACGTCCGGCCGAGGTGATCGGCTTCAACTTGGGCCGCCTCAAGGCCGCCTATGGCGTGCTCGACGCCCACCTTGAGGGCCGCGACTGGATCGTCGGCGATGGCGTGACCAACGCCGATCTCAGTTGCTGCGGCTACCTCTACTATCCCGAACCATTCGGCTTTGACCGTGCCGAATGGCCCAATATCGACGCCTGGCTGACGCGGCTTTCGGAGCAGCCGGGCTGGAAACACCCCTATGACGTGATGCCCGGCAACCCGTCGGATCGGGCATAACCGGCGACATGGCGCAGCGCGGACGTAAAATGGCGGCGAAGCCTTCCCATATCAAATGGATCACATCCGGTTTGCGAGTGCTCTTTTCATGCTGTCGCGAGTGGTCCTTTTTGGAATTGCGATCTACCAAAAGTGGATCTCGCCACGAAAGAGTTTTCGCTGCGCCTATTCGGTTCGACATGGCTGAACGGGCTGTTCCGGCTATGTTGCAATTGCGATCGCCGAACACGGGCTTTTGCCAGCCATTCCCCTGGTCCGCGCCCGCTTCGCAGCATGCCGCGACGCCTACCGCGCCTTATGCAAAGACCAGAACCGCATCCGGTCAAAAGGGGACCGGTGCGCGTGATACGATCCAAGCGCGGGTTGCTGCGATTGCCACGTACTGCCGTGCGATTGCTCGTTCCAAGTCACCAAGCTCTTCTCACATACCAATACCATCGAAAGGACGTGTCGAATGACCGAAGCCTATATCTATGACGCTGTGCGCACCCCGCGCGGCAAGGGCCGCAAGGACGGCAGCCTGCACGAGGTGACCTCGCTGCGGCTGTCGGCCCAGACGCTGAACGCGGTGAAATCACGCAACAACCTCGAAGGCCACGCCGTCGAGGATGTGATCTGGGGCAACGTCACTCAGGTGATGGAGCAGGGCGGCTGCCTGGCGCGTTCGGCCGTGCTGGCCTCGGACCTCGATGAATCGATCCCCGGCCTGGCGATCAACCGGTTCTGCGCCTCTGGCATGGAAGCCGTGAACCTGGCCGCCAACCAGGTCAAGGGCGGCGCCGGTGATGCCTATATCGCCGGCGGTGTCGAGATGATGGGCCGCGTGGCCATGGGCAGCGATGGCGCGGCCATCGCCGTTGACCCCTCGGCCGCGATGGAAAGCTACTTCGTGCCGCAGGGCATCTCGGCCGATATCATCGCCACCGAATACGGGTTCACGCGTGACCAGGCCGACGCGCTGGCCGCGGAGTCGCAGCGCCGCGCCAAGCAGGCCTGGGACGAGAAACGGTTCGAAAAATCCGTGATTACCGTCACCGATCAGAACGGGCTGACCATTCTGGATCACGACGAATACATGCGCCCGCAGACCGACATGCAGAGCCTCGGCGCGCTGAACCCCTCGTTCCAGATGATGGGCGAGCAGATGCCCGGCTTCGACAAGGTGGCGATGCTGAAATACCCGCATCTGGAAAAGATCAACCACGTGCACCACGCCGGCAACTCCTCCGGTATCGTCGACGGCGCCGCCGCCGTGCTGATCGGCAACAAGGAGTTTGGCGAGAAATACGGGCTGAAACCCCGCGCCCGGATCAAGGCCACCGCCAAGATCGGCACCGATCCCACCATCATGCTGACCGGCCCGGTGCCGGTGACCGAGAAGATCCTGGCCGACAACGGCATGTCGATCTCCGACATCGACCTGTTCGAGGTGAACGAGGCCTTCGCCGCCGTCGTTCTGCGCTTCATGCAGGCCTTCGACGTCGAGGATTCCAAGGTCAACGTCAACGGCGGCGCCATCGCCATGGGCCACCCGCTGGGCGCCACCGGCGCGATGATCATCGGCACCGTGCTGGACGAGCTGGAGCGTCAGGACAAAGAGGTCGGCCTCGCCACCCTCTGCATCGCCTCCGGCATGGGCGCGGCCACCATCATCGAGCGGGTCTGATGCCCATTCTGGACCTGACACAGCTGCCGCGGCACACCGGCTCATCGTACCCCGGCAAGCTGGCCGATGCGGTGGCCGGGCGCAGCAGCCTGCGGCTGGGCGATGCCGGCGGGCTGACCCAGTTCGGGGTCAACCTGGTCCGGCTGGAACCCGGCGCGCAGTCCTCGCTGCGCCACTACCACATGGAGCAGGACGAGTTCGTCATGGTCACCGACGGGGTTCTTACCCTGGTTGAGGATCAGGGCGAAACAGAGATGCGCCCGGGCGACTGTGCCACCTTCAAGGCGGGGGCGGCTAACGGCCACCAGTTCGTCAACAGAACCGGCGTGCCGGCCAGCTTTCTGGTGGTGGGCACCCGCACCGAAACCGAAACCGCGTATTACAGCGATATCGACATGATGGTGAAGATGGGCGCCGATGGCGCGGCCTTCACCCGCAAGGACGGCAGCCCGCTGACGGCTGACCAGATCGGAGACGAGATATGACCGAATTCACTTTGACCAAAGACGCAGACGGCGTCGCCCTGATCACCTGGGACGTGCCCGGCAAGTCGATGAATGTGATGTCGATCGAGGGGCTGCAACAGCTTGAGGCCTGCATCGACGAGGCGCTGGCCGACGAGGCCGTCAAAGGCATCGTCATTACCTCGGGCAAGGAAGGCTCCTTTGCCGGCGGCATGGACCTGAACATCCTCGCCAAGATGAAGGAAGACGCGGGCGACGACCCCGCGCGCGGGTTGTTCGACGGCATCATGCAGATGCACGCCCTGCTGCGGAAAATCGAGCTGGCCGGCATGGACGCCAAGACCAAGAAGGGCGGCAAGCCGATTGCCGCCGTCCTGCCCGGCACCGCCGCCGGCATCGGGCTGGAGCTGCCGCTGGCGACACACCGCATCTTTGCCGCCGACAACCCCAAGGCCCGCATCGGCCTGCCGGAGATCATGGTCGGCATCTTCCCCGGCGCCGGCGGCACCACCCGCCTGACCCGCAAGCTGGGGGCGATGGGCGCCTCCCCCTTCCTGCTGGAAGGCAAGATGGTCGAACCCGCCAAGGCGAAATCCGCCGGTCTGATCGACGAGGTGGTCGCCGATCCGGTCGCCGCCGCCAAGGCGTGGGTGCTGGGCGCCAAGGATGCCGATATCGTCAAGCCGTGGGATGCCAAAGGCTACAAGATGCCCGGCGGCGCCCCTTATCACCCGGCGGGCTTCATGACCTTCGTCGGCGCCAGCGCGATGGTGAACGGCAAAACCAAGGGCGCCTTCCCCGCGCCCAAGGCGCTGCTGTCGGCGGTCTATGAGGGCGCGCTGGTCGATTTCGACACCGCGCTCAGGATCGAGGCGCGCTGGTTCACCCATGTGCTGATGAATCCCTCCTCGGGCGCGATGATCCGGTCGCTGTTCCTGAACAAGGAAGCGCTGGAAAAAGGCGCCGTGCGGCCCAAGGACATCCCCGATCAGCGGGTCAAGAAACTAGGCGTGCTGGGCGCCGGCATGATGGGCGCGGGCATCGCGCTGGTCTCCGCCCAGGCGGGGATGGAGGTCGTGCTGATCGACCGCGATCAGGAAGCCGCCGACCGCGGCAAATCCTATACCGAGGCCTACCTCGACAAGGGCATGAAGCGCGGCAAGGTGACGGCGGAGAAGAAAGAGGCGATGCTGTCGCTGATCACCGCCACCCCGGATCTGGAACAGCTCAAGGGCTGCGACCTGATCATCGAGGCCGTGTTCGAAGACCCCAAGGTCAAGGCCGAAATGACCCAAAAGGTCGAAGCGATCATCCCCGAAGACTGCATCTTCGCCTCCAACACCTCAACCCTGCCGATCACCGAGCTGGCCAAGGCGTCGAAGCGGCCGGAGCAGTTCATCGGCATCCACTTCTTCTCGCCGGTCGAAAAGATGCTGCTGGTGGAGATCATCAAGGGGAAGGAAACCGGCGACCGCGCGGTGGCCAAGGCGCTCGACTACGTGCGCCAGATCCGCAAGACGCCCATCGTGGTCAACGATGCGCGTTTCTTCTACTGCAACCGCTGCATCATCCCTTACATCAACGAAGGCCTGCGGATGATCACCGAGGGCGTCGCCATGCCGCTGATCGACCACGCCGCCGAACAGCTCGGCTTCCCGGTCGGCCCGGTGCAGCTGAACGACGAGACCTCCATCGATCTGGGCGCCAAGATCGCGCGCGCGACCAAGGCGGCGATGGGCGATGCCTATCCCGACAGCCCGGCCGACGATCTGATCTTCTGGATGGAGGGGCTGGGGCGTCTGGGCCGCAAGGCCAAGGCCGGCTTCTTCGACTATGACGAAAAGGGCAAGCGGATGGGCTACTGGAAAGGCATGACCGAGCAGTACCCGCTGGCAGACGAGCAGCCCGACCTGATCGAAGTGCAGGAACGGCTGATGTTCTCCCAGGTGCTGGAAGCGGTCCGCGCGCTGGAAGAAGGCGTGCTGATGGACATCCGCGAGGGCGACGTGGGTGCCATCCTGGCCTGGGGCTTCGCCCCCTGGTCGGGCGGCCCGCTGAGCTGGCTCGACATCATCGGCACCCCCTATGCCGCTGAGCGCTGCGACCAGCTCGCCGCGAAATACGGCGAACGCTTTGCCTGCCCGCCGCTGCTGCGCGAGATGGCGGAAAAGGGCCAGACCTTCTACGGCCGCTTCAACCCGGAGGCGCAGGACGCCGCCTGACCCGGCCCTGAAAAACGATGCGATCCAGCCCGGTGCCCTACAGGCGCCGGGCTTTTTCATGGGCGCGGCACACCGTGCGCCCCCTGTGTCCATGTGCCCCGAGCGGCCCTAGGCGGACCAGGGCGGGAGAAACCAGATATTAACCAGTCTCCGCCACAGTTTGGCCATATTTCGCATCGCACAGGGAAAGGCGCCCCCCTTGCACGGAACCATTCTGATCGCAGATACCGATGCCAACCGGCGGGTCATGCTGGAGCTGCAGCTGGGCGCGGCCTGGTACCGGGTGGTGATGGCCACGCGGATGGCCGACGCGCTGGCGCTGGCGCGCAGGACACGGCCCGACCTGATCCTGGCGGCGATGACGCTGCCGGGGGGCGGCGCGCCGGAGCTGCGGGCGCGGCTCGGCGCCGACGCGGCGCTGGCGCGGGTGCCGATGATCGCCCTCACCGCCCAGAACGACCGCGCCGCGCGGCTGCGGGCGCTGGCCGCGGGGATCGACGATGCGCTCTGCCCGCCGGTCGATGACCGGCTGCTGCAGGCGCGGATCCGCAGCCTGATCCGCGCCGGCTACAGCGCCGAGGGACTGGCGCTGACCGATGCCTCCGCCGCGGATCTGGCCGGGCTGGTCGACCCCGCCGCCGGTTTCGCCCACCGCCCGGCCGCCGCGCAGGTGGCGCTGCTGACCGGCACAGCGGCCGTGGCCCGGCGCTGGCGCGCCACGCTCGCGCGCCACGCGCCGCAGCACCGGATCGACTGCCATTGCATCGGCACGGCAACCGGATTCCCCCCCGCGCCCTGCCCCGATGCGGCGGTGATCGAGCTGAGCCCCGAGGGCGCCGGCGATGCGCTGCACCTGCTGGCCGGGCTGCGCGCGGCGGGCGCGACCCGCGACATGGCGGTGATCGCGGTGCCCGGCGCGGCAACGGCACAAAGGGAGTCGGCGCACCTGGCCGCCGAGGCGCTGGACCGCGGTGCCCATGACGTGACCACGCCGGGGTTCGACGGCGCCGAACTGGCGCTGCGGCTGAGTGCGCAACTGCGCCGCAAGAGCCGCGCCGACCGGCTGCGCACCCGCCTGCACGACGGGCTGCGGGCCGCCCTGCGCGACCCGATGACCGGTCTTTACAACCGTCGCCACGCCCTGCCGCACCTGAACGCGGCGCTGAAGACCGCCGCGCGGCGGGGCGAGCAACTGGTGGTGATGCTGGCCGATATCGACCGGTTCAAACAGGTCAACGACCGCCACGGCCACCCCTCCGGCGACGCGGTGCTGATCGAAGCGGCGCGGCGCCTGCACGGGGCGCTGCCCCCCGGCGCCATGATCGCGCGCTATGGCGGGGATGAGTTCCTGATCGTGCTGCCGCACACCGGCGCCGATGCCGCGACCGAAACCGCCAGGCGGCTGTGCCGCCGGCTGGAGCGGGTCCCGATCCGCGCGCCGGGCCTCGCGGCGCCGGTCCATGTGACGCTGAGTATCGGCCTCGCCCTCGGGCCGGCGGGCGGCGTCGGGCCGGACCCGGCGGCAACGCTGATAGAGGAGGCCGACCGGGCGCTTTACGCGGCCAAGTGCGCCGGGCGCAACCGGGTCTCGATCGCGCCGGCGCTGACCTGACCTGGATTGATTTGAGCGGCACCGGGCCTGAGCGGAACCGACGCTTCGTCACGCGGACCGGGCCGGTTCAGGGCCCGAACCGGATCAGGGTTTGTGGTGGCGGTTGTGGCGCGCCATCGCCTCGGCCAACCGGTCGGCATAGGCGGCGCGTTCGGCATCGCTCATCCCGCTGACGCGCTTCAACCAGGCGTCGCGCATGGCCTTTTCAATGTCCCGATGTTGATTGGCCTGTGTGGCCAGAAACGCCTCGACACGGGTCACGTCGAACGGCACCGCACGCAGCGCCGCGTCGATCTCGGCCGCATCGGCCTGCCGACGCGCCCGCCGCTCTTCGCGCGACCCCAGCCTGTCCCTGAACAGTGCCCGGCGATCCTCGCGCGGCAACTCGCGGTAGAGCAGCGCCCCCAGCGGCGGCGCCGGCGGGCGTGCGCCGTCGGGCCCGCCAAAGCGGATCGCCGCGCCTATCGCCAGCCCCGCCACGGCGAGGTTCAGCGCCAGCGAAACGCCCAGCAGAATCCGCAGCCACAACCGCATCCGGGGCGGTTTGCGATCGGTTGCATCAGTCATCTTACCCATCCTCCGCCAGTACCGACGACAGCGCGTAGCTGTCCAGCAGGTTCACATCACTGCTCTGCTGCACCATCAGCCCGACCGGGTCGGGCAGGAAATCCGGCGGCGCGACGCCAAGCCAGACCCCGGCGGCACAGGCCGCCGCCAGCCCGCCCATGGTCGGCCATCCGCCGAGGACGCGCAGGAACTGCTGCACCAGCCCTGCCCCGGACCCGGCCCGGCCGGCTGGCGCCACTGCGGCCCGGGCCGCCTGTACCCCGGCCGCATCGGCCAGCATCCGCGCCGCCAGCGCCGCCGGCAGATCGCCGCTGCTGCGCCGGGCGGCTGCGAAGTGAGCCTCCAGAAAGCCGTCTTCGATGTGGTTCTCAGCCATCGCTATACCCCAGTTCCTCGCGCCGCCCGGCCAAAGCCGCCGCCAGCGCCCGCTTGCCCCGGGCGGTCAGACTTTCGACCGCCTCGACGCTGATTTCCATGATCCCCGCGATTTCGGGGTTGGACAGCTCTTCGATATGGCGCAGGACCACCGCCTGACGCTGCCGCTCCGGCAACTCCATCAGCGCCGCCTGCAGCGCATCGATCCGCGCCCCGTCCTGCATCCGCTCCGGCGCGCTCCGGCCCGGATCGGGCGGATCGGGCACGTCGTCCAGCCGCGCGGTGCCGGCGCGTTTGCCACGCCGCTTGCGGTCGAGGCAGAGGTTCATGACCACCCGGTAGAGCCAGGTGGAGACCTTCGCCTCGCCCGGGCGCCAGTCCGGCGCCATGCGCCAGAGCCGCATCATCGCCTCCTGCGCCACGTCCTCGGCCTCGTCGCGGTCGCCCAGCACCCGCAGGGCCACCGCATAGCTGCGCGGCCCCAACCGCGCCGTCAGCACGTGCGCCGCGCGGGCGTCACCGTTGGCAAACAGGGCGACCAGCGCATCGTCGCTAAGCGATGCGTCCTCGTCCTGTGCGGAGGCCTGGCCGCCGGGCGGCGCGGCGGAACCGCCGCGCCCGCCCCTGGGTCCGGATATGTTCCCGGCCCCGGTCAAGGATCAGTCGTCGTCCTGCATCATGCGCTGGCGACCCGGGCCGGAGCCGTCGCAATCGCCCATCGGGCCCATGCCGCCCATCGGCCCCATCATCGAGCCATAGCCATCCATGCGGCCGCCGTGCATGCCCATCATCTGACCATGCATCCGACCGCCATGCTTGCCCATCATGCGCTGGCCCATCTGGCCCATGCGCTGGCGACCGCGGTCGAACTCGTCCTCCGACACCGTGCCGTCGCCATCCGCGTCGAGGCGGGAGAACATCCGCTCCATCCGGCTTTCGCGGCGCTGGCCAGGCATTTCGTCGAAGGTCAGCACGCCGTCTTCGTTCTGATCCATCCGCTTGAGCATCTGCGCGGCCATGGCGTCGGCCCGCTCACGCGCCTGCGCCTGCATCTCTTCCAGGCTCACCTTGCCGTCGCCATCGGCGTCGACCGCGTCGAACCGGCCCTTGGCGCGTGCCAGCATCTCTTCCTGAGTGACGGTGCCGTCCTTGTCGGCATCCAGCTCCTCGAAGGACGGGCGGCGATCCATGCCCGGACCACCCATCGGACCACCCATCGGGCCACCCATCGGGCTCTGGGCCATGGCCGCCCCGGCGCCGATTGCACCCGCCGCCAGAACCAGCCCTGCAATGAAATGACGATGTTTCATATCTGCCTTCCTTTCGATGCGCGGCGACCCTCTGCCGCCGTTCATACCCTTCAAACGCCGCCGCGGGCAAAATCCGTCGCAGAAAATTTACCGCCCCTCTGCGTCTTGCTGCGCTATGCACTTTGCGACATCGGGACGCAAAACCACACAAGCCCCCTTTTCCTTTCCGCCCGAAACCCCCAGATTAGCCGCAACCGGAGAGAGATTTTCATGACCGATCAGACCATCTGCGCCACCCCCGAAACCGACCGCCCGGTCTGGAACGCCCTGTTCCGGGGCTACCGCGGCAAATGCCCCAGCTGCGGCGAGGGTGCGGTGCTGCACAGCTATCTCAAGGTCAATGACAGCTGCTCGTCCTGCGGGTTGGACATGAGCGGCCACCGCGCCGACGACGGCCCGGCCTATCTGACCATCCTGATCGTCGGCCACCTGATGGCGCCGCTGCTGCTGATCGTGTTCGAAGCCTTCCGGCCCAGCCCGATGGTGCTTTTCTCGATCTTTGCGGTTGGCTGCCTGGTGCTGTCGCTTTACCTTCTGCCCAGACTGAAGGGCGCGGTCGTCGCTTTCCAATGGGCGCGACGCATGCACGGGTTCGACGAATCCGCCTGACCCTTCCGATAATGACAGGAGGAGGACAGGCATGAACGCCCAGACACAGGACAAGACCGCGATCCGCAACGCCGCCACGGTGATCGTGCTGCGCGACAGGATGGACAAACCCGCCATCCTGATGGGCCAGCGCGGCGCCAAGGCGGCTTTCATGCCGAACAAGTTCGTGTTCCCCGGCGGCGCCGTCGACCCCGAGGATGCCCAGATCCCGCTGGCCGCGCCGCTGCCGCCGGTCTGCCACGAGCGGCTGGAGGAGAACGCCCCCAGCGGCATGCAAAACGCGCTGGCCGCCGCCGCCGTCCGTGAGCTGTGGGAGGAAACCGGCCTGGTCCTGGGCAAGCCCGGGCAATGGGGCGGCGACATCCCCGCCGACTGGCAGAGCTTTGCCGCCACCGGTCATGTTCCCAGCGCAGAGGCGCTGCAATTCGTGTTCCGCGCGCTGACCCCTCCGGGCCGGCCGCGCCGGTTCGACGCGCGCTTTTTCCTGGTGGATGCCGGCGCGATCCAGGGCGATCTGGACGATTTCACCCATGCCTGCGACGAGCTTTCGCATCTGCAGTGGATCCCGCTGAAAGAGGCCCGCAAATTCGACCTGCCCTTCATCACCGAGGTGGTGCTGGCCGAGGTCGCGGCGCGCGCCCATGATCCCGAGCCGCCCAAATCGGTGCCCTATTTCCGCAACAACGACGAGGAAAGCCTGTTTCTGCGTCTGAAGGGGCGCGGGCCGATCTCGGGCAGGGAAATTCGCAACGACGGGTGAGAGCTCGCTGAGCCCCCTAGGCGCGGAACGAGGCCGAAGGCCGCCGCGCAAGCGCCGGACAGCGGGGGGCTGGAAACGCCCCATTGCTTCGGGTTTCCGGGGGTACCCCCTACCCGATCAGCACCAGCCCCAGAATGCTCAGGGTCAGCAGCCCGATCCCTGCCAGTTCCCGCCGCGCCATCTTTTCGCTGAAGAACAGCACCGAGGCGGCGATGGAGAAGATCACCTCGATCTGCCCCACGGCAAAGACATAGGCGGCGTTCTGCAGGGTGAAGGCGGTGAACCAGCACAGCGAGCCGGCCATCCCCGTCACCCCCATCCAGACCGCGGTTCGCCGCGCCGCGAAGACCCGGCCCAGCTCGCCCGGCTCGCGCCACATCAGCCAGGCCGACATGCCCACCGCCTGGCTCACCGTCACCGCTGCCAGCGCCAGCACCGCACGCAGGAACGCGTCCTCGCTCGCCACCGCCAGCGTGGCGCCGCGATAGCAGACGGCGGACACCGCGAAGAACGCCCCGGACAACAGGCCCAGCCCCGCCGCGCGGTTGAAGAACCGCCGCAGCCCGGCGCCGCCGGAGCTGTCCGACAGCACCAGAACGCCGATCAACCCCAGCACGATCGCCGCCATCCCCGGCGCCGACACGGTATCGCCCAGCAGCACGAAACCGACGATGGCGGTCTGCACCACCTCGGTCTTCTTGAAGGTGATGCCGACGGCGAAGTTGCGATGGGCAAACAGCGCCACCACACACCAGGTCGCCAGGATCTGGGTCAGCCCGCCCACCAGCGCATAGGCCCAGAAGGTGCCGGAATAGCCCGGCCAGACCGCCCCGCTCCAGCGCCAGTAGCCCGCTGCCAGCGCCACCACGAAGGGCGCGGAATAGAAAAACCGCGCCAGAGTCGCGCCGCCTGCGGACAGCGTCCCCATGCTCAGCGCCTTTTGCAGCATAAAGCGCAACGTCTGGAACGCCGCCGCCGCGATGGAAATGAATACCCAGCCCATGCCCTGCTATGGCACGGCCTCAGCGCGGGCGGAAGAGAGGATGCGGCACCGGGTCCTTGGCGGTCAGGAAATAACGGCGGAACACCTCCGCGTAGGAGCGATAGACATAGTGCTCGTTACTGGCCCGATAGCGCGCCTTGCCGTCCCGGTAGAGCGCCGGCAACCGGTGCCAGGGCGCGCCCGGGTTCATGTGATGCACCACGTGCAGGTTGTTGTTCAGAAACAGAAAGGCCAGCGGCCCGCGATCCTCGATGATCACCGTGCGGGCGCGGGATTTCTCATGCGCGCGATGCTCCAGAAAAGTGCGGATCTTCAACACCCCCAGCGCCGCATAGGCCGCCAGCAGATAGACCCAGAGTGGCAGCGGCGAGAGTGCCACGAGCCACAGCACCACTGCCACCCCCGGCAGGTGCAGCGCCCAGGCCAGCCAGACCTCTCTGTCGCGCCGCAACCGCCAGTCCTCGGCCATGAACCGGATCTGCCCGATCGCCGGGCCCAGCAGGATCCGGCCCAGCAGCGTGTTGTTCACCGCATAGAGCGCCCGCGTCCACCGCGGCAGCGCCGCCCAGACGGCCGGGTCGAGGTAGTTCGATTCCGGGTCGTCATAGGGATCGGTCAGCCGCGCATCCAGATGATGCGCCAGATGCAGGTCGCGGAACCGCCCATAGGGGATCGCCAGCGTCAGCGGCAGCGCCATCAGCGCCTCGTTCAGCGGTTTTGAGCGGAACGGATGGCCGTGCAGCACCTCATGGGTCAGCGAGGAATGCAGCGCGATGACGGGCACCAGCAACAGGCCCGCCAGCCACAGCGGCAAAGGCGCGACCAGCAGCCCGGCCCAGGCCGCGTAGCCCCCCAGGATCAGCACGAAGGTCCCCCATTCCGGCGCCTCGGGTTTCGGCACCCGCAGCTCAGACATGACGGCCCCAGCGGATGCCGGCCCAGATCCGCTCGTAGATCACGTAGCACACCAGCCCCAGCGCGGTATTGATCAGCGCCATGGTGCCGCCCACCGCCGCCGACCCGGTGGCCATGAGCCCCACCGCCGCCATGGTCGCCAGCCCGATCAGGTTCCAGATCACCGCCTTGACCAGAGATCTTCTGCGCGTCTCCATCCCGCCTCCATTCTGTTGGGTACGGGACCAGCTAACGCCGCAGCGCGGCATGTGACCATTCGGAATTTGATTAACAAAACTCACAGATTATGATATTTATCAACATATGCCGGAAACTATCGACAAACGCCTGCGCGCGCGCCAGTTCCGCGACCGTCTGGCCCAGGCCATGCGCCAAACCAACATGAGCCAGAGCGCGCTGGCCCGCGCCGTGGGCGTCGACCGCTCCACCATCTCGCAATTGCTCACCGACGCGGGCGCGCGGCTGCCCAATGCCCATGTGGTGGGGGCCTGCGCTGCCGCGCTGGGGGTCTCTGCCGACTGGTTGCTCAGCCTGTCGGACCGGCCGGAAAGCGCCGCACAGCTGCTTTCGGCCAGCCTGTCGCTGACCGAGGCGCCGCGTGCGCTGGTCGACGAGCAGATCTTCGACTGGCACCGGGAGGCGACGGGCTACAAGATCCGCCATGTCCCCGCCGCCCTGCCCGACATGCTGAAGACCCGCGCCATGCTGGAATGGGAATACGCCCCCCATCTGGGCCGCACCGCCGATCAGGCCATCGGCGCCTCGCAGGACCGGCTCGACCTGATGCGGCAATCGCAATCGGATTACGAGATCGCCCTGCCGATCTACGAACTGGACAGCTTCGCCCGGGCCAGCGGCTATTACGCCGGCGTCCCGGCGGCGCTGCGCCGCGCCCAGCTCGACAGGTTTCTGGAGCTGTCCGAGCAGCTCTATCCGCGCCTGCGGCTCTACCTGTTCGACTCCCGCCGCCTCTATTCCGCACCGCTGACGGTGTTCGGCCCGCTGCTCTGCGTGTTCTACGCCGGCAGCCATTACCTGGCGTTCCGCGACCGCGACCGGATCGAGATCTTCACCCGCCATTTCGACCGCCTGGTGCGCGAAGCGACGCTGACCACCCGCGACCTGCCCGCCCACCTGCGGCGGCTGCGCGACGGGATCGAGTGAGGGCCGCTCCGAAATCCGCCGCACAGAGGGCGCTTGCGCGGCGCCCTTAGGGCTTGATTCCGCGCAGGGGGGATCAGCCCAGAGGCCGGGACGCCTCCCAGATCTCAGCCGTGTGGCGCCGCAGGTTTGCAATGCAAACCCGCTTTCCGCCACCGCCCGGGCGCAGCCGCACCCGGGCTAGATTTTCGGATCCGGGTTCACCGTGTGCCCGTCCACCGCGATCACCTGGCCCGACACCAGCCGCGCCGCGTCGGAGGCGAGGAACAGGGCCATCCCGGCCACATCCTCCGCCTCGACAAAGCGCCCCATCGAGGTGCCAGAGGCGTAACCGTCATAAACCTGATCGCGGGTCATCCCCTTGGCCGCCGCCTCGCGCGCCAGGACGCCCTCCATGCGCGGCCCCTCCACCGCGCCGGGGCAGATCGCATTGACCCGGATACCGTGCGGGCCCAGCTCCATCGCCAGTGTTTTCATCAACCCGATCACCCCCCATTTCGCCGCCGCATAGGGCGACCGGTTGGGATAGCCGTATTGCCCGGCGGTGGACGAGGTCAGCACCATGACCCCGGCCCCCTGCGCCTTCATCAGCGGGATCGCATGTTTCGCGGTCAGGAACGCCCCATCGAGCCCCACGGCGAGACAGGCGCGCCAGTCCTCCAGCGCCACCGCCTCGACCGACGCGGTGGGCCCGGCTATGCCTGCGTTGATGCAGAGCGTATCCACCCCGCCCCAGGCCTCACCGACCTCCGCGAACAGGGACGCGACCCCGGCCTCGTCGCTGACGTCCAGCACGGTCTTGCGCCACGCCTCCGGGCAGCCCTGCAGCGCGGCCCGGTCCATGTCCGCCACCCAGACCTGCGCCCCGGCATCGGCGAAGGCTTCGGCCATCGCCCGGCCGATGCCGCTGGCCCCGGCGGTGATCAGAGCGCGCCGGCTCACCGTGGCGCGCCGATGGAACGGCCCACACCCTCAGGCTTCGGCAACCCGGCCTGCGCCGCCACGATCCGCGCCATATTGGCCTCGATCCGGTCGCTCGGCGGTGACGGCCGCCGGGTCTCCAGGCTGACATGGATCAGCATGTGTTCCCCCGTCGCGACCGGTTCTTCACCGCGATACATGGTGTGGAAGAGGTGCATCTTCTTGCCCTCGCCCATCAGCAGATGCGTGCGCACCTCGATCATATCGCCCGCATGCGCCTCCGCCAGATGGCGGATATGGGTCTCGGCGGTGAAATAGCTGCCGCCCGAGGCGATATACTCCGCATCGCAGCCCACCAGCTCCATGAACCGGTCGGAGGCATCGCAGAAGCTCTGCAGATAGCGGCTCTCGTTCATGTGGCCGTTGTAATCGGTCCAGTCGAGCGGCACCGCCCGGCGCAGGGTCACGATGGGCTGCGAGACATCGCCCATATCCTCCGCATAGCCCTCCAGATCCGTCCCAGCCTTAAGCCGCGCGTCCTGCTCGCCCAGCACCGCACCGGCGCCCCAGTTCTGCGCCTTCAGCGCCCGCAGGATGCCGACGAGGTTGTCGTCGCGCTGCCGCTCCATCTCGCGGATCGTCATATGGCCCGATTGCGCATCCGACTGCCCGGCGATCAGATCGACCAGCTCCTCGGTGAACTCCGGCACATCCGTCAGCTTGGTCCAGGGCCATTGCAGGCAGGGGCCGAACTGCGCCATGAAATGCTTCATCCCCGCCTCGCCCCCGGCCACGCGATAGGTGTCAAAGAGGCCCATCTGCGCCCAGCGCAGACCGAAGCCCATGCGGATCGCCTCGTCGATCTCTTCCGTTGTGGCCACCCCGTCCTTCACCAGCCAGAGCGACTCGCGCCAGACCGCCTCCAGCAGCCGGTCGGCGATATGGGCGTCGATCTCCTTTTTCACATGCAGGGGGAACATGCCGATGCTTTCCAGCACCGCCTTGCCGCCCTCCACCATGTCGGCGGCGTTGGCCGGGCTCGCCACCAGCTCCACCAACGGCAGCAGGTAGACCGGGTTGAACGGATGGGTGACGACGATCTGCCCGGGCCGCGCCGCGCCCTGCTGCAACTCGCCGGGCTTGAATCCCGAGGTCGACGACCCGATCACGGCACCCGCATCGCAATGCGCCTGCACCTCCGCCAGAACCTTGTGCTTCAGCTCCAGCCGCTCCGGCACGCTCTCCTGGATCCAGGCCGCGCCCGCGACCGCCTCGGCCATGTCGTGGTGAAAACTCAGGTTCCCCTCCTCGGGCAGCGCCACGTCGCTCAGCCCCGGCAACGACCGCCGCGCATTGGCCAGCACCTCGCCGATCTTGCGCTCCGCCTCCGGGTCGGGGTCGAACACCCGCACGTCCCAGCCGTTCAGAAGGAAGCGCGCGGCCCATCCGCCGCCGATCACGCCCCCGCCGATAATGGTTGCCACCTGTGTCATGCCCGGTCTCTCCCCGTATCCCTGTTCTGCGTTGCGGCGGCGCACAGGGGGTGCAAGCCCGGTGCACGGGTGTCACCCCCCGGTTTTCCGCCTGATGCGCCGCGTTACCGCGCCGCCGGTGCGCGTTTGGTCAGCCCCAGTTTCTCGCGCACCGCCTCGGGCCCGATCACCCGCGCGCCCATGTTCTCGACGATCGTCACCGCACGTTCAACCAGTTGCGCATTGGTCGCCAGCACCCCCTTGTCGAGCCAGAGGTTATCCTCCAGCCCCACCCGCACATTACCGCCCGCCAGCACCGAGGCGGCGACATAGGCCATCTGATTGCGCCCCAGCGCAAAGGCGGAGAAGGTCCAGTCATCCGGCACGTTGTTGACCATCGCCATGAAAGTGTTGAGGTCATCCGGCGCCCCCCAGGGCACCCCCATACAAAGCTGCACCAGCGCGGGGCTGTCGAGGATACCGTCCTTAACCAGTTGTTTTGCATACCAAAGGTGACCGGTGTCGAAGGCCTCGATCTCCGGCTTCACCCCCAGCGCGGTCATCATCCGGCCCATTGCCTGCAACATGCCTGGCGTGTTGGTCATCACGTAATCGGCCTCGGCGAAATTCATCGTGCCGCAATCCAGCGTGCAGATCTCCGGCAGGCATTGCTTGATATGCTCCACCCGCTCGGCGGCGCCGATCATGTCGGTGGCCTCTTCGTTCAGCGGGAATGGGCTTTCCGGGCTGCCGAACACGATATCGCCGCCCATCCCGGCGGTGAGGTTCAGCACCACGTCCACCTCCGCCTCGCGGATGCGATCCGTAACCTCACGGTAATATTCGAGTTTCCGGGACGGTGCGCCGGTGTCCGGGTCGCGCACATGGCAATGCACCACCGCCGCACCCGCCCGCGCCGCCGCAATCGCGCTCTCGGCGATCAGGGCGGGGCTGCGCGGCACATGCGGGCTGCGGTCCTGGCTGCCGCCCGATCCGGTGACAGCACAGGTGATGAAGACCTCGCGGTTCATGGCAAGCGGCATCTCGATCTCTCCATTTGTTCCGGAGCAGAGCATGGCGCGGCTTGGTCCTGAGTTATTGACGTGATACGTAGTTAACTTGATGAAATCCGCAAAAAACATCTTCACCCCCTCGGCCGATCCGCTGAAAACCGCCGTGCTGGTGCTGGACGACTGCAACACGCTGTCCTTCGCCGCCGGCATCGACCCGATGCGCGCGGCCAACCGGCTGGCCGGGCGGCGGCTTTTCGACTGGTCCTATGTCACCGCCACCGGCGCCCCGGCGCGGCTGACCAGCGGCATCGCCGTGCCAGGCGACGCCCTTGCCCGGCTCACCCGCTGCGACCTGCTGCTGGTGATCGCGGGCTTCGGCCTCGACCGCCACGACACCCCGGCCCTGCGCGCCAGCCTGCGCCGCGTCGCCGCCAGTGGCGCCACCATCGGCGGCATCGACGGCGGCCCCTGGCTGCTCGCCTCCGCCGGGCTGCTCGACGGCTATCGCGCCACCACCCATTGGGAGGATCTGGACCGTCTCGCTAGCCGCTTTCCAGAGGTGCGCGCGCTGCAGGACCGGTTCCATATCGACGGCGCGCGGATGAGCTGCGGCGGCGCCCTGCCGGCCATCGACATGATGCTGCAGCTGATCCGCGCCCGGTACGGCGCGGCGCTGGCGGCGCGGGTGGCGGGGATCTTCATCCATGACAGCCCCGCCGACCCGGCCCGCGCCCAGCGCCGCGGCGGCGGCGACCCGCGCCATTCGCCGCTGACCGGGCGGGCCAGCGCGCTGATGGAACAGACGCTCGATGCGCCGCTGCCGATTGCCGAGATCGCCCGGCGCTGCGGCACCAGCCCCCGCACGCTGGAGGCGCAGTTCCGCGCCCGGCTCGGCACCACGCCGCAGGCCCATTCGCTGCATCTGCGGCTGAGCGAGGCGCTGCGGCTGGTCGGCGATACCGACATGCCGCTGATGGACGTGGCGCTCGCCACCGGCTTCGGGTCGCAATCCAGCTTCGCCCGCGCCTTCCGCGCCGCCCACGGCCAATCGGCGCGCGCCCTGCGCAAGGCGCGAACGGGGGTGAGCTCCGCCCCCTAACCTGTTCTTATCGGGAGAGAAGCCCCGTAGCCGCTACGCGATTCAATAGGGCATCGGGTGCGCCCGATGCGCCGTGTCGATCTCTTCCAGAACCTCGTCGCTCAGCGTGACCTCGACCGAGCCCAGAGCATGCTCTAGCTGTTCCATCCGGGTCGCCCCGAAGATGGCCGAAGCCATGAACGGCCGCGTCCGGCACCAGGCCAGCGCCATATGCACCGGGTCGATCCCGTGGCGGCCGGCAATCTCCAGATAGGCGTCCACCGCCGCGAAAACGCGCGGCGATTTGCGCCCGCCCAGCTCCGGCACCAGCGACATGCGCGAGCCTCCGGGAATTTTATCGCCCTGATATTTGCCGGTCAGCAGCCCGGCGGCCAGCGGCGAAAACGCCAGCAGCCCCACGTCCTCGTTGACGCTCAGCTCGGCCAGATCGGTATCGTAGAGCCGGCAGAGCAGCGAATATTCGTTCTGGATCGAGGCCACCCGCGGCCCGCCCTTTTGCTCGGCCAGCCGCAGCCATTGCGCGGTGCCCCAGGCGCTCTCGTTCGACAGGCCGAAATGGCGGATATTGCCTTTCTCCACCTGGCGTTGCAGCGCGTCGAGGCAGTCCTCCATATTGGCCAGCGTCTCCTCCCGGTTCTGGCCGGAGGGATCGTAGCGCCAGTTCTTGCGGAACATGTAGCTGCCGCGGTTGGGCCAGTGAAACTGGTAGAGGTCGATGTAGTCGGTCTGCAGCCGCCGCAGCGAGCCCTCAACGGCCTCCGGAATCGTCTGCGCGCTGATCGGCGCGCCGTCGCGGGCATGCATCATCCCCTCGCCCGAATGCTTGCTGGCCAGGATGTATTCCGCCCGCCGGGCCGTGTTGGCGGCGTTCCAGGTGCCGATGATCTCCTCGGTGCGGCCAACGGTTTCCTTGCTGACCGGGTTCACCGGGTACATCTCGGCGGTGTCGACGAAGTTGATCCCCGCCGCCAGCGCGCGGTCGATCTGGGCGTGCCCCTCGGCCTCGGGCGTCTGGGTGCCGAAGGTCATGGTGCCCAGGCACAGCTCGGATACGGTCAGGCCGGTGCGGCCCAGCGGGTTCATCTTCATGGTGCGTCCTCGTCTTGGTTGCGCCGGACCCTAGCGGGTGGCGCGGCGGGGGCAAGCCAAACCGGGCGCATTGCGGGCCGCAGCTGGCGCGGCAGGTCTCCGGCGGGAGTATTTTGGGCGCAAAGGGGGATCGGGGGGCTGACGACGGGGCATTGAGAACATTAGGGGAACATTTTATCTTCCCCCCATGGCGACTCACCTGCTCACCCGCGCGCCCGAGCGCATGCGCCCGCAGCTTGTCCTGCGGGACGGGATCGCGCTGGTGCGCGGCCGGGTGCACGAGGTCTGCGGCCCGGCGCGCTGGAGCTTCGCGCTGTGGCTGGCCGGGCAGTGCAGCGGGCCGGTGCTGTGGATCGCGCCGGGCTGGGAGTGCGCGGCACTGAACCCCGACGGCATGGCGGAGTGGGCCGATCCGGGCCGCTTCCTCTTCGTGCATCCGCGCCGGGCCGCCAACCTCCTGTGGTGCGCCGAGGAAGCGCTGCGCTCGGGCGCCGTGCCGCTGGTGGTGGCCGAACTGCCGGAACCGCCGGCGCTGACCCCGGTGCGGCGGCTGCATCTGGCGGCCGAGACCGGGGCGGACCAAGGGGGGCAAAACCAGGAGGCGCCGCTGGGCCTGCTGCTGACGCCCGGCGACGGTGGCGCCCAGGGGATCGAGAGCCGCTGGCACATGGCCGCCGCCCATGACGACAGCGCCCAGCGCTGGCAGCTGGAACGCCGCCGCGCCCGCAACGCCCCGCCCAAAAGCTGGATGCTCGCGCAGGGCCGCGACGGGTTGCCCGAAGACCTGCCGAAGACCTGAACGTGGTTTAGCCGGGCCGATCCGGCCCCTCCGCGACAGCAAAAGTCGCGAAACCACTCGACTCCCCGGCAGGCTGCGCCATTGTGGCTCTGTCATGCGCCTGATTATTTCCTTCTCCGCCCTGTTCCTCTCGGTCCTTCTGCTGCAATTGTCCTCCGGCGGGGTCAGCCCGCTGGATGCGCTGTCAGGTCTCACGCTGGGGTTTTCCACCGCGCAGATCGGTCTCCTCGGCTCGTCGCATTTCCTCGGCTTCTTCATCGGCTGCTGGTGGGCGCCGCGGCTGATGGGCACGGTGGGCCATTCCCGCGCCTTTGCCGCCTTTACCGCCGCCGGGGCCATCGGCCTGCTGGCGCATATGCTGCTGGTCAGCCCCGCTGCCTGGGCGATGATGCGGGTGGCGACCGGCCTGTGCATCGCCGGCTGTTACACCATCATCGAGGCCTGGCTGCAGGCCAAGCTGACCAACGAGAGCCGCGGGCGGGCGATGGGCGTCTACCGGGTGGTCGATATGAGCGGCTCGCTGATGGCGCAGCTGCTGATCGGGGTGCTGGAACCGGCCAGCTACGTTTCGTACAATTTCCTCGCCATTCTGTGCTGTGCCGCGCTGCTGCCGCTGACGCTGACCCGGGTGAAACAGCCCGACACCCCCGACGCCCCCCGGCTGCGACCGATGCTGCCCATCGCGCGCTCGCCGCTGGCGGTGGCGGGCGTGCTGGTGGCCGCCCTCTCCTCGTCGAGCTTCCGGATGGTGGGGCCGGTTTACGGCCAGGAGGTCGGGCTGTCCGCCGATCAGATCGCCACCTTCCTCGCCGCCTGGGTGCTGGGCGGGGCGCTGGCGCAATACCCGGTGGGGTGGCTAGCCGACAAGTTCGACCGCCGCTGGGTGCTGATCTGGCTGTCGGTGGCGTCGGTCGGCGGTGCCGCCGTGACCATCCTGGCCGAGGACAGCGGAACCTGGGGGGTGATGGGCGCGGCCTTCCTCTTTGGGTTGGTGAGTTTTCCGATCTATTCGGTCTCCGCCGCCCATGCCCATGACTTCACCGAGGTGACCGAGCGGGTCGAATTGTCGGCAGCGCTGATGTTCTATTTCGCGCTCGGCGCCATCGCTGCGCCCTATGTCGCCTCGCTGCTGATCGACGCCTACGGGCCGCCGGCGATGTTCGTGCTGATCTCGCTCGCGCATCTGGGGCTGGTCGGCTTTGGCCTGTGGCGGATGCGGGCACGGCCGGGCGCGGCCAAGCGCACCCGCTATGTCTACAGCCCGCGCACCTCCTTTCTGGTCGGGCGGCTGACCGGGCGCCAGCGCGAACCGGGCAACCGCAACGACGACAGGGACGACTGACGGGGGGTGACGCCCCCCGATGGCTGCGTTACACACGCCGCGCAGTCAGGAAGGCGACAGACGATATGGCACGGATTCTCATCACCTCGGCGATCCCCTACATCAACGGGATCAAGCATCTGGGCAACCTGGTGGGCTCGCAACTGCCCGCCGATCTCTATGCCCGCTATCAGCGCGGCCGGGGCAACGAGGTGATGTTCCTCTGCTCCACCGACGAACACGGCACACCCGCCGAACTGGCCGCCGCCAAGGCCGGCAAGCCGGTGGCCGAATACTGTGCCGAGATGCACGACGTGCAGGCCGACATCGCGGACCGCTTCGGCCTGTCCTTCGATCATTTCGGCCGCTCGTCGAGCCCGCAGAACCACGCGCTGACGCAGCATTTTGCCGTCAAGCTCTACGAGAACGGGCTGATCGAGGAACGCAGCGAAACCCAGATGTATTCGCCCACAGACGGCCGTTTCCTGCCCGACCGCTATATCGAGGGCACCTGCCCCAATTGCGGGTTTGAGAGCGCGCGGGGCGACCAGTGCGACAACTGCACCAAGCAGCTCGACCCGGTCGACCTGATCAATCCGCGCTCCACCATCTCGGGCGCGACCGACCTGGAGATGCGCGAAACCAAACACCTCTACCTGCTGCAATCCAAGATGAAGGATCAGCTGGAGGAATGGATCGACACCCGCGAAGGCTGGCCGGTGCTGACCACCTCGATCGCCAAGAAATGGCTGACCGACGGCGACGGGCTGCAGGACCGCGGCATCACCCGCGATCTGAAATGGGGCATTCCGGCGCAATTCGACGGCGCCCCCTGGAGCGGCATGGAGGGCAAGGTCTTCTACGTCTGGTTCGACGCGCCGATCGAATACATCGCCTGCGCCATGGAATGGGTCGAGGCCGGCAAGGGCGAGGACTGGGAACGCTGGTGGCGCACCGACAAGGGCGCCAATGACGTGAACTATGTGCAGTTCATGGGCAAGGATAACGTCCCCTTCCACACTCTGAGCTTCCCCGCCACGATCCTCGGCAGCGACGAGCCGTGGAAGCTGGTCGATTACATCAAGTCGTTCAACTACCTGAACTACGACGGCGGCCAGTTCTCCACCTCGCGCGGGCGTGGCGTGTTCATGGACCAGGCGCTGGAGATCCTGCCGGCCGATTACTGGCGCTGGTGGCTGTTGTCCCATGCGCCCGAAAGCTCGGACGCGGAGTTCACCTGGGACAACTTCCAGGTTTCGGTGAACAAGGACCTGGCCGATGTGCTGGGCAATTTCGTCAGCCGTATCACCAAGTTCTGCCGCTCGAAATTCGGCGAGGCGGTGCCGGAGGGCGGGGAATACGGCGACCAGGAACAGACGCTGATCGCAGAGCTGACCACCCGTATCCGGGCCTATGAGGGGCATATGGAGGCGATGGAGGTGCGCAAATCGGCGCAGGAACTCCGCGCGATCTGGGTCGCCGGCAACGAGTATCTACAATCCGCAGCCCCCTGGGCCACCTTCAAGGAGGATCCGGAGCGGGCCGCGGCGCAGGTGCGGCTGGGGCTGAACCTGATCCGGCTTTACGCGGTGCTCTCCGCCCCCTTCATCCCGTTTGCCTCGGCCAAGATGCTGGAGGCGATGGGCGGCGGCGCGGCCGATTGGCCCGAGGATGTGGAGGCGGCGCTCTCCGCCCTGCCCGCCGGCCATGCATTCACGGTGCCGGACAACCTGTTCCGCAAGATCACCGATGAAGAGCGGGAAGACTGGCAGACCCGCTTCGCCGGGGTGCGCGACTGAGGCGCGGCCATCGGCCACCACGGGGCCTGGAAAACAAGGGGCGTGCCATCGGCGCGCCCCTTTTTCCTATCTGCGGATTTGCTTGACAGGGCGGTCTTGCGGCCAGGCTGGAGCGGCCCCTTCCGCGTGACACGCCCCTGCCCGGGGGATAGCGCCCGCAACAGATGAGCGGTGCGCGAGTTCCCCAAAGCGCCAGCCCGCCGGACTGCGCAGGCGCTCGCCCGGCGCCTTCGGCGCTATTCAGGCGGGCCGGATCGTGAGCACAAGGCCCGTCCCGCGTCGCAAATGTCTCGCCTGATCCGGATCAGTCGATGATCGGGGTCGACAGCGGCCGCATGATCGGGGGTTGCTGTTCCAGCGTGGTGCCGCCCATCGCGGCGCGCGCGTCGTGGCCGATTTCGGCGCAAGCCTCGTAGTCGCCGCCGGCGCAGTCCGCCTTGCGCGACGACCCGGCCACGCCGGACTGCGGGCTGCCGCAACCGGCAACCACAAGCGACAAAGCAATCAGAACAAATCCAGTCTTCATTCCCCCGGGCCCCCTGACCCCAAAAATTACTTTAAATTGATTGTGCAGGATTTTGGCTAAAACGACAAAGGTTGATTTGACGGGAACGCTCCACAACCGTGGAAAGCCCGGTGGACAACCTTCAAAAGGCCAACAATTCCAGCTATCTGGCCGGAATTGTTGACCGAAAACACGAGCACTCGTCACCAAGTCCCGGATTGGGCCGCGCCGGTTCGCGCGCGGCCCGCCCCGATCACAGCCCGGCGGCGGCCACCGCCTTGGCCAGCTTGCCGGCGATCTCGTCGGCCTCGGTGCGGGTCACGCAGAAGGGCGGCGCAAAGCCGATGATGTCGCCCTGCGGCATGGCGCGGCCGATCACGCCCTCTTCCAGCAGCTTGGCGGCCACGGTCGGGCCGACCTTGTCGCCGGCATCGAAGAAGGTGCGGCTGCCCTTGTCCTTGACGAACTCCACCGCGCACAGGAGCCCCTCGCCACGGACGTCGCCCACATGGGCATGGTCGCCCAGCGCCTCGGTCAGCACCTGCTTGAAATAGGCGCCAACCTCGCCCGCGTTCTGCACCAGCTTCAGCTCGTCGATCAGCTTGAGGTTGGCCACCCCGGCCGCCGCCCCGATCGGGTGCGCCGAATAGGTCCAACCATGTCCGATGGCGCCGTATTCGTCGGTGCCCTGCTCCAGCACCGCCCAGACCTTGTCCGACAGGATCGAACCCGACAGCGGCGCATAGGCGCTGGTCAGCCCTTTGGCGATGGTGATGATATCGGGGCGCATGCCGTAGTGGTCGGAGCCGAACATGGAACCGAGCCGGCCGAACCCGGTGACCACCTCGTCGGCGATCAGCAGGATGTCGTGCTTGTCCAGCACCGCCTGGATCGCCGGCCAGTAGCCTTCGGGCGGCGGCACCAGCCCGCCGGTGCCCAGCGCCGGTTCGCCGATGAAGGCGGCGATGGTGTCGGCGCCCTCGCGCTCGATCAGCGCCTCCAGCTCGGCCACGCAATGGGCGACGAACTGTTCCTCGGTCTGATCCAGGTTGTCGCGGCGGAAATAATACGGCGCCTCGGTATGGATCACCTGGGTCAGCGGCAGGTCGAATTTCTTGTGGAAGAGCTCCAGCCCCGTCAGCGAGCCGGTCATCAGGCCGGAGCCGTGATAGCCACGCCAGCGCGAGATGATCTTCTTCTTCTCCGGCCGTCCGAGGATGTTGTTGTAGTACCAGACCAGCTTGATATTGGTTTCGTTCGCGTCCGAGCCGCCGAGGCCGAAATAGACCTTGGACATATTGTCCGGAGCGCGGTCGAGGATCATCTTGGACAGGGTAATGCTGGCCTCGGTGCCGTGCCCCACATAGGCGTGGTAGTAGGCCAGTTCCTTGGCCTGGGCTGCGATGGCCTCCGCGATCTCCTGCCGGCCGTAGCCCACGTTGACGCAGTAGAGCCCGGCGAAGGCATCGAGCAACCGGTTACCGTCGCGGTCCTCGATATGGCAGCCGAAGCCGCCGGTCACCACCCGCTGGGGCAGGTTGCCGCGCGCGAACTCGGCCAGATGGGTGGAGGGGTGGAAGAAATTCTCGCGATCCCACTGTTCCAGTTGGTCGTTTTTCAGCATTGATTTTCCTTTCTCAGATGACGGTGGGCGGGGCGGAATTCCGCGGGATTTCAGGCTTGAAATCCGACACGGATTTCGCGCCCCGGCCCGGATGTTGCGTGCACGTTCTGCCGTAAGACCCGGATATGGCTTGCAAATCCGGCGTGAGCTCCGGATATCTCAGGCCCAGTCGCGGCAGACATATTTGATCTCCATGAACTCCTGCATGCCCAGCCGCGCGCCCTCGCGGCCCAGCCCCGATTGCTTGGTGCCGCCGAACGGGATCGGCGCGCCGGTGACCTTGGTGCGATTGACCGCCACCATGCCGTATTGCAGCGCCCGGCTGACGCGGTAGATCCGCCGCGGGTCCATCGAATGGACATAGGCCATCAGCCCGTATTCCGTGTCATTGGCGCGCGCGATCACCTCTTCCTCGGTATCGAAGGGGGTAATGGGGGCCACCGGGCCGAAGGTCTCTTCCCGCATGATCGCGGCGTCGTCGGGCACGTCGGTCAGAACCGTGGGTTCATAGAACAGCGGCCCCAGCGCGTGGCGCTTGCCGCCGCAGGCGAGTGTCGCGCCCTTGTCCAGCGCATCGGCCACATGGGCCTCCTGCTTCAGCACCGCGTTCTCGTTCATCAGCGGGCCGATATCGGGGTCGTCCATGCCCGGACCAAGGGTCAGGGCGCGCGTGGCTGCGGTGAATTTTGTACAGAATTCCGCGTAAATTGTACGCTCCACATAGATTCTGTTAACCCCGAGACAGTCCTGCCCGGAGGTGGCGAATTTCGCCTTGATGACCTCTGCCACCGCCTCGTCCAGATCGGCGCCCTTGAAGACGATCGCCGGCGCGTGGCCGCCCAGTTCCATCACCAGTTTCTTGATCGTCGCCGCCGAGTCCCGGTAGAGAATGCGCCCCACCTCGGTCGAGCCGGTGAAGGACAACGCCCGCACCCGCCGGCTGGCCGTCCAGGGCGGTACCACGGTGCTGGCCCGGCCGGTGACCACGTTGAAGACGCCCGCGGGCATCCCGGCCCGTTCGGCCAGTTCGGCCAGCGCGATGGCGGAGAACGGGGTCTCAGACGCGGGGTGCGCCACCACGGTGCAGCCGGCCGCGAGCGCGGCGGCGGCCTTGCGGGTGAGCATGGCGGCGGGGAAGTTCCACGGCGTGATCAGGGCGACCACCCCCATCGGTTCCAGCCAGAGCTCCACCTCCGCGTCGGGCAGATGGCTGGTGACGCCCTCGATATTCGGGCGCTTGGCCTCTTCGGCGTAGTACTCGACGAAGGAGGCGGCATAGTCGATCTCGCCGCGGGCCTCGGACAGCGGCTTGCCCTGTTCCAGCACCATGATGCGGGAGAGATCCTCCTTGTGTTCGATCATCAGCTCGAACCAGCGGCGCAGGATTGCGGAGCGGTCCTGCGGCAGGAGCCCCGCCCAGTGACCGAAGGCGGCTTGCGCGGCGTCCACCGCGCCGGCGCTTTCCTCGGCGGAGAGGCTGGCCACATCGGCGAGGAAATCGCCGGTGGCCGGGTCTGTCACCGCGAAGGTCTCGCCGGAGGCGGCGGCGCACCATTTGCCGCCGATGTAGGAAAAGCTGCGCAGCAGCCGTTTGTCGCCGATATCCCTGCGCGCGGAGATTGCCGTTTCGGACATGTCCATCGCTCCCTTTTGTCTTGGGGGAACGTGGCATGGCACAGGCAGCAATCGGGACCGAATTTCCGGCCGGGAAGAGACGATTCCTCTCCTCCGCCCCGATCAGGCAGAAGAATCCTCTGCCCGCAGCAGCAGGTCGAGCGGCGGGACGCCGCCGGATTTCACCGGTTTGGTCACCACATAGGTGAAGTAGCGCGCCAGACCGATACGCGCCTCCAGCAGCTCGTCGATCAGCCGCTGATAGGCATTGATGTCGCGGGTGACGATCTGCAGCAGGTAATCGTAGCCGCCGCCCAGCGCCCAGCAGGCGGTGATCTCGTCATAGCGGCCCACCGACTCCTCGAAGGCACGGAAGCTGGCGGCGGTGTGATCCGCCAGTTCAGCGGCCACGAAGACGGTGACGTGCGGTGCCAGTTTCTTCAGGTTTATCCGGGCGTTGTAGCTTTCGATTAAACCGGACTTTTCCAGCTTGCGCTGCCGGTTCCAACAGGGCGTCGGCGACAGGCCGACGCGATCGGCCAGCGCCGCCTTGGTGATGCGGCCGTCTTCGGACAGCACCTTGAGGATCTCGATATCGCGCTTGTCGGGTCCGGCCATGTCGCCTCGCAGTTCAGCAGATCTCCGCCGCCGACACCTAGCAGAGCGCGAGAGAGGAGACAAAACATCTCTTTGTCAGCAGATTTCAGGCGCGGATCACCGTGCCGGCAGCACCGATGGTCTGCATCACGTGGGTCGCGATGGCGGTATCCTGCGCGCCGGTGCCGGTGAGATCGGCGATGGTGATATCCTCCGGGCGGCCCCGGCCCGGTTTCTGCCCGGCGATCACCTCACCCAGTTCGGCGGGCGTGCCGCCGGTCCAGACGCCCGCGGCCAGCGCCGCCTCCAGCTCGCCGGAGGTTTCGCACTGGCTGACCCGGTCGCAGATATAGGCATCGGCGCGGGTGAGCGCGGCGGGCTCGACCTCATTCTTGCCGGTCTGGTCGGAGCCCATGGCGGTGACATGCAGCCCCGGATGCAGCCAGTCGGCCAGCAGCACCGGCTCCCGCGAGGGGGTGGTGGTGACCACAAGCTGGCTCCGCGCCACCATCTCGGCGGCATCGGGGGCGACCTCCGCCGGGATGCCCAGCGCACGGGAGAGATCGTCAGCGCAGGCCGCCGCCTTGTCGGCGTCGCGGCCATGCACCAGCACCCGTTTGAACGGCCGCACCAGATGCGCCGCCTGCATCTGCAGCCGCGCCTGCACGCCGGTGCCGATCACCCCGGCGGTTTCAACAACCTCCGGCGCCAGATGGCGGGCGGCGACGGCCCCGGCGGCAGCGGTGCGGATATCGGTGAGGTAGCCGTTGTCGAGGAACACCGCCTCCACCAGCCCGGTTTTGGCCGAGAACAGGATCATCAGACCGTTCAGGCTGGGCAGGCCCAGCTTGGGGTTGTCGAAGAACCCCGGGCTGACCTTGATGGCGAAGCCGTCGAACCCGGGGATATAGGCGGTTTTCACGTCGACCTCGCCATTGGCCTCGGCCAGCTCCATCGACAGGATCGGCGGCATCACCACCTGACCCGAGGCCAGCGCGACAAAGGCGCGTTCGATCACGTCGACAGCGGTCAGGTCGAGCGTGACGGCGCCGCGCAGCTCGGCCTCCGTCACGATGCGGATGTCATGCGGCATAGGGTTTTCCCTTCACTGTCTTGTCGCCCAGTTGCACGTCCTCGCCCGCCATCAGCCGGTGGAACAGACCCATATCCAGATTGCGCCCGGTGACGATGGCCCCCACCGGCCCCTGCGGCGCGGGCAGTTTGCCGGCCAGCGTGGCGGCGAGGCCAACGACACTGGCGCCCTCGGCGACGATGCGATCCTCGTAGAACAGCACCTGCATGGCGTCGCGGATTTCCTCCTCCGTCACCAGCACGGTATCGTCGAGGTAGGCGCGGCAGAGCGGGTAGCTGAGCCTGTTGTCCATGCCGATGCCGCCGCCAAGGCTGTCGGCAAGGCTGGGCACCTCCTCCACCTCCACCGGGTGGCCGGCGGCGAGCGACAGGTGCATCGCCGCGCCACGGTCCATTGTGATGCCGATCACCTTGACCGCCGGGTTCACCGATTTCGCCGCAATCGCCACGCCGGCGGCAAGCCCGCCGCCCGACAGCGGCACCAGGATGGTGTCGAGGTCGGGCCGTGCCTCCATCATCTCGAAACCGATGGTGCCCTGGCCGGCGATCACATGGGGGTCGTCGAAGGGGGAGATTTCAACCAGCCCCTCGGCCTGAACCAGCCGCAGGCTCTCTTCCTGCGCCTCGTCCTGGCTGGAGCCGCAGATCTTCACCTCCGCGCCCAGCGCGCGGATGCCGTCGACCTTGGTCTGCGGCACCAGCGAGGACATGCAGATCACCGCGCGCATGCCGCGCTGTGCCGCCGCGTAGGCCACGCCGCGTCCGTGGTTGCCGGTGGAACAGCAGGTCACGCCCGGGGTGCCCTCGGGCAGCGCCATCACCGCGGTCATCGCGCCGCGCAGTTTGAAGGCGCCGATCGGCTGCATGTTCTCCAGCTTCAGCAGAAACTCCTGCCCCGTCCGCGCGGTCATGAAGGGAGATGGCACGAAGGGCGTCGCATCGGCCACGCCGCGGATCACCTGCCGGGCGGCCAGAATGTCGGAAAGGGAGAAGCGCATGCGGTCGGCCTTGTTCCTGATGTCCCGGGGCTGTGGCGGAGGGCCACCGGACGGGCGCCCGCCCCCGTCCGGGCAGAACACAAACCCCGCCCCCCGCTGTCAAGGGCGGGCCGGCGGATCGGGGCGCGGCACTTTCTTACACATGTAAAATTACTTCTTTACAGCTGTAAATTTTATGATAGAGCGGCGGAATGGATCCCCGTCGCCGCCGTACCAACCTGCGCCTTCACGCCGCCCTGCGCGAGCTGCTTGCCGAGATGCCGCTGGAGGCGATCTCGATCGACGCGCTGTGCAAGTGCGCCGGGGTGACGCGGCCCACCTTCTACGCTCAGTATTCCAGCCTGACCGGGATGCTGGAGGATTACCTGCAATCGCTGCTGGACGAGATCGAGGCGCGCAGCGAAGAGGCGCACCCGAAAAAGACCGGCGCCGACCGGCTGGGCGATATGTCGGATTTCATGGCCCGGGTGTTTGCCGACCTGGACCGCGACGACCCCCGGCTGCACGCGCTGATCGCGGGCGTGCCGACGCTGGGCGCCGAGGCGCGCTTTGCCGAGCTGGTCGAGCGGCTGCTGGAGCAGGACGAATGCACCGACCTGCCGGTGCGGAGCGATCTGGACCGCCGCATCGAGGCGCATTTCTATACCGGCGCCTTCATCGGCGCGCTGCGGCTCTGGCTGAGCCGCCCCGCCGGGCTGACCGCCGCCGATCTGGGCCGGGCCTATGCGGAATTGACCCTTTTCGGGCGCGACGGCGCCCGGCTGACACGTGATGGAGACGACTGACATGACACGTCTGTTCGCAACATGCCTTGCCGCCCTGATGGCCTTTGGCGCCATGGCCCAGGCCGAGAGCACCGGCCAGAGCGACGCGCAGGCCGACGCCCCCCCGCGGCCAGCCAAGCTGATGACCCTGACCGAGGGCGACGCGGCAATGGAGCGGCGTTTTTACGGCCGGGTCAGCGCCAAAGAGACCGTGGACCTGGCGTTTCAGGTCGGCGGCCAGATCCTGGACTTCCCCGTCGAGGAAGGCGGCCGGGTCGAGAGCGGCGCGCTGATTGCGCAGCTCGACCTTGCCCCGTACCAGCGTCAGGTCGACCAGGCGCGGGTCAACCTCGCCAAGGCCGACCGCGATTACAAGCGGCTGGTCGCGCTGGAGGGCAGCGCCGTGTCCGAGGTGCAGATCCACGATGCCAAGACCCAGCTCGACCTGGCCCGCATCGCGCTGGACGAGGCCGAGAATCAGCTCGGCCATGCCACCCTGCATGCGCCGTTCGACGCGCTGATCGCCCGGCGCGAGGTCGCCGCATTCGCCACCGTTTCGGCCGGTCAGCCGATCGCCCGGATGCACGACATGTCCGAAATGCGGGTCGAGATCGACGTGCCCGAGGTGCTGTTCCGCCGCGCCCGGGGCGCCAATCACATCGCCTTCTGGGCCAATTTCCCCGGCGACGACCAGAGCTACCGGCTGGAGCTGCGCGAGTTCGAGGCCGAGACCGCCGATGTCGGCCAGACCTTTCAGCTGACACTGGCCTTTGTCGAGCAGCCCGGCGAATGGCTGCTGCCCGGCGCCTCCGCCACGGTGACGGCCGCACAAACCATGAGCGAAGAGCCTGTGGTGTTTCTGCCGAAGACCGCGCTGGTCTTCGGCCCCGACCAGGCGCCTTACGTGATGCGGTACGCGCCGGACGCGGGCGATGCCGACACCGGCACGGTCCACCGCCAGCAGGTCCGCATCCAGATGCGCGACGACGGCCGCATCGCCATGGCCGAGGGGCCCGCCGAGGGCACCGAGATCGTGATGACCGGCGCCTCGCGGCTGCGCGACGGCCAGCGGGTGCGCCGCTTCACCGGGATCGGGAACTGAACCGATGCAGATTGCGCGCGCATCCATCGACAAGGCCCTGATCACCTGGCTGGTGATGCTGGGCTGCCTGCTGGGCGGGATCTGGGGCTTTGCCACCATCGGTCGGCTGGAGGACCCCGCCTTTACCATCAAGGAAGCGGTGGTGATCACCCGGTACCCCGGCGCCTCGGCCGCACAGGTGGCCCGCGAGGTCACCGAACCGCTGGAATCGGCGATCCAGCAGATGGCCGAGCTGGACACCCTCACCTCGTCCAACAAGCCCGGCATCAGCCGCATCAACGTCGAGATCGAAAGCACCTATGACGGCAGCGAGCTGCCGCAGATCTGGGACAAGCTGCGCAACCTGGTGGGCGACGCACAGTCCGACCTGCCCGACAGCGCCGGGCCCTCGGTGGTCAACGACCGCTTCGGCGATGTCTATGGCCTGTTTTTCGCCGTCACCACCCCCGGCTTCACCGATGCCGAGGTGCATGAGCTGGGCGAATTCCTGCGCCGCGAGATCCTTGCCGTCGACGGCGTGGCCGACGTGGCGCTCGACGGGCTGCCGGAAGAGGCGGTCTTCGTCGAACCGGAAACCGCCATCATGACCAACCTGGGCCTGCCGCCCGCCGGCATCATCCAGGCGATCGCGGATTCCAACGCGGTTGTCCCGGCCGGAGCAGTGGATCAGGACGGCCAGAACATCCGGATCGAGGCACCCGCCGGCTCCGACACCGTGGACGAGATCCAGAGCCTGACCATCGGCGTGGCCGGCGAGGTGATCGAACTGACCGATATCGCCAGGGTCGAGCGCGGCCGGCTGGACGAGCCGCAGAAGGTCATCCGCTTCAACGGGCAGGAAGCCTTCACCATCGGCATCGCCGGCAAGTCCGACCTCAACATCGTCGATGTGGGCCACCGGGTCGACGCGCGGATCGCGCAACTGATGGCCGATATCCCGGTGGGGGTGGAGCTGCACCCGATCTATCAGCAGCACCTGGTGGTGGACGAGGCGTCGAACGCCTTTCTCATCAACCTCGGGCTGTCGGTGCTGATTGTGGTGGTGGTGCTGGCGCTGTTCATGGGCTGGCGCGCCGCCGTGGTGGTCGGTGCGACGCTGCTGCTGACGGTGGTGGGCACCGTGTTCTTCATGGCGGTCTTCGGCATCGAGATGGAGCGGATCAGCCTCGGCGCGCTGATCATCGCCATGGGCATGCTGGTGGACAACGCCATCGTGGTGGCCGAGGGGATGCAGGGCGACATGAGCCAGGGCAAATCCTCGCGCGAGGCGGCCGAAGAGGTGGCGGGCAAGACCCAGGTGCCGCTGCTGGGGGCCACCGTGATCGGCATCATGGCCTTTGCCGGTATCGGGTTGTCGCCGGATGCCACCGGGGAGTTTCTGTTCTCGCTGTTCGCGGTGATCGGAATTTCGCTGCTGCTGTCCTGGGTGCTGGCGATCACCGCCACGCCGCTGCTGGGGCATTACTTCTTCAAGCGCGGCACCGCCGGGGCCGGCGGCCAGTACGACGGGCCGGTGTTCCGCGCCTATGCCGCGACGCTGCGGCTGGCGCTGAAACTGCGCTGGCTGGTGGTGGCGGCGCTGATCGGGGTGACCGTGGTCTGCTACATCGGCTTCGGCCAGGTGAAACAGGCATTCTTCCCCGACAGCAACACGCCGATCTTCTATGTGCATTACAAGCTGCCGCAGGGCGCCGATATCATGCGCACCGCCGCCGATATGGCCGTTCTCGAAGACTGGCTGGCGGCGCGCGACGACGTGGTCTCGGCCACCACCTTCGTGGGCGGCGGCGCCACCCGCTTCATGCTGACCTACGGGCCGGAGGAATCGCTGGCCACCTATGGCCACATGATCATCCGCACCGAGACGCTGGAGGCGATCCCGCCGCTGCGCGCGGCGCTGGAGCAATTCGGCCGCGACACCCTTGTCGATGGCGAGTTCCGCACCGAGCGTCTGGCCTTCGGCCCCGGCGGCGGCGCGCCGATCCAGCTGCGCCTGTCGGGCCCCGATGCCGATGTGCTGCGCCAGCTGGCGGAAGAGGCGGAAACGCGGTTGCTGCAGGCCTCCGACCGGCTGGTGGACCTGCGCACCGACTGGCGCGAACGCGAGCTGGTGCTGAAGCCCGTCTATGCCGCCGAACGCGCCCAGACCGCCGGCATCACCCGCGAGGATGTGGCCAACACGCTGCACGCCTCGACCGACGGCACCCGCGCCGGGGTCTACCGCGAGGGCGACCGGCTGATCCCGATCATCGTGCGCCTGCACGGCGCCGGACAGGAGGGCACCGCGCATCTGGTCGACCGGCCGGTCTATTCCGATGCCGCCAATACCTTCATCCCTCTGGAGCAGGTGATCGACGGTTTCACCTACGAGGTGCAGGACACCCTTGTTCAGCGCCGCGACCGGGTCTCCACCATCACGGTGATGGCCGGGGTGCCGGCGGGGGTGAACGCGGCCTCGGTCTTTGACCAGGTGCGCGGCCCGGCGGAGGCGATGGAACTGCCGGAAGGCTACCGGATGGAATGGGGCGGCGAATACGAGGATTCGACCAAGGCGCAGCAAAGCCTGGGCAAGCAGTTGCCGCTGTCGCTGCTGGTGATGGTGGTGATCTCGGTCCTGCTGTTCGGCAAGCTGCGCCAGCCGCTGATCATCTGGCTGCTGGTGCCGATGGCGGTGAACGGGGTGGCGATCGGGCTGCTGGCCTCCGGCCTGCCGTTTTCCTTTACCGCGCTGCTGGGTCTCCTGAGCCTGTCGGGGATGCTGATCAAGAACGGCATCGTGCTGGTCGAAGAGATCGACCTGATCCGCGCCGAGGGCGTGCCCTTTACCCGCGCGGTGGTCGAGGCCTCGACCTCGCGTCTGCGGCCGGTGATGCTGGCCGCCGCAACCACCATCCTGGGGATGATCCCGCTGCTGTGGGACGCGTTCTTTGCCTCGATGGCGGTGACGATCATGGGCGGGCTGGGCTTTGCCACCATCCTGACGCTGATCGCGGCGCCGGTGTTCTATTTCCTGATGTTCCCGCGCGCGCGGGAGGCGTAGGAGGTCGTCCACCGAGCCCCGTCCGGCGCTTGCGATTTCTCTGCACTCGGTCGGCAGAGCAAGCCGCGCAAGCGCCGGACCGGGGGCTGGCGCTCAAGGCCTCGGATCAGCGCGCTTTATCTCAGCCAAGTCAGGACGAGACGCGTTCGGCGTGCTTCCGTCGACACAGCGCCAGACCATGGGGACGGTCCGGCGCTTGCGCGGCGCCCTGCGGGCTTGTTCCGCGCTGCGGACATAGCCCATAGATCGGGGCAGTCTTATTGATCCTGAATCCAGTCTGATTCAGACCGCGCTCAGCGCGCCCGTATCCAGCAACGCCCCCGCCTCGCGCAGGGCCTCCCGCACCGTGTCCGGCGCAAACGCCCCCTTTGCCGTCAGCGCCGCCGCGACGCCCGCAGCCTGACCGGTGGCCATGGCGGTGCCCATCACCCGGATCGCCGCGCCCGCCTTGCGGTCACCGTCGGCCAGCCGTCCGGCGCAAAACAGGTTGGGCGTGTCGACCGAGTGCAGGCACCCCAGCGGGATCTCATAGGCCGATTTCTCCGGCGGGTAGTCGAAGCTGCTCTTGAAATCGGTGCGGTCATGCCACTCCGCCCCCCAGGCGCCCAGCGCGATGCAGTCGTCGAACCGCCTGCGTCGGGCGATCTCGTCCCAGGTGAGGTGATGGCGGCAGTTCAGATGCCGCGACTCCCGCGTGCCGATTTCCGGCCCGGAAGAGGCCAGATAGGCGTTTCCGCAGCCCGGAATGGTCCGCACCGCGTCGAGATAGGCCCAGGCCTGCCGCCGCACCGCCACCTCCGCCCGGGAGAGCGAGAGCCCGTCGCGCGGGTCGTAATCGGCCGAGGCGAGATAAAGCACCATATCGCCGGAGATCGGCAACCGGACGATGACGCAGCGGTCCTTGGTCACGGTGCCGGGGGCAAAGCCCTGCGCGGCGACCGCGGCGGCGATCTGGTCGGCGGTGACGGTGACCTCCCTGGGGATGCCGCCGAACCGGGTGCCCAGCGTGCCGAGGTTCACCCCGTCGGCATTGCCGTAGCGGGTCGCAGCGCCTCCGAAGGCCGCCAAATCGCCCTCGCCGGTGCAATCGACAAAGGCCCCGGCCCGCACCTGCGTCTGGCCGCCGTGATCGGCAAAGGTCAGCCCGGTGATCCGGTCGCCCTCCCGCGCCGCATCGGTGACGAAGGCGCCGAACCGCAGGTCGACACCCGCCTCTGCCGCCATCTCGTCGAACACGCGTTTCATCGCCTCGGGCTCGAACACCGCGAAGACGCCGCGGAACCGCTGCGGCGGCGTTATCGCGTCGAGGCCGCGCAGCCGTTCGACCACCTCGGCGCCGATGCCGCCGACCGCCATCTGTGCCTGCTCGCCCAGCGTATAGAGGCCGCACAACGTCAGCACATTGCGGACCGTGGCGGCGCCGCCGAGGCATCCGTGGCGTTCCAGCAGCAGGGTCTTCGCCCCGGCCCGCGCACTGGCGATGGCGGCGGCGGTGCCGGCGGTGCCGCCGCCGGCGACGATCACGTCATAGGTTTGCATGCTCAACTCCTCCAGCCCAGCACCCGGCGCTCGATCGCGCCGATCACGGCGCTGACCAGAACCCCCAGCAGCGACAGGATCACCACCCCGGCAAACAGCCGCTCCAGATCGTAGAGCGAGCCGGCCTGAAGGATATAGGCACCGATGCCGTATTCGGCGCCCAGCATCTCGGCAGCGACCAGCAGGATGATGGCGATGGCGAGGCTGATGCGCAGCCCCGACAGGATGCCGGGCATCGCGCCGGGCAGCACGATCTTGCGCACGATGGAGAACCACGACAGGCCAAAGCTCTGCCCCATGCGAATGAGTGTGCGGTCCACGTTATCGACCGCGCCATAGGTGGCGACCACGGTGGGGGTGAAGGTGCCGAAGGCGATCAGCGCGTATTTCGACCCCTCGCCGATGCCGAACCAGATCACGAAGAGCGGCAGCAGCGCGATCTTGGGGATCGGGAACAGCGCGGCGACCAGCGGCACCAGCCCGGAGCGGACGTAGGAAAACAGCCCGATCAGGATGCCGACGCTGACGCCGACGCTGGCGCCGATGGCGGCGCCCACGGCCAGCCGCGACAGCGACGGCAGCAGATGCTTGAAAAGCTGGCCGGAGCTGTACAGTTCGCCGAAGGTTTTCAGCACATCCGACGGCCGCGGCAGCGTCAGGGCGGAAATCCAGCCGGCTCGCGTGCCCCATTCCGCGATCAGGATCAGCACCACGAAAACGGCCACCCCGACCCAGCGCTGCGAGCGCGGGGCGAAGCCGCCGCCGCGAAAGGCGATGGTGCGGGTTTCGGCGGTGTCGGCGGGCGGGGTCAGGGTTGCATCAGACATTGAGAAGCTCCGCATCCGCTGCGCGGGCTTCGTCCCGCATCAGCTGCCAGAGGTATTTCTGTTTCTGGTCCAGGTCGGCATCCCCCATCTGGCGCTCCTCCAGTGGTGTATCGATCTCCACGATCTCGCGGATGCGGCCGGGGCGGCGCGACAGCACGACGATGGAATGGCCCAGCCGCACCGCCTCGTGCAGGTTGTGGGTGACGTAGACGGCGGTGAAGGGCTGGCGGGTCCACAGGCTGACCAGATCGTCCATCAACAGCTCCCGCGTCTGGCTGTCCAGCGCCGAGAGCGGCTCGTCCATCAGCATCACCGCCGGGTTCACCGCCAGCGCGCGGGCAATCGCCACCCGCTGTTTCATCCCGCCCGAGAGCTGTTTCGGCAGCGCATCGGCGAAATCGGTGAGCTTGGTGCGCGCGAGCACATCGTCGATGATCCGCCGCGCCTCGCGGCCGCGAATGCGGTGATCCTCCAGCACCAGGGAAATATTGCCGCGCACGCTGCGCCAGGGCAGCAAGGCGAAATCCTGGAACACGTAAGTCAAGGGATTCAGGCAGTTTTCCGGCGGCGCGCCGACCTGCAACACACGGCCTCCGCCGGGCCGCTCCAGCCCGCCGATCAGCCGCAGCAGCGTGGATTTCCCGCAGCCCGAGGGGCCCACGATACACACGATCCGGCCTGCCGGGATGTCGAGGGTGATGTCCTGCAACACCTCGAAATCCTTGTAGGAATGGCGGATCGCCTCCAGCCTGATGTCCATTGCGCTCTCCGAAAAAAGTCGGGGCGCAGAGTTCACCGCGCCCCGGATCATGGCTGAGTTCAGCCGATGGTCTCGACGTAGGAGGGATCGACCAGCATATCCATGCTGACCGAGCTGTCGACCAGCCCCTCCGACTTGAACCAGTCGAGCTGGTCCTTGACCGAGGCGATGTTGAGCGCCGCGTTCTTGTTCAGCCGCATGGTGCCGTTGATGATCGACGGCGCCGCCTTTTCGCGCGGGCGGTCGGTGTAAACGTACTTGTGGATCAGATCGACCATCTCGTTGACGCCGGCCTCGCCGCCGGTCTTGTCGATCATCGCCGCGGCGTAGTCATCCACCCCGCGCGAGAACCCGGCGAGGAAGCTCTCGGTCATCGCCCGCTCGTCGGCGGCGTTCTTGGCCGAGGTGAACACGGTGGTGGTCTGGTAGTTCGGGATGTAATCCTGCACCGCGCCGATGATGTGCACCGCGCCGGAGCCGGCCAGCGGCTTGGCGATATGGGGCACGATGTTCCAGGCGTCGATCTGGCCGGATTTCAGCGCACCGATCACCGCGCCGACCTTTTGCAGCGGCTTGTAGGAGAGCTCGATCCCCTCGGCCTTGGCGATCTGCGAGCCGACGTAGTGGAACGACGAGCCGGTCTGGGTGACGCCGTAGCTCTTGCCGTCCAGTTTCGACGGGTGGTCGATCCCGGCCTTGAAGGCAGCGTCGGAGACCAGGATCTGCTGGCCGTCGATGCCCTCTTCCTCGGCCAGCGCGCCGCCGATCACCTTGATCGCGCCCTTCTGCGCCAGCGAGATCAGCCCGCCCGAGATCGCGGTGACCGCGTAGTCGATATCGCCCGAGGCAATCGCCACGGCCATCGGCTGCGCGGCCTGGAAGAAGACCAGTTCGGCATCGAGGCCGGCATCGGCGAAATAGCCGCGCTCGACGGCGATGAAGCTACCCGAATGCGAGGTGAAGCGCAGCGCGCCCACCCTGATCTTGCGGTTGGCGGCGATGGCCGGGGCGGCCAGGGCCGATGCGGCGGCAGCGCCGCCCATCAGGGCCAGCGCCTTGCGGCGGTTCAGTTCGATCATGGTGTCCTCCCTTATGATCTTCCCGGTTTTGAGGGGCTCAGCCCCCCGATCTCAATTCGGCCTCGATCTCCTGTTGCAGGATCGAGATCGCGGCCGCCTCGTCGCGGGCCAGCACCGCGTCGAGCAGCGCCTGCTGCCGCGCCTTGCGGGCGGCGAAATCCAGCATCCCCTCGCGCAGCAGCGCCAGGCGGAAGCGGCGGCTCTGGTCAAAGAACTTGCGTTGCAGGTCGGTCAGCCGCGGGCTGCCGCAGGCGTCGATCAGCGCGGCGGAAAAGGCGCGGCAGGCCTCGTCCCATTGCAGCGCGGTCAGGTCGTCTGGGGTGGCCTGCACCGCGTCTTCGGCCTTGCGCAGGGCATGGTGGGCGGCGATCACCCGCCCTTCCCAGGCCACGTCGCCCTGGGCGATGGCAAGGGACAGCGCCAGTTTCTCGATCTCGGCGCGCACCATCATGATGTCGCGCAGATCGTCCTCGGTGGCCGAGGTGACGCGAAAGCCGCGCTGCGCGGTGGCCTCCACCAGCCCCTCGGCGCTGAGCATCCGCAGGGTTTCGCGCATCGAATGGTTGGAGCCGCCGTAGCAGCGCCGCAGCGCCTCGATCTTCAGCTTCTGGTTCGGTTGAAGCACGCCGAAGGAGATATCGCGGCGCACCGCCGAGGCCAGCATGGCCACAACGGTTTCTTCGTCTTTGGCGTCGCGGCCGAATACCATTTGCTTCCCTTGCGCAAAAATGTTGGACATTTTGCCTTTTGTTTCATCATTTGAAAAAGCGCGCAAGAAAATTTCGTTCACCGCGCTGTCTGGGCGGCATTCGATCGCGGCGATTGCAGGGGCAAGCGTGGCGAGGACGTTTGAGGGAAAGGGCCGGAGGGGTCGGGAACGCGGCAGCGCGGCGCGCCACCTCTGCATCTCACGCCTCGGCGGCGCCGTCCTCCTCAGGCCGTTGCGAGGCGGCCTCGTAGCCGCCGATGATGTCCAGCAGTTCCGCCGTGATCACCTCCTGCCGCAACAGCTGATGGGTCTTGCGCAGCTCGTCGATCTTGTCGCCGATGCTGCGTTCGGCGGCCTGCATCGCGGTCAGCCGTTCGGCATGCTCGGCGGCGCGCGATTGCAGGATGGCGGCAAAGACGCGGGCGAACAGCACCTGGCGCACCAGGTTGCTGGTGACGGTGCCAACCGGCCCCGCACAGACCGGCAGCCGGCGTGACGGCCAGCGGTGAGCGCGCAGCGCCGCCAGCCAGTCCGGGTCAATCGGCAGCAGCCGCACCTCTGTCGGGGCGCTGGTGCCATGGCCGCCCATGTGCTGATGGAACAGCACCAGGTGCGACACCCCCTCTTCGCGCCAGAGATCCAGCCGGGTCAGCACATCGTCCACCGTTCCGGCCAGCGCCTCGACCGTGGCCGGCGCCTCCTGCAGATGCGCGGACGGCTCGCCGCCGGCGGCGGCCCAGCTTGCCTCCGCCCGGCTGCCGATCATCAGCAAACGCCGTGCGCCGACGCCGATGCCGCCCTGCGTCAGGCGGTCCAGCGCGAAAGAGACCAACCGCTCGTTGAAGCCGCCGCAGAGGCCGATTTCCGAGCCGATCAGCACCACGCCGACTTCCTCGATCCCGCCGGCCTCAGGGATCAGCGCGCCCGGCGGCCCCTCGCGCAGCACCACCTGCAGGCCCATTTCCACCGTTTCGAGATAATGGCGGATCGCCCGTTCCGCGGCCTCGTGGCGGCGGATGCCCACCGCCGAGATCGCCTTCATCGTGCGCACGACCGACTGCAGGTCTTCGGCCACCTCGATATGGCGGCCCAGATCCTCAAGCGTGTCCATCCTGCACCTCGTCCAGGGCGTCGCGGATCGCCGCCAGAAACGCCTGTTTCCGCGCCCCGTCCAGCGGCAGGCCATTGGCGATTTCCTGCGCGGCGGGCAGATCGGCGACCGCCGACATCACGGCGGTTGAGACCGGCTCGAAATAGCTGAGCGCAAAATCGTCGAGCAGCCCCTCCGACACCGCCAGCAGCAGCGCGATCTGCTGCGCCACCGGGATCGGTTCGCCCTCGTCCTGTTTCAGCGCCTCGCGCACGGCGCGGCCGCGGGCCAGCTGGGCGCGGGTGTCCTCGTCCAGCTTGGCGCCGAAGCGGGCAAAGGATTCCAGCTCCTCGAACTGCGCGTAGGCCAGTTTCAATGGCCCCGCCACGGCGCGGAAGGCGGCGAGCTGCGCCTTGCCGCCGACGCGGGAGACCGACCGGCCCACATCCACCGCCGGCATCTGGCCGCGCCGGTAGAGCAACGGCGAGAGGTAGATCTGCCCGTCGGTGATCGAGATCAGGTTGGTGGGGATATAGGCCGAGAGGTTCTGCGCCTGCGTCTCGATGATCGGCAGCGCGGTGAGCGAGCCGCCGCCTGCCTTGCCGCTCAATTGTGTGGCGCGTTCCAGCAGCCGCGAATGCAGGTAGAAGATATCGCCCGGATAGGCCTCCCGCCCCGGCGGGCGGCGCAGCAGCAGCGACAGTTCGCGGTAGGCGCGGGCGTGGCGGGTGAGGTCGTCGTAGACGATCAGCACATCGCGGCCCGCGCGCATGAAGCTTTCGGCGATGGCGGTGGCGGCATAGGGGGCGACATATTGCAGCCCGGCGGGATCCTCGCCGCCCGCCACCACCACCACGCAGTTGTCCATCGCGCCCGACGCGCGCAGCCGCGCGATCACCCGGGCGGAGGCATCGCCGCGCTGGCCGATGGCGCAATAGACCGAGATCACGTCACTGCCGACCTGGTTGAGAATGGTATCGACCGCCACCGCCGTCTTGCCGGTCTGGCGGTCGCCGACGATCAGCTCGCGCTGGCCGCGGCCGATGGGCACCAGCGCATCCACCGCCTTGATGCCGGTCTGCAGCGGCCGGGTCACCGGGGCGCGGTCGATGATCGGAGGCGCCGGCGCCTCGATCGGCGCCAGCCGCGTGGCGGCCGGTGGCGGCCCGTGACCTGGGTCCGGTCGCGCTGCTTGGCATCGGCCAGTTCGCGCTGCTGATCACCCTGCTCAACTATGCGGTGACGGAGATCGAGGCCGGCTTGGCGACGCTGATCTTCGCCACTTTCCCGCTGATGACCCTGATGATTG
>ENA-OWNT01000973-OWNT01000973.1-seawater-metagenome-genome-assembly--contig:-NODE-973-length-44783-cov-9.486646_pt1 | contig 44783 bp, 43 predicted proteins | sample MGYA00238136_ERZ651165 | MGnify/ENA primary metagenome ERZ651165 (study PRJEB26861, sample SAMN08777766) | seawater metagenome | isolation source: coastal seawater | place: USA: Florida | collected... | reverse complement strand
GGGATCTATGTTCAGCCGATCAACTATCCGACGGTGCCGGTGAAGACGGAGCGGCTGCGCATCACGCCCAACCCGTCGCACACCCAGGCCGACATCGATCATCTCGCCTCGGCGCTGTGCGACCTGTGGTCCCAGTGCGCCCTCGCGAGAGCCGTGGCGTAGCGTTTCACTCGGCGGGCAGCGTTCCGAGAGCCGACTCCATCGGGGCCGGTTTTTCATTGCGGCGGTCGACAAGCCAGTCGGTTACGCCAGCCGACAGCCAGATGCAGAACAGGGTGATCCAAGCGGTGAGCGCGAAAACCGATGCACCGGTGACGCCGGCGCCGACGGCGCAGCCGCCTGCCAGCATGCCGCCAAAGCCCATCAGCGCCGCCCCCAGCAGGTAGCGTCGCATCGACGCGCCGTCATGGAAGCCCTGCAGTTGCAATTGCCGTGTCAGCAAGGCGGCGAGAAACGAGCCCAGGAAAACGCCGGGAACAAGACCGACATCGAAGTCGATCATCGATCCGGGAGGCGTCAGGAAAAGCATCAGCGTATCGGCGGACGGTCCGGTGAAGGTCAGCGAGTTCATGGTGATCGGCTCGAAGGCGATGCCGCGCATGGTGTGCGTGAAGAACCATGCGGCGGGCACCATCAGCCCGACGATGAAAGCCGAGAAGATGACCCATGGGCGCGACCGGCTCCATGTCGCGGTCATGGCCGCGAGAAGCAGGGCGATCACCGCCGCGGACGCGGTCTGGGTCGAATCGAGATGAACCATGGCCATCAGGTCGTTTCCACCCGTCGCGGTGGTGGTCAGCGGACGGGCCAGCGCCTCGCGCAAAGGCGAGAGGAAGCCGCGTAGGCTCGCCTGGGCGACTACCGCAAAGACCAGCCCAGACAACAGGGCGCGCAGGTTTCCCGTCGCGGACAAGACCAGCAGGCGGCTCGCGCATCCGCGGGCCAATACCATGCCGGTACCGAACAGCAGGCCGCCGAGCGCCGCCCCCGTCAGGCTTTGTGGCGATGCGATCTGGCGAGCCTCGCTTGTGACCATCAGGCCGGTGGCGGAAAGGAGCTGCGTTCCCGCGACTGCTGCGGTGAAGACGATCAGCCAGATCGACACTTTCTCGCCGATCTTGCCGCGCGAGAATTCGACGGCGGCCGCGCGCAGGCAGAAGCGGCTTTGCTGCGCAAACGCCCCGAAAAGCGCGCCGATGATGGCGCCGCCCAAGGCGAGGGTCCAATTCTCTCCCACCCGGTCGACGACGGCGATCAGAAATTCGGTCACCATTTCCATGTCACATTCCTTCTTCGGAATGATTGTCCCGGGAGGATCGCTTGACGTTGACCTCGATCAAGACCATACGCATATATTCAAATGAAGCGATATATTCAGCGGGAGGAGACCGATGAAACGGAACGGATTAACGCGTCGCGAGACCCTGGCCCTGTTCGGCATGTCATCGGCCTTGCCGTTTCTGCCGGGCCTGAACTCAAGGGCAGTCGCCGACATCGCGCTCGGCGAGAAGGTAATCACTACGGTCAGCGATGGTCATTTGATGCTGCCGCTCGATTTCTCGTTTCCCGACGTGCCGCATGACGAACTCGTCGCGTTGCTCGAAGCGGCGGGGCACAGCACCGCGATGCTCGAACCCGACTGCAATGTGACGGTGCTCAAGGATGGCGACCGCGTCGTACTTTTCGATGTCGGATCGGGACCGAATTTCATGCCGAGTGCCGGCAAGATCCTGGAGAATATCGATGCGGCGGGGATCGCGCCGGAGGACGTGACGGATGTCGTCTTCACGCATGCGCATCCGGATCACATCTGGGGTCTGCTGGATGATTTCGACGAGTTCGTGTTTCCCGAGGCGAATTACTTCATCAACCAGGTGGAGTGGGATTATTGGCGCGCTGACGACACGCTCGACAAGATGCCGGAAGCCCGCAAGACATTCGTCGTCGGTGCGCAAAACCGGCTGGAAGCGCTGGAAGACGTCATCCAGTTCTTCAATTGGGGCGACGAAGTTCTGCCCGGTATCGAGGCTGTCGACACGCGCGGCCACACGCCCGGCCATACTTCGTTTGCCATTCACGACGGCAGCGACAGCGTGATGGTGATCGGTGATGCCGCGACGAGTGCGATCGTCTCGTTCGCGCATCCGGAATGGCCGTCAGGCTCGGATCAGGATACCGAGCAGGGGATCGCGACCCGCACGAAGCTTCTCGACCGGCTGGCGCAGGAGCAGGGGCGGTTCGTCGGGTTCCACCTGCCGGAAGGCGGCATCGGTCGCGTCGAAAAGGATGGCGCGGGTTACCGCTTCGTCGCGGAGTAAACGCGTCTCACTCTGCAGGCTGGCTGTGTTCGCCGTGATCCCGCATGAAGGCGAAGGGCGATCCTTCCAGGAGATATGACAGCCCCAAGCGCGCGCCGAACGCGATCGAAAGCATCGCGATCGGCGCCGACAACGCCATGACCGAGACGGCGCTGACGCCCTGTCCGATCGTGCAGCCCAGCGCGAAGACGCCGCCGGTTCCCATCAGAAATGCGCCGATCAGGTGGCGGCTCAGTTCGCGGGCGTCGTCGCAGGCTTCCCAGCGGATATCCTTCGAATACCAGGCCCGCAGCATCGCGCCGATCAGGACGCCGGCTGCGAGCCCGACGCCGTAGTCGGGCAGGGCGCCTGTGACGGTGATGATCTGGAGCATGGCGTCGCCGAGCGGCATGACGAAGGAACCGGCCTCGATCTGCACCGGCTGGAACAACCGTGTCGCGAAGCCGGACGTGACGAACCAGCCGGCCGCGATACCGGTCCCGATGACGATGCCGGAGGCCATCTTTTCCCGGTCGCCACGGAACCGCCGATCGCGAAAAATCCAGTAGAACAGTGCGGCGGCGATCGCCGCGGCGACCGGCAAGGTGAGGTCCAGACCGGCCAGATGTGAAAGGAGCGCCCCGGCCGACTGGCCGCCGGCGCCCTTGAGGTCGACCGACAGCGGATCGATTACGGCAACGCGAAGATGGCCGAGCAGGCCGCGCTGGGCCGCCAGGGCGGCGAGCGCGATCCCCGTCAGCACCACGAGGGCGCGCATGCTGCCGCCGCCGAGCCGGATGATCGCGCCGAAGCCGCAGGTGCCGACCAGCGCCATGCCGAAACCGAACATGATGCCGCCTATGATCGCTCCCGCAATCGGCAGCGGCTCGGTCAGGTAGAAGCTGCGGGAGATATCGATCCAGCCGAGAAACTGCATGATCTGCGTCAGCGTCAGCGCGACGGCGGCGGCGAGGACCCACGATCTGAGCCCGTTGCTGTCGCCGGCGTACCAATGGCGCTCAAGCGCGGACATGGTGCAAAAATGGTTGCGCCGCGCGACATAGCCGATGACGGAGCCGATACCAACGCCGGCCACCGGTAGCGCCCATGCGCTATCCAGCAGAATCATCCCGTTTCCTCCCGCGCTTTCTGTGGCGCTTTATTCAGGGAATGCTGCCCGTTTTACACGGGCTTGGCAAGCAAGCCGCGGACTTCCCGCAATGGCGTGGTGCTTTGTCAGTTGCGCACCGGACGGCAGAAAAGCTCGTAGAGCGTCTCGACGACCGAAGAGACCTCCTTGCCGGCGACGCTGTAGTAAATCATCCGGCCTTCGCGCCGGGTATTGACGAGGCGGTCGAAGCGCAGCCGCGCGAGCTGCTGCGACACGGCGGCCTGGGGCATCGACAGGATTTCTTCCAGTTCTGAAACGGATTTCTCGCCTTCCGACAGGATGCACAGGATCAGAAGGCGCGTCTCGTGAGAAAGCGCCTTCAGGAGGTCGCTTGCCTGCCGGGCCTGTTCGATCAGCGCATCGGCATCGCCGGCTTCCATGTCGGGATTGAATTTCGGCAGAGGCATCGTCGTTTCCGTTCGTCAGATATCCTGTTTCCTATATATGAAGCGCGACCTGTTTGAAACAGAGTTGTCAGCCGGCTTTCGCGCCGTTGAGCTTGTCCAGCATCTCGCCGAGCAGAAACCAGAAGAATTCGTCGCCGGTGTAGCCGCGCATCCGGCCGATTTCCTCGCCATTGTCCACCAGCACGAAGGTCGGTGTGAAGCGCTCGATGCGGATGCCGGAAAGATCTTCGGGCAGGGGAGCATGGATGTCGACGCGGCGCAGCGGCGCGATCTTGCCTTCCGCCGATTTGGCATAGGCAGGGGCGATCTCCGCGTTCCACTTGGCGCACCAGACGCAGCCGGCCTGTTCGAACATGATCAGCTCTGCCGCCCGGAGCGGCGCGATGCCGGCCAGAACGGAAACTGCAAGAGCGAGTATTGGCGGGATGAAACGCCGCATTTCGATAATCCCTGTTTTGAAGGACTTGATTTCAATTTCATATATAGCATTGTATGCATGTTTGACAGCCCGTTCATTCTAACGGTCTGTCGCGAGGAGGATTATTTTGTTCGATATCGGTTTTGGCGCCGCCTTCCTGGCCGGCCTGTTGTCATTCGTCTCTCCTTGCGTTCTGCCGATCGTTCCGCCCTATCTGGCATATCTTGCCGGCGTGAGTTTTTCCGATCTTCAAAGCGCGGAAGTGGAGCGGGAGAGGGCCCGGCGAATCATTCTTTCGGCGGTTGCCTTCGTGGCCGGGTTCAGCACTGTCTTCGTCGCGCTCGGCGCGACCGCGAGCATCGTCGGCCAGACGATCGCGCAATATTTCGGCGTGCTGTCGGTGATCGCGGGCGTCATCATCATCATCATGGGGCTTCATTTCCTCGGCCTGTTCCGGATCGGGTTCCTCTACCGGGAAGCGCGGGTCGATGTGCGCAACAAGCCGGCCGGCTTCGTCGGCGCCTATGTTATGGGGCTCGCCTTCGCTTTCGGCTGGACCCCTTGCGTCGGACCGGTATTGGCGGCCATTCTCTTTATCGCCGGCGCGGAGGATACCGCCCTGCGCGGCGCGGGATTGCTGGCGGTCTATTCCTTCGGGATTGGTTTGCCTTTCGTCATCGCGGCGGTTTTCGCGAGCCGGTTCATCAGTTGGGCCAACCGGTTCAAGCGTCACATGGCGACCGTCGAGAAGGCGATGGGCGCGCTTCTGGTGATAACGGGTCTGTTGTTTGTGACCGGGCAGATGTCGCGCATCGCGCAGTGGTTGCTGGATACATTCCCGGCATTTTCGACGATCGGATAGGAGAAACGATCATGAAGCGAATGATTGCACTTGTCGGATTCCTGCTGTTCGCCTTCGCCGTTCCGGCATCCGCTGTCGAAATCGGCGAAGACGGACTTCACAAGGAACCGTGGTTTGCGCTTACTTTCCGGGACATGGCCGAGGATATCGAGGCGGCAAAGGACCAGGGCAAGCGCCTTGTCATCATCTTCGAGCAGCGTGGCTGCATCTATTGCCGGGCCATGCATGAGAAGTTGTTGAGCGATCCGGAAGTCGCGGACTACATCAAAGCCAATTTCATGGTTGTGCAGTACAACATGTTCGGCGACGAGGAAGTCACGGACCTCGACGGCGACGTGCTGACCGAGAAGACGGCCGCCCGTAAATGGGGCTATGTCTTCACGCCGACACTCGTATTCCTGCCCGAAGAGGTGCCTGAAGGCGAGGTGACCGTGGCGGATGCCGCCGTCTCCACGATGCCCGGCGCTTTCGGCAAGTGGACCTTCTTGAACATGTTTCGTTGGGTTCACGAGAAGGGCTATGAAACGGATGAGCATTTCCAGAAGTACCATGCGCGGATCATCAACGAGATGCGCGCGGCGGGGCGTCTGGACGCCGAGTGACTATCGTTTTGAAAAAACATTCAAGAAACCATATTCGTCCATTGATCGCGCGCCTTCTTTTCGATAGCGTGCGTCGCAAGGGTGGTGCGCCGTCATGCGGCCAGCTCGAATCGGGTCGCCTTTGGAGGGGCGCCCAAAAGGAGGAGGAACAACTGCCGATGGCTTTCAAAACGAGAACATGGCTCGCGGCGGCAGTCGCGATTACGGCGACCACGGCCGTCGCAAGCAGCGAAACGGCGCCGGCTGACGTCAAGATAAACGACGACATGCAGGTTACCGAGTCGCTTACCGGCGCGCCGGGCGATCCGGCTGCCGGCCGCAAGACCTTCGCCGACCGCAAGCTCGGCAATTGCCTTGCCTGCCATGCGGTCGCCGATCAGTCCGAACAGCTTTTCCATGGAGAGGTTGGTCCGGAACTGAATGGTGTGGCCGATCGCTGGTCGCCCGAGCAACTGCGCGCGATCGTGGTCAATTCCAAGGCGATCTTCTCGGAAGACACGATCATGCCGGGCTTCTATTCGCTCGATGTCGGCAAGGACGTGCGTAAGGATCTCGTCGGCAAGACGATTCTGAGCGCGCAACAGGTTGAAGACGTCGTCGCCTACCTGGCGACGCTCAAGGAATAATCTTCCAAGGAAGGAGATGATAATGACAATAACTCGGCGTTCGATGCTCACCTTGTCGGTGGGCGCGGCCATTGGCGTTGTCGCCGGTGTGCGTAGCGGGCCGGCGTTGGCTTCTGCCGAAGACGCCATGGCGAAGGTCATGGAGTTTGCTGGCGGCAGCGAGCCGGCAACGGGTACGATTACGCTCGATGCACCCGAAATCGCGGAAAACGGCAACACCGTTCCGATCTCGGTGTCTGTCGAAAGCCCGATGACGGATGGCGACTATGTGGAATCCGTCGCGATCTTCGCGGACGGCAATCCGAGCCCGGAAGTGATCACCTTCAACTTCACCCCGATGAGTGGTGAAGCGTCGGCGACGACCCGCATGCGGCTCGCCAAGACCCAGAACGTCATCGCCGTCGCGAAGACAAGCACGGGTCAGGTGTTCATGGACAAGAAAGAAGTCAAGGTGACCATCGGCGGCTGCGGCGGCTGATCCCTACTGGAGGTAAAAAGAAATGGCAGCGGTTAAACCACGCGTCAAAGTACCGAAGTCCGCTTCTGCGGGCGAGGTGATCACGATTAAGACGCTGATCAGCCATCCGATGGAATCGGGTCAGCGCAAGGACAACGATGGCAATCCCATCCCGCGTCAGATCATCAACAAGTTCACCTGCGAGTTCAACGGGCAGGCGGTGTTCTCCTGTGACATCGATCCGGCCGTTTCCGCGAACCCCTATCTGGAGTTCACGGCCAAGGTGAACGAGGCGGGAACGTTCAAGTTCACCTGGGTGGATGACGACGGATCCGTCTACACGGATGAGAAGGAAATCGCGCTCAAGTAAGGCGCGCACGGCCTGCGCGGGAGGGCAGGCCGCATCACCCTTGGCGGGAGGAAACACCTTGAAGAAACATTATCTCGTAGTAGCAGCATCAATCGCGTTGGCCGGGGCGGTTAGCGCCACGGCTTTCGCCGGCGGTCCTGTCGATGAAGAACTCGTCATCGACGGCGAAATCCAGATGACGACACGGACGGCTGCGCCGGAGGGGCATCCGCTCGACGAAGTCATTTCCGGTTGGCACTACCGCACAAAGGAAACGCGGGCTCTCGAGGCCGATACGTTCGAGAATCCGGCCATGCTCGGTGTCGAGGACGGTGAGCAGATCTGGAACACGGTCGAAGGCACGGAGGGCAAGTCCTGCGCGTCCTGTCACGGCGACGCTTCGGAATCGATGGCGGGCGTCGGTGCCCATTATCCCAAGTGGGATGCGGATGCGGGCCGTCCGATCAATATCGAACTGCAGATCAACAAGTGCCGCGAAGAGCAGATGGGTGCGGAGCCCTATGCCTTCGACAAGGGCGGGCAGAAGCCGCTGACCGCCTATATCAAGCACCAGTCGCTTGGCGAACCGGTGTCTATCGATCTGACCGAAGGCGAAATGCAGAGCTGGTGGGACAAGGGCGAGGAGCTCTACTACACCCGAACCGGCCAGTTGGACCTGTCCTGCGCCACCTGCCACGAAGACCACAATGGCGAGTATATCCGTGCCGACCATCTCAGCCAGGGGCAGGTCAACGGATTTCCGACCTATCGCCTGAAGCAGGCGGCGCTGGTTTCGGTCCACAACCGTTTCCGCGGCTGTATCCGCGATACGCGCGCCGAATTCCCGGCCGCCTTCTCGGACGATTTGATGGCGCTCGAAGTCTATGTGACCTGGCGTGGCACAGGCCTGTCGGTGGAAACGCCAGCGGTGCGCCAGTAACGGTTACGGCCGTTTGAACCGGCCGGGACGAAAGAGCGCCCCGGCCCCGCAATCTTGATCTTGGGGACCCTCCGGCTTCGGCTGGACGGTCTCCTATTGCCCGGAGTTGGACTGACATGTTCTCACGTCGCGAATTTCTGATGGCTTCCGTCGCAGCAGCCGCGGTCGCCGGGCCCGGCATGATCGGGCAATGGTCGCGCGCCATGGCGCAGCAGGCGCTGACCGAGGACGAACTCCTGTCCTTCGATGCGACGGGCAATGTCACGCTGATCCATGTGACCGATATTCACGCCCAGCTGAAGCCGCTCTATTTCCGCGAGCCCTCGATCAATCTGGGCGTAGGGGAAGCGACCGGCTTGCCGCCGCATGTCACCGGCATGGACTTCCTCAAGCTCTACAATATCGAGCCGGGCACCCCGCATGCCTATGCGCTGACGTCGGAAGACTTCGTCTCGCTGGCGAAAGCCTATGGCAAGATGGGCGGTCTCGACCGGGTCGCTACCGTGATCAAGCGGATTCGGGCCGAGCGCGGCGAGGACAATTGCCTGCTTCTCGACGGTGGCGATACCTGGCAGGGTTCCTTCACCTCGCTGCAGACCGAGGGCGCGGACATGGTCGAGGTGATGAACTCGCTGATGCCCGATGCGATGACCGGGCACTGGGAATTCACCTATGGCGCCGACCGCGTGACCGAGCTGGTCGACAGCCTTCCGTTCCCGTTCCTCGGCAGCAATATCTATGACGCCGAGTGGAACGAGCCGGCCTTCGAGGCCTACCGGATGTTCGAAAAGGGCGGCGTCAACGTCGCAGTGATCGGCCAGGCCTTCCCCTATACGCCGATCGCCAATCCGCGCTGGATGTTCCCCAACTGGTCCTTTGGCATTCGCGAGGAAGACATCGTCGCGAACGTGGAAGCCGCCCGCGAGGAGGGGGCCGACGTGGTCGTGCTCCTGTCGCATAACGGCTTCGACGTCGACCGCAAGCTCGCCTCGCGTGTCGACGGGATCGACGTGATCCTGACCGGTCACACGCATGACGCCTTGCCGGAGCCGGTGATCGTCAACGACACGCTGGTGATCGCGTCCGGCTCGAACGGCAAGTTCGTGTCGCGGGTCGATCTCGACGTGCGCGACGGCGCGGTGCAGGGCTACAAATACCGGCTGATCCCGATCTTCTCCGACGTGATCACGCCAGATGCCGACATGACGGCGCTGATCGACAAGGTGCGCGCTCCTTACGCCGACGAGCTGGCGCGCGAACTCGGCCAGACGGATTCGCTGCTCTACAGGCGCGGCAATTTCAACGGCACGTTCGACGACCTGATCTGCGATGCGCTGCTCGCCGAACGCGAGGCCGACATCGCGCTTAGCCCCGGTTTCCGCTGGGGGACGAGCCTGTTGCCGGGGCAGGCGATTACTGTCGAGGATCTGCACAACGCCACCTCGATGACTTATCCGGCGGCCTACCGGTCGATGATGACGGGCACGTTGATCAAGGACATCATCGAGGATGTCGCGGACAATCTGTTCAATACCGATCCCTATTATCAGCAGGGCGGCGACATGGTTCGCATCGGCGGCATGGGCTATCGGATCGACGTTCACGAACAGATGGGGTCGCGCATTTCCGAGATGACCATCCTGAAGACGGGCGAAGCGGTCGATCCGAACAAGGAATATGCCGTCGCCGGCTGGGCGTCCGTCAACGAGGGCACCGAGGGACCGGCGATCTGGGACGTGGTGGAAGACTACCTGCAGAAGAACCCTGTCGTGCAATTGCAGGAAAACACCTCGGTCATCGTCAACGCCTGAGTGTGCCAAAGTTGCATTCGACATGCGGGATTTTTCCTGATACATAGAAAAAATTGAATATGTACCGACCACCCGGGAGGAACGTGTGAGCGACAAGACAAAAGAAACTCTGGACAAGACGGCCGCATCGCGGCGGCGGTTCTTGCAGGCAGGGCTTGCGGGCGGGGCCGTTCTGGCCGGCGCATCCGCAGCGCGCGCGGCGGGCGACCCGCTGATTACAGAAATCCAGGACTGGAACCGCTATCTGGGCGACGGCGTCGATGCTGCTCCTTACGGCTCTCCGTCCGAGTTCGAGGCGCATGTCGTGCGCCGAGATGTTCCGTGGCTGACGGCGGACCCGGTGTCCTCGGTCAATTTCACGCCGCTGCATGAACTGGATGGCATCATCACGCCGAACGGCCTGTGCTTCGAGCGCCATCATGGCGGCACCGCGATCATCAGCCCGGCCGAGCATCGGCTCATGATCAACGGCCTGGTTGATACGCCGCTTGTTTTCACCATGCAGGATCTGATGCGGTTCCCGCGCGAAAACCGCGTCTACTTCCTCGAATGCGCCGCCAATTCCGGCATGGAATGGCGCGGCTCGCAGCTGAACGGCTGCCAGTTCACCCATGGCATGGTCCACTGCGTCGTCTATACCGGCGTGCCGCTGAAATACCTCCTCGAGGAAGCGGGCGTGAAGACGAACGGCAAGTGGGTTCTCGCCGAGGGCGCGGACGCGTCCGCCATGACCCGTTCCATCCCGATCGAGAAAGCGCTGGACGACTGCCTCGTCGCCTTCAAGATGAATGGCGAAGCGCTGCGGCCCGAACAGGGCTATCCGGTTCGCCTCGTTGTTCCCGGCTGGGAAGGCAATATGTGGGTCAAGTGGCTGCGCCGCCTCGAGATCGGTGACGAGCCGTGGGCTCAGCGCGAGGAGACCTCGAAATACACCGACCTGCTCGAAGACGGGAAGGCGCGCCGGCACACCTGGCAGATGGAAGTGAAGTCCGTCATCACCAGCCCGAGCCCGCAGGCGCCGATCGCGCATGGCCGCGGCCCGACGGTCATCAGCGGGCTTGCCTGGTCCGGCGGTGGCCGGATCAAGCGCGTGGATGTGTCCCTCGACGGCGGCCGCAACTGGCAGGAGGCGCGCGTCGACGGGCCGAGCCTGCCGAAGGCGCTGCACCGCTTCTACTACGACTTCAACTGGGACGGCTCAGAACTCCTCCTCCAGTCGAGGGCTGTCGACGAGGACGGCTACATCCAGCCGACGAAAAACGAACTGCGCGCTGCTCGCGGCTCGAACTCGATCTATCACAACAACGGCATCCAGACCTGGTATGTCAAAGCCGACGGAGTGGTTGAAAATGTTGAAGTTTCTTAAGACGGGACTGCTCGCCACCGGTTTCGTCGCCGCCGCGACCGCGGCTTATGCCGCCGATGTCGGCGAGGGCGAGAAGGTCTTCCGCAAATGCGCTGCCTGCCATTCCGTGGGAGAGGGCGCCAAGAGCCGGGTCGGGCCGCAGCTCAACGATGTGTTCGGCCGGCAGGCGGGCGAGATCGACGGGTTCAAATATTCCGCTGCGATGGTTGCCGCAGGTGAGGCTGGTGTTGTCTGGGACGAACAGACGCTGACCCAGTTCCTCGTCAAGCCGCGCGATTTCGTCAGCGGCACGAAGATGGCTTTCGCCGGCCTGCGCAAATCTGCGGACGTGGCGAATGTGATCGAGTATCTGAAGACGTTTGATTCCAAGATGGCCGGGACCGTCGGCCAGGACGAAGCATCCGACGAAGAAGTGCAGACGGCGATGGCCGACGAAACGCCGCCTGCTGTGGCGCAAGACCATGCGCCGGACCATGACGGCGCTTTCGGCCTCGGACGTGTTGCTACCGAAGACGAAGTTGCCGCATGGGACATCGATGTACGTCCCGATGGTCTGGGGCTTCCGGTCGGCAAGGGTAACGTTACCGATGGAGAGGTGCTGTTCACCGACAATTGCGCGGTCTGCCATGGCGATTTCGGCGAAGGTGTCGGTCGCTGGCCGGTCCTGGCCGGCGGTCAGGACACGCTGACGGATTCGCGTCCGGTCAAGACGATCGGATCCTATTGGCCCTATCTTTCGACCGTCTACGACTATGTGAAGCGGGCCATGCCCTTCGGCAATGCGCGCTCTCTGTCTGATGACGATGTCTATGCGATTACCGCTTATCTGCTCTATCTGAACGACGTCGTCGATGACGAGGAGTTCGAGCTCTCCAATGAGAATTTCACGGACATGCATCTGCCGAATGAAGGGAATTTCATTCCGGACGATCGTTTGCAGGAGGCGCATTACGCCAACAAGGCTGAACCCTGCATGACCGATTGCAAGCCCGGTCCGGTCGAAATCACAATGCGCGCCCAGGTGCTCGACGTGACGCCCGATAGCGACGATGATAGCGCCGGGGGACAGATCGACTGATCGCATGACCTGATCAAGGGCATGCCGGCTTTTGGGAGGAGGCCGATGCCGAATGGCGAACTGAACTGGCGAACTGCTTGGGTCGGCCTTGTTTCCGGAACGGCCCTTATGGCTTGCCTTGCATTTTCCTCCCCGACGCTCGCTGCCGATGACATTGACACGGCCGGCGAGCGTCTTTTTACGCAATGCAAGACCTGTCACGAGGTCGGCGAGGGCGCCCGGCACAAGATTGGGCCGCACCTCGACGGCATTATCGGCCGCGCGGCGGGCTCGCTTGAAGGCTTCAAATATTCGACAGCCATGCGCCTGGCGGGCGAGACCGGCCTGGTCTGGGACGAAAAGGCACTCGATTCCTATCTGGAAAAGCCACGCGATTTCATCCGGGGCAATCGAATGTCCTATCGCGGCATGAGCGACCCCGAAGATCGTGCCGTCCTGATTGAGTGGCTCGCGGCCGCGTCCGTCAGCCAGCCGGGTGGTCCTGTCGGAAGCGATGATGCGGCCGCCTCCGGGCCGGCGAGCAGCTTTGCCGATATCGTCCTAGCCCTTGAGGGCGACCCTGATTACGGGGAATATCTCGCGGGAGAGTGCGTCACCTGCCATCAGGCCTCGGGTCACGCCGATGGTATCCCCTCGATTGTCGGCCTGCCGAAGGACTACTTCGTGACGGCGCTTTTCGAATACAAGACCAATGTGCGCCGAAACGAGGTCATGAAACTGCGTGTCGCCAATCTGGCGAATGAAGAGATCGCGGCGTTGGCCGCCTATTTCTCCGGGCTCGAACCGCAATAGGGAGATGCAATCGGAGGAACCAGTACGGGAGGAGGTACCCATGACCTATATTAATAGACGCCATTTCGGCCTGCTTGTCGGAGCCGCTTCGGCGACATTGGCGATGCCCGCCTATTTACGGGCACAGGATAAGCCCAAGGTTGTCGTTATCGGTGGCGGGGCCGGCGGCGCAACGGCTGCGCGCTATATTGCCAAGGACTCGGAGGGCGCGATCGATGTGACCCTGATCGACGATTCAGAGCAGTTCACGACTTGCTTCTTTTCCAATCTCTACCTCGGCGGGTACCGGGACTTCGGCTCGATCACCCATTCCTACGACAAGCTTCAGTCCGATTACGGGATCACGAAAGTGACCGGAATGGCCGTCGCGGTCGACCGCGACGCCCGGCTGGTCCAAATGGCTGACGGATCGACCATTCCCTATGACAGGCTGGTCGTGTCGCCCGGCATCGACCTGATCTGGGACTCCGTTGCAGGCTACTCGGAGGAAGCATCGCAGATTGCGCCGCATGCCTGGAAGGCCGGCCCGCAGACGCAGCTCTTGAAGGAGAAACTCGACGGCATCGGCGACGGGCAGCAGATCGTCATGGTGGCTCCGCCCAATCCCTACCGTTGCCCGCCCGGCCCCTATGAGCGCGTTTCGATGATGGCGCATGTGCTCAAGACGAAGGGCGTCGATGCGAAGATCATCATCCTCGATCCCAAGGAAAAATTCTCGAAGCAGGGCCTTTTCGAGGAAGGTTGGGAGACCTACTACCCGGGCATGGTCGAGTGGTACGGCCCCACGGTTCACGGCGGCATCGAAAGCGTCGATGTGGCGTCGGGAACTGTCGAAACAGGGATCGATACGTTCAGAGGCGACCTGCTCAACATCATCCCGGCGCAGAAAGCCGGCGCTATCGCCGCCGAGGCGGGTCTCACCGACGGCAGCGGTTTTTGCCCGATCGACGCCGCGTCGATGCGATCGACGGAGGACGAGAACATCTTCGTCATCGGCGATGCCTCGATTGCAGGCGCGATGCCGAAATCGGGCTTCTCGGCGAACAGCCAGGCCAAGGTCGCGGCGATGAATATTCGCGGCGACCTCATCGGCTCGAAAGTGTTTCCGGCAAGATACTCCAATACATGCTGGAGCCTGATCGAGACCGATGACGGCGTTAAGGTCGGCGCGCAATATGCCCCGCAGGACGGCGCAATCGCTTCGACATCCTCTTTCATCAGCCAGACCGGCGAAGATGCGGCGACCCGCAAGGCCACCTACGAGGAATCGATTGGCTGGTATGCGGGCATTACAGCCGACATGTTCGGCTGACTATTCGATCCATGAGCCTGCGGCGGGGTTCGCTCTGCAGCAGGCTATTCGGCCGGCATGGCGAGCGGCCGTGTGGCCGTCTGTGCGGCCTTATCGCTGTCCAGTACACGGTCGGCGATCATCGCCGACAGGATCATGGAAAGCAGCGCCGCGAGCGATGTGATCGCCAAAACGCTTCCGCCGGTGAAGCCCGCACCGATCGTGCAGCCGACGGCGAGGATGCCGCCAAATCCCATCAGTGCGCTGCCCGTGGCATAACGCAGCCAATGCGGCGTGCCGGCTTCGGCGAATGTGCGGATCCGGAATGATCCGGCGATCACCGAGGCGGCGAGTGCGCCGAAGACGGTTCCCGCGATCAGGCCGACATCCATCGACAGGAACGAATGGTCCCCGCCCGACGCAGCGAAATTGATCGTGTTGGCCAGCGGCCGCATGTAGGACAGGCTGTCCGCCTGGACGGGTTCGAAGACCTGCAGCGAAAACTGGTAGGACAGGTACCAGCCGCCGGAGATCAGGAAGCCGAGGATCGCGCCCGACACGGCCTTGAGCGGCGAAAGCCTGTGCCGCACCGCCACCGATAGCGCCAGCAAGGCCAAAGCCGCTCCAAGGATCGGTCCCGTCGCGGTGGAGCCCGCGACAAAGGCGAGATCATTCGTGCCGATGGACGAGGTCATCAGCAGGCCCGAGACGGCGTTGCGCAGCGGGACAAGCGGGCCCTGATAGGTGGCCCAGGCCACGGCGGCGATGATCGCGATCGAGAAGATTGCGCGCAGATTGCCGGAAGAGCCAAGCACCAACAGGCGGCTTGCGCAGCCGCGCGTCAGAACCATGCCGATACCGAACAGAACGCCGCCGATGATCGCACCCGACAGGCTCTGGGGCGTACCAAAGAAGCGCGTATCCGCGAGGTCGATCCGGCCGGTCGCGACCAGAAGCTGTGTGGTCAGGACTGCCGCTGCAAAGGCGATCAGCCATAGCGGCAGCATGTTACCGGGCTTGCCGCGCGACACTTCCAGCGCCGCGGAGCGGGTGCAAAATCCCGTGCGTTCGGCAAAGACGCCGAAGACAAGGCCAAGCGCGAGGCCGATGACGGCGAATGTGGCGGGTTCACCGATCGCGTCGATGAGCGGAACGAAGTCCATATGAGCCTCCTGACAATCCCCCCTGACTACAGGGCAGGCCGCACGAAGGCGTGGTAGCGGGCTTCAAAGATTCGGCGATGCGAGAAAAATCGGCCCACTTCAGCGGGGCAGGGTGAAATCCTGTTCCGCTGCTGGCGGCACGCGGGAGGCATTGGCGGTATTGTTATTTGCTGCGCCGGCAAGCGCATGTACGGCCTGGTGCTGGCTGAGGAATACCTTGCCGTTCAGGTGGCTGAAGAAATCGCAGCGTTTGAGGCGGTCCATGACCGGTCCCTTGACCTCGCTCAGGTGGAACTGGACGCCGAGTTCCTTCAGACGGTCGTTGATCGCCTCGAGCGATTCCAGTGCGCTCATGTCGATCTCGTTGACGGCCGGGCACATCAGGATGACGTGCTTGAGTTTCGGCCTCTGGGCTACCATGTCGTAGATGCGGTCCTCCAGATAACGCGCATTGGCGAAATAGAGGCTCTCATCGACACGCAGCGTCAGGATCGTGTCCTGGGTGATGACGTCATGGCGCAGGACATTTCGGTAGTGCTCGGTGCCCGGCACCTGGCCGACGACGGCCATATGCGGCTTCGATGAACGGTAAAGATGGATCAGGACGGACAGGGCCACTCCCATCGTCACGCCGATCTCTACGCCGACGCCGAGCGTCGCGAGGATCGTGATCGAGACGGCAGCGAAATCGGCTCGCGAGTAGGCCCAGGTCTTTCTGAGGATCGAGAAATCTACCAGCGACAGGACGGCCACGATGATGGTTGCGGCGAGCGTCGCCTGCGGGAGATAGTAGATAAGGGGCGTCAGGAATAGCGAGGCCATGAGCAGGCCCATCGCCGTGAAGGCGCCTGCGGCGGGCGTCTCGGCCCCGGCATCGTAATTGACGACCGAGCGCGAGAAGCCGCCGGTGACCGGATAGCCGCCGGTGAAAGCGCCGCCGAGATTGGCCATCCCGAGGCCGATCAATTCCTGGTCAGGATCGATGCGCTGGCGCTTCTTGGCCGCAAGCGTCTGTGCGACGGAGACGGATTCCACGAAGCCGATGATGGAAATCAGCACCGCCGAACCGATCAGCCCCGTCCAGACATCGAACGAAAAGGATGGAGCCGTGAGCGGCGGCAGGCCCTGCGGAATTTCACCGACGGTTCGGACGCCGAACTCATCCAGCGAAAAGAGCCATGCGACGAGCGTGGTGATGGCGACAACGGCGACGGGACCGGATTTCGCGGCAGTGTCGGCGAGGCGGGCGTTCAGTCCACGCGCCATCAGCAGCGGTTTCAGCCCCTTGCGGACCCAGAACAGCGTGCCGGTGGCAAAAACGCCGATCGCCAGCGTGATCCAGTTTACGCCGCCGAGATTGCGGAACAGCGAAACGACCAGTTCGAGCAGGTTATGACCGCTCGCCGATATGCCGAGGATGTGCTTCAGCTGGCTGGCGGCGATGATGATGCCCGAAGCTGTTATGAACCCCGCAATCACCGGATGCGACAGGAAATTGGCGAGGAAACCGAGCCTGAATATCCCGAGGCCGAGCAGGAATAGGCCTGACAGGAAGGCGAGGGTCAGCGCCGCCGTCATGTATTCGGGCGTGCCTTGGGCCGCGACGCTGCCGACGGCTGTCGCCGTCATCAGGGAGACCACCGCCACAGGACCGACGGCAAGCGCGCGGCTGGTGCCGAAAATGGCGTAAAGGACGATCGGCAGGATCGAGGCGTAGATACCCATCTGTGCGGGCAGGCCGGCAAGCAGCGCATAGGCCAGCGATTGCGGGATCAGCATGATCGTCACGATCACGGCGGCCAGCCCGTCGTTGGCGAAAGTCTGGCGATCGTAGCTGCGGCCCCAATCGAGGATCGGGATCCGGCGCGTGATCGCTGGCGGGAGCTTGACGTTCATTACAGAAGCTAGCCGGGCAGGCTGTCCAGGAGATTGGTCATGTCGTAGCCGGCGCGGGCGGCGGCTTCGCGCAATTCGTCTTTCGGCTTGCCGGCGATCACGCCGGCGATGGTCCACAGCATCGTGCAGCGCGTTCCGGTCCGGCAGTAGGCGAAGGCCGGACCGTCGCTGTTTTCGACGGCCTTGGCAAAGCGGTTTACATCCTCGGCGCTCATCGTTGCGGACGTGACCGGCTGGAAGATCGTCTCCATGCCGGCGGCACGTGCGGCCGCGGCGATTTCATCGAAATGCGGCTGGCCGGCATCCTCGCCATCCGGACGATTGCAGATCAGCGTGCGGAAGCCGCGCCGGGCGACCTCCGCAATATCGGCCGGCGCAATCTGCGCGCTGACCGCAACTTTTTCGTCCAGTTGCCTGATGTCCATCGTTCTGCTCCGTTGCTTAAAGTCCGTTGACCGGGACCTTTAGCATCGGGCGACCGTCCTTGTCGGTGGGAATTGCGCCGGCGCGCATATTCACCTGCAGGGAAGGGATGATCAGCTTCGGCATGTCGAGCGTCGCGTCGCGCTCGGTGCGCATCTTGACGAATTCTTCCTTCGTCTTGCCGGCGCCGACATGGATGTTGTGCGCCTTTTCCTCGCCGACCGTGGTTTCCCAGCTGATGTCGCGTCCGTTCGGACCGTAGTCGTGACACATGAACAGGCGAGTCTCGTCAGGCAGGGCCAGAACCTTCTGTATGGAATCATAGAGCGTCGCGGCGTCGCCGCCGGGGAAATCGGCGCGCGCCGAGCCGCCATCGGGCATGAAGAGCGTGTCGCCCACAAAGGCGGCATCGCCGAAGACATGCGTCATGCAGGCCGGCGTGTGGCCCGGCGTGTAGATCACGAAAGCCTGCAGATCGCCGACCTTGTAGGTGTCGCCATCCTTGAAAAGCGCATCGAATTGCGAGCCGTCGCGCTGGAATTCGGTTCCTTCATTGAAGATCTTGCCGAAAGTGTCCTGGACGACCATGATCTTGTCGCCGATGCCGATCTTGCCGCCGATTTTCTGCTGGATATACGGGGCGGCCGAAAGATGGTCGGCATGAACATGGGTCTCGATGATCCATTCCAGTTTCAGGCCGTTCGACGTGATGTAGTCGATGATCTCGTCGGCGTGGTCATAGGTGATCCGACCGGCGGCGTAATCGATATCCATGACGGAATCGACCACGGCGCAGGCATTGCTGTGCGGATCCTTGACGATATAGCTGATCGTATTGGTCGCCGGGTCGAAGAAAGCCTTGACCTCGGGCTTCACGTCCAGGTTGACGGGATAGTTCGACATGTCGGTCTCCTTGTCGTCCACGAATTTCAGGGGTTTCGCTTCGCGGTCGTCGCCGCGTTTCGAGGTTGAGAACGAACCTCAACGGCTACGCGCCGCCGTTCGTCGCGGCGCCGATATGCCCCTGTGAAATAGAGCGCCGCGATTCCGGTCAAGCCGGCTCCCAAAAGGGCCATGATCTGGACAAATCCGGGTAGCATCGTCATCGGGATTTCCTCCTTTCGGTTCGTCACAACCAGCCGGAAAGGCGATTTCGCGGCGGTGGCTTGCGAATTTGCTCTGCCTCACATATATTTGCAATCTCAAATATGCAAGGGCACGAATATAAAATGGACGTGATATCCCTCGAGGAAAAAATCGGCGATGCATCCAAGCTGCTGGAAATGATGGCGCATCACCAGCGGCTGAAGATTTTGTGCCTGCTCACGGAAGGCGAGCGCAGCGTCTGCAGCCTCGCCGATGATACCGGCCTGACCCAGCCGGCCATTTCGCACCATCTCAAGAAGCTCCGCGACGCCGATCTGGTCCAGACCCGGCGCGACGCCCAGACAATCTACTATTCGCTCAAGGGGCAGGAGGTCGAATCCGTCCTGCGTACGCTGAACGGCATCTATTGCAGCTGATCACGGCTGCAGGCCGCCGGCAATTCCGATCTGGGTGTTGCCGCGCCAGCACTGTGGCGATAGGCAGTGGCGCGAAGGGAGAAACGGCCGATGCAGTTCGCCTATCTCAACGATGTCGCCATCCACTACCAGACGATCGGCGCGCCCGCCGGCAAGCCGGTCATCGTCTTTGCCAATGCGCTCGGGACGGACTTCCGGATCTGGCGCGATGTGATCGTGCGGCTGGCCGGCGATTTCGCCATCGTCACCTATGACAAGCGCGGCCACGGCCTCAGCGACATCGGCGAGACGCCATATTCGATGGACGACCACGTCTCCGATCTCGAGGCGTTGCTCGATCATCTGCAGGTCCGAGACGCGATCATTTGCGGACTGTCCGTTGGCGGCGTGATCGCGCAGGGGCTCTATGCACGGCGCAAGGATCTCGTCCGCGCGCTGATCCTCTGCGACACGGCGCCGAAGATCGGCGACGAAGACGGCTGGAACGACCGGATCCGTACGGTCACGGAAAGCGGCATTGGCGCGCTTGCTGACGGGATCCTGGAGAAGTGGTTCACGCCGTCATTCCGCAGCGCCGACAATGGCGAGTTCGCCGGCTATCGTAACATGCTGACGCGGACGCCGGTTGAGGGCTATGCGGGGACATGCGCGGCTTTGCGCGATGTCGACTATACGCGCGAGGCCGGTCTGATCGGGGTGCCGGCCTTGTGCGTTGTCGGCGAACAGGACGGTTCGACGCCGCCCGATCTCGTACTTGCCATGGCGAAAGCGATCCCGGGCGCCAATTACGAAATAATCTCCGATGCTGGCCACCTGCCATGCGTCGAGCAGCCGGAAACGCTCGTGGCCGTCCTGCGGGCCTTCATCGCGACGCTGTAGGAGGTCAACGCACCTCGTTGGACCAACTCTCGGCGGTTTTGCGAAGGCAGTCGATCAGGATCGCGGCGGACGGCGTCAGCAACCCCTTCTTGCGCCGATAGACGCGGAAGGTGCGCCGCCATTCGAGGTCCGGGACCGGGACGCGGGCGATTTCTCCGCGTTCCATTTCGGCGCGCATCCGGGGCAGGGGCATCCAGCACAGAAGGGCGTCGGTCATGACAGCGGATTTGACGACCTGAACCGAGCGGGAAACCACTTTCGGGGCCGAAGGCTCGATCGCCTGGCCATGGAAGCGCCGTTGCCATTCGCGAACGGTTGGCGTGCCGCGGGGCGGCAATATCCAGTCCTGCCGGGCCGCGTCGGCAAGCGAGACGGTCTTCCTCTCCAGGATCGGATGGCCGGCGCGGCAGAACACGGCGACCAGATCATGCATGGCTTCGGGCGTCGCCAGCGTGATCTCGTCATCGACGTAAGGCTCCGGCGAGATGGCGATATCGATGCCACCGTTCTTCAGGGCTTCGAGAACGCGGTCCTCCAGATCTTCGACGATCTGGAATTGCACGTCCGGGTGATCGGCCCGCATTGCCGTTACGGCGGCCATGATATAACCGCCGACGACGCTGCCGACGCCGCCGATGCGGACAACGCCGCGGCTGGCGCCGCGCATCTGGCGAATGACGTCGTCCGCATTACCGATCTCGGAGACGATCAGCTTGGCGTAGGGCAGCAGGGCCTCGCCATAGACCGTCGGCACGACGCCGCGCGTGGTCCGGTCGAATAGCGGTACGCCGTAACTGTCCTCCAGGCGCTTGAGCATGCGGGTGACCGCCGGCTGTGTCATGTTGAGCGCGTTGGCGGCTGCGCCAAGGCTTCCGCGGCGGGCGCATTCCAGCATGATGGCGGCGGATCGAACACCTAAAGTCATACCCTTTTGTAATGCATATGAGTGAATTCTTCAATTCCATGTCAGGGCTTTGTCTGCGACAATGCCGCTCAAAGGGAGATGTGCCCGCATAAGGGCCGCAGGGAGGATTGATGAACCGCATGTCGACGGACGTCCTGTCCGGAACGAGGCTTGGCGCACTGACAGTTGGCGACGCCTTGTTCGCTTTCCTGCGCCAGCAGGGGATTGACCGGATTTTCGGAAACCCGGGATCGACCGAATTGCCGATGTTCGTCGATTTGCCGGAAGATTTCTCCTATGTGCTCGGCCTGCAGGAATCCCTCGTGGTGGCGATGGCGGATGCCTACGCGCAGGTTTCCGGGAAGGCGGCATTCGTCAATCTTCATTCGGCGGCCGGGCTCGGCCATGCGATGGGCAATCTCTACACGGCCTTCCGCAACCGCGCGCCGCTGATCGTCACCACCGGTCAGCAGACGCGGGACCTGTTGCCGCATGACCCGTTTCTGTTCAATGAAAGCCCGGTCGAGTTCCCCAAACCCTATGTCAAATTCGCGATCGAACCCGCGCGCGCCGAGGATGTGCCGGCGGCGATCGCTCGCGCCTATCACATGGCGATGCAAGCGCCGCGCGGGCCGGTGGTCGTATCCGTGCCGCTCAGCGACTGGGACAAGCCGGCCATCGAGGTGCCGGCTCGAAGGGTCGAAACGGCGCTCGGGTGCGACGCACAGGCGCTGGACGATATCGCCGCGAAACTGGATGCGGCGCGCGAGCCGGTCATTGTCGTCGGCCCCGGCGTCGATATTGACGATGCATGGGACGAAACCGTTCGGCTGGCCGAGAAACTCCAGGCGAAGGTCTGGGTCAATCCGCTGTCATCGCGCTGCAGTTTTCCTGAAAGGCATCCGTTGTTTGCCGGGTTTCTGCCGGCGAAACAGCCCGGATTGCGCCAATGCCTCGAGGGCGCGGACTATATTCTCGTTCTCGGCGGACCGGCCTTCACCTACCATTTCCCCGGAACGGGCGGTCACATTCCCGAGGGCGCGGAACTCTGCCTGATTACCGACGATCCGAGCCAGATCGCGGGAGCTGTCTCCGGCACCGCTGTCCGCGCCGACATCAAGGCGGCGTCCGAGGGATTGCACTGGCGCGTTCGCGCACGGGACAGAAGGCCGGACCAGCCGGCGCGCAAAATCGCGCGTGTTCCAGTCAGCAAAGCGATTTCGCAACAGCTCGTCTACCAGACATTGGCGGATTTGCGCTCGCCCGACAGCATTATCGTCGAAGAGGCCCCGACCGGGCGCGGCGCGCTGCACGACCATTTTCCGATCGAACGGCCGCGCGGCTTTTTCGCGACCGCGAGCGGCGGTCTCGGCTATGGCCTTCCGGCCTCTGTCGGCGCGGCCCTGACCCGGCCGGATCAACCGGTCATTTGCATCATCGGCGATGGATCGAGCATGTACGCCATCCAGTCGCTCTGGTCGGCGGTCGAATACGATGCCGATCTGTTTGTCATCGTGCTCAACAATGGCGGCTATGCCGCCCTTAAGGGCATGGCCGGCAGCGACAGCCGGATCGATGGCGTCGACATCGGCCATATCGATTTCGTGGAGATAGCGCAGGCACAGGGCTGTCCGGCCCGGCGCTGCGACGACGGCGCCAAACTGTCGTCATGCATTGAAGACATGCTGCGGCAAAAAGGGCCGCGACTGCTTGAAATCATTCTCTCAGAGGAGGAATCCGCAATGAACGTGAATGTATCCATCGACAATGAAGTCACCCCGGGTGCACCCGACAAGTTCTTCATCGGCGGCGAATGGGTCACGCCGCTGTCGAACAAGACGCTCGATGTCGTCTCGCCGGTCACCGAGGAACTGGTGATGCGCTATCCGGAGGCTTCGACGGCCGACATGGATCGCGCCATCGCCGCCGCGCGCGATGCGTTCGACAACGGACCGTGGCCGCGCATGTCGCCGTCGGAGCGGGCCGGCTACCTGCGCAAGGTGGCCGATCTCCTGACCGAGCGTCTGGACGACATCGCCCATTCCTGGACGTTGCAGGTCGGTGCGCCGATCATGCTGACGAAGAAGCTGGTCGGCCAGAACCCGACGCTCTTCAACTATTATGCCGACCTGATCGAAACCTATCCCTTCGTTGATGAGCGCTCGCGCGACGATGGCGGCAAGGTGAAGGTGGTGAAGGAACCGGTCGGCGTCTGCGCCGCGATCACGCCGTGGAACGCACCGCTGGTGCTGCTCGCCTACAAGGTCTCCGCCGCGCTGGCGTCGGGTTGCACCATGGTCGCCAAGCCGTCGCCGGAAACGCCGCTCGAAGCCTATATCCTGGCCGAATGCATCCAGAAGGCCGGCCTGCCCAAGGGCGTCTTCAACCTCGTGCCGGCGGGCCGCGAAAGCGGCGACTACCTCGTCCGCCACAAGGATATCGACAAGGTCGCCTTCACCGGCTCCACCATGGCCGGAAAGAAGATCGCGGCGGCCTGTTCGGACCGCTTGGCGCGCGTCAGCCTCGAGCTTGGCGGCAAGTCGGCAGCGGTGCTGCTCGACGATGCCGATTTCGGCGCAGCGATGATGCCGCTAATGATCTATTCGATGCCGATCACCGGGCAGGTCTGTTTCTCGCTGACTCGCATCCTGGTGCCGGAATCGCGCAAGCAGGAATTCGTCGACATGTATGTCGGCGCGGTGAAGAACATCAAGGTCGGCGATCCGTTCGATCCGGAAACGCAGATGGGCCCGCTCACCATGCAGCGCCAGCTCGAACGCGTGCAGGGCTATATCGCCGCCGGCCGCGAGGAGGGCGCCACGATCGCCTGCGGCGGCGGTCGTCCCGCCGGCTTGGATACCGGTTACTATGTCGAGCCGACCGTCTTCGTCGATGTCGATCCGTCGATGAAGATCGCGCAGGAGGAGATCTTCGGGCCGGTCGTCTCGATCATCTCCTACACGGACGAGGAAGACGCGGCCCGCAAGGCGAACGACTCCGATTACGGGCTGTCCGGCGCGGTGTTCACTGCCAATCCGGAGCGCGGCTACGCGATGGCGCGGCGCATGCGCACCGGCAGCGTCACCGTCAATGGCATGATCGTCGATCCGAAGCATCCCTTCGGCGGCTTCAAGCAGTCCGGCATGGGCCGTGAGGGCGGACCGGAAGGCCTCGACAACTATATCGAGACCAAGACGATCCATTTCGCCTGACGAACAGCAGCACCATGAATGAGAAAAGGCCGCCGGATCGCTCCGGCGGCCTTTTTCGTTGTCTGGGCGAGCGAGGTTCAGAGAACTTCGAACAGGCCGATCCTGACTGAACTCGCATGACGCTCGCCGGTGCCGACGAAGACCGTGCGGTTGAGCCAGGCGTAGCGCGGATCGCCGGTCTGCAGCCGAGGTTGGGTGCGCATGTAGTAGAGCGACGGATCGACATCCTCGCCGGCCGCAAGCCGGGCGAGCACGTCGCTCGGGCCATGCCGGAAGCCGAAATTGCGGATATCGATCAGCGCGCCGTCATGCGTCTCGATGGCGTAACGCGTGTCGAGCTCGGCATAACCGTCATCGAAAACCGTCTGCCAGTCGGCGCCCAGATTGAGGACCTTGCCGCTCAATCGCTCGCCCTCGACCGTCCCGCCGATGATCGGGATGATCCGCGCCAAGCCGCCTGGCGCGGGGCCCTTTTCCATCGGCGCCGCCAGTTCGGCGGTGATCACGCAAAGCGGACGGAGTTCGGGTGCTTTCACCGATCGCCTCCTAATTCATCGTCATGGGCAAGAGCAGCACGATGCCCGGGAACATCACCAGTATGGCCAGCCTGAACAGGTCCGACACGATGAAGGGGACAACCCCCTTGAAGATCGTCGTCAGCTTCACGTCCTTGGCGATCGTGTTGATGACGAAGACGTTGATGCCGACCGGGGGCGTGATCAGGCCGAGTTCCGCGGTCATGACGATGATGATGCCGAACCAGACCGGATCAAAGCCGAGCTGGACGATCACCGGGAAGACGATCGGCACCAGCAGGATGATCATCGCCATGGAGTCGAGGATGCAGCCGGCCACGACGAAGAGCCCAAGGATCAGCGCCAGCGTCCCGTAGGGGCCGAGGTCGAAAGCGATCAGCATGGCCGTCAGCTTCTGGGGCGACTGGGTGATCGCGAGGAAATAGCCGAACAGCACGGCGCCGATCAGGATCGTGTAGACCGCGACGGAGGTGCGCAAGGCTTCCGTCAGGCTGTCGATGATCAGGCGGACATTCAGCCGGCGCCGGACGATGCCGATGACCATGGTCAGGAAGGCGCCGACAGCGGCGGCCTCGGTCGGCGTGGCAACGCCCGAATAGATCGCGCCGATAATGGCGACGAAGAGCAGGATGACGGCCCATATGCCCGACAGTGAGGCGATCGCCTCGCGTCCGCTGAACGGGCGGCCTTTCGGCAGGCCCTTGCGGTGGCCGATCAGGACCGTTGCCATATACATCGCCATGGCGAGGAGGCCCGGAAGGATGCCGGCGATGAACAACTTGCCGACATCGGTTTCGGTTATGTAGCCATAGACGACGAGTACCACCGACGGCGGGATCAGGATGCCGAGCGTGCCGCCCGCGGCGATGACGCCGGACGCGGTTTCGTCGCGATAGCCGAAGCGCCGCATTTCCGGGAGGGCGATCTTGGTCATCGTCGCAGCGGTGGCGACGGTCGAGCCGCAAATGGCGGCGAAGCCGGCGCAGGCGGCGATGGTCGACAATGCAAGGCCGCCTCGGAACGATCCCAACCATGCGTTACCCGCCCTGAACAATTCGCGCGACATGCCCGAATTGGTCGCGAAGATGCCCATCAGGATGAAGAACGGCACCAGGCTCAAGTTGAAATCCGCAATGACGCGGATCGGCGAGGTCGCAAGGAGGTTCAGCGCCGGATTGATGCCGCGGATGGAGGCGAAGCCGAAGACGCCGACCAGCCCCATCGCGACGCCGATCGGCACGCGCAAGGCGATCATCGCAAAGAGTGCAATAAAGCCCGCAAGGGCGATCCAGTCACCGGTCGCCATTGGGCTCGTCTCCGAATTCGCTTGATTCACTGTGTTCGAGTTCGCCGCGTCCGGTGGCGATGAGATAGAGCCGGACCAGCACGGTGACGATCGTCACTGCGGTACCGGCCCAGATCAGCGCCATGAGCGGCCAGACGGAAATGCGCAAGTCAAAAGTGGCTTCGTTGCTGCGCATGGCGCTTTCGACGCGTTCGAACATCTTCCAGGTGAGCAGGGTAACGAAGAACAGCAGCATCGCCCATGCGAAGACGTCGACGATCCGCCGAACCTGCGGCGACATCATTTCCGCGAACAGGTCGACCTTGATGTGCCCGCCGCGATACCCGACCGATGCGAAGCCCCACATGATGCAGGCGCCGATCAGCAGGCGGGATATGTCGAAAGCATCGGGGATCGGCCAGGTGAACAGATAGCGTCCAGTGGCCGATGCGACGATCAGGATGGTGCAGGCAAGCAACAGGAGGCCGGCGACGGCCTCCACCACTTTGCAGAAACGTTCAAGGATAGGGATCATCCGAAACTCTCGAAGTCCGGTACAGGTGAGGGGCAGGCAGCGATGCTGCCTGCCCCGGTTCGGTTTGAGAAGAAACCGCTTACTCTCCGAGGAGCGAGTCGTATTTCTTCAGCGTATCACGCAGGTCGGCCAGCGCCGCGTCGGTATCGATGCCTGTCTTGGCCGCGGCCTCTTTCCACTTGTCGGCCATCGGAGCGGCTGCGTCGCGCCAGAGTTTCATTTCTTCCTCGTTCGGCTGATGCAGCGTGTGTCCGCCAAGATCGATGATTTTCTGGCGGCCCGCTGCTTCACCATCCGCCCATCCGGAGGCCATCTTTTCAGACCATTCGGGCGTGCAGTGGTCGTCCATGACCTTGCGGTCTTCCGGCGCAAGGCTGTCGATCTTCGCCTTGTTCATGACGAAGGCGAAAACGGTGACGTAGAGCGGCGTATCGAGGTGATACTTCACCGTGTCCTGGATGCTGAAAGTGAACAGCGATCCCCAGGGCGAGCCGGTCATGTCGGCCGTGCCCTTTTCGATGGCGTCACGCATTTCCGGGGCCGGAACCTGCACATTGGCGGCGCCGAGCGAGGCAAACATCTGCGCCATCGTGCCGTTTGGCGGACGGATGTTCTTGCCCTCGAGATCGGCCGGAACCGCGAGCGGGCCTTCCTTTGAGTGGATCGTGCCGGGATCATGGAAATGGACCATGCAGACATAGGTGTCGCCCATCTCCTTTTCCGCGTATTTGGCGTACCACTCGGCGACCGCGCGCGAACCGCCCTTCGCATTGGATGCCTGGAAGGGCAGTTCTGCGGCGGAGATGATCGGGAAACGGCCGGCCTGGTAGCCCGGATTGATGAAGGCGATGTCGACGATGCCGTCTCGCGCCATGTCGTAATGGTCCGGCGCTGCGCCAAGCTGCTGCGACGGATAGATCGTGATCTTGATACGGCCGTTGGACGCTTCCTCGATCGATTTGGCCCAGGGCTCCATTCCGAGCGGCTGCAGCGGGTGGGTCGCCGGCACCCAATGGGACAGCGCGAGTTCCACCTCCGCCGCCTGAGCGGAGCCGGCCATCAGGGCAGTACTCGCCAAAGCAGCAAGCAGTATGCGTTTCATTGTGCGTTCCTCCTGCATATCGTCCATTCTTGCGGGACGATCTCCTTGTGATCCCGCCAACATTCCGTGACGACGGGTATTGGTCGGCCGCAACCGGGCTGTTCCGATCGCGGCCAACAGTGAGCGTGGACTATTGGTCTCCGTAATAGGAGTCGTATTTTTTCAACGCGTCGATCAGGCCGTTCAGCATCGGATCGGGATCCTTGCCCATGTCGGAAATGGTTTTCTTCCATTCATCCGTGAGAGGCGCGGCCGCGTCCTGCCACATTTGCACCTGTTCCGCGTTCGGCGTGTAGAGATTGTGTTCCGGATCCGCGGCGATCTTGTCGCGGCCGGCGGCCTCGACATCGGCCCATCCGGCGGACATTTTCTCGGCCCATTCCGGCGTGCAGTGATCTTCCATCACCTTGCGGTCTTCATCCGACATGTTGGCGAGCACGCCCTTGTTGATGACGAAGACGTTGATCGAAGCGTAGAACGGCATGTCGAGGTGATGCTTCACCAGCGAGTCCGCGCCGAAGATGTAGAGCGACTCCCAGGGCGACTGGGTGATGTCGGCCGTGCCTTTTGCCAGTGCCTCGCGCATGGCGGGGGCGGGGACCTGCACCGATGCGCCGCCGAGCAGATTCACGAAGCGGGCTTCGGTGGCATTGGCCGGGCGAACGGTCTTGCCCTTGATGTCTTCGGGAACAAGGATTTTCTCCTTGCCATGCATCGTGCCCGGATCATGAGAGATCGCCATGCAGAAATAGACGTCGCTCATCTCCTCTTCCGCATATTGCTTGTACCATTCGGTCAGCGCACGCACGCCGCCCTTGGCGTTGGCGAAGTTGAACGGCAGTTCGGCCGCGGACATGATCGGGAAGCGCCCGGGCTGGTAGCCCGGGTTGATGAAGCTGATGTCCGATATGCCGTCGCGCGCCATGTCGTAGTGATCGGCGGCGGCGCCGAGCTGCTGGGACGGATAAATCGTCACGTCGATTCGACCGTCCGATGCTTCGTTGATCGACTTGATCCAGGGCTCCATGCCGAGTGTCTGGAGCGGGTGCGTACCCGGAACCCAGTGGGCAAGGCTCAGGTTGACGTCGGCAGCGGAAGCCGATGTCGCAATGCCCAAGGCAAGCGCAAGTGCAGTCAGTGTCTTTGTATACATGATTCCTCCCTCGCGTTAGCGCGCCAACCCGTATCCTCCCAGGCGGCATCACTGTGTAACGCATGTTAAGTATCACCACAGAACGAACACGACGGCAAGGTGATATTGGGATATTCAGTGAGAGATGGTGCCCGGGTAGCGGTTTTTCGTCATGCCTGGCGTAACCGCTTCCTAAGGCGGCGGAAAACCGAATGGACGTGCGCATGCATACATCGTATGGATGAGGCAGGCTGGGGCGAGGAGGGCGGAAACGTCCGTCCCATGGGAGGAAACAGGCATGAAGGCGCGCGACACACGTCTCGCAAAATCGCGGTTGCGCTATCCGGTTCTTGGCGATCTGGAGGAAGCTGCGCGCCGCCGGCTTCCCTATTACGTGTATGATTACCTGCAGGGCGGAACCGGCGAAGAGCTGTCGCGCCGGCGCAATATCGAGGCGCTGCGCGGGATCGAGGTCGCGCCGCGCTACGGTATCGACGTGTCGTCCGCGGATACGTCCGCTTCCCTGTTCGGTCAGACTTTCAATGCCCCGCTGGCGATCAGTCCGATCGGCATGGACGGGGCGATATGGCCGAACGCCTCCAGGCATTTGGCGGAAGCCGCGTGCGAGGCCGGTATCGGCTACATGATGAGCTCGATGTCCGCCGGAACGATAGAAAACGCCGCCGCGATCGCCGGGGAGAATTTCTGGTTTCAGCTTTACGCTTTTGCCGAGAACGATCACGCGGTCAGTTTCGACCTGATCCGTCGCGCCCGTGAAGCGGGCGCCAGCATGATGTCGGTGACGCTGGATATTCCGGGGGCTGGCAGACGTGTTCGCGACATGCGCAACGGTCTCGGCGTTCCGCTCCGGATTTCCCCGGAAATGGCTCTCGGTACGCTGCTTCGGCCAGCTTGGCTGGTTGGGTTGGCGCGCAACGGTCTGCCGTGCTTCGCGAATTTCGCACCCTATTGCCGTGAAGGAGCGGGCAAGGCGGAGATCGACGCATTCGTCAGCAAGGGGCGTCCCGGAGGCGGCGCGACGTGGGGCATGGTGGCGCGGTTTCGCGACGCGTGGCCGGGCGCGATGACGGTCAAGGGAATCCTGCATCCTGCGGACGCCGAAAAGGCGATGTCGCTCGGTCTCGACGGGATAATCGTGTCCAATCACGGCGGCCGCCAGTTCGACCCGGCGCCGGCGACGATCGATGTCCTGCCGGCTATCAGGGCGGCGGTTGGCGAGAAATCAACGATTTTGTTCGATAGTGGGGTCATGTCCGGCGCGGACATGGTGAAAGCGCTGGCTTGCGGCGCCGACGGCGTCATGGCGGGGCGGGCCTTCATGCTGGGGCTCGCGGCTCTTGGCGCGGATGGGGCCCGGCATGTTTGCGCGGCGTTGATGGAGGAATTCCGGATCGCGCTTGTCCAGACGGGCGCATGCACCGTTGCGGGCGCGAAAGAGTTGACCTTTCGGCACCGCAGCGCCTGGGCAGCAGGTGATTTCAAGCCGGTAACGCCGGTCGAACTATAAAAAAGTACGAGTAAACAGGGGTTTGAGTGATGAAGTTCGGAGAGGCGATTGCCGAGATCCTGAAAAGGGAAGGCATAGAGTTTGTGATCGGATATCCGGTCAATCACGTGCTGGAACATGCGGCGATTGCGGACATTCGCACGATCATCGTGCGTCAGGAGCGTACCGGGCTGCACATGGCTGACGCGATTTCGCGCATGACTTCCGGCAAGAAGATCGGCGTGTTCGTCTGCCAGTCCGGACCGGGCATCGAGAACAGCTACGGCGCGGTTGCGCAAGCCTATGCGGAGTCGGTTCCGGTTTTGGTCATGCCGGGAGGCTATGCGCGGCGGCAGGCGCATATCGATCCGAATTTCAATCCGACGATCTCGATGCGCGACGTCACGAAGTCGACAGAGCCGGTGAACGACGCGGGCGAACTCGTCAACATCATGCGGCGGGCCTTCTCGAAACTGCGTAACGGCCGCGGCGGGCCGGTCCTGGTCGAAATCCCTAACGACATCTGGGATGAGGAGGTGCCCGATCCGCTGGCCTACAAGCCGGCCGTCTCGACGCGCAGCGGTCCCGATCCCGACGCCGTGAAAAAGGCTGTCGATCTGCTTCTCGAAGCGAAGCGCCCGGTGATCTATGCCGGGCAGGGCATCCATTACGCCGAGGCATGGCCGCAACTGAAGGAGTTGGCCGAGCATCTGGCAATCCCGGTCTCGACCAGCCTGGAAGGCAAAAGCGCGTTTCCCGAAGACCACGCGCTGGCGCTGGGTTCGGGCGGCGCGGCGATCCCGATGACGATCCGGCATTTCCTCGATGAGGCGGACGTCATTTTCGGCGTCGGCTGTTCCTTCACCGAGACGGCTTTCGGCGTGCAGATGCCGAAGGCTCCGAAGCGTGTGATCCACGCCACGCTCGACGCCGATCACATCAACAAGGATTACGAGTCCGAAGTCGCGCTTGTCGGAGACGCCGCGCTGACGCTGGATGCCATGTTGGCGGAGATCCGCGCACGCGCCGTGGCGCGCCGGTCGTGGACATACTTCGCCGACGAGATCGCCCAGGTGCGCGCGGCATGGCTGAAGCAATGGATGCCGAAACTGACATCCAGCGATGCGCCGCTCTCGCCCTATCGCGTGCTGTGGGATCTACAGAAGACGGTCGATGTTGCGAACACGATCATCACTCATGACGCCGGCAGCCCGCGCGATCAGCTTACGCCGTTCTGGAAGTCGGTGACGCCGCTTTCCTATATCGGCTGGGGGAAGTCGACGCAGCTCGGCTACGGGCTGGGGCTTGCCATGGGCGCCAAGCTCGCCTGTCCCGACAAGCTTTGCATCAATGTCTGGGGCGATGCGGCCATCGGCTTTACCGGCATGGATTTCGAGACGGCGGCGCGTGAGCGCATCCCGATCCTGTCGATCCTTCTCAACAATTTCTCCATGGCGATGGAATTGCCGATCATGAAGGTCTCGACGGAGAAATACCGCGCGACCGACATTTCCGGGCACTACGCCGATTTCGCCGTCGCGCTTGGCGGTTATGGTGAGCGGGTGACCGATCCGGCCGACATCGTGCCGGCGATCAAGCGCGGCATAGCCAAGACCGAGGAGGGTGTTCCGGCCCTGCTCGAATTCATCACCTGCAAGGAAATCGATGCGTCGCGCATCATGCCGAAGGGATATCCATGAACCACATCCAGACCAGCGCCGGCCTCGTCGTCGAGGAACTGAAACCCGTTCTCGGCGACCGGCTCGTGACCTCGAACGCGGTGCGCGAGCATCACAGCCACGACAGCTCCTGGCTGGCGCCGCACATGCCGGATGCCGTCGCCTTTCCGCGCGACGAGGACGAGGTTGTGGCGATCGTGAGCGCATGTGCGAAACATGGCGTCCCTGTCGTACCTTTCGGCGCCGGCTCATCCATGGAGGGGCACACCATTCCCCTGCGCGGCGGCATCACGATCGATACGCGCGAGATGAACCAGATCGTCGAGATCAGGCCGGAGGACGGCCTCGCGGTCGTGCAGGCGGGCGTCACCCGCAAGCAGTTGAACGAGGAACTGCGCGCCACTGGCTTGATGTTCTCCGTCGATCCCGGCGCCGATGCGTCCATCGGCGGGATGGCCTCGACGCGCGGCAGCGGCACGACCGCGGTTCGCTACGGAACGATGCGCGAAAACGTGATGGCGCTGCGGGTGGTCACGCCGGACGGCACGCCGATCCACACCGGATCGCGCGCCCGCAAATCCTCCACCGGCTACGACCTGACGCATCTCTTCGTCGGGGCGGAGGGGACGCTGGGGCTCATCACCGAGCTGACGGTGCGGCTGCACCCGATCCCGGAAACCGTGTCGTCGGCGGTCTGCGCATTCGAGGATGTCGGCGAGGCGGTGCAGGCGGTGATCGAGACGGTTCAATACGGCATTCCGGTCGCCCGCGTCGAATTTATGGACGAGGTCGCCGTTGAGGGCGCGAACGCCTATTCCGGTCTCGATCTGAAAGTCACGCCGACCCTGTTCTTTGAATTCCATGGCACGCCGGCCTGGGTGGACGAGCAGTCCCGGCTGGTCTCGGAGATCGCGACCGGCCATGGCGGCTCGGACTTCCGCTGGTCGACCGATCCGGACGAACGGGCGAAGCTCTGGCAGGCGCGGCACGATATCTACTGGGCAACGAAGGCGCAGCGCCAGGGCTGCGAATTGTTCACCGGCGATATTTGCGTGCCGATCTCGCGGCTGGCGGAGAGCATTGTCGCGGCGCGCGAGGATATCGACGCCTCTTTCCTGAAGGGGCAGATCATCGGCCATGTCGGCGACGGCAACTATCACACGGCCTATCTGATCGATCCAAACTCGAAGGAAGAACTGGAGGAAGCCGAGAGGCTGTCCGGCCTGCTGGTCGAACGGGCTCTTGCCGTCGGCGGCACGGCCAGCGGCGAGCACGGGATCGGCATGGGCAAGATCAAATATCTGCGCAAGGAGCACGGCGCGGCGGTCGATGTGATGAAACGCATCAAGGCCGCGCTCGATCCCGCCGGGATCATGAATCCCGGCAAGATGGGGCAAGAGGGCTAGGAGCGTCGGGGTAGGGGGTCAGCCCCGCCCGAGATACGGGTTCTTCACCGGCAAGATGACCGTGTCGAGAATGGTAAGTTCCGGCGGCAGGCGGCAGGTATAGACGACCAGTTCGCCGAGCATTTCCGGTTCCAGGCAGTTTTCCGTCAGCTTGTCGGTGCTGCCGGGAGCGAGCATGGAACGGGTCGCGCCGGGATGGATGGTCGATGCGGTGATGTTGTCGTCGCGGCCGTCGAGGCAGATCTGTTTCGTCAGCCCTTCCATCGCGAATTTCGTCATGGTGTAGGCCGGCGAATGATGGCGCGGGATCTTGGCCGACAGTGAGCCGATATTGATGATCCGGCCGCCGCGACCCTTCATCGACCGCATTGCCTCGCGTGAACAGATGACGGCGGATGTCAGATTGGTCGCCAGCATTTCCTGCCAGCGCTCGGTCGAAAGATCGGGAAGAGGAGTGGCGTCGGCTATTCCCGCATTGTTGACGAGGATATCGACAGGCCCGGCGAGGCGTTCGGTCTCGCTGAACAGTTTCAGGAGGTCTTCCTCCCGGGTCACGTCGGTGGGCACGACATGAGCGGCGCCGCCATCGGCAGCGATCTCGTCAGCCAGCGACCGCAGCTTGTCGGCGCTGCGCGCGGCGAGGATCGTTACCGCTCCGGCCCGCGCCAGTTCCCGCGCGATGCCGCGTCCGATGCCGCTGCTGGCGCCCGTGACGATGGCGACCTTGCCCTCGATGGATTGCATGTTTCCTCTCCCTTTGTGCGTACATCCGCGTATCCTCACTACGGACATTTCGTCTGTTTTCGCCTTTAGGCGGGGCAAAGACAAGGAGGGATTGGTCGAATTGTATACAGGGTTGGCATTCTGACCCCTGAATCAAAACACCGGCCGCTATGGGCCGGTGTTTCTGGTTTGGCAGACTTTCAGGATCAGGCGCTGACGCCGCCCCAGATCGCTTCCGCTGTCTTGACGACGAGATCCAGCTTGCGGCGCTGGTCGTCATAGGTCACGGCATTGCCTTCCTGGGTGGAGGAAAAGCCGCATTGCGGGGCGATGCCGAGCTGGTCGATGTCGCAATATTGCGAGGCTTCGTCGAATTTCTGCTTCAGCCAGTCGATGCTTTCCAGTTCCGGCGTCTTCGTGGTTATGAAGCCCGGCATGACCCGCTGCTTGCCCTTCGGCAGGAGCTTCAGCGGCTCCAGCCCGCCGGCGCGGTCCGTATCGTACTCCATGAAATAGATGTCGACGCCGGTCGAGAAGATCGCTTCGGCGGCGAGGTCGTAGGCGCCTTCGGCGGCATGGGTCGACTGGAAGTTGCCGCGGCACATATGCATGCCGATCACCATGTCGGACGGCCGGTCCTTGATCGACTCGCGCATCATCCATGCGTAGCGGTCGATCAGCCAGTCGGGGTCCTGGCCGGCCGCGGCCTTGTCGGCGCGGTGCTTCGGGTCGCACAGATAGGCGAAGAAGATGTCGTCCATCTGCAGGTAGCGGCAGCCGGCGTCATAGAATTTCTGCACCGCCTTGGCGTAGGTCTTGGCAAGGTCGTCGAACAGGGCCTGCGGGTCGCGATATTCCTCCGGCGTGATGTCTTCGGGCGCGGTACGGAAGTGGCAGCAGGACGGGCCGGGGATCGAGATCTTCGGCATCACCTTGGTGTGCTCGGCGACGAAACGGAAATGTTCGAGCATCGGATGATCATCGGGGAAGTCGAGCTTGCCCGGAATGGTCGGGAAGACCGGCGGCAGCTTGACGCCCTGGAACCCCTTGAACGATCCGCCGGTGTCGCGCTCGACGATGTCGAGCCCGGTCAGCATTCCCATGAAGTCGTAGTGCCAGTAGGCGCGGCGCGCCTCGCCGTCCGTGACGACGGGCAGGCCGACCTCTTCCTGCATCTTGATCAGGTCGACGATGGCCTCGTCCTCGACGGCCTTGAGCTCATCGGCCGAGATCGACTTGTCCTCGTAGAACTTCTTGCGTGCCGCCTTGACAGGCTCCGGCCGCAGCAGGCTGCCGACATGGTCGGCGCGATAGGGCGGTTGGGCAACGGTCATGGTTTTCTCCCTAACATGTGAAATGATTATGCGGCGCTTGTAAGCGCGAAGGCGTAGACCCGCAACAGCGATCGCGCAATTACGGCCAGTCGGCGAAGCTGGGCGGCGAGAACCCGTCGGAGTCCGGGCTGGCGGTCGCCATCAGTTTGCGGAACCGGCCGGGCGTCATCCCGGTCATGCGTCGGAAGAAATTCGAAAAATGCGCCGGATCCCGAAACCCGAGCGAATAGCTCAGCTGCTTGATCGACAGCGTCGAGCGCTCCAGGCCGAGCGCCGCTTCGCGCGCCAGCCGCTCGGCGATCAGGGATTTGGGCGTCTTGTCGAGTTCGCGCATGCAGATGGCATGCAGGCGATCATGGGTAATGCCGAGTTCATGCGCATAGTGGCCGACCGGATGATGGGCCCGAAAGCCGGCCTCGAGCAACTGCCGGAAGCGTTGCAGGTAATGGGCGCTGTTTCCGTGGATGACGCCCGCGACTTCTTCTGCGCCCGAGGCCCTGAGGATCGTGACAAGCACGATGCGCAGATGCGCGACCACCATCATGCCGCTTGCAGGCTGAGGCTGCGCCAGTTCCCGCCGGATGCTTTCGAGATGCCGTCGGACATCGGCATGGGCGTCGCGATCTTCGTCGAAATGGCGAAACCAGTCGCGATCGAACAGCGACTGGATCGCGCCGGACTCGAAGAAGTCGCCAATCGCGCGGGCCAGGGTTTCCTCGGCGATCTCGGCGACATAGCCACTCGTGCCGGCCTCGATGACCAGCCTGAAATCGCCGGCCGTCTTTCGCCAGGCAATCGAAGGGCCTGCAAGCGCGGTCTCGCCGCCGCGTCCCTCGATACGGGCTTCGCCATCGGACAAGAGGACCAGGATGCACGCATTGGCGCCGAGCCCGCGTTTCAATGTCTCGATACGGCGCTGCAATCCGCCTTCGATCCGGCTGAGATAGACAGGCAGTTTGGTGAAGTGAGGCAGGTTGGAAGCCATTAACCGGATTTTCCATTTCGGACCCGATTCGTTCTCTAAGCCAATAAATTGCAATAATCGACCAAAAACCTGCATTTCCTTTCGGCGTGTGTACGCTATCATTTATTTGAGGACTGAAAGCGGTGCGCCATATGGCGCATTGTACACATCCGCAAGCGGCCGAAAGAGCCCGCGCGGAGGAGGGAACGGGAGGAGGGATGCTGCACGCAGCGCTCCTTATCGACAGTGCGACAGTATCGGCCTCGGGCGGTGAAACGTTCGAGCGCATGGACCCTGTTTCGCATGAGATTTCGACACGGGCTTCGGCGGCGAATGTCGAGGATGCGGAACGGGCGGCCAATGCGGCGGCACGCGCATTTCCCGCATGGTCGCAGACCCCGCCGAGCGAGCGGCGCGCCTTGTTGAACGATGCGGCGGATATCCTTCAACGCCGTACCGGCGACTTCGTGGAAGCAATGATCGCGGAAACGGGCGCTACGGCGGCTTGGGGCCAGTTCAACTGCCGTCTCGCAGCGAACATATTGCGAGAGGCGGGCGCGATGGCGAGCCAGGTGACCGGGGAGGTCATTCCCGCCGACAAGCCGGGGTCGTTTGCGATGGCCGTGCGCCAGGCGTGCGGGGTGGTCTTTTCGATGGCGCCCTGGAACGCGCCGGTGGTCCTTTCGACCCGCAGCGTCGCCATGCCGCTGGCCTGCGGCAACACCGTGGTGATGAAGGGATCGGAACTGTGTCCGCGAACGCACGGGCTCCTGGGCGAGGTGCTCAACGAGGCCGGTCTGCCGAAGGGCACCGTCAACGTCATCCATTCCTCCCCCGAAAAAGCGCCTGATATCGTCGAGGCCCTGATCGCGCATCCCGCCATTCGACGGGTCAATTTCACCGGATCGACACGGGTTGGCCGGATGATCGCCGAGAAGGCCGCACGCCATCTCAAGCGCTGTCTTCTGGAGCTGGGCGGCAAGGCGCCGCTGATCGTGCTTGATGACGCGGATATCGATGCGGCTGTCGACGCGGCCGTGTTCGGCGCGTTCTTCAACCAGGGGCAGATCTGCATGTCGACGGAGCGGATCGTCGTCGAAGAGAGCGTCGCTGATGACTTCGTCGAGAAATTCCGTGTGCGAGCCGACGCGATCCGCGCCAATGATCCGCGGGACCCGAAATGCGTGCTTGGCGCGATGATCACCGAACAGGCGGCGCAGCGGGTCAAGGGCCTGATCGACGATGCGGCGATGAAAGGGGCGACGCTGGTGACAGGCGGACGTCAGGAGGGCGTGTTCGTCGATCCTGCCATCCTCGACAATGTCTCTCCGGCGATGCGCATCTACCATGAGGAAAGCTTCGGACCGGTCGCCTCGGTCATCCGGGTGAGCGGCGTCGACGAAGCGGTCTCCGTCGCCAACGATACGGATTACGGCCTTGCCGCCGCCGTCTTCAGCCGCGACGTGTCCCGGGCGCTGGCGATCGCGCAGCGGCTTGAATCCGGGATCTGCCACATCAATTCGGCGACCATCCATGACGAGCCGCAAATGCCCTTCGGCGGCGTCAAGGCATCCGGATATGGCCGCTTCGGCGGCAAGGCGGGCATCGACGAATTCACCGAATTGCGCTGGATCACCATCCAGGACGGCAAGACGCAATACCCGATCTGAACCGATCGGGAAGAGTTGAAACCAACGTTCACCAGGGAGGAAACCAATGGAACGTAGAACTCTCATCAAGACCTTCGCGGCCTCGCTTCTCGCAAGCGCCGTTCTGGCCGGCCCGGCCATGGCGGAAGGCACGATCAAGATTGGCGCCAGCGCGCCCAAGACCGGCCCGCTGGCCGGCGGCGCGGCGGTCACCTACTGGCCGGCCGTGCAGCTGTGGGTGCATGACGTCAACGAGCGCGGCGGCATCGATGTCGGCGGCGAGAAGATGAAGGTCGAGCTGATCGAATATGACGACCGCACCTCCAACGAGGAAGCCATCAAGAACGTCCAGCGCATGGCGACGGTCGACAAGGTGGATTTCATCATTCCGCCCTACGGCACCGGCATCAACCTCGCGACCGCGCCGCTGATCGCCAAATATGGCTATCCGCATATCGCTGTGACCGCGGTCGCCGACGGCATCGAGGGCTTTGCCGAGCGCTGGCCGAACTCGTTCTGGACGCTGGGCACTTCCGAAGCCATGGCGAGCTCGCTCGTCGACGTGCTGACGAAAATGCGCGAAGCGGGCCAGATCAACGAGAAGGTCGCGGTCGTCAACGTCGCCGACGCTTTCGGCATCGAGCTCGCCAACACCGGCAAGCCCAAGCTCAAGGAAGCGGGTTTCGACATCGTCTATGAGACCTCCTATCCGCTGCAGCAGCAGGATTTCGCGCCGATCATTTCGGGCGCCAAGGATGCCGGTCCGGATACGTTCATCGCCTTTTCCTATCCGGGTGACACGTTCGGCCTGACCAAGCAGGCGACCATCACCGACCTGCCGGTCAAGGCCTACTATGTCGGCGTCGCGACCGCATTCCCGGCCTTCGCCGGGGCCAATGGCGCGGCCGCGAACGGCATCATGGGTGTCGGCGGCGTCAACGCGGCAAGCGAAGCCTATCAGGATTTCGCCAAGCGCGAAGAGGAGTTGACTGGTGTGGCGCCGGACTACTGGGCGAGCCCGGTCCAGTATGCCAGCCTGGAAGTGCTCGAACAGGCCATCACGAAAGCCGGCTCGCTCGACAAGGCGGCGGTGATCGAGGCGCTCAACACAGAGACCTTCGAAACGATCATGGGCGAGTGGAAGTTCGAGGACAACATCATCAAGAAGTTCTGGACCGTCGGCCAGTGGCAGGACGGCGTCTTCCACGGCATCGCCTCGACCGGCGTCGGCGGCGAAGCCGAGCCGATCGTCAAGTCGGGCTGGAACTAAAGCCTTAACCACAAAAACCGGTGCGGCTTTTGCCGCACCGGCGAAAATCGTAGAATTCGGCCGATGGATATTCTGGTTACGGGGACGGTGCTGGGGGGCACCTATGCGCTGATCGCGCTCGGGCTAACGCTGCAATACGGCGTCGCCCGGATCATGAATCTTGCCAATGGCGAAAACCTCGTCCTGGCGTGTTTCTGCGCGTTCTGGCTCTACACGGCGGCCTCGATCAATCCGGTTCTCGGGATCCTGATCATCGCGCCGGTCGCCTTCGCGCTGAACTGGGCGATCTATGTCTTCGCGATGAAGCCGCTGGTCGACCGGGCCAAGAACCGCGGACAGCTCGAGATCGACAGCATTCTCGCGACATTCGGCCTGATGTTCATCATGCAGGGCGTGATGCTGCTGGTCTTCGGCGGCCAGTATTTCTCTTACAATTTCCTGTCCGAACCGGTCCGCATTCTCGGCGAGAATTACGGCCTCAACCGGATCGTTTCGCTTGGCGCCGCGACGCTCATCGCGGTCGTTCTCTACCTCTTTCTCTACCGGACGCGCTTCGGCACGGCCGTGCGCGCGGTGTCGGTCAGCCCGCAATCGGCGAGCCTCGTCGCCATCGACGTGCCGCGCATGTCGGCCTTCGCCTTTGCGCTGGGCGGCGGGCTTACGGCGGCCGGCGGGTCGCTGCTGTCGACCTATTACACATTCAATTCCTCGATGGGCGTGATCTTCACGATGAAGGCGCTCATCATCGTCATCATGGGCGGCGTCGGCGATGTGCGCGGCGCGGTTCTCGCGGCCCTGCTGCTCGGACTTGCGGAAACCGCTGTCGCCAGCCTGATCGATCCGGGCCTGACCCTGGCGGCGACCTACACGTTGTTCATCCTCGTTCTGCTGTTCCGCCCGCAGGGCATTTTCGGAAGGCAGACAGCATGAGCCTGATGAACGAGAAGGAACAGAGGATCGCGGCCATCGCGCTGGTGCTTTTCGGCGCGGCGGCGATGATCCCTTTCGCCGATGACGGCTATTACCTGTCGCTATGCGTCAACATCGTCATGTATGCCGTTCTGTGCACGGCGTGGACGCTGTTTTCGGGCCCGACCCATTACATCTCGCTTGCGACGGCGGCGTTTTTCGGCGTCGGCACCTATTCCGTCGGGCTCGGGATCGACACTTTGCCGTTCCCGCTTCTCGTCGCCATTGCAGCCGTGGCGAGCGGCGTTCTTGCAGGCCTCGTCGGTTTGGCGACGCTCAGGCTTTCCGGCGTCTATTTCGTTATCTTCACGCTCGGTCTCGCGGAGCTGGTGCGCCAGGTCGTGACCTGGCTGCAGGTCAAGTTCCTCGGCGCCGTCGGGCTCTATGTCTTCACCGACCTGACCGAGAAACACATCTTCTGGATGCTGCTGGCGCTTGCCGCCGTGGTCTACATCACCGGCTGGCTGGTCAACCGGTCGCGGCTCGGTTTCGCGATGCGGATCATCGGCAATGACGAAACCGTTGCCCGCCATGTCGGCATCGACGTCGCGCGGGCCAAGGTGATCCTGTTCATGATCTCGGGCGCCTTCATCGGCATTACGGGGGCGATCCTCGCGCCGCGCTTTGCCTATGTCGAACCGCCATCGGCCTTCAACCCGGTGATCTCGTTCCAGGTCGTCATCATGGCCTTGCTCGGCGGCACCGGCCGGCTGTGGGCGCCGCTGCTCGGCGTCATTCCGTTCACGATCCTGTTCGACCGCATTTCGGCGAGCTTCCCGAACCATACCAGCCTGCTGATCGGCGTCGCCTTCATGGCAATCGTCTACTTCCTGCCGCGCGGCGTGATGGGCCTGATCGATGATTTCCGCGCGCGCCATGCCAAGTCCAGGCATGCTGCCGCAGGCGTGCCGGAGGCGGCGGAATGAGCAGCGCTCCACTCCTTTCGGTCGAGAAAGCGCGCAAGGCCTTTGGCGGTCTTGTCGCCGTCAACGACGTCGATTTCACGGTCAAGCAGAGCGAGTTGATCGGCCTGATCGGGCCGAACGGCTCCGGCAAGACGACGATGATGAACCTCATTTCCGGCGCGCTGAAGCCCACATCGGGAACCATCCGCCTCGCTGGTGAAGCCATTTCGGGCATGCCCGCGCACAAAATTTCGCAGCGCGGCGTGGCGCGGACCTTCCAGCTCGTGCGTATCCTGCCGTCGCTGTCGGCAGTCGAGAATGTGATCGCCGGGGCTGTGTTCGGCCATGTCAGGGCCTGGGGCGACGATGCCTATCGCGAGGCGGAAGTGCTGCTCGAAAGGGTCGGGCTCGGCGGGCGCGGCAATGCACCGACCGGCTCGATGACCTATATCGACCAGAAGCGGCTGGAACTGGCGCGGGCGCTGGCGGCGGAGCCGAGGCTGCTGCTGCTGGACGAATGGCTGGCGGGGCTGAACCCGACGGAACTGGCCGAGGGGATCGCGCTGATCCGTGCGCTGACCGGTTCGGGGATCACCATCGTCATGGTGGAACATATCATGGAGGCGGTCCGGGCGCTGTGTCCGCGCGTGCTGGTGATGAATTCGGGCAAGCTGATCGCGGACGGCGAGACCGGCACCGTGCTGGCCGATCCGCAGGTGATCGCGGCCTATCTGGGAGAGGTGAGCGATGCTTGAGGTCGAGGGGCTGACGGTCGCCTATGGCAAGCACGTCGCGCTGGACGGTGTCTCGCTGTCGGTCGGGCAGGGCGAGATGGTGGCGATCCTCGGGGCGAACGGCGCGGGCAAGTCCTCGTTGCTGGGCGCGATCAGCGGGCGGGTCGCGGCGCGGGCCGGGCAGATCACCTATCGCGGGCGGGCTCTGGCCGGGGTGCCGCAGCACCGGCTGGTCGAGATGGGCATCGCCATCGTGCCGGAAGGGCGGGGCATCTTTCCGGCGATGAGCGTGGCCGAGAACCTTGCCCTCGGGGCCTTTCCCGAGCGTGCGCGGGGGGACGCCGCCGCGCAGCGCATGGAGGTATTTGACCTGTTCCCCAAGCTGGCCGAGCGGCGCGACCAGATCGCGGGCACCATGTCGGGCGGCGAGCAGCAGATGGTGGCCATCGGGCGCGCGCTGATGTCGGCCCCCGACCTGCTGCTGCTGGACGAGCCCTCGCTGGGGCTGGCCCCGGTGGTGACGCAGGGCGTCTTTTGCGCCCTCGAAAGGATCCGGGCGACCGGGCTGACGGTGCTGATCGTGGAACAGAACGCGCGGGCCACGCTGGCTTTGGCGGACCGCGCCTACCTGATCGAGGCGGGGCGGATCATCGGGTCCGGCCGGGCCGAGGAACTGAGAAATGACCCCGCCGTGGTGCGCGCCTTCCTCGGCGGCGCCGCTGCCGGGACTTCGTGAAAGGACAGGACATGGAACAACTCAAACTCTACATCGACGGCGCCCATCTGGATCCCGATGCCATCTGCCCCGAGACCGGTATGGTGGATTGCGGTGCCTATGGGAAAGACATCAAGGGACGCAGTAAGGAAGAACTCTCTCCGCTCAAGGGGGACTGGAGGCGCCTCTTGGAAGCGACCGAGGCCGTAGGCTACACCGAGACAATCCCTGTCTATGCCGGGATGGTTGACTATCGGCCTGCAGAGCTTCCAGTGATGTCCGTTGACAGTATCATTGCGGAGATGGACAGCGGCTTTCCGCGTCAGCGCAAGACGATCCACTTACTTCATGAGATCAACCATGAGCTGACCCCTGCCATGGCCGCCTGAAGTCAGGCTCATCCACACAGTAGAATGCACCAACACCCGTAGAGACCAAGGCGCCCGCATACAGACATTCTGTCTGTCTTTCTGGCCTGTCAGGCATCTGCGATTTTCCAAGGAGACCCAACATGGGCGAATACCGCGATCCCGACCATCCCAGCATCCGTTGCTTCGAGCCTGACAACACCGACGACAAGCTCTATGTCCGGAGCAACTTCGGCGCCGAGACGCTTGATAGCCTTCTTGATCGTGCCAAAGAGCACTTTGGCGACGATGTCGATCTTGTTGAGGATCAGATAAGCCTTCCGGTTTTCCTCCTGAAGCCGGTCGATGATCGCCTGCGACCTGGTCTGGACCAAACGCACGACGACCCCAGATGGCAAGGTTGACTGGAGATCTGCGACGGTCTCTTCAACTATCTTTTGAATTGAGATTGTGTCGCCTTCAGCACTCCGGTCGACCCGAACCAGAACGGCAGGTTGGCCCTTGTGATAGTAGGCCTTTCCTGATTCAACACCTTCCGTCTGAATGTTGGTGACCGTGCGCAATGTAAGCTTTTCGCCTTGCGCCGGAGAGCGCAGGACAATTTCACCTAGCTCCTTTTCGCTACGCCGGGTCTGCCCCGTACGTAGCCGGGCGCTGCCATCGGCAACTTCGCCGGCAGGCGTGGTCTCCATCTCCGCCTGAAGCACGCTGGCAATATCGCGCAGGGTCAAATTGTACCGGACGAGTGCAGCTTCTGAAGCGGTAACGCGAAGGATTGGATCGGAGACCCCCATGATCTCGACCCGTGTCACCCCCTGGCGGAACAGGCGCGTCTGCAAATCTTCCGCATATCGGGAGAGCTGGTTGATATCTACAGGACCATAAAACACCACATTGGTGACCCTGTCCCGGTAGACGCCGCGAACGACTTCCGGCTCCTCCGCACCATCGGGTAGATTGGACCGGGCCAAGTCGACAGATGCTTTTACATCATCAGTTGCCCGCCCCATGTCCCAGCCGGTTTCAAATTCAAGAGCAATGGTGGCCGTTCCCTCACGGGCCGTAGAGCCAGCCTCCTCCACGCCGTTGATTGCCAACAGCTGTGGCCCCAGAACTTCAACAACCGCGCGGTCCATGTCCTCCGGGCCTGCGCCGGGCCAATTCACCGTGACCCGAACCGTATCGCGGACAATGTCAGGAAAGAATTGAGTGCGGATCTTCAGACCGGCAGCAATCCCGCCGATCAGCATAATCGCCAGCAACAAGTTCGCCGCAGTATTGTGGCGCACCATGTAGTCGAGAAGATTTGCGAGCGGCTGGCCGCCTGGCGATCGCATCCGGTCCTCCCCCTCCTAACCGCTACGGCCCTGACGGCGCTCGATCCGCTCTACCAGCGACAGCGGCACCTTGGGGGCGTTCAGCAGCTTGCGCAGCCGTTCCTTGCGGTGTTCGGGAATGTTGCTGGTTTCCAGGATATCGATCAGCTTCGCCCGGCGTTCCGGT
>ENA-OWNT01000972-OWNT01000972.1-seawater-metagenome-genome-assembly--contig:-NODE-972-length-44829-cov-7.083192_pt1 | contig 44829 bp, 37 predicted proteins | sample MGYA00238136_ERZ651165 | MGnify/ENA primary metagenome ERZ651165 (study PRJEB26861, sample SAMN08777766) | seawater metagenome | isolation source: coastal seawater | place: USA: Florida | collected... | reverse complement strand
CCGGAACAAGGGCAGTTCATGGGTTAATCGGTGATCGGGCCGTCGCCAACACGCGGGTGAACGCGCGGCCCGTCTGACACACCCATCACCAGCACGATCTCATCAGGCCGTGGCGCATCGGCGATGCCCACGGTCATCGTGTCGAAATGGGCGAAGGACCAGGCCTCGTCCTTATGGCCGAGCGGCAAGTCGATCTGCGCGCCGAGCACAGCCACCTTGGCATTCGACGGGATCAGCGCCTTGCCACCCCCCATGGCGGTGCGCATCGGTTTGCCAAGCTTGGGATGGATCATCGCGCCGCCATGCTCCACCTCTCCGGCAACGCCCACAATCGCGGCCTTGCCGTAGCTGACCGGATCGCCCGGTAACTGCGCAACGGCCTCGGCCATTAGCTCCACCCCAAGCGCGCCACCAAGATCGAAAAGCCGGGACAGATCGGCCCCGTGCTGACCCGCAAAGGGGTTCTTGACCACCGCCAGCACCGCCACGCGGGTGATTGGCGCGCAGGGCTTACCCGACCCGTCCGCGTGGACGATCTCTCGGATGAAGACGGTCTTTCGGCTGTTCATTTGCACCCCCCACATGTGCCAGCCAGTTTAGACAGAATTTCGGCAAACCGTCACCAATCCCCTTCCCATTCCCCCCGCCACGGCACATCTAGACCCTATGACCGATTGGAGCCCCCTGCCCCCGCCCGATCTTGCCGCCTTCGAACAAATGGCGGAACAGGCGCTGCTGACCCTGCCCGAACCCTACCGGCAGGCGGCCATGCAGGTGGCGCTGCGGATCGAGGATTTCGCCAGCGATGACATGCTGGACGCGATGGAGATTGAGAACCCGTTCGAGCTGACCGGCCTTTACGAAGGCATCCCGCTGACCGAGAAATCGGTGATGGATCAGCCGATGGGGCCCGATGTGATCTGGCTGTTCCGCCGCGCGATTCTGGAGGAATGGGCGGATCGGGGCGATATCCCTCTTGGCCACCTGATTGGCCATGTCCTGGTGCATGAACTGGCCCATCACTTCGGATGGTCCGACGCGGACATCGCCGAGATTGACCCCTGGTGGGAATGAAGCTTGACCCGCGCGACGCGGCGCGCAAGCTGGCCACATGCGCATTTTATTCTGCCTTTTCCTGATGACCGGCGCGGCCTTTGCCGACCCGTGCACAGAATCCCCCCGCCCGCTCTGGTCCACCGCCTGCGCCGATCCCCTGACCCGCGCCGTCACGCTTGAAATGGAGGCGCTGATCGGCGCGATCCGCGACAACCCATTGCAGCGCCCCGGCACATGGGCGGCACACGGGCTGCGCGCCGAGATGATCTATCAACAACTGAACGCCTGCCAAACCGGGGACGCCCCGCACGCCTGCCAGCTGACCATCGCCGCCGGATATATCGCCGAGCTGCGCGACAGCCCGTATCTGCCCGCCGACTATACCGGCCTGACCCGCGCACCTATCGACCTGCTGTGCCCCGAATTCGCCCGACCCTTCCGGCTGACACGGCTGGAGACCGACCCGGCGCTGATCTGGATCGTGCCCGGCTATGCCCTGCTGACCCGTGACCATGACGCCCGGAACGTGGTCTATAGCGGGCACGGGACAGAGGGCTCGATCGATCTGGGGATCATGCCATCTGGGCACGTGATGCTGACCGGCCTGACGGGCCGCCCGATGCCATGCACGATCGCGGATGAGGGCGTGTTGCGCTAGGTGGGTTGTACCGGCCAATGGGTCGCCAAATCCCGCAACCCGGCGCGGATCAGTTCCTCCAGAACGCCCAGGTCAATATCGGCCAGCTTGTTCACATAAAGGCAGGATTTGCCGGTCTTGTGCTTGCCAAGCCGCGAAAGGATCGGCCCGAAATCCGCATAGCCCGGCATAATGTAGATCGACAGGTTGGCCTTGCGCGGGCTGAAACCGGTGGCGAGGAAATCGCCCTCGCGCCCGCTGTCATAGCGGTAGTGATACTGCCCATAGCCGATGATCGTCGGCCCCCACATGCGCGGCTGAAACCCGGTGATCCGACGAAAAAGCAGGTCCAAGGCTTCGGCATCGGCGCGGCGTGTGGGATGCTCGACCGATGCGATGAACTCGGCAGGGTCTATGGCCGTGATCGTCGTCTTGTTCTCTGCCTTGGGCATGGCGGGCCTCCTGGCATGGGAGAGTAACACCAGATGGCCCGCCAGCGAAGGGTCAGGCGTAGCTGACCACTTCGATCTCGATATTGTCAGGCCCGTCGAAATAGAACCGACGACCGGGTTCATAGTCGCCATGATTGAACGGGGTGTAACCTGCGGCCTTCACCTTGGACTCAACCACGTCAAGATCTTCGACCACCACGCCGATATGATTCAGCCCGCCAGGGGTGCGATAGCGGTCGGGGGCTTTCATCTGCCCGCCCTGGCTGTAGGCCACGACATAGCTGTCGTCATTGCCCACATGGATGGATTGACCACCACCCTTGCCCTCGCCCTGCCAGCGGATGCGCCAGCCAAAGAGATCGACCAGCAGGTCAGCCATCTTTTGCGGTTCGCTGACGGTCACGTTCACATGTTCCAGAAAGGTTGCGGTCATTGTTCATCTCCTTCACGCTTGATTCGCTTTCTGACTACGTGTTGTAATTCCTCAAGCTCACTTTAGCTCAAGAGATTTCTTCATGCGCCGCGCCAGGGATATGCTGCCGATAGGACGAATTGCCGAACGCACCGGCATGGCCGTGTCTGCCATCCGCTATTATGAGGCCGAGGGTCTGGTGCACCCGATCCGTACCGCCGCCGGTCAACGGCAGTTTCGGCGGTCTGACATCAGACGGCTGAGTTTCGTGAAGATCGCGCAGGAACTGGGGTTTTCGCTAAACGAGATCCGCGAGGAGATGGCGAAGCTGCCCGAGGGGCGCACCCCGACCAAGGCCGACTGGGAAAAGATCAGCCGCCGCTTTCGTCAGGTGCTGGACGCGCGCATCGACCAATTGCAGCGCACCCGTGACCGGCTTGATGGCTGTATCGGCTGCGGTTGCCTGAGCCTGAAAAGCTGTGCGCTGTATAATCCCGATGATGAGAAGGGCGCGCGCGGGGCAGGCCCACGCAATATCATCGACGGTTAGCGAAAGGCTTGGCTGAAGGAATCTGCAGGTACATTGTCTGACCAACGCCGATGGGGTGAACTGCGATCAGAGGGGCGGATGCGGCGGGTTGCTGTCCCCGATCTATTTGGTCCAAAAGAAGAGGCTTAGCCTGAGTCGCGCCAGCGGTTCACAATCGGATAGCGGCGGTCGAGCCAGAAGGCGCGTTCGGTGAGGCGCGCGCCGGGGGCGGATTGGAACCGCTTGTATTCCGAGATATAGATCAGGTGTTCCATTTTCTTCACCGTCTCGCGGTCATAGCCCATGGCGACGACATCGGCGACGGAGGCTTCCTTGTCGATCAGCATTTCGAGGATCACATCCAGCACCTCATAGGGCGGCAGGCTGTCCTCGTCCTTCTGATCCTCGCGCAGTTCGGCAGTGGGCGGCTTGTCGATGACGCGGGGCGGAATGACCTCTCCCGCAGGTCCCATCATCCAGGGGCGGTGGTTCAGATTGCGCCAGCGGCAGGTTTTAAACACGCGGGTCTTGTAGAGATCCTTGATCGGGTTGTAGCCGCCCGCCATGTCGCCATAGATCGTGGCATAGCCCACAGCGACCTCGGATTTGTTGCCAGTGGTCAGCAGCATTTCCCCGAACTTGTTCGACAGCGCCATCAGAATCACGCCGCGCAGGCGCGACTGGATGTTTTCTTCGGCGACATCGGGGCGTGTTCCGGCAAAGAGATCCGACAGCGCATCGGTCACTGCCGCGCGGGGGCCAGAGATCGGCACGGTGTCAAGCCGCGTGCCAAGGTTGCGTGCCACGGCTTCGGCATCTTCCAGTGAATGATCCGACGTATATTCCGAGGGCAACATCACGCAGCGGACATTGTCTGCGCCCAAAGCATCGACAGCAATCGCCGCGACAATGGCGGAATCGATGCCGCCCGACAGGCCAAGCAGCACCTTTTTGAACCCGGTCTTGCCCAGATAGTCGCGGACCGATTCCACCATGCAGCGGTAATCCGCTTCCCATTCATCGGGCAGATGGGCTTTGTCGCCCTCCTCTGCGCGCCAACCATCCGGCGTGCGGGTGAAATCCACATGGGTCAGTGTTTCTTCGAAGAACGGCATCTGAACGGCAAGCGTACCCCCGGGGTTCAGAACGAAGCTGGCGCCATCGAAGATCTGATCGTCCTGCGCGCCAGTAAGGTTCAGATAGGCCAGCGGCAGCCCGGTTTCGATCACGCGGGCCACGGTCACCGCCTGGCGGATGTTCATCTTGCCGCGATGATAGGGGGATCCGTTGGGAGAGATCAAAAGCTCGGCACCGGTTTCTGCCAGCGTTTCGCAGACATCTTCGAACCAGCAATCCTCGCAAATGGGAAAGCCGATGCGCACCGGGCCCACCTGAACCGGCCCCTGCATCTCACCCGCGTGATAATAGCGTTCCTCGTCGAAAACATTGTAATTGGGCAGGTGATGCTTCAGCACCTGCGCCTGAACTTTGCCGCCCTGCAGGATGAAATAGGCGTTGAAGGGCTTGTCGCCACCGGGCCAAGGCCCGCCGATTCCAATGGCAGGGCCACCGGCACAATCTACGGCCAGTTTCTCTACCACCCGGGCCACATCTGCGGCGAAGGCGGGTTTGCGCACAAGGTCCTGCAACTGGTAGCCGGTGACGAACATCTCGGGGAATGCAATCAGGTCCGCGCCGGCCGCCTTGGCCTGTTCCCAGGCATCGCGGGCCTTTGCGGCATTGGCCTCCAGCGCGCCGACGGTGGCGTTCAACTGCGCGAGCGTTACTCGGAAAGTGTCGGACATGGGGCCTCGCCTCGGGTCGTTATCAAGCCGCCTTTTAGCAGATCACCGCCCGCCGCCAAGCCACCCGGGCCAAAAGACATTGCTAGGTTAATCCCCCTCCACTAGGTTTACCTGCGACACGGGCAACGAAAACCTCAAAGGGGGCATCAGGTGAGCCAAGCAGGTAAGGGCTTCCTACACCGCGTTTTCATGGCAGGCAGCACCGCGCTGTTGCTGTCCGGTGCCGCTTGGGCGCAAGACAGCGGCGAGGTCGAGATCCACATGTACGAAGGTGGCGGGATCTACGAGGGTACGTTCCGCAACGGGGTCCAGCACGGCACCGGCACCTACCGTTTGCCCAATGGTTACGAATATACCGGCGAATGGGTCGATGGCGAAATTCGCGGTCAGGGCCGCGCGGTGTTCCCCGATGGCTCGATCTATGAAGGCGCCTTTGCCGAAGGACGGCCGCAGGGGTTTGGTTCCATCACCTTTGCCGATGGGTCCACCTATGAGGGTGAATGGTCCGAGGGGCGCATCAACGGACAGGGCGTGGCGCTCTATGCCAATGGCGTGCGCTACGAAGGCGGCTTTCGCAACGCGCTGCATCACGGCACCGGCACGATGGATAGCCCCAATGGCTATCGCTACGAAGGCCAGTGGGTAAACGGGCTGAAACAGGGCGCGGGCCGCATCACCTACCCCGACGGCGCTATCTACGAAGGCAATTTCGAAAACGGCCAGCGGCAGGGTCAGGGTCGCTTGGAAATGCCCGATGGCGTCATCTATCAAGGCCAGTGGCAGGCCGGTCAGATCAACGGCACCGGCACGCTGACCCAGCCCAATGGCGATGTCTACGAAGGCCAGTTGGTCAATGGCCAGCGTCAGGGCGCGGGCGTGGTCCGCTATGCCAATGGCGACCGCTATGAGGGCGCCTTTGCCAATGACCGCCGCCATGGGCAGGGCGAATTCCGGGGCGCGGATGGATATCTTTATGTTGGCCAGTGGATCGACGGGCGCATCGAAGGCACCGGGACGGTCACCTATCCCGATGGCTCGGTCTATCAGGGCGCGTTTCGCAACGATCTGGCGCATGGGCGCGGGCTGATCACCTATGCGGATGAATCAACTTATGACGGCGAATGGGTCGAAGGGGTGATTCAGGGCTTTGGCGTCGCGCGCTATGCCAACGGGCTGGTCTATGAAGGCCAGTTCCTGAACGCCCGCCAGCATGGCCAGGGCGTCATGACTTACACCGATGGCTACCGCTATGAAGGGGCGTGGGCTGACGGGCTGCGCCACGGGCAGGGCATCGCCACCTATGCCGATGGCACCACCTACGAGGGCGGCTTCGTCGCTGGCCAGCGCGAAGGCGAAGGCACGCTGACCATGCCCGACGGGTTCACCTACACCGGCGAATGGCAGGGCGGAGAGATCAACGGCACTGGCCGCGCCACCTATGCCAACGGCGATGTGTATCAGGGCCGCTTCGTGAACGGCACCCGGCAGGGCGCAGGCACCATGACCTACGCCGCCACCGAGGATCAGGAAGCGCGCGTCGTGCAGGGCATGTGGGAAGAGGGCCGTCTGGTCACCGAAGACGACGCCCCGGCCGATGAACCGCCCGCCGAAGATACCGCCGACACCCCGGAACCGCCCACTGAGGCAACCGGCGATGGCGACGGCGCGTCGGAATAAACGATCGTCCGTCGCGCTGGCGGCGGCCGGGCTGTGCATCGTACTGGCGTCCTGCACCCTATCAGGCCCGGACGCCGAGCCACCCCGCCCGCCGGACCCTGGCTATGACGCGCACAGACATCTGCGGACGCAATACGCAACAGCCCCGGAATGCCAGCCGCGCATTTTAGACCCCGGGTTTGTGGCGACGCTGATGGCCGAACCCGCCAGTTGCCCGACATCGTGGTATGATCCCGCACCGTTCCCCTGCACCCAGATCCAACTGCCGGACGGATCGCGGGAACCGGTGCCCAATGGCATCGTCGGATTGCAGGCCGCCGGCACCCCGCCGCGCCTGATCCGCCTGGGGCGGCTTGCCTATGACGGCCCCGATCATTGTCTTCCCACGGATTACACCCCGCCGGGTCTGATCTACCTGGGGCAAGGCTAGGCCCTGCCACCCCCCGGAACGGGTTCGCGCGAAAAAGGGGGTTTTCATCCGATGCCCCACACGTAATATGTGCCCCATGATGACGCACGCCCATATTGCGACCCTGCCCGCTTTTGACAGTGGTCTAGCCGCGCGCGCTCTTCTTCTCCTTAGCCACCTCTGAGCGTGCCTTTCGGCGCGACCGCTCAGGGGGAACCAGCGCCGAAAAACATCCCAAAGACACTCAGGCTAAGACCAAGGATTTCATCCCATGACCATCGATAAAGATCGCGTGTTGATCTTCGACACCACCTTGCGTGACGGCGAACAATCGCCCGGCGCCACCATGAGCCATGACGAGAAGCTGGAGATTGCCGCGCTTCTGGACGAAATGGGCGTCGACATCATCGAAGCGGGCTTTCCCATTGCCTCCGAAGGCGATTTCGCCGCCGTGTCCGAGATTGCCAAACTGGCCAAATCGGCGACGATCTGTGGCCTCGCACGCGCCAATTACAAGGATATCGACCGCTGTTGGGAGGCCGTGAAGCACGCCGTTTCCCCGCGCATCCATACCTTTATCGGCACCTCGCCCCAGCACCGCGCCATTCCGAACCTGACCATGGACGAAATGGCCGATCGCATCCATGAAACGGTGACCCACGCCCGTAATCTCTGTGACAATGTGCAATGGTCGCCGATGGATGCCACGCGGACGGAGTGGGATTATCTGGCGCGCGTGGTCGAGATCGCCATCAAGGCGGGTGCGACCACCATCAACATCCCCGACACCGTGGGCTACACCGCCCCGGTGGAATCGGCTGACCTGATCCGCCGCCTGATTGCCGAGGTTCCCGGCGCCGATGACGTGATCTTCGCCACCCATTGCCATAACGATCTGGGCATGGCGACGGCCAACGCGCTTGGGGCCGTGGCGGGCGGCGCGCGTCAGATCGAATGCACCATCAACGGTCTTGGTGAACGCGCGGGCAACACAGCACTGGAAGAGGTCGTGATGGCCCTGAAAGTGCGCAACGACATCATGCCGTGGCACACAAAGATCGACACGACCAAGATCATGCATATCTCGCGCCGCGTCTCGACCGTGTCGGGCTTTGCCGTTCAGCCCAACAAGGCCATCGTCGGCAAGAACGCCTTCGCCCATGAAAGCGGCATCCACCAGGACGGGATGCTGAAATCGGCCGATACGTTTGAGATCATGCGGCCAGAGGATGTGGGCCTTGCTGGGACCTCGCTGCCTTTGGGCAAGCATTCGGGCCGTGCTGCGTTGCGCGCGAAGCTCAAGGACCTGGGCTTTGACATGGCGGACAATCAGCTCAATGACCTGTTCGTGCGGTTCAAGGCATTGGCCGACCGCAAGAAAGAGGTTTTCGACGACGACCTGATCGCGCTGGTCACCGATGCGGCTGCGGCAGGCACCGAGGATCATCTGGAGCTGAAATTCCTGCGCGTGATCTGCGGCACCGAAGCCCCCCAGTCCGCCGATATCACCCTGCGGGTGGGGGACGCCGACAAGCAGGCCACCGCGCAAGGCGACGGCCCTGTTGATGCGGCCTTCAACGCGGTCAAGGCGGTGTATCCGAACGAAGCCGCGTTGCAGCTCTACCAAGTCAGCGCCGTGACGGAAGGCATGGATGCGCAGGCCACCGTGACCGTGCGGATCGAAGAAGACGGGCGTATCGCCACCGGCCAATCGGCGGATACCGACACCGTGGTCGCCAGCGTCAAGGCTTACGTGAACGCCCTCAACCGTCTGATCGTCCGGCGCGAGAAACTGGGTGAAGGCAGCGACAAGCGGGAAGTGTCCTACAAGGACGTGACCTGACCCCGATCAACGGTCGCCCCACACGGGCGGCCGTTTGCCTGTTTCGGCACGCTGGTCCCAATGCGCACCACGGCCCGCTAGGGCAAAATCGGCACCCGCCGCGCGGCCCGTAACCACAGTGGCGCCAGGACCAGTGTCAGACCAAGCGTGACCACCGTCAACGCCAGCGGCCCCAGATCCGTGTAGATGCGCAGCGGGATCAGATACAGCATATGGGTCAGATAGATCACCATCGACAAAGGGCGTGGGTCAAAGGGCAACGCGTCGATCTGCAGGTCCCGGACCCAGACGAACAGAATCGGTGTCAGCGTGAACGCCGAGAAGGTCAGGTCGAAAAACCCCTCAGGGTCAAAGGCCACATATTCCAACCAGGTTTCCCCCAGAAGAAGCAAGGTTGCACCAATGACCAGCCACAACCGGGCACGCGCCGACAGATCGGTCAAGACCCTGCCGCGATGGATTAGAAGGCCAACCGCCAGATAGGGGAACCCGTAGAACAGGAAGTTCCTTGTGATCACCAACAGGTCGTAATGGCCGGGGATTGAAGGCAGGTCCAGCAGTGCATTTTCTGTGTACTGGATGGCCCCACCAACCACGAATAGCCCTGCTGCCAACGCCATCAGCATCCCATCAGGCAGGGTGCGGGCAAGATACAGCACCACCATGCCGCCAATCAGCGCGGGCAGATACCACAGGTGGAAATACCCGAACACCGCCGTCAGGATCAGGCGCAGCGGCGTCACCTCCTGCAATAGCAGGATGTAGGGCAGAAAGATCAGGGTCCAGATCAGATAGATCCGCCCCGCCTTCCACAACCAGGGCCCCAGCCCCCGCGCCATCTGGCGGTCGAAGAAATAGCCGGTGGTCAGCAGGAAGAACGGAACGATGATCCGGGCCAACCCGTTGTTGAACAGAAAATGCGCCGCCGGGCTGATCGCCTGAAAACTCGCACAATGGGCCAGCACGACACAACCGGCCAGCACCAGCCGGGCGATGTCAATCCCGCCATAGCGATAGCCGCCGCCCCCATAGGGCGCCCGGGCTGCCGTTGCCGCAGCGGCGGAAAGGGATGCGTTTTCAGACTTCATTGACCCAAATTTGCGTCCGAATTTACCTTTGTTAAAGATCGCCTCTCTGCCCGATAGAGCGGTTTGGTGCAAATTCGGGTGCGGGAATGGGGCATTCTCATGGCTGGTGCACCGGTGGTGAACATGGCCTCACAGGCGAATTTGCGCTGATTTGTTTTTCGCCAAGGCTTTACCTGCGCCGCCGCCCCTGCATATATGCGATGCGTTCCACGGGGCTGGCCGGACTGAGTCCCCCCGTATCCGCCCACGAACCCGAAACACGCGCCATAAGCAGGACTTCCCCCACAATGTTCGGAATTTTCGGCAGCCTCTTTTCCGCGGATATGGCCATCGACCTGGGCACCGCGAACACGCTTGTCTACGTCAAGGGCAAAGGCGTCGTGCTGAACGAACCCTCGGTCGTGGCCTATCAGATCAAGGACGGGGTCAAGAAGGCGCTGGCCTTTGGCGAAGACGCCAAGCTGATGCTGGGGCGCACGCCGGGCAGCATCCAGGCCATCCGACCCATGCGCGAAGGCGTGATCGCCGATTTCGACGTAGCCGAAGAGATGATCAAGCACTTCATCCGCAAGGTCCACAAGCGCACCACCTTCACCAAGCCCAAGATCATCGTCTGTGTGCCCCACGGCGCGACCCCCGTGGAAAAGCGCGCCATTCGCCAATCGGTGCTGTCGGCGGGCGCCCGAAAGGCGGGCCTGATCGCGGAACCCATTGCCGCGGCCATCGGCGCGGGGATGCCCATCACCGATCCGACCGGGTCCATGGTCGTCGATATCGGCGGCGGGACGACCGAGGTGGCGGTTCTGTCGCTTGCTGACATCGTCTATGCCCGGTCCGTCCGCGTCGGCGGTGACCGCATGGACGAGGCGATCATCAGCTACCTGCGCCGCCAGCAGAACCTGCTGATCGGCGAAGCCACGGCGGAACGGATCAAGACCTCGATCGGCACCGCGCGGATGCCAGATGACGGGCGTGGCCAGTCGATGATGATCCGTGGCCGCGACCTTCTGAACGGGGTGCCCAAGGAAACCGAGATCAGCCAGGCCCAGGTGGCCGAGGCGCTGGCCGAACCGGTGCAGCAGATCTGCGAGGCGGTGATGGGCGCGCTGGAAGCCACGCCGCCCGACCTTGCCGCCGATATCGTGGATCGCGGCGTAATGCTGACCGGCGGTGGTGCACTGCTTGGCGAGCTTGACCTCGCCCTGCGCGAACAGACGGGGCTGGCCATTTCCGTGGCCGATGAAAGCCTTAACTGTGTGGCACTTGGTACGGGCAAGGCACTGGAATACGAAAACCTTTTGCGTCACGCTATCGACTACGACAGCTGATCCGCCGCCCGTCGCGCGGCCCCGATAAAAGGATCCCATGGCCCGAGAGCGCACCGACAGCAGCCACATCAGACCCGTCCGGCGCCTGTTGCTGGCGGTCCTGTTGCTGTGCCTTGCGGTTCTGGTGCTGATCTGGCGGATCGACAATCCCCGCGTCGAACGGCTGCGCAGCGCCATCACCGACCGCGTCGTTCCGAACCTGGAATGGGTCATGGCCCCCGTGACCGCCTTTGGCCGGATGGTCGACGATTTTCAGTCCTACACCCGACTTTACCAACAGAACGAAGAACTGCGGCGCGAGTTACAGCAGATGCGGTCCTGGCGCGAGGCGGCCCTTCAACTGGAACAGGAAAATGCCCGCCTTCTGGATCTCAACCGTGTGCAGCTTGACCCGGAACTGACCTATGTCACCGGACTGGTCCTTGCCGACAGCGGCAGCCCCTTCCGCCGGTCTGTCCTGCTGAACGTGGGTGCGCGCGACGGCATTCTGGATGGTTGGGCCACGATGGACGGGCTTGGCATCGTGGGGCGCATTTCGGGCGTCAGCGAAAACACCGCGCGCGTTGTGCTGCTGACCGACGCCGCCAGCCGCATTCCGGTGACGGTTATGCCGTCGAGCCAGCAGGCATTGTTGATGGGCGACAACACGGGCCTGCCACTGCTGGAGTTTCTGGAGGATATCGAGGACATCTCGCCCGGCGACCGGATCGTGACCTCCGGCGACGGCGGCGTTTTCCCGCCCGGCCTGCTGGTGGGCCATGTGGTGGTGGACCGCGACGGACGGCTGCGCGCGCGCCCCTCTGCCGATTTCTCGCGCCTCAACTTCCTGCGCGTGATGCGCAGCCATCCGGGCACCTCGCTGTCTGATCCCGGCGGGCTGATCGGGCCGCCCTGGCCGCTGGCCCCCGACACCGCCGCTCCCGCCGCTCCCGCCGCTCCCGCCGCTCCCGCCGCTCCCGCCGCTCCCGCCGAAGCGGAGGCCGAAGCCGGGGACGAGGCCACAGATGGTTGAGGGCGCACAAAGCCGGGTCTGGGGGTATCGCACGGTCTATCTGCTGTTTGGTCTGGCGGTCGTTTTCTACCGACTACTGCCACTGGAAACCGGCAGCCCCGGCCTGCCCGGCCCCGATTTCATCCTCTGTGTCACACTGGCCTGGGTTCTGCGTCAGCCGCAGGCTGTGCCCGTTGGCGCGATCCTGTTTCTGATGCTGCTGAGCGATTTTCTGCTGCAACGCCCACCGGGCCTGTGGACGGCGCTTGCCATTGCCGCCGCTGAATATCTGCGCAACCGGCGTGCGGGCATCGCAGAAACCCCGTTTCTCTTTGAATGGGGCGTGGTTGCGGGTGCAATCCTGGCCATGGTCCTGGGGCAAAGGTTGATCCTTTGGGTGCTGCTGGCCGACCAGCCAAGTCTTGGCCTGTCGCTGATGGAAGGTCTTGCCACGATCGTGATCTACCCGATTGTCGTCCTGGTCTCGAAATTCGCCCTGGGACTGGATAAGTTGCCGGTAGTGGAATCAGAGCCTGGGCGGCCATGAAACGATCCCAGAAAGAATCCGAGGACAGCGCCCGCAAGATCACGCGGCGGTCCATGATCATGGGCGGCTTCATGCTGCTGACCGGCGGCATTCTGGCCACCCGGATGCGCTACCTGCAGGTCGAACGCGCCGATGACTTCCGTCTGCTGGCCGAGGAAAACCGCATCCGCATCGACCTGCTGCCACCTGCGCGCGGGCTGATCTATGACCGCTACGGGCAGCTTCTGGCCGATAACGAACAGAATTACACCGTCGTCATGGTTCGCGAGAATGTCGACGACGTGGACGCGGTGCTGGAACGCCTGTCGCATATCATCACGATCGACATGGCCTCGCTGGAGCGTGCCCGCGAAGACATGATGGCCCGCGCGCCGCATGTGCGCGTGACGCTGGCAGACCGGCTAAGTTGGCAGGAATTTGCCTCGGTTGCCGTCAACGCGCCTGCCCTGCCCGGCATCACGCCCGAAGTCGGCCTGTCGCGCATCTATCCTCTTGGCGCGGATTTCGCGCATGTGGTGGGCTATGTCGGGCCGGTGTCCGACTACTATCTGGAAAGCACGGGCGACACCGACCCGATCCTGCAAACCCCTGATTTCCAGGTCGGCCGCTACGCGGTTGAGGCACGGATGGAACAGGATCTGCGCGGCGAAGCAGGCAATCTCTGGGTCGAGGTAAACTCTGCCGGGCGCGTGATGCGCGAACTGGATCGCGAAGAACCTGTTCCCGGCGGCGACCTGCAACTGACCATCGACACCGGGCTGCAGAACTACGCGCAGGCCCGGCTGGCAGGCGAAAGCGCGTCGGCAGTTGTGTTGGAAATAGAGACTGGCGAAGTGCTGGCCATGGCCTCGGCCCCGACCTACGATCCCAACCTTTTCGTGCGCGGCATCTCGGTCGCGGAATATGCCAACCTGACGGAAAACCCCTATCGTCCGCTGGCCAGCAAGACCGTGCAGGGCCTGTATCCGCCCGGATCGACCTTCAAGATGATCACCGCCCTTGCAGGGCTGGAATCCGGGGTGATCGACCCGGAAGAAACCATCACCTGCAACGGGTTTATCGAGCTTGGGACCCGGCGGTTCCACTGCTGGCGCCGGGGCGGGCACGGGCGCATGAACATGGTCGACGGACTGACCCAGTCTTGCGATGTCTACTATTACGACCTTGCCCAAAGGGTGGGCATCGAGGCGATTTCGGCCATGGCCCGACGGTTCGGGCTGGGGGTGCGCCATGATCTGCCCCTGTCGGGCGTGGCCGAGGGGTTGATCCCCACCCGCGAATGGAAACGCGCCAATCGCGGGTCGGACTGGGTGGTTGGCGACACGCTGAACGCGTCCATCGGACAGGGCTTCGTCCTGAACTCACCACTGCAACTGGCTGTGATGACAAGCCGGCTGGCCACCGGTCGCGCCATCCGTCCGCAGCTGGTGCGCACACTGAACGGCATCGACCAGCGGTTCGACCCGGCCGAGGATCTGGGCATCAACCCCGATCATCTGGAGATCATTCGCCAGGGCATGTGGTCGGTCACCAATTTCCGCCGCGGCACCGCCTTCGGCGCCCGCGTGACCGAAGAAGGTTACGAAATCGCCGGCAAGACCGGCACCAGTCAGGTCCGCAACATCACCGCCGCCGAACGCGAAACCGGGGTCACCAGCAACGAAGATCTGCCCTGGGAACGGCGCGACCATGCATTGTTTGTGGGTTATGCCCCCGCCGACAACCCGCGCTATGCGGTCAGCGTGGTGGTAGAACATGGCGGTGGTGGGTCCGCCGTGGCCGCCCCCATTGCCCGCGACCTGCTGCTGCGTGCCATGTATGGCGAATTGCCGCCGCTGTCAGCCTATCCGGTTGGCCAGCGCCGCGACATCGAGGAGATGCATGACAACATGGAGCTTCTGCCGTTGGAGATGCTGCAAAGCACGGGGCGCGTGCGCGCATGAGCTATCTTGAATACACCCAGAAGGCCGCCCCCACTGGGCTACGAAAGGTGCTGCACCTGAACTGGGCGTTGATCCTCCTGCTGGCTGCCGTGGCCTGCGTGGGCTTCCTGATGCTCTATTCCGTCGCCGGTGGCTCCATGCGGCCCTGGGCCGGGCCGCAGATGCAGCGATTCACGCTCGGGTTTATGGCGATGCTGATGGTGGCCTTCACGCCGATCTGGTTTTGGCGCAATGTCTCGGCCCTGGCCTATGGGGTATCGGTGATCCTGCTGCTGCTGGTCGAGTTCTTCGGCACTGTCGGCATGGGGGCACAGCGCTGGATCGACCTCGGATTCATGCGGCTGCAACCCTCGGAACTGACCAAGATCACCCTGGTGATGCTGCTGGCCGCCTATTACGACTGGCTCCCCGCCGAGCGCACCTCGCGGCCGCTGTGGGTGCTGTTGCCGGTGATGATCATCCTCATCCCCACCGCGCTGGTGCTGAAACAGCCCGACCTCGGCACCTCGATCCTGCTGCTGGCAGCGGGCGGCGCGGTGATGTTCCTGGCCGGCGTCCACTGGGCCTATTTCGCCGCGGTGATCGCCGCCGGCGTCGGCCTGGTGACGGCGGTGTTCCAGTCGCGCGGCACGCCGTGGCAATTGCTCAAGGACTACCAGTACCGCCGCATCGACACCTTCCTCGACCCGGGCAGCGATCCGCTGGGGGCGGGCTATCACATCACCCAGTCCAAGATCGCGCTGGGATCGGGCGGCTGGACCGGGCGCGGCTTCATGCAGGGCACCCAGTCGCGGCTGAACTTCCTGCCCGAGAAACACACCGATTTCATCTTCACCACGCTGGCCGAGGAGTTCGGCTTTGTCGGCGGCATGTCGCTCTTGACGCTCTATGCGCTGATCATCCTGTTCTGCATCGCCACGGCGCTGGCCACGCGCGACCGGTTCTCTTCGCTGGTCACGCTGGGCATCGCCGTCACCTTCTTCCTGTTCTTCGCGGTGAACATGTCGATGGTGATGGGGCTGGCGCCGGTGGTCGGCGTGCCGCTGCCGATGGTCAGCTACGGCGGCTCGGCCATGCTGGTGCTGATGGCCGCCTTCGGCCTGGTGCAGAGCGCCCATATCCACCGCCCGCGCTGATCGCCCCGCAAACGGCCCTCAAACGGAAAGACCCATGACCACCAATATCCTGTTCCTCTCCACCCCGAAACGCTGGGCCGAATATCAGGCGCCGCTGACCCGCGCGCTGGAGGCCACCGGTCTCGATTTCCGGCTGGACGAGGATCTGCCGGCGGAGGAGGTCGAGTACATCGTCTACGCCCCCGGCGGCGCCACCGACCATGATTTCAGCCAGTTCCCGAGGCTGAAGGCGGTGCTGAGCCTCTGGGCCGGGATCGAGACGGTGATCGAGAACCCCACCCTGACCGTGCCGCTGGCCCGGATGGTCGATCACGGTCTGACCCAGGGCATGGTGGAATGGGTCACCGGCCATGTGCTGCGCCACCACCTAGGGATGGACGCCCATATCCTCGGCCAGAACGGGGTCTGGGATCCGGTCGCGCCGCCACTGTCGCAGGACCGCCGGGTCACCATCCTCGGCCTCGGCACGCTGGGCACCGCCTGCGGGCAGGCGCTGGCGGCCTTGGGCTTTCCGGTCACCGGCTGGAGCCGCAGCCAGAAATCGGTGGAGGGGATCACCTGCCTTGCCGGCGACGACGGGCTGCATCAGGCGGTTGCCTGCGCCGACATCCTGGTGCTGCTGCTGCCCGACACGCCCGCCACGCAGAATGTGCTGAACGCCGAGACCATCGCGGCGATGCCGCGGGGCGCCGTGGTCCTGAACCCCGGCCGCGGCCCGCTGATCGACGATGACGCGCTGCTCGCCGCGCTCGACAGCGGCCAGCTGGGGCATGCCACGCTCGACACCTTCCGCACCGAACCCTTGCCGCCCGAACACCCGTTCTGGGCGCATCCGGAGGTCACCGTCACCCCGCATATCGCCTCGGAAACCCGCGCCGTCACCGCCTCGGAGGTGATCGCCGAGAACATCCGCCGCGGCGAGGCGGGCGAGCCGCTGCTGCATCTTGTGGACCGCTCTCTGGGCTACTGACGCGCCCGGCGTCCCCGGTGCGGGGCGCTGTCACAGCCCGATCTCGGCCCGTTTCTTCTTCGTCAGCCCCGCCACGATCATCTCGTGAGAGGCCGCGATATGGCGCTCCAGCTCGGCGTCCGGCAGACCGGGTTCGCCGTGCTGCTGCACCCATTTCAGCCCGCGCGAGGCGAGATAGGGCGCGGGACGCAGGCCGGGCATATCCGTCAGCACCTCGAACCCCAGTTCAGTCACCTTGAAGGTAAAGGCGGGGCGCCGCGCCTCTCCCCAGCCGCAGATGGCAAAGACCTTGCCGCCAACCTTCCACACGTTCGAGCCACCCCATTGCACCACATGGGTACTGGCGGGCAGCCCGGCGCAGAAGGCGTTGAACCCCTCGCGGGTCATCCCGCCGCCAGCCCGCGCCCCTTGAGCAGCGCCTCCACCCCCGGCAGACGGCCGCGGAAGGCGGTATAAAGCTCTTCCGGCTCCGCCGAGCCGCCTTTCGACAGGATATGCTCCTGCAGCGATTTCGCGCGCTCGGGGTCGAAAGCGCCATCGGCCTCCTCGAAGGCGGCGAAGGCATCGGCGTCCATCACCTCGGACCACATGTAACTGTAATAGCCCGAGCTGTAGCCGTCGCCGGCAAAGACATGTGCGAACTGCGGCGTGGCGTGGCGCATTCCGATGGCATGGGGCATGCCGATCTCGGCCAGCACCTCGGCCTGTTTCGCCATCGGGTCGGCCGGCGCCGCCCCGTCGTGGAAGGACAGGTCGACCAGCGCCGAGGCCACGTATTCGACAGTCTGGAAGCCCATGTCGAAATTCGCCGCCTTCAGCACCTTGTCGCGCATCGCGTCGGGCATCGGCGCACCGGTGTCCACATGGGTCGCGAACTCCGACAGCACTTCGGGGACTTCGAGCCAATGTTCGTACAACTGGCTGGGCAGCTCGACGAAGTCGCGCGCCACCGAGGTGCCCGAAATGCTCTCATAGGTCACGTCCGACAAAAGCTGGTGCAGCGCATGGCCGAACTCGTGGAACAACGTGCGGGCGTCGTCATAGGACAGCAGCGCCGGATCGCCCTTGGCGAAATTGCACACGTTGATCACCACCGGCGCCTGCACCTCAGGGAACTTCGCCTGGCCGCGCATCGCGCTGCACCAGGCGCCGGAGCGTTTGGAACCGCGGGCAAAGTAATCGCCGATGAACACGCCCACATGCGCCCCGTCCCGCGTCACCTCCCATGCCAGGCAGTCGGGGTGATACAGCGCCACATCGAGCGGCCTGAACTCCAGCCCGAACAGCCGGTTCGCACAGGCGAAGGCCGCCTCGCGCATGCGGTCGAGCTGCAGGTAGGGTTTCAGTTCGGCCTCATCGAGATCGTATTCCGCCTTGCGCCGCTTCTCCGCGTAATAACGCCAGTCCCAGGGTTCCAGATCGCCGTTGATGCCGTCGTCCTGCATCATGCCGGTCAGCACCTGCGCGTCGGCCTCGGCCTGCGCCTTGGCCGGTTGCCAGACCTGCATCAGCAGCTCTCTGACCGCCTCGGGCGTCTTGGCCATTTCGGTCTCCAGCTTGTAGGCGGCGAAATTGTCATAGCCCAGCAGCTTGGCCCGCTCCTCGCGCAGCTGCAGGATCTCTGCCGCGATCTCGCGGTTGTCGGTCTCGCCGCCATTGGCGCCGCGCGCAGCCCAGGCGCGCCAAGCTTTCTCGCGCAGGTCGCGGCGCGGGGAGAATTGCAGGAACGGCACGATCAGCGAGCGGGACAGGGTGATGATCGGGCCATCGGCCCCCTTCTCTGCCCCTGCCGTGCGGGCGGCGGCGATGACGAACTGGGGCAGCCCCTCCAGCTCGTCTTCGGACAGCGCCATGCTCCACTCGCGCTCATCGGCCAGCAGGTTCTGGGTGAAGCCGGTGCCCAGGCTGGCAAGCCGGCCCTTGATCGCCTTCATCCGGTCCTCGGCCGCGTCGGTGAGCGCGGCGCCGGAGCGGACGAAGCCGCGGTGGGTCAGCATCAGCACACGCTGCTGTTCCGGGGTCAGATCCAGATCGTCCTTGCGCGCCCAGAGGTCGGCCACCCGGGCGAACAGCGCCTTGTTGGCCGAAATCTCGGAGAAATGCGCAGCAAGCTTGGGCGAGAACTCCCGCTGCAGCGCCTCGCGCGCCGGGTTGCTGTCCGCGCCCGCCACGGTGAAGAAGACCGAGAGTACCTTGTCCAGCGCCTTGCCCGCCGCCTCCAGCGACTCGATGGTATTGGCGAATGTGGGCGGTTCCGGGTTTTCGGTGATCGCCGCGATCTCGTCGCGGTGGGCGGTGAGCGCGAGCTCCAGCGCGGGGGCGAAATCATCGTCGGAAATGGCGTCGAACGGGGCGATCTGGAACGGCGTGTTCCAGTCGGACAGGATCGGGTTGCTCATCAAGGTCTCCTTTGCCTTAGCAAGCTATGCAGCGGGCGGGGAATGTCTAGGGGCGCTGAGAGGCTGTGCCGTTGGTTCAGAAGAAACCCCTGCGCGGAATCAAGGCCGCAGGCCGCCTCTCGTGCATTGCCAAGCAATGCACTGTCGGCAGGCGATTGCATTGAATGCAATCGCCGAGAGACGTGCAAGCGCCGGACCGTCCCCACGGTCTGGCGCTGTGTCGACGTAGGCGCGTCGCTCGAATTTCGTCCTGACTTGGCTGCCATAAAGTGAGATGAGCTGCCGTTGTGAGCGCCAGCCCCCGGTCCGGCGCTTACGCGACTCGCTCTATGGGGTGGGCCACAGAGTCAGGCTTTTGCGGCGATCCCCCCGCAAACCGGACAATCGGCACGGCGTTTCAGCCCGATCTTGCGTGTCTCGCTGTAAAGCGCATCATAGATCAGCATCTGGCCGCGCAAAGGCTCCCCGGTATCGGCGATCACCTTGACCGCCTCGACCGCCATCATCGACCCCACCACCCCAGGTAAGGGCGCGATCACCCCGGCCTCGGCGCAGGAGGGCGCCAGGCCCGATGCCGGTGCCTCGGGGAAAATGCACTGGTAACAGGGCGCGCCATGGGCCGGGTCGAAAACGCTCACCTGCCCCTCCCACTGCGCCAGCGCGCCGGAGATCAGCGGCTTGCCCTGCGCCACCGCCACCCGGTTGGCGAGGTAGCGGGTGTCGAAATTGTCGGTGCCGTCGAGGATCACATCGTAATCGGCGAAGAGATCGGCGGCGATCTCCTCCTCCAGCTTGCGGTGATAGGGGCGCACGGTGACAAAGGGATTGAGCGCTTTGAGCGCCGCCTCGGCCGAGAACACCTTGGGGCTACCGATACGGGCGTCGGTATGGATCACCTGCCGCTGCAGGTTGGAGCCGTCGACCGTATCGTCGTCGATCACCCCGATGGTGCCCACCCCGGCGGCGGCGAGATAGAGCAGGGCGGGCGAGCCGAGGCCACCGGCCCCGATCACCAGCACGCGGGCCTGCTTCAGCCGCTTCTGCCCCGGCCCGCCCAGTTCGCGCAGCACGATGTGGCGGGCATAGCGGCCCAGCTCGGCCTCGGAAAAGCTGCCCTGTTGCGGCGCCGGTTCTGCCTCGGTCTCCTTCGCCTCGGCCCTCCGCTTGAGCCCCCGGACGCCCCATCCATAGACCGCCGCGATCACGCCCGCGCCGCCCAGCATCAGCCACAGCGCCGGGCTCTGCCCGGTCGCCAACCGCAACGGGTGGGCATCGGGTAACGTCAGGTGCAGCGCCAGCAGCGCCAGGTAGAGCACACCGATCAGCGCCCAGCGCAGCCGCTGCGGCAGGCCCATCGCCCAGCCGACGCCCCAAAGCCCAGCCGCCAGCAGAAGGACCAGCAGCATCAGCTGCGCCCCGTGGAGCCGAAACCGCCGGCGCCGCGCGCGGTCTCGGAGAGGTCGCCGGCCAGCTCGAACCGCGCCTGCACCACCGGCGCCACCACCATCTGGGCAATGCGGTCGCCGTGGACGATGCGGAAGGGTTCGGCCCCCGCGTTCATCACGATCACCCCCAGCGGCCCGCGGTAATCGCTGTCGATGGTGCCGGGGCTGTTGGGCAGGGTGATGCCGTGTTTCAGCGCAAGGCCGGAGCGCGGGCGGATCTGCACCTCATAGCCGTCGGGGATCTCGATCCTGAGCCCGGTGGGCACCAGCGCGCGCGCCCCCGGGGCCAGTTCGATGCCCCCCCGGTCGGGGAAGTTGGCGCGCAGATCGGCCCCCGCCGCGCCCGGCGTTTCGTATGAGGGCAGCGGCACGTCGCGGTCCGCCTCGGCGTCATGGATCACCCGGATTGCAACCATTGGAAATGGCCTTTCGTCTTGTTCTTGTCTGTGTCGCTCTACTCGGCCAGCGCCGCCGCGATGCGCCGCGCCAGCCGTTCGGCCACCGCCGCCTTGCCCATGCGCGGCCAGTCCTCGCTGCCCTCTTCGGTGATCAGGGTGACGGCGTTTTCCGCCCCGCCCATGATCCCGGTCGCGGGGCTCACATCATTGGCGACGATCCAGTCACAGCCCTTGCGCGCCCGCTTGGCGGTGGCGTTTTCCACCACGTCATCGGTCTCGGCGGCAAAGCCCACCACCAGACCGGGCCGGCCCGCCTCCATCTGCGACACGGTTTTCAGGATGTCGGGGTTCTCGGCAAACTCCAGCACCGGCATGCCGTCGCGGCTTTTCTTCAGCTTGCGGTCCGAGGCGGTTGCGACGCGCCAGTCGGCCACGGCCGCCGCGAAAACACCCGCATCGGCGGGCAGCGCCGCCTCGACCGCCGCCAGCATCTGTTGCGCGGTTTCGACCGGCACCACCTGCACCCCCTGCGGCGGCGCCACATCGGCAGGGCCGGTGACGAACACCACTTGCGCGCCCAGGGCCGCCAGTGCAGCGGCAATCGCCGTGCCCTGCGCCCCGGAGGAGCGGTTGGCGATGTAGCGCACCGGGTCGATCGGCTCGTGGGTGGGGCCGGAGGTCACCACGATGCGCCTGCCCGCCAGCGGCCCGCCGGCCAGCTTGGCCTCGATCGCCTCGACGATTTCCGCCACCTCCGCCATGCGCCCGGGGCCGAACTCGCCACAGGCCATCGCGCCGTCGTTGGGGCCGACCAGCGTCACCCCGTCCTGCACCAGCTGCGCCTGGTTGCGCTGCGTCGCCGGGTTGTCCCACATCCGCACGTTCATCGCCGGCGCCAGCAGCACCGGCGTATCGGTCGCCAACAGCAGGGTGGAGGCCAGATCGTCTGCCATCCCCCCTGCCATCTTGGCCATAAGGTCGGCGGTGGCCGGGGCCACCACGATCAGGTCGGCGCTGCGCGACAGCTGGATATGCCCCATCTCGGCCTCGTCGGTCAGGTCGAAAAGGTCGCGGTAGACCTTGCTGCCCGCCAGCGCCGAAACCGACAGCGGCGTCACGAACTGCTCGCCGCCGCGGGTCAGAACCGGGGTTACCTCGGCCCCCTTGTCCTGCAGCCGGCGGATCAGATCCAGCGACTTGTAGGCGGCGATGCCACCGCCGATGATCAGCAGAATGCGCCTGTTCGCCAGCATCCCTCAACTCCCGTTTCGCACCGGTCGCCCCGGCCGCGCCCAAGCCTAGGCAAGCGCGGCCCGATCCGCCAGCGGATAATGTTCCTCAGTCGGAGCCCGCACGCCTCAACTGAAAGGCACGACAGAGGGCAACCTCCGACCGCCCCCGGGCGGGGGCCGCCCGGCGGCGCTGCGCGCCCGGTTCCGGGCTAAGTGGCGCAATGCTCCAATGTCAGAGCTACTGATCCCCGCGCGATTTCAGAAACGCCTCGCAGGGATCCTCCCGCTCGGTCGCTGGCGCGTCCACCACCGCATCGAACACGCCGGAGACCTGCCCGGCCTCCGACTGTCCGAGGACGTAGAGCGAGACCTCAGGCGCCGCGCGGCGCAGATAGACCGGCACGCCGCGATCCGCACGGGCATGACCATTGCCGGTAATCACCGCCACCGGCCCGCCGGTCTCGTCCAGCGCCCGCAGCACCGCGCGCGCCAGAACCGCGTCGCGCAGACGCTGAATCTCCACCAGCATCGGCAGCATCGCTTCCGGCATGGCGTTGCAGTGGTTTTCCTGCTGATCGGCCTCGCGCTCGGCCTGTTCACCGGCGGCCAGGGGCTCGGTCAGTCCGAACCGCGCCGCGTTCTCGCCAAAGGCCTCTGCCGCGCCGGTCTTCATCGCCCCACGCGCCGCATCCCGCGGCACCAGCGCGCCGTATTGCGCCGCCTCCGACACCGCCTGGAACACCGGCAGGTAGAGCGCCAGCGGCGGCCAGCCGGAATTGCCCCAATCGGTGACCTCGGCCAGCACCGCCGGATCGGCGATCACCTCCGGGGTCAGCTTCGCCGCCACCTCCGCCGTCAGCATCTCCCAGACCACCGCCGCGGGCGCCAGCGCCGAAACCGCCTCGGCCTGGGTCAGATGATGCTGCGGATTGTCGTGGATTTCCCCCAACAGCACCACATCGGCCCGCGCCATATCCGCGAGCACCTCCGCAGGCAGAGAGGCCGCCCCGGATGGGACGGCCCTGGCAAGGAGCAACAGGCTCAGAACGATCAGAATTCTTGTCATGCCAGAAACTGATGCACCTCCTGCGACTGGGCTTCAAGGCTCTTGCGCATCTTCTGGAACGCCGCCGCCTCCAGCTGCCGCACCCGTTCCTTCGACAGGCCCAGCTCCTGGCCCAGGCTTTCCAGCGTTCGCGGATCCTCGCGCAGCTTACGCTCGCGCACGATCAGCCGCTCGCGGGCATTCAGCTCGCCCATCGCTTCCAGCAGCCATTCGCGCATCCGGGCGGTATCATGGCTGTCTTCGACCAGCTCGGCGCTCTGGGCGCTGTCGTCCTCCAGCGTGTCGATCCACTCGCGCCCGTCCTCATCCGCCGCCTGCACCGCGTTGAGCGAGAAATCCGAGCCCGAGAGCCGCCCCTCCATCATCTCGACATCGCGCAACGGCACGCCGATCTCGGTCGCGATCCTCTGGTGCAACTGTTCGCGGTCCAGCGACTCGCCCTGCGCCGCCGCCTCGCGCTCCAGCTTGGCCTGCACCCGGCGCATGTTGAAGAACAGCGATTTCTGGCTGCTGGTTGAGCCGGTGCGCACCATCGACCAGTTGCGCATCACGTAATCCTGGATGCTGGCCTTGATCCACCACACCGCATAGGTCGAAAACCGCACCCCCCGGTCCGGATCGAATTTGTCGGCCGCCTTCATCAGGCCCAGCCCCGCCTCCTGGATCAGGTCGTTCATCGGCGCGCCATAGCGTTTGAACTTGCCCGCCATCGAGATCGCCAGCCGCATATAGGCGGTGATCAGACGGTGCAGCGCCGCCTCGTCGCGGTTGTCGCGCCAGGCATAGGCCAGCTTCAGCTCGGTCTCTGCATCCAGCAGCTCCGCCTTCATCGCCTGCCGCGAAAATGCCCTGTCATCGCTCCAACGCTGTGCCATCTCTTCCCTCTCAACTCGCCCTGTGCGGGACCGCATCTTGCCTGGCGGCCTGAGCGTGCTACGGATGCCGGGCCAGGGCGGATCACAAAAAGGCAAAACATGTCTTCGGGACTCACATTCATACTCGGCGGCGCGGCCTCCGGCAAATCGGAATTCGCCGAGCGGCTGGCGGTGGCGACGGGCCGCCGGCTGCATTATCTCGCCTCCGCGCAGCCGTTCGACGCGGAAATGCACCATAAAGTTAAGGTCCACCGTGCCCGCCGCGGCCCGGAATGGACCACCCATGAGGCGCCGCTGGAACCCGGCCCGGTGCTGGAAACCCTCGATCACAATTGCGTGTGCCTGTTCGATTGCGCGACATTCTGGCTCAGCAATCACCTGATGGAGGGCGGCGATCTGGAGGCCGCCCAATCCCGCCTGCTCGATGCGCTCACCGGCTGTCCGGCCCGTGTGATCGTGGTCTCCAACGAGGTCGGCCAGGGCATCGTTCCCGCCGACGCGACGACCCGCGCCTTCCGCGAGGCGCAGGGCCGGCTCAACATCGCGCTGGCCGCCCGCGCCGATCTGGCGGTGCAGGTGGTGGCCGGGCTGCCCAATGTGCTGAAAGGATGCCTGTCATGACCCGGCTGCATCTGGTCCGCCATGGCCCCACCCATGTGAAGGGGATGGTCGGCTGGTCCGACATGCCCGCCGACCTGTCCGATACCGCCGCGATTGCCCGGCTGTCGGCGCATCTGCCGGAGGCGGCCCTGGTGATCTCCTCGGACCTGTCGCGCGCCGCCGCCACGGCAGACGCGATCCAGGGCGCCCGCCGCCGCCTGCCGCACCGCCCCGACCTGCGCGAGATCAATTTCGGCACATGGGAGCTGCGCAGTTTCAAGGACATCGAGGCCGAAGACCCCGCCCGCGCCCGCGCCTATTGGGAAACCCCGGGCGACACCCGCCCGCCCGGCGGCGAAAGCTGGCACGAGGTCCGCGCCCGTGTCGATGCCGCCATCGACGCGCTGATCGCCGAATATCCCGGCGGCGATCTGATCGTGGTGGCGCATTTCGGCGTGATCCTGACCCAGGTCCAGCGCGCGCTTTCGCTCGACGCCGATCAGGCCTTCGGTCACCGCATCGACAACCTGTCGGTGACCGAGATCGCCCGCGACGGCACCGGCTGGAGCGTGGACCGGATCAATCACCTCCCGTGACGGGAGACCGCACAAAACGTCGTTAGGCGCGCAGGCCCCGCCCGGCCTAAACTGGGCCCCATGACATATGATCTTTTCATCGGCGACCGGATGTATTCCAGCTGGTCGCTGCGCGGCTGGCTGATGCTCGAGAAATTCGGCCTCCCCTGCCGCACGCACATGGTGGGCCTCTATACCGGCACCATGGCCGACGACCTGGCCCCGCTGGCGCCCGCGCGCCTGGTTCCCGTACTGCGCACGCTGGAGGGCACGGTGGTGGGCGAAACCCTCGCCATGGCCGAAACCCTGGCCGAACGCCACCCGGACGCCGGCCTCTGGCCCGCAGACCCGGCCGCCCGCGCAACCGCGCGCTGGCTCTGCGCCGAGATGACCAGCGGCTTTGCCGCCCTGCGCAGCGACTGCCCGATGCAGTTCCAGCGGCAGTACCACGGCTTCGCCCCCTCCGCCGCCGTGCAAGCCGACCTCGCCCGGCTGGAGGCCCTCTGGAGCCACGCCCGCGCCGTCTCCGGCAGCGCCGAGGGCTGGCTGTTCGGCACCTACAGCCTGGCCGATGTGTTCTACACCCCGGTCGCCGCCCGCCTCGTCGGCTATGACCTGCCGGTCAGCGATGCCGCCCGCGCCTATTGCACCGCCCTGCTCTCCGATCCGGCGGTGCGGCGCTGGCGCAGAGAGGCACAACAGGTCAGCTACGACCCCGAACCCTATCCCTGCGCGCTTGCCGCGACCGACTGGCCGATCCCCGACTGAGCGCATCGCCCACCTTGAAACCGTCCAACCCAACGGCGCCGCTCGCGGCGCCGTTAATCGTTTCTCAACCAAGCTCCCGCTAGCGATGAACGGATAACCGCCACCTAGCGCAAAGCGTGTTCATGGTCTCACGTGCCTATACCGTCGCCTTCCAGGGGGTCGAGGCCCGGCTGGTCGAGGTGCAATGCGCCGTCACCGCCGGGCTGCCCGCCTTCGCCATCGTGGGCCTTCCTGACAAGGCGGTGTCGGAGGCGCGCGACCGGGTGCGCAGCGCGCTCAGCGCGCTCGCCATCGCCCTGCCGGCCAAGCGGATCACCGTCAATCTCTCGCCGGCCGACCTGCCCAAGGAGGGCAGCCATTTCGACCTTCCGATCGCCGTGGCGCTGCTGGCCGCCCTCGGCATCATCCCCGACGACATCGCCGAAACCTCCGTCTCGCTGGGCGAGCTATCGCTCGACGGCTCGCTGATCGCCGTGCCCGGCGCCCTGCCGGCGGCGATGGCCGCGGCGGAAGAGGACCGCAGCCTGCTCTGCCCCGCCGCCTGCGGGGCCGAGGCCGCCTGGGTCGGCAGCTGCCAGGTGATCGGCGCGGACAGCCTCGGCGCGGTGATCCGCCACGCCACCGGACAGGCCGCGATCCCGCCCGCCGAGCCCGGCGAAGTAGCGGCGCCGCCGGTCGACCGCGACCTGCGCGACGTCAAGGGCCAGGAACGCGCCAAGCGGGCCCTGGAGATCGCCGCGGCGGGCCGCCACCACCTGATGCTGGTGGGCACGCCGGGGTCCGGCAAATCGATGCTGGCGGCCCGCCTGCCCGGGTTGCTGCCGCCGCTCTCGCCCGGCGAGGCGCTGGAGACCTCGATGATCCAATCGCTCTGCGGCGTGCTGGAGGAGGGCGGCATCAGCCGCGCCCGCCCCTTTCGCGAACCGCATCACACCGCCTCCATGGCCGCCATCGTCGGCGGCGGCCGCGGTGCCCGCCCCGGCGAAATCAGCCTGGCGCATAACGGCGTCCTCTTCATGGACGAGTTCCCGGAGTTCTCCCGCACCGTGCTGGAAACCCTGCGCCAGCCGATCGAGACCGGCGAGGTGATGGTCGCCCGCGCCAATGCCCACGTCACTTATCCCTGCCGCTTCCTTCTGGTGGCGGCCGCCAACCCGTGCAAATGCGGCTATCTCTCCGACCCCGCCCGCGCCTGCGCCCGGGCCCCGCAATGCGGCGCCGATTATCTGGGCCGCATCTCGGGGCCGCTGATGGACCGCTTCGATCTGCGGGTGGAGGTTCCCCCGGTGGCCTTCACCGATCTCGACCTGCCCGCCGACGGCGAGCCCTCCGCCACCGTGGCCGAGCGCGTCGCGCAGGCCCGCGCGGTGCAGGCCGACCGCTTCGCCGATCACCCGGAGGCGCGCCAGAACGCCGATGCCGAGGGCCAGACGCTGGAACAGATCGCCACCCCCGATGCCGAAGGGCGCGCCTTGCTGACCCAGGCCGCCGAACGCTTCGGCCTGTCCGCGCGCGGCTATCACCGCATCCTGCGGGTGGCGCGCACCATCGCCGACCTGGACGGGGCAGAGGATGTCCGCCGCCCGCATCTGGCCGAGGCGCTCAGCTTTCGCCTGACGGCGCAACTCTCCGCCTGATCCAGCCGGCCAGATCGCGCAACGTCGCATCCCCCTCCGGCAGGACGCGCCAGAAGAACGGCCAGACATGCGGCAGATCGCGGGCGATGGTCTCCTCGACCGTTCCCCCCTGCCGGCGCAGATGCGCCGCCATCCGGCGGGTGTCGTCCAGCATGATCTCGGTATCCCCCGCGGTCAGCCAGACCGGCCCGGCGCCGGTGAAACCGGCGTTGAGCGGGGAGGCCAGCGGATCGCCCGGGTCGGCGCCCTGCAGATACATCCCGGCCATGTCCCGGTCGCGCCCGGCCGGCAGCAGTACGTCGCGCGCCGCATTGGTGCGGAAACTGTCGCCGGAAAAACTCAGGTCGGTCAGCGGCGAAAAGGCAAAAGCGGCCGCCGGCAGATCCGCCCCCCGCGCACAGAGATCCCCCAACAGCGCCAGCGCCAGACCGCCGCCGGCGCTGTCGCCGCCCAGAACGATCCGCCCCGCCGGAATGCCGGAGCTCACCAGCGCCGCGAAAGCCGCCCGCGCATCCTCCACCGCCGCGGGAAACGGATTTTCAGGCGCCTTGCGATACGCCGGCAGACAGACCGGCACGCCCGAAAGCTGCGCCAGCCGTGCCGCCATCGCCACATGGGTGCGGGGGCTTCCGAAGACATAGGCGCCGCCGTGGAAATAGAGGATCGCCGGGCCGTTTTCGGCCGGTTTACCGGCCCAGAGCACGTCCAGCGCGGTGCCTTGGGCCTGCAGCCGCCCCGGCGTCACCGGCACGGCGCGCGGCGGGCGGAACAGCCAGCGCACCCGGCGCTCGAAACTGGAGCGGATCGCCTCGGGCTCCTGCACCCGGGCAAGATAGGGCTTTTCCGTCAGCCGCAGAAACAGGTTGAGAGCGACGCGCTGCCAGCTCATCCCCGGCTCATCCGATCCGCGCCTCGATCGCCTCCCAGACCTTCTCGGCGACGTTGATACCGTCGAACCGCTCCAGCTCCTGAATGCCAGTGGGCGAGGTCACGTTGATCTCGGTCAGGTAGTCGCCGATCACGTCGATGCCGACGAAGACCTGGCCCTTTTCCTTCAACAGCGGCCCGATGGCGGCGCAGATCTCCAGATCGCGCTCGCTCAGCCCGATCTTCTCCGGCCGCCCGCCCACATGCATGTTCGAGCGCGTCTCGCCCGCCGCCGGCACCCGGTTGATCGCCCCCACCGGCGCGCCGTCGACCAGGATCACCCGCTTGTCGCCATTGCTGACGTCGGGCAGGAATTTCTGCACGATCAGCGGCTCGCGGCTGAAGCCGGTGAACAGCTCATGCAGCGAGCTGAGATTGCGGTCGTTGGCATCCAGCCGGAACACCCCTGCGCCGCCGTTTCCGTAAAGCGGCTTGAGGATGATGTCGCCGTGCTTTTCCTTGAAGGCCCGGATGGTGAACAGGTCGCGGGCAATGGAGGCGCTGACCTTGTCTTCCTCGACATCCTTGAGCACCAGATACGGATCGCGCTCCAGCACGTCGCCGTAACCGCCCCCGGAACCCTGGCAGATCATGTAGACCTCGCCTTCGTTGCAGATCTCGAAGGTCATGCCCATGTCCTGCGAGGTGTACGTACCACCCTCGAAGGGCTGCTTGTTCATCAGGTCGACGATGTTGAACTCCACGTCACTGATGTCCGTCGTGCCGTCGTTGAAGATGTCGAACACGTTGACGTTCTTGATCTTGCAGAGCTGATAGGCGGGGCAGGAATAGCCGCCGAACATGCCCTGGGCCGACGAGAACATGGAGCCCTCGCAGCCAGTCATGAAGCCGAACATGTTGGAGCCGCGCACCGTTGCGACCTGTTCGTAACCCAGACCACCGCGGAACTTGCCCCAGCCGGCCCGATCCTTGGCGAGCACCTGGGCGCCCAGACGGATGATCGGAACGTCCTCCTCGTTGATCTCGTGCTCGCCGGTGTCGGCCATGAAGCCGAACACGGGCGATACCGCGTCCTCACCGTCGGCGGTGGCGCGGGCACCCTGCCCGCAACCGTTGATGTCGCCGCAGAAGTTGCCGGTGATCTCGCCGTGCTGGGTCAGGCCGCCGTAGATGAACGTGGCGGCCTGGTCGTACTGCGGCGCGATGATGGAGGTGTAGCGATGCGGCAGCATGTAGCCAAGCTTGGCCATCGGAATCGTCGGGATCGTGCAGGCCTTGAACAGCGGCATCAGGCTCATGGACTGCGGCGCCTCGCCCTCGGCATCGATGATCGTGCCGGGCTGGCTGATGATCTCGATGGGCGACAGCAGCGCCATGGTGTGGGGCAGATCTGGCCAGATGTTCTGCAACAGGCCCGTCACCAGGGCGGACTTCCACGACCCGATGTTGGTGTTCACCGACCGGTTCATGAACTGCGGCGAGCAGCCGGAGAAGTCCCAGGTCATCCGGTCGCCCTTGACGGTGACATCCATCCGTAGCTTCTGGATGGCGTTCTCCCGCAGCGTGGAATCCATGAACGCCTGGACACGGGTGGTGCCGTCCGGGAGTTCGGCGATGCGACGCCGGACCTCGACTTCGACATCCTCGAGGCTCTTGCGCATCATAGCGGCCAGCGCGTCACGACCGAACTCCTCGACGATCGCCAGCACGCGCTCGCGCATCCGCATGACGACATGCAGTTTCACCTTCATGTCCTCGAGCTGGAGCTTCGGATCGCGCACCGAGTTCTGCAGGAAGGTGACGAGATCACGCTTGAGCTTGAAATTCTCGACAACCTTGAAGGGCGACATCTTGAGCCCCTCGTCGTAACGGGACTCGGCCGCCGCGGGCAGGCCGCCCGGTTCGGTGGCGCCGTTTTCACCTTCGTGGATGGTGCAGGCCAGCCAGCAGATCAGTTCGCCGTCGTGGAAGATCGGCATCATCATCGACTGGTCGGTATTGTGGATGCCGCCGTAACGAGCGTCGTTGTGGATGAAGCCGTCGCCGTCGCGCACCCCCACCGTCTCGTCCTGCGTCCAGTACTTGTTGATGTACTTGATCGGGTAGTGACAGACGCTGGCGAACGCGATGATGCCGTGGGGAGCGATCATCGACAGATCGCCGGTCGGCGTCATGATCGCGGTGACCAGATCGCCCCAGCGGGCGCCCGGCGCGGCGCCCATCTGGTTCACCATCTGGAACCCCTCGTCCAGCGCGGCGCTGACCAGGCCGCGGACGTGGTTCAGCTGGTGTACGTCCTGTTCCTGCGACAGCAGCCGTTCTTCGTAGGGCGTGCGCGGCTGGATCGAGTGATTGCGCATGATCGCCGGGTCGGGACCCAGAAACAGCTTGTTGTCATCGAGAAAGCGATCGATCAGCGCCTGTTCCTCGTCGCTGATGTTGCCGTCGGTGATTTGATCATCCATGGGTGTCTCCTGCCGCTTCAGGCGTCGTCGCGTGTGAACCAGACGGCGCCATGCCTGGCGGCGCTGTAGGACCAGCCCGGTTCGACGAGGTAGGTGGTGGCGCGGGTCGTGACGATCGCCGGACCGGTGATGTGGGTACCCGGCTCCAGCGCCGCTTCGCCGAAGACCGGCGTCTGCACGGGGCTGTCGATGCCGACGAAATGCACCATGCGCTGTTCGACCGGCTCGATCGCGGTGGGCGTCCGCCCGTTGAGCTTTACGCCATCGAAGGTGACGGCGGTCTGCTCGACGAAACTGCAGACGCGGATGGTATTGATGCGAACACCGGCTTCGGGCGCCTGGCTGCCCTGCCCGAAGCGCTCGCCGTAACGCGTATGGAACTGGTCGATCAGCTTGAGCACGTCCCTGCGCGATTCCAGCCGCCGCAGTTCAGTGACCACGGCGGTTTGCACGCGCTGATTGCCGTAGCGCATGTCCAGCTCCAGGCGATGCTGCACCTGGGATTCCTCGAACCCTTGACGCACCAGATCCTCACGACCCCGTCCCTCCAGTTCCTCGACGGCGGTATTGAAGCTGTCGAAGTCGCTGAAGAAGCTGGACTGGTTGGCGTCGAACAGCACGGTCCAGGTGCTCACCTCATGAATGTGCATCTGATTCATGCTGCCGGCGCCGCAGGCGGAGAACACCGCCGAAAATGGCGGGGCGAGCACGCGGTCCACGCCCAACACGTTGGCGATACCGCAGGCATGCAGCGGCCCGTTGCCACCGTAGGCCAGCATGGTGAAGTCCCTGGGCTCGTAGCCGCGGGTGCGCAGCTCGGTGGAAATGCCGTTCGCCATGTTGGCGTCCACCGTGCGCTTGATGAGCTTGCAGGTCTCGACGACGTCCAAGTCCAGGTCGTCGCAAAGCTCCTCTTCGATCGCCATCCTGGCCCGCCGGGGGTTGAGCTTGATGAAGCCGTCGGCGTAGTTGTCGGTTTCCAGATAGCCCAGCATCAGGTCGGCATCGGTCACCGTGGGTTTCATGCCGCCCTTGTCGTAGCAGGCCGGACCGGGGTCGGAACCGGCGGACTCAGGCCCGATCTGAACGGTCTCGAACATGCGGTCGTAACTCGCGATGGAGCCACCACCGGCGCCGAGCGTGACCAGCTCGACCATCGGAATCGACACCTGCCAGCGGTCGATGACCGGGTTGAAATCGTAATGCTTGACCCCGCCCTGGGTGACGATGCCGATGTCGAAGCTGGTGCCGCCCATGTCGGTGGCGACCACATTCCCCAGCTCCGATTGCAGGGCCAGATGGTCGCTGGCGGCGATGCCGGACACCGGCCCCGAATGCACGGTTTGCAAGGCGTCGGTGGAGTTGAGCTGCGCCATGCCGCCGGAGTTGTGATTGACCAGCATCGGCTTTTCGTAACCCCGGGTCCGCAGGTTCAGCTCCAGCGAGCCGAGGCCGTGATACATCACCGCGTGCAGGAAGGCATCCATGATCGTCGAGGTCGTGCGGGCGTATTCGCCCTTGCGACCGGCGACCAGATGCGACAGCAGGCAGGGAATCGAGCCGAGCAGATGGCCCGGGAATTCCTCGTTGAAGATCTCGCGGACCCGCAGCTCGTGCTCGGCGTTAACCACGCTGTTGGTGAAGGCGACCACGATGGCCTGCGCGCCGGCGTCGACCAGCTCGCGGATCTTGCGGCGCACGTCCTGTTCGTCGAGCCGGAGGAACACGTGGCCGGTGTAGTCGATGCGCTCGCGCACCTCGCGAATCAGAGGAATCGGCACGATGGGATCGGGTCGCTGCGCGCTGGGAATGTCCTGCTGACGATCCTGCGACAGCCCAACGCCGTAGCCGCGGCCACGCGAGCACGGCACGGTGCTCTTGAACCCGGCCGTGACCAGCAGGCCGATGCGTGGGCCCTTGCGCTCGATCAGCGCGTTGGTGCCCAGCGTGGTCGCATAGCGCACTGAGTCGACCTGCGAGAGCAGCGTCGGTACCTCGATGCCCAGCTCCCCGCTGGCGTACTCCAGCGCGCTGTTGAAACCCAGCGCGAGATTCTGGTGGGTGGTCAGCGCCTTGGCCTGGATGTTCTTGTCACCCCAGGCCACGAAGCAGTCCGTGAACGTGCCGCCAATATCGACTGAAACTCGTTTCATCGCGGCGCCCTCAGTGACCATGCCCGGCATGGGAATGCCGCGGCGCCGGCGTGTACTTGCCCACCGGCGGCACCTTCACCTCGTCGCGATCGGCCCACTGCGCCTTCAGCGCGTCGATGTCGAGATCGATGTCGTGCAACGGCGGATGACCCGGCGGCAGGTACTCCACCTCGATCATCGTCCCGCAATGCGGGCAGTAGTATTCGAGAATCCGGCACCAGTCCGGGTTGGGCGAATAGGTGCGGCTGTACTTGGACGTATCCAGCAGCGGCGGATGAATCTCCTGCGGATTGCGGTTGTAGACCAGCAGACCGCGCTTGTAGTTGTCGCGGGCATCGTGCAGATCGCCCTCGCAGGCGCGGCACTCCCAGCGTTCGCGGTCGAGATCAATCCGGAGGTATTCGGTGACCAGTACCTTCATGTCGCTTGTCTCCTCGCAGGCTGCGTCGGCCTACTGCTTGCGCAGCAGCATGTCGCCGGCGGCGTTGAATTCGAATGTCCAGTCGGGGTCCAGCCGGCAGGTGAAGAAGGCCTCTTCCAGCACCGCCGGGCCGGTCGCGCCCACCCCGCCCGTCTGCGACTCGATGCGGTAGACCGGCACGTCGAGAATGGCGCCGTCGATCAGTACCGACCGGGTGGCGTCACTGGATGCCGGCGGCAGGCTCGCGGAATCCGTGGCAAAGCTGCCGCTCAGACCGGGCTGGGCGATGGTCTTGACCACGGTCACCCGCACCGCCAGCCGATCGTCCGTGCCCACCGAATCCGGCAGACTGCCGTTGACAGCCAGGTGGCGACGCGACTCGCCATCCGAGACGACCAGTTCGGTGGAGACGTCGCAGTCCTCCAGCGCGAAACCCTCGGAGAACATGCCGCGGCGCGCCTGCTCCATCGCGTCCTCCTTTGCGGCGTCGAGCGAGGCCTGGTCGTTGCCGGACAGCAGCACCTCGTACTCGTGCGCGATATTCGAAAAGCCCACGCCGAAGGCCGAGAACACGGCGGCCAGACCGGGGATGAGCACCTGACGCACTCCGACCGCATCGGCCACCTTGCAGACCACGAACGGGCCGGCACCGCCAAAGGCCGCAAGCGTGGTATCCGGCGTGACGTCGCCGGTCGCGCGCAGGGCGTCGGCGACCTTGTCCACCCAGGCGGCTTCCATTCGGGCCGCGGCCTCCTCGATGGACAGACCCAGCGGCTTGGCGATGTGCTCGTCGATCGCGCGCCGGGCGCGTTCCACGTCCAGCTGGAGATCGCCGCCGAAATACGAAGTCGGGTCCAGCAGGCCCATCGCCAGGAACGCATCGGTGATCGTCGCCTGCGTACCACCCAGCCCGAAGCAGGCCGGTCCGGGTTCGGAGCCAACCGACTCCGGCCCGACCTTCACCCGTCCGTCGTCGGCGCGAATGATGGAACTGCCGCCGACACCGGCGCTGGCGAGGTCGCAAAGCGGCATGGAGATTTCCACGCCTTCGATGCGGCCGTAGTCCTCCTCGCGCACCTCGCCGTTCTCGACCACGCCCACATCGGTGGTGGTGCCGCCGATATCCATGGACAGCAGGCGCGGCAACTCGTAGTGCCGGGCCAGCGCCCGGGCGCCTTCCAGGCCACCGCGCGGGCCGGAGCTATAACTCTTGAGCGCCGCCGTGCGCGCGACGCGGGCGGAACCGCCGTCGTTGCGAAAGATAAGCAGCGGGTTCTGCGCCTTTTGCGCCTTGAGCCGATGCTCGGCGGAGTACAGGAACCGCTCCATCGCCGGATGCAGAAAGGCGTTGAGCAACGCGGTCCAGGCGCGCCGGGCGTCACGGGCGTCGTCGCTCAGTTCATGGGTGTAGAGAATCGGCACCGCGCCGAGCATCTGCGGCGGAAACTTGCGCAGCATGGCGTTCTTGAAGGCCTTTTCACGCTCGGTGCGATCGGGCCCGGAGAACGCCACGACCAGGCGATTGGCCCCTTCGGACACCAGCCGGTTGATGGTGACCACCGCGGCGCGAATGCCGTTCTCGTCACCGCCGTCGACCGCATCGTGACGCGTTCCGATCAGGGTGCCGAACAACTCGCCCGCGCCATCGCCGGCCTTCAGCGCATCGAGATCGAACTGGCGGTCGACCAGTAACCCGAGGCGGGGACCCTTGCGTTCGACCAGGGCATTCGTGCCCTGGGTCGTGGAATAGCGGATATGGTCGGCGGACAGCAGAAGGTCGAGAAGATTGGGTTTTCCGTAGATCTGTTCGGAAACCTTTGACAACCCCTCGAAAAGACACTTTGAAAGATCGAAGGGCGTGGTCAGTGTCTTCGTTCTCGTGACCTTCTCGCCATCGATCACGCAGATGTCGGTCAGCGTGCCGCCATTGTCGATATTGATCAGCGTGCCCATACAGCGTCTCCTCCTGATGGCACCGGGTGACTATCCGGTTGGGACGCGGTTCATGGCCGGCGGATCGTTGACGCCGCCGGTCGCCGCGTCTCTGTGTCCTTATGCTTCGAGTCTAGAAATCCGGATTCCGGGACGAGCTACCCACGCGGGTAGTTTTTGGGGTAGTCGCCCTCTGCCGGACAAGAAAAAGCCGGCCACGAAGGCCGGCTTCAATACGGGGGGACGTGCGGCTCCGATCACGGAGGCCAAGGTCGTCTACACCGTGCCAAGTCGTGAAATTGCGTTGGGGGTGAGGAACTTGTTGTAGACGTCGACACCGCCGGTATCCAGACGGGAGTCGTACCCACCGGCGCAGGTTCTGGTGTGATGCGTGCGCGACACGCGGTTCGCCTGAACGTCGTGGGTGATGATGTACTGCCAGGACCAGTCGGGATTGCCCTTCTCGTCCTTGATGACCTTGTCGCTATCCTTGTACTGGCTCCAGCCGGCCTGGAAGGACTTCCAGATGTCGCCACGACGGTCGTAGGTCACGTAGGCCACGAACTGGTGGTTGCGCACGTCGATCCACACGCGCTTCTTGCCCACCGGTGCTCGCGGATAGCCCACCGGCTCGGCCTCGATGATGATGCACTCGGGGCACATGCTCCATTTGCTCTCGACGAAGGTCTTGCCCTTGGGCCCACCCTGCGTCGGCGCCATCCAGTTGTCGTCCTCGCCCCACCAGTTTCCGGTCACGGAACCCAGCATCGGCTGACGACCCACGATCTTGTAGTTGCCCCAGGTGAGCATGGGATCACCCGCGGCCCAGGCATCGGACAGGAACCAGGTGATGCCCGGCAGCAGCGGTTCGAAGCGCTGGTTGGTCGGGAACTGACGCACCCGGCGGAAGGCCGGCAGATAGCCGTGCAGATCCGGGTACTTGCGCTGGTCGTAATACCAGGTCGACAGGAACGATGATCCGGCGGTGTCGGTCGGCGCCGTGAACCAGACCGACTGCAGGCGCAGCAAATCCTTCTTGTTCTTGAACACGGTGCCGTCCAGGCGAGCCTGGACCTGCATTTCCGCCCAGACGAAGTCGTACTGATAGGTGGTGTCACCGCCCGGGTCCAGGTCCCACTGGCGAATGGCGTACTGGGCGTAGTCGTGACGACCCCAGGACAGCGTGAGATTCGAAATCGCCTCGTTGCCGTTCTGCGGGTCAGTGAACGGCACGCCGCCAACCCAGGGGCTGCCACTCTGATCGTAGACGTTGCCGTCCTCGCCCAGCTTGGCCTTGCCCTTGTTGCGCAGCGTCGCGTCCAGGAAGGTGCTGTTGTACAGGTCGGCGACATCGGTGGCCGGCGCGACGATCTCGATCTCGCGCCCCTGCTCGGCAATCTGCATGTAGGTGATCGGATCGAGCAGTTCCTTCACATGCTCGACGTTCGCCGCGGACACGCGATCTCCGACGCTGATCTTGCCCTTGGTGTAGGCCTCGATGGACAGCAGTTCATCCGGATAGGCCTTGCTGATGTCGCCGCTGTCGCTGTGCGCGACCATGGGCCACAACGGAGCCAGCACACCCGCCGACGCACCGAGAGCCGATTTTCTGAGCAGTTCTCTTCGACCGTAGTCGAAGTCGTATTTTCTGATTCTCATCTCTGTTTCCTCACTCGCACATTGGCTGGGGTGGATGGGTTGATGTGCTGTTCACAGTCTTCGCTGTTACGGGTTCACCCGCCCGAGGCCCGATGGGGCACCGCCAGAATCACCGTAGAGCCGGTGGCAGCCACCGGCACTACACTGACGGGTAGGTTTCGCATCCCGGATCAGAACTGGTAGGTCAGCCGCAGCGTGCCCTCGTCGGCCCAGTCCGCCGTCGACAGCAGCGTGTCGTTGGGGTTGCTGCAGCTGGCCATGCAGCCGTCGATGAAGGAGTAGAAGAACTCCACGCCGAGCGAGCCACTGGGCTTCCAGCGAATGCCGGGCTGGACCAGGATGCTGCCGCGCGTGTCGTAAAGCGTCGCGAAACCGATCCGGAAGATGTCCTGCGGGAACGGCTGCTGGAAGGCGAAGGCCAGATAATCCGCGCCATCCACGCCATCGGGCGTCGACGTCCGCGAACCGCCGTATCCGGACAGGTGGCGACCGAACAAGTCATCCACGCTGCGGTGCATCCACTGGAACACGAAGTACGTCGCCGGGAAGCGGTAGCTGAACCGGTAGTACTTCTCCATGACCAGGGCGGTCACCCAGGAGTCCTCGACGATGTAGTTGCTGGGCGAGAGCGACGTGTTGGTGAAGGTTCGGTCAGGCGTGTAGCTCGCCTCCAGATTGATGATCAACTGGTCGAACACACTGCCCGGTTCCGCCGACACCACATAGCTGCCACCCAGGCCGAACACATCCTCCTCGAAGTACTCACGGGCGATATGTCCGCGGAACGCGTCATCGGCCGCGATGAAGAAGGTGTTCAGTTCGGCGTAAGCCTGCTCGAAGTTTTCCACCGGCGTGCCATAGGCATCCATGGACCCGTCGAACTCACTGATGAGCGTGTTCACACCGGCGACGCCGTCGAGTCGGACCTGGGCCGCGTAGTCGAACCACTCGTCCGCCGAATAAACACCCGTGGGCGCGGCCTCCAGAGGCGAGTTCGCCAAGGCCTCGCCGACACTGCCGTATTGCCGCGTCGGATCGATGTTATAGACGAGGTTGAACGAGCAGGCGACGGTGCCGCAGGCCGTGCTGCCGCCCCCGATTTCGTGTACCACGTTGGACTTGGTCCAGCGGAAGACGCCGTCCGGATTGTGTCGCCGCGCATAAACCGCCTGCCAGCCGAACTCACCGGCGTTGCCACGCAGACGCAAACCGAAACTCAACTCGTCGTCGTAGCCGCCTTCCTTGTAGAGGTCATGCACCGTGAACTGCGACGGAATCACGTTGTACTGCGTGTTCGGGTTGCCGTAGACCGAGGGCCGGAACTGCTTGACGTAGGAGTCCAGCAGAATCGAGTCGGTAACCTGATAGCCCAGACGGATACCCAGGGCCGGCACACGCTCATCCGCGAACTCTTCCTGTGCGTAGTCCAGAACCGAGTGTCGACGAAGATCCAGTCCGTCGACGACATCCAGCACGCGGAAGAAGATGGCCTGCCCCCACGCGATCTGCATGTTGCCCGCTCGCAGCGAAAGCGGACCGTTGCTGTACTCGAGCACCAGCGCCGGAAAGTCGATCAGGTAGTTTTCACCTGCGTATTCGAGCGGTAGCGGATTGCTGTCGCCTTCCACCCGGTACTGGAAATAGTTGACGTCGTTCTGATAGAGCTCGGGATCACCGCCGACGATACCGGCCCCGTCGTTGATGTCGCGCAACGTCGCCGCGTCGAACTCCTCGTAGCCCCAGCCGCCGTCGTACACCGCGCGCATGCGGGCCGTGAGCTTCCAGTTGTTGCCGAAACGCAGCTTGGTCTCGAACTCGCCGCGCAGCATGTTCAGGTTCCAGTCGCTCTCGCGATTGGGAATCTCGGCACCGCGGTCCGCGGCCTGGCTCGCATCCGAACCCAGCAGCGCCGGGAACTCGGTCCCCGGGTCACCCCAGTTCCACAGCTCCGGCAATGGCAGACCGAGACCACCCACCACCGCCGACGGCAGACCGGGCGGCAGATAGGCCTGCCGGTCGACCACCTGGGTGTTGTAGGTATTGCTCAGCTGGTTGTTGGGGTTGCCGCGCCCGACCGTGGAATATGCCGATTCCGTGCGCAGAAATCCGCCAAAACTGAAGTTGACGGCATCCCATACGCTTTCGTCGTCCGCGTGCGCCCCCGTTGTCGTCATGGCCAGGATTGGCATGGCGAGCCCTGCGAATAGCCGCTGGATGCGTCGTCCAGTCGCTTCGGTCTTGATCATCGCTCTCCTCCTTCCACACTGTCGCCACGCGGCTCGGCGCCGACCTGGGGTGTCGGCGTAACGGCCGTGGGGACTCTCGTTGTTCTCCGCCTCAAGGCGTGATTTTCAAGACGTGGCCACCCTGCCCCACCGCGACCACGCCGCTGCCCTCCGCGCTGACGGACCGGTCGAGACCAGCCAGCCACAACGCCCCTAACTCGTCCCCGGTGTGCCGGGACCAGGTGCTTCCGGCATCCGCGCTGATTGCCATCTCGCGGATACCGGAGACATACACCTGGCCGTTGTCATCCGACCGGACGTTGAGCCAGACGACGGTTCCGGGCTCGGCCGTGGCCACCCAGGTCTTGCCGCCGTCCTGCGTCTTGAGAATCGTGCCGCTCTGTCCGACCGCGTACCCCACACCATCGGGTCGTAAATGCATGCCGAAGATCGATGCTTCGCCCTCGCGGAGGACCCGCCAGTCGGAATGCCCGTCGGGCGAGCGGAGGATCAGGCCAAACTCGCCTGCCACGGTCACCGCGCCGTTCTCGGCGATATCGACAGCGTAGAGATGGGGCTCGAAGCCCTGGTCGGTGGTGGTCGACCAGTCAGGCGCCGCCGATTCCCAGGTCCGGCCGCCGTCATCGGAGACCAGCAGCGAACCGAAGGCTCCGACCGCCACGGCCCGCCCGTCCACCGTCAGCGCGACCTGCATCAGGCGCTCCTCGGTCGGGCTTTCCACCGCCTGCCATGACCCGTCGTCCTCGCGACGAAGAATCACGCCGAGCTGACCGACCGCCACCGCATGCTCACCTCGCAGCGCGACGCCGTTGAGCGCGAACTCGGTCGGCACGCCCGATTCCGTGGTCCAGCTCTCGCCGGCATCTTCGCTGCGCAGAATCGTCCCCGCGGCGCCGACCGCCAGCGCGTTGGCGCCGTCGAAGTTCACCGAGAACAGCGCATCGTGAGCAATGCCGCGATGGCGGACATCCGCGTTGACCGCGGCGGCCGGCGTCGCCAGGGTGACGGCCAGGACGGCGAGAAGAGTTTGGAGTCGGCGCATATCAGATCGCTCCCATGGCCATGGTGTTGTCGCGGGGCGCGACGTCCTGCTTGAAGTGCGACAGGTCGATGCTCTCGCCAACAATCAGGTCGGTCCGGGTCACGAAGCGCGGCTTGATCAGCCAGACCAGCAGCGGCAGCACGATCAGCGCGAGGGTCATGTTGATGAGCATGACCATGGTCAGCAGCAGCCCCATGTCGGCCATGAACTTCAGTTCGGCCAGGAAGTACCAGGGGACGATCGAGATCAGCATGATCGTGGCGGTGAACATGATCGCCTTGCCGGTGGTGCGCAGCGACACGGTGATCGCGCGGGCCCAGTCACCCTTCTGCTCGTGATACTCCTCGCAGATGCGGGACAGCAGGTAGATGCCATAGTCGATCCCGACGCCGACGCCGATCGCGGCGACCATCATCGAGTTCACGTCCAGGCCGATGCCCAGCGTATGCATGGTCGCCTGCAGACTGATGTTCGACAGGTTGACCGGAATCATCAGCACCAGCGCCGCCACCGGACTGCGGTAGGCGAAGGTCGCCAGGCACAGGATCACCAGATTCAACAGGCCAATGACCGCCCAGTGATAGCGCTCCACCACGTAGTTGGTCGCCTGTTGCAGGGCGATGGTGCCGGTACCCAGCCGCACCCGGAAGGCGTCAAAGTCGGTACCGATCTTGTCCACCGCGGCCTTGGCGCTGGCCAGCGCGGCATCCACCGTGTCCTGCTTGTTGTCCGGGTACCAGAGCGACACCGTGGAGTTCTGCAGGTTGAAGTCGGCGACGTGCGAAAACGCCTTGGAACTGGTTCCGATCATCACCGCCGTCGCGGCCGCGTTCACCGCCTGGTCGGTCGGATCCACGGACAGCCACTTGGGATTGCCGCCTGAGAACAGCCGGTTGCCCTCCAGCAGGTAATCGCCGTAGGACAGCGTGGCGCGCGGCGCGTCCTCCCCGCTTTCCAGCAGCCGCTGGAGGCGGAACGCCGTCATCACGGTCTCGGCCTGGCGGGCCACGCGTTTCGGATTCTTCGGGTCCTTGGCCTCCAGCACGATTTCCAGCGTGTTCACGCCAGGGAAGTTGTTGTTGATCGCGCGGACGGCCTCATTGAACTCCGAATCGAACCACAGCAGGTTCGACCCCTCCACCGGGTTGCCGATGCGGATCTGCATGGCCTGGTAGAACACGACCCCGCCCAGTGCAACCAGTACAACGGTGGTCACGCGGGCGCGGCGACCATGCGCCAGCGACGCCACGCCTTCCAGGAAGGCCTGGAAGCGCTTCATGAACGGCGAAGCCTCGCCGCCCTGCCCGGTCAGCTTGTCGACGTTGCCGGGCTCCGGCAGCACGGACAGCAGCAGCGAGATCAGGAACACGCCGGTCGGGATCAGGAACAGCGCCCAGAAACCGCAGAACAGCGCGAAGCGCTCCATCGCCGGAATCGGCGCGATGGCGATGATGAAGATGCCGGCGATGTCGGTGATCATCCCGAGCAGCGATGGCGCCATCATCACGCCCATGGTCAGCTCCGCCGCCTTCTTGCGGTCCGGCACCTCGGCGTAGATTTCGTAGAAGCGCTCGGTGAACTGCACGCAGTGGGAGAAACTTCGCGCCACTAGCAGCAGCGGCACGATCATCAGCAGCGGCTCGACCGGATCACCCAGCAGCCCGGTGAGGCCGAAGCCCCAGATCGCCGCCACGCCGCTGACGATGATCGGCGTGAGCACGCCGACCACGTTGCGCATGTAGAGCACCAGGAACAGCACCAGACCGCCCAGCGTGATCGCGAAGATCCAGAACATGTCCGATTCGTAGCGATACACCCAGCCCGTCAGCGCCGGCTGCCCGGCCAGATAGACGTCGTGATTGCCGTCACGCGCCTCTTCCACCAGGTTCTGAACGAACTCGAAGGCCACGCCGTAGTCGAGCTTGCTCTCAATGAAGGTGGCATTGATCAGCGTCGCGGATTCGTCGCGGGAGATGAGGAAGTCCGCCACGCCCGGCGACTTGCGCACCCGCGCCTTGAAGTCGGCGATCTCGTCCGCCGTCGTCGGCACGGAATCACCCATCAGCGGACGCATGTCGATGCCGTAGGGCGTCGCCTCGGCGTAACGGGCCTTTTCCGTGGAGATCGACAGGATCTGGTCGTGATCCACGCCGGGCGTGAGGTCGATATCGCGGGTCATCTGCCAGACCTTCTGCAAGGTCTCGGCGTTGTAGATGTCGCCGTTCTTGCGCTGGATCATCACGGTGACCGTCAACGGGTTACCGAAATTGGGATGATCCTTGAACACCTGGACGTAGGGATCGTCCGCCGGCAGCAAGTCGGAGAAGATGGTTTCCAGCTTCACGTTGGGCAGGCCGAACGCGAAGATCACCGTGACGATCGCGAACAGGCTCGCGACGAGGATGCGATGGGCCATGACCCATCGCGCTATGCCAAATCGAACGCTATCCATGGCGTGGTCGGGCGCTGGCGCGAACACGGCCGAAACAGTCGACTGCAACCAGTGAGCCCATTTCTCCTCCAGGCTGTCGTTTTTTTCGGACTGAACGTCCTTCTTGTCTAGGTTCGATTAGGCCGAATGCCGGTCAACTCGGTACTACACCATCGGGTAGTTTTGAGGTGTAGGCCGGTTTTTTCTCCGGAAAATCAATGGCTCATCGCAGCACCCGGACGGGCGCGGATGAACGCCGGGCGGATCAGCGCGACCAGCATCGGCAGCACGACGAGCGCCGTGACCATGTTGATGGCCATGATGCAGATGATCAGCAGCCCCATATCAGCCACGAAGCGCAGCCCCGACAGCAGGTAGAGCGGCAGGATCGCGATCGCCATGATCATCGCGGTGAACGCGATCGCATGACCGGTGGTGACCAGCGAGCGGCGAATCGCCAGATCCCACTGCCCGGATGCGGCGTGGTACTCCTCGCAGATCCGCGACAGCAGGTAGATGCCGTAGTCGATCCCGACGCCCAGGCCGATGGCCGCGACGATCATCGAATTCACGTCCAGACCGACGCCGAGCAGGTGCATGGTGGCGATCATCGCCAGATGCGCCAGATTGACCGGGACCAGCAGGATCAGACCGGCCAGCAGCGAACGGTAGGCCAGCGAGAACACCAGGAAGATGAACAGGTTCAGCAGGCCGACGACGACGTGGTGGTAGCGTTCGATGACCCGGTTGACGGCCTCCTGCAGGGCGATCACGCCTGTGCCCAGACGCACCGTGAACGCCGGATGGTCCACGCCCACCTGCTCCACCGCTTGGCGTGCGGTGACCAGGGCCTGATCCACCGTCTCCTGGCGATTGTCGGCGTACCACATCGACACGGTGGAATGCTGGAGGTCCTCCGACACCACGTGACTGTAGGCCTCCGCCGAGGCACCCATCATCGCGCCCATGGTCGCGGCGCTGATCGCCGACTGGCGCGGGTCCAGCGGCAGCCATTTCGGGTGCCCGCCGGAGAACAGGCGATTGACTTCGGTCAGGTAGTCCGCGAAGGACAACGTGGCCCGTGGCGGGAACTCGGCCGCTTCCAGGCCGCGCTGCAATCCCTGCATGGTCTGGACGGTGTCCAGTTGCTGACTGACCCAGTTCGGATCATCGGGATCTTTGGCCTCGAGAATGATCTCCAGCGTGTTCGTGCCCGGAAAGTGATCGTTGATCGCGCGCACCGCGGTATTGAACTCGGAGTCGTGCCACAGCAGGCTGCTGCCCTCCACCGGGTTGCCGATGCGGATCTGCGTCGACGTCCAGCCGACGACCACGGCCACGACCGCGACCACACCCGCGGTCCGCCACACCACGCGACGCCGGCTGAGCCCGGCGATGCCGACCAGCAGCCGGTTCAGCACCGCGCGATGTCCGTCGGAGGTGGCTTCGGCGCGCCGTGTTTTCGGCGACGGCGTGGTCGCCAGCAGCAGCGTGATCAAACCCACGCCGGTGGGAATCAGCCACAGCGCCCACATGCCGCAGAAGATCGCGTGCCGCACCATCGCGGGAATCGGCGCGGCAATGACGACGGCAATGCCCATGGCGTCGGTGAGAATCGACAGCACCGACGGTGTCGCCATCCGCTCCATGGTTCGCCGCGCTGCCTCGGCGCGGTCACCGCATTCGGCCAGCAACTCGGAGAAGCGCTCGATGAACTGCACGCTGTGCGAGAACGAGCGCGCGATGAGCAGCAGCGGCACCACCATCAGCAACG
>ENA-OWNT01000971-OWNT01000971.1-seawater-metagenome-genome-assembly--contig:-NODE-971-length-44854-cov-5.703017_pt1 | contig 44854 bp, 43 predicted proteins | sample MGYA00238136_ERZ651165 | MGnify/ENA primary metagenome ERZ651165 (study PRJEB26861, sample SAMN08777766) | seawater metagenome | isolation source: coastal seawater | place: USA: Florida | collected... | reverse complement strand
TCGCCGTCTTTGCGCTTGTGGAACTCGAGGTAGCGGGGGTCGCCGGGGTAGCCGACGTCGGCCGACCACACCTGCTCACTCACATCGGGGTGACGGGCAAAGGCCGCCACCTTGGAGGCGCCACCGTGGGTGCCCACCCAGTGGGGCTCCATGACGTCGCGCCAGCCCACCTGGGGCTCCCGGTCGGCGGTATCCCAGCCGGTCTTCTCGAAGCCCCCCTCCGCAGTCCAGCGGCCTTCACTGCGCGCGCCGGTAGCGGTGGCGGCATCGACGAAGAAGTGCGTGACGCCATGGGCTTCGAGGATCCGATCGACGCCCATGCGGTCGCGGGTGGGCCCGCCCAGCACGGGCTGAGTCCACGGGCCGGCGGGCCGGAAGGCGCACTCGGGGAGCCAGATGCCGGTGGGACGGAAGCCGAGGTGGCGCTCCGAGGTGCGCAGGCCGGTCTCGAGCTGTGCGCGGATGCAGCGGTCGTGCTTGAGCAGCGGGGCGTAGCCGTGGGTGGCGAAGGAGGACAGCAGCTCGATGTCGCCGGCGCGGGCGTGGTAGGCGAAGGCCCCGACGATGTCGCCGTCGATGCGGTCCCAGAGGGCCTGCAGGCCGCTGAAGGTGCGCTCCCACTCCAGAGCCCTGTCCTTGAGAACAGCGTCGTGGCCGTCATCTCGGGCCCTACGAACAAGGTCGGCCAGGTAGTGGTCGAGGCCCTTTCGCAGAGTCGGATGGCGGAGCTGTTCGAGCAGGACGGGGGTGAGCCCGAGGGACATGCTCCCCTTCACGCGGGCGCTGGACAGCTCGTCGAGCACAGACAGGATGGGCAGGTAGACGCCGACGACCGCCTCGAAGAGCCAGTGCTCTCCATGGGGCCAGCGACCATGATGTAGGACCCACGGCATGTGGCCATGGAGGGCGAGCACGAAGCTGCCCGCAGGTTGCGCATTCACCGCTGGTGGACCTCCAGCACCATCGTCTCGGTTCGCCACTCTTCGCCCCAGAGCTCCAGGGGCCAGGACAGAACCGCCACGGTGCCTTGATGGACCGCTGCATACCCCCCCCGGCGTCGGACGGGTGCGGTCAGGGGGAAATGATCGACCCGAACCGGGCGCCCGGGACGCGCGCGCACCAGGAGGCCCAGCTCGCCGTAGCGAAGGGCGAAGTCGGCGATGTCGTCGACCCGGCCGGTGGCATCCTGGGGACGGGGCAGCGAGCCCGGAATGTGCAGCGTGCGCATGGGGCCCAGGGCGCCATCGACATTCAAGGGCAGGACCACACCGAGCCGGGTGCGCACGGTCTCACGGGACCGGTTCACTGCCGTCCACGACAGCTCGACCTTGGGCTCGGTGCCGCTGAAGCGCAGGGTCTTGCTCAGATGGACCATGCCGGTGGAGCCGTCCCAGTCGCGCACCGTGCCTTCGCGGGCCAGCAGCACCACCACGTCGGCACCGTCGACCTCGGCCCGCTCCACCCGCCACTCGCCATCGGCGAAGTCCCCCTGCTCACGATGCATGCCGCGGGCGATGGCCTCGGTGGTGCTGCCGGCGGCAAGGAGGAGGTCCTGGCCGAGCAGGAACGGGCGCGGGTAGATCGGCAGGCCCAGCGCCTCCGGGTCGGCCGGCGTGGCGGGCGGCGGCGGCAACATCCCCGGCACGGCAGGCACCTCGGAGGGCACCAGGGTGACCTCGGACTCACCAGGATCTGTGGGGGGGTCGGTGGGGTCGTCGGTGGGCTCGTCGACGTCATCGCCGTCGTCGAAGCTCGCGAGGTCGCCCTCGTCGATGAGCACAGGCAAGGCCGGATCGCCGAGGCGGTGGCTCCACGGGCGCTCGCGCGGGGTGTAGGTGTTGACCAGGTTGCCGACACCACGCAGGCCGAGCTCGCAGATGGCGCCGCCCGAAGGGGTGACCGAAGCCACGAAGAACGCGGTGCGCAGGCTGATGGGTCCGCCATCCTCAGAGTGGTCGACCTCGGCGCTGGCCGCAGCACCCTTCGCCTTCCAGAGCACGGCCTCGGCATCCATCAGCGCCTTCCAGGCCGCGTGGCGCACCGATGGCTCGCCGACATGCCCGCCGTCCCCGTCGAACAGGGCGGCCGAGCTGCGTCCGCGGTTCAGCGCCGAAGCGGCCTTGTGCACCAGTCCCGAGAGCTGCTTGTGCCGTCCTGCAGCCCGGCGGAGACCGGCCACGGCGGTGGAGACCTGGGCGGCCCGGTCGACCAGACGGCCAGCCGGCGCCCACGCGCTCACGGCGGCATCGATGGGGGCGCCGACCAGCCCGGGCACCTGGGTCGCCAACACGCGGTCGACCCGGTGCAGGTGCGCGTCGGCCACCTCCCACAAGCGGCGGCCTTGCTTTGCATCGAGCATGCCCACGCCCACATGAGCGGTCGTGGCGGAGGGCGGATGGGCATGCCCGGCGGCTTCGGTGCGCTCGAGCAGCAGGTGGGGCGCCACAAGCTTGGCCCAGCCACCTTGCCTGGCCAGCCGTGCAGCCAAGGTGCCGAGGAATGCGCCACACGGCTTGCCACCCCAGCTCGACAGCCGGGCCATGGGCAGCATCAACACCGTGGCCTGCACGCCCTCCTCGACGCGGAACAGCAGCTCCTGCACCACCTGGGCTGCGCCGCCATGGGGCACGAGCTGCAGCAGGCGCGTGTCGACCGGCAGAGCCTGGGTGCGGTGTGCGCCGCTGCGAACCCGCACCCAGCCGCGCACCGGGGCGGTGGCGCCGCCGGCCATGAGGATGGCATCGGGCACCAGAGCGAAGCGCACGCCGATTCTGCTCGCCAGGCGCGCGTAGATGGGGTTCCAGGCGAGCGCCGGGGGCAGAAGCCCGCGCACGGGGGCGCCAAAGAGTTCTTCCAGACGGGCCTTGTGCTGCTTGAGCTGGGCGACGGCCTCGCGCTCTGGACCCAGCCAGGGCAGTGCACCCTGAGCCGGCGAACACAGAAAGGTGATGCGCTTCTTCTTGGTGAGGGCCTGAAGCCGCGGAATCAGCTCAGCGGCGTCGGTCTCGAGGTGGGACAGCATCGTGTTCGACAGGTGCAGGCCCACCCGAAAGGCCGGACGTCGCTCCAGCAGGCCCAACAGCGGCTCGAGCACTTCGGTGCAGTCCGAGCGCATGTCCGCCAGCGGCGCGCCCGGCGCATGGGCATCGCTGACGACGATGGAGAGGTGCAGAGGCATCAACAGCGGGGTCAGGCGGAAGGTCGAGACCGCACTCTTAGCAGATGGGCCGAGGCCGGGCCCAGGTCGCCCCGACTACATGTTCGAGGAGGGCAACAGGGCGCGGATCTCCGAGGCCAGGCGGTCGGGGTCGCTGCCGTGCGGGAGCGCCTTGCGCATGCGCCCATCGGGGCCGACCAGGAACACGATGCTGGTGTGGTCGACCGTGTAGCCCATGGCTTTCGAGGCGCCGGCGGCCTTCTCCCACCGCACCCCCCAGTCGGAGCCGATGGTGGCGAGGGTGGCCTCATCGGTGGTGCCCCCGCGGATGTGGGGGTGGAAGAAGCGCGCGTATTCCTCGAGGCGGGCCAGGCTGTCCCGGTCGGGATCGACGCTCACGAACAGGCCGGAGACCTGGGCGACCTCCTCGTCGGACAGTGCCTTGAAGGCCGCGCCCACCGTGCTCAGTGTGGTGGGGCAGATGTCGGGACAGCCCGCGTAGCCGAAGTAGACGGCCACCACCTTGCCCTTCATCTGGGACACGGCCAGCGGTCCCTCGGTGGTGTCCACCGTGAAGTCACCGAAAGTGGGCATGCCCGCCTGGGTGGTGCGCGGGGCGCGCTGGTAGAGCTGGTAGCCGAAGAAGGACAGTCCCCCCGCAGCGAGGACGGCGACCAACAGGGCGGTTCTGGCTTTGTCTGACGCGCTCATGGGTGGGGCATATCCCGCATGTGGCCCACCGGGTCAGGCAAGGTCCGTCCACACGGGCTGGCGCAGGTAGGCGGGGGGCGGCTGACCGATGGCCCGCCAACCGGCCTCGAGGTGGGCGTTGAACAGCCGATCGAACAGGTCGCGCATCTCGGTGTGATGCTCGGGGCCGTACCACCAGAACCAGTCGCTGCCTTCCGCCGCGCGGATGTGGGGCCAGGCACCATCGGGACGTCCAGCCGCTTCCCATGCCGCCCGAAGTGGGGCCAGGCGACGCCAGCCCGCCCGGTCCATCGGGTCGCCGGCCCAGATGCCGAGGTCGGCGTGAATCCAGGACCCCGTGTGGAGATGACGGATCGTCCCCTGCGGCATCGCTTGCACCGCGTCGCCCACACTGCAGACCCGGCCGGAAGAAAAGAGGTGTGTCAGGAAGGCCTCTCCCGCGTCCGGGTAGGACTCCCAAGGGTTCTCGCCGTCGAGGATGACGGGAACGATGCCGGACTTGCCCGCCGAGCGGAGGAGGTCCGCGGCGGCGGCCTGGCCGTCCCAGCTGGCGTATTGAAAGCCGATTCGGTCGCTCAGGTCGCGGTTGCGGAAGACGATGGACACCGGCGTGCCCGCCACCCGCCACACCCGGCGCACGTCCGCCGAGGCATCCCGCTCGGACCGGTGGAGCACGCCTTCGTCGGTGGTGAGCCACTTCACGCCAGCGGCCCCACAGATGGCCGCCACCTCGGGACCGACCGAGCCCTCCGATGGCCACATGCCCTCGGGCCGGCGCCCCAAAACGGCCTCCACCCGGTCGAGTCCCTCAGCCACCTGGCGGGCGGCGTCGTCTGGCCAGGCAAAAGCGACGTCAGCAGGCGGCACATGGGGCAAGCTGCGTCGGCAGTGCTCGAAGTCCACCAGCAACGGCAGGATGGGGTGCGTGTAGGGCGAGCAGGACACTTCTGGCGCGTCTCGCCACAGAGGCAGCACCCGGGCGACCAGATCCCGTTGGCGGTCCATCAGCTCGATGAGCTGGGCGTGGGAGTAGCCGCGGTCCTGGGCGATAAGGCCGGCGATGAAGCCGTCGCGCCGGGCCACCACCCCCATCCACGCGAGGTTGCTCCACACCTGGAGGTCTCGGAGGTCCTGGGGGTCGGACAGGTGGTCTCGACGGGCTTCGAGGTCGCGGTAGCGGGTGCTGGTGCGCCGCATCGCCGGGTGCCCGTGGAAGAAGCGCAGCCGCAGAAAGGCCACCGCCTCCTCGTCGAGCTGCTCGGCAGGCGTGCGGGACAGGGTCTCCCAGCGGTCGGTGCCGCCCTCAACGTAGACCTCGAGCTGGTCGAGCAGCGAGGGCACCACATTGAGCGTGAAGCGAGCGCCGTGCTCCGCGGCCAGCACGGGCACATCGAGGTAGCCGCGGCAGGCGTGCAGGCGGACCCAGGGCATCACGGGGACGCCGGTCTCGGGGTCGATGTAGTCGGGCTGGTGCATGTGGAGCAGCAACGCGATGCGGGCGGTCAAGCGGCCTCCAGGCGGGGCGCGAGGTCCCCGAGGTCGGCGGAGTGTACCGGGCGCGCCCGGGGCTGACGTGAAGCGCAGGGCCGGGAGGTGTACGATCCGAGCGTCCGTTCGCCGGCCAAGGTGCGCCCGATGGCCCGGAGCGCCAACAAGAGAGCCCGATGCACACCCTCGTCGACCAGTTCTGTCCCAACGTGCACGACGCACCCATCACCGCGGCCGTCTACGACATCGCCAGCGGCACCATCGCCACCGCCGACGAGGCAGGGGTCGTCGCCGTACAGCGCCCAGGTGAAGCCGCACCTGGCCTCATCTTCCAGCCGGGCGGCCCCATCCAGGGCGCCCTCGCATTGGTGCGTGGCGGCTCGATGGTCGCGGTGGGCGACGAAAACGGCACGGTCGGCATCTACTCCACCGAGAGCGGCGAAGAGTGGTTCTGCGAAGCGCGAGAGGGTGCGCGTGGACGCGTGCGGGCGATGCGCGGACTCGCGATGTCCCCTGAAGGTGCCCGCCTGGCGGCCATTGCCAAGGACGGCCACCTGCGGGTGTGGGACCTGTCCACCGGGGAGCGGGCCGGACAGTGGAGCGGCTTTTCGGGCGCGTCGGTGGAGTTCGGTCCCCGTGGCACCCGCCTGCTGTCGATGGACAACAAGGGCCAGCCCCGCATCATGGACCTCATGCGCATCGAGTCGCTGCCCACCGAGCGCCTGCAGACCCCCGCCCAACACGCCCGCTTCACCATCGACGGCACCATGATCGTGGCCGCCGGTCCTGCGGGCCTGTCGCTCATCCGACTCGTGGATGGCCGGCTCATCAACAGCTTCGCCATCCAAGGCGGCTCGGGCATCCTCAACATCCTGCTGTCCCCAGACGGCACCCGGGTGGGCGTGGTCACCCAGCGGTCGGTCCACTACTTCTCGCTGCCCGACTTCCAGCCCCTCCAGCCGAGCCTTCGCCACAACGCCCCCAACCCCACGGGGGCCGGCCTCTGGCTCCCCGAGATGGTGAAGGTCGCGGGAGACGACGGGCTCATGCACAACGGCGGCAGCAGCGCGGCGGGTGCGGTCAGCCTTGTCACCGGCATCGGCGCGGCCCGTCTGGCAGCCCACAGCGACCGGGTGGCGGTGTGGAAGGACGGTGCCCGGCTCGGCGCCATCACCACGCCCGGTCCGCTGCGCCAGCTCCACATGGACCGCGACGCCCAGCTTGCGGCCCTGGTCCCCCGGCGTGGACCGGTCACCGTCGTGGAGCTCCGGTCGGGTCAGGAGATGTTCAACGCCGGCCCCGACAGCGTCGGCGCACCCGCCATCGCCCTTGGCGGCACCGTTCTCGCGGTCCAGATGAAGAAGGGCGGGGTGCGCTGGTGGAACCTCGCCTACGGCAAGGGCTTCGAGCTGGAGTGGCCCCGAGCGGTCGCCTTGTCTGGAAGTGGCGCGTGGATGGGCGTGGTCACCCCGCGTGGCGCCGTCCGCATCCTCGACCCCGACACCGGTCGCGACCTCATGCGTCCTCCCACCCCCACGGCCGACGTCCCCATCGCCCGCATGGCCTTCATCCCCAAGAAGCCGCAGCTGCTCACCGTCGACGAAGACGGTGTGCTCACCCACTACGACCTCGCCGACTCCGCTGCGGGAGGTGCATCCGCCGAGGGCCGCGACCTGCTCGACTTCAGCGGCAAGGTGGACGCCGTGTGGGGCATCGCAGGGGCGAAGCTGGCGGCGGTGCGATTGCCCGAAGAAGACGGCTGCTGCATCATCTTCGTCGACATCGCCTCCTCACAGGTGGTGGGCGAGGCCACGGGCCTGCACGCGTCGGCCTGGGTGGACATCAACACGGGCCGCATCCTGGAGCCCGCACGCGCTGGCGCATTCCTCGAGCGCGACCAGAACGGCGACGAAGTGCAGGTGTCCCGCGCGCTGCCCGACGACCAGTGGGTCACCTTCGGGCATCGGGGCATCCTGCGGGCCAGCGAGGGGGCCGGCCACGCGGTCTAGATGACCGCGGCGGAGAAGACGACGCGGTCATCCCGAACGCCCCACCAGGGCGGGCGGCGGCAGCATCGCGCAGGGATGATGCAGTGGGGGAGCGCAGCTTGATGCGCGACGCGAGGGCTTGCCCCCGCAAAGAATCCGCTGGATGTTCGGTGCATTACCTACGCACCCAGCTGGAAAGCGCGAGCCTCAGAAGTCGACCGACTCGCCACACCCGCACGGCCGCTTGGCCTGGGGATTGTCGATGTCGAAGCCGCTCTCCATCAGGCTGTCTTTCCAGTCGATGACGGAGTTCTTCAGCTTCTCCATGTGCTCCTTCTTCACGAAGACGCGCAAGCCATCGGACTGGGTGAAGACGAGGTCGTCGGCTTCGGGGTCGGGCTCGAACTCCAGCACGTACTTGTAGCCGGAGCAGCCGCCGCCGGTGATGCCGTAGCGGAGGCCCCAGCCCTCCTCGCCGTATTCGTCGCGCAGCTCGCGAATGCTGGACTGGGCGCCGTCGGTGATGGTGATGGTGTCCATGTGCTCTCCAGGACGGCGCTCTCGGTTTTTCGCCGCCGCGTGTGGCAAGCGCCTAACCCTCTGAGGGACCAGCTCCAACGGGGTGACGCGACTGCCACAGCCGCCAGGCGCGCAGGGGTAGCTGGGCGAGAACCAGCAGGTAGACGATGGGACCGAGCTTGTGGAGCGCCAGCGCCTCCGCGAACTGCCCGTGTCCGACATAGGTGAATGAGCGGGTCAGCCCACACCCGAAGCACTCCACGCCGAAGATGGCGCTGAAGATGCACAGCGGAGGCACCTCCCAGCCAAACAGAAACACCGCTTCGGTGGACGGCGTGAGCAGCACGCTCGCCGCCACCACAGCGGTGCAGATGGCCAGGAGCCAGGTGTCGGTCTGGCGTTGGAGATTTCGGGCCAGCGCCTGACGGGCGAGCTCAGCGCCGGGAGCGATTGCGACGCCCGCCTCGGCCGAGGTCTCCTGCGATGCGGTCGAGGATGCCATTCACAAACGCCCGGCTGTCCTTTTCACCGTAGCGCTTGGCGAGCTCGACCGCTTCGTTGATGACGACGCTGGCGGGCACATCCAGGCAGGCCTTCAGCTCGAAGGTGGCCATGCGGAGGATGTTGCGGTCCACCACCGGCATGCGGACGAGGCGCCAGTTGGTGCTGGCCTCCTCGATGTGGGCATCGATTTCCTCCGACATGGCCGCCACGCCATCGACCAGGCGACGGGCGTAGTCCATCTCCTTGGACTCGGCGGGCTTGGCGTCGAAGTCTCCGTCGTCGAGCTGGGCCTTCCACAGGCCGCCCAACACACCATCGGAGTCCCCCGAGCGGCGCCGCTGGTCGATGCCATACAGCGCTTGAAGGGCGAACTCACGGGCGCGGCGGCGAGACATCTCAGCCCTCCTCGCCGAGCTTGTCGATCGCCCGGGTGCCGGCCAGCCGGCGGGGAAAGCGGGAGACGAGGATGGCCTGGCGGCCGTGGCCATCGGACAGCAGCGGCTGGAGGGTGGGGGGCATGGCAAGCTCCACCGGCAGAGGCCGGTCGGGGGTCTACTTGGCGGTGGGGACGTTGTCGGCAGGCAGGATGTGACCGAGCTGGTCGCGGCGCTCGGCGAGGTAGCGCGCGTTGTGGGCGTGTGCATCCACATGGATGGGCACACGCTCGACGACATCGAGGCCGTAGCCCTCGAGGCCGACGATCTTGCGGGGGTTGTTGGTCATCAGGCGCAGGTGCTTGACGCCGAGGTCGAGCAGGATCTGCGCACCGGTGCCCATCTCACGAAGCTCACCACCGCCCTTGTCGCCCGTGGTGGCGTCGCTCTTGCCGAGGTGGGACTTCATGCGCGCGAGCAGCGAGTCGATCTGACGCTCGCCGGCGACGTGGAGGTAGAGCAGAGCCCCACGCCCTTCTGCCGCAATCTGGGCAAGGCTGGCATCGAGCTGGGAGTGGCAGTCACAGGAGCGCGAGGAGAAGACATCCCCGGTGGGACAGAAGGCCTGCACGCGGGTGAGCACGGGCTCGCCGTCGTCGACATCGCCCTGCCAGAGCACCATGTGCACACCACCGTCGGTCTGGCTGCGGTAGCTGCGCTGCTGGAAGACACCGTGACGGGTGTGGATGGCCCCATCGATGACGCGGTCGACCAGCACCTCGTGGCGAATGCGCCAGCGGATGAGGTCGGCGACGGTGACGATGCGGATGCGGTGCTCGGCGCCGAAGCGGAGAAGGTCGGGAAGGCGGGCCATGGTGCCGTCTTCGTTCATGATCTCGCAGATGACGCCAGACGGGGTGAGGCCGGCGAGACGCGCGAGGTCGACGGAGCCTTCGGTCTGACCGGTGCGCACCAACACCCCGCCATCCCGCGCCCGGAGCGGGAAGATGTGCCCCGGGGTGACGATGTCCTGCGGACCACAGGAGGGGTCGATGGCGACCTTGCAGGTGTGGGCCCGGTCGGCGGCCGAGATGCCCGTGGTCACGCCCTGCCGCGCCTCGATGGAGACGGTGAAGGCCGTGTGGTAGGGGCTCTGGTTGTTGGCGGCCATCATCGGAAGGGCGAGCTGCCGCACGCGCTCCTCGGTGAGGGTGAGACAGATGAGGCCCCGGCCATGGGTGGCCATGAAGTTGATGATCTCGGGGGTGACGGCATCGCTGCCACAGACGAGATCGCCCTCGTTCTCGCGATCCTCGTCGTCCACCAGGATGACCATCCGGCCGGCGCGGATGTCTTCGAGGGCGTATTGGACCCGCTTGAGCGGGTCGGTGTCCATCACGGTGAACGAGGACATGGCGGTCTCCGAGGGGCGGGGCCGACCGGGGGGGACGACCGGGTGAGCTGCGGCCCTATCACCGGACCTCGGTGCTGCCCGGCCCTCCCTCGGTGACGACGGTGCGACGGAGGACAAGGTGGACGTCGTCCCCCACGGTGTCGGCCTTCACGAAGCGCCATCGGTGGGCATCGCCCAGCGGGATTCCCGGACCCGCCAGCCAGCCCGGTCCACCTGCCAGCGCGAGGGGCGCCACGAACAGATGCAGCTCGTCGGCCAGGCCGAGGTCGAGCAGACCGCGGTGAACCCGTCCGCCGCCCTCCACCAACAGCTTGCGGACGCCCCGCTCATGCAGATGGGCCAGGACAGCCCGCAGGTCGAGGCCACTCCCGGCCCGGGCAACTCGAACGATGTCGGCGGGCAGGCTGCAAGCGGGCGCATCCGTCGCGCAGAACACGATGGGACGGCGCCCGGCGGTGAGCACTCGGGCATCGGGCGGACAGCGCAGCCGGCTGTCGAGCAGCACGGGAATGGCGTCGGACAGGCCATTCACGCGGGTATTGAGCGACGGGTCGTCCGCCAGCAGGGTACCCGAGCCCACCATCACGGCGTCGGCGGCCCCACGGAGCGCATGGCCCGCCTGACGGGCCGCAGCACCAGTGATCCACTGGCTGCGACCATAAGCATCCGCGATGCGTCCATCGAGGGTGACACCGGCCTTGAGCCACACCTCCGGCCGCGGCGAGCTCATTCGGTGTGGGCCGCGTCGAGCCACGGACGCAAGATGTCGACGAAGTCCGCTGGCGACTGCACCTCGCGGTAGACCGACGCGAAGCGCACGTAGGCCACGAGGTCGACCGGACGCAGGGCTTCGAGCACAGCCACCCCGATGTCCTCCGCGCTCACCTCCCCCACGCCGCCGGCGAAATTGGCCACCACACCGTCCACCACAGCCTCGACCTGGTCAGCGGTGACGGGGCGCTTGCGGCAGGCGACCTTCACCCCCGCGCGCACCTTGTCCGGGTCGAAGGGCTCGCGGGCGCCCTCTTTCTTCACCACAAGGGGAAGCCGCAGCTCCACGCGCTCCATGGTGGTGAAGCGGTAGCCGCACGACCGGCACTCCCGCCGACGTCGGATGGCGCCGCCGTTGCTGGCTGCGCGGGTCTCGAGCACCTTGGAGTCTGTGTGCCCGCAGCTTGTGCAGTTCACCCCTGCTCCCCGTGGCCCAGCTCTGGGTACAGCGGGTAGCGGCCACACATCTCGTGGACCCCACCACGCACTCGGGCGAGCAGGTCGGCATCTTCAGGACCCGCCAGCAGATCGGCGATCCAATCGGCCACCTGCTCGCTCTCGGCAACACCCATGCCGCGGGTGGTCATGGCGGGGGTGCCGATGCGCACGCCCGAGGTGACGAAGGGACTGCGGCGCTCGCCGGGCACGGTGTTCTTGTTGACCGTGATGCCGGCCGAGCCAAGCAGGTTCTCGGCGTCCTTGCCCGACAGGGCGTGGTCGGACAGGTCGATGAGCATGAGGTGGTTGTCGGTGCCGCCGCTCACGAGGGCATGCCCCCGCTCCACGAGGCGGGCCGCCATGGCCTTGGCGTTGTCGAGCACCTGCTGCTGGTAGGCCTTGAACTCGGGCTGGGCCGCTTCGCCGAAGGCCACCGCCTTGGCCGCGATGACGTGCATGAGCGGTCCGCCCTGTGTGCCCGGGAACACCGCGCTGTTGAGCTTCTTGATGAGGCCCCGCTTGGCGAGGATGAGGCCACCACGCGGTCCACGGAGGGTCTTGTGGGTGGTCGTGGTGACCACATCGCAATGGGGGAAGGGGCTCGGATGCAGGCCCACCGCAACCAGCCCGGCGATGTGGGCGATGTCGGCCATGAGCGACGCACCGACCTCGCGGGCGATTTCACCGAAGGCTGCGAAGTCGATGGCGCGGGGGTAGGCGCTGGCCCCGCACACGATGAGCTTGGGACGGTGCTCCAGCGCCAGGGAGCGGACGGCGTCCATGTCGAGGTAGCCGTCGTCGCGGAGGTGGTAGTGCACTGGCCGGTAGACCTTGCCCGAGCTGTTGACCGGCGAGCCATGGGTGAGGTGTCCGCCGTGGGACAGGTCGAGGCCGAGGAAGGTGTCGCCTGGCTCCATCAGCGCCAGGAAGGCGGCACTGTTCGCCTGGGCACCGCTGTGGGGCTGCACGTTGACACCGATGGGACAGCCCTCGACAGTGAACAGGTCGCGCGCGCGCCGGCGGGCGATGTTCTCGACGACGTCGACGTGCTCACAGCCGCCGTAGTAGCGCCGGCCGGGCAGGCCTTCGGCGTACTTGTTGGTGAGCGGCGTGCCCATGGCCTCGAGAACGGCCAACGAGGCGTGGTTCTCCGACGCGATGAGCTCGAGGTCGTCGCGCTGGCGGGCCACTTCGGCCACGACGGAGGCATGGACCGCGGGGTCGGCCTTCAGCAGGGTGGTGTACATCGGGGGGCTCCACAGGGGATGGGCGAGACGACGGCGAAGGACGGGTCAGCCGGCGGCCGTCTCCAGCCCGTGAATCTTGGCGACGCGCGCGGCATGGCGCCCGCCTTCGAAGTCGGTGCCGACGAAAGCATCGACGATGGCCATCGCGAGGCCTGCGCCCACGACGCGTTCGCCCACACACAGCACGTTGGCGTTGTTGTGGGCCCGGGTGGCGCTGGCAGAGAAGACGTCGGAGACCACCGCAGCCCGCACCCCGCCCACCTTGTTGGCAGCCATGCTCATGCCCACCCCGGTGCCGCACACGAGCAGGCCCAGTCCGTCGCCCCGGGCCACCCGACGGGCCACCCGTCCGGCGTAGTCGGGGTAGTCGCAGCGCTCGGGACGCTCGGGTCCGAGGTCGTCCACGTCATGCCCGGCCTGGCGGAGGTGGTCGACGAGCACCTGTCGGAGGGCGAAGCCGGCGTGGTCGGAAGCAGCGATGATGTGCATCGGTCTCTCGGGGACGGGGTCTCAGGCAGGCGGCGGTCCCATCACGAGCACCGCGTTGGTGCCGCCGAAGCCGAATGCGTTGCTCATGACCGCCCGAACAGGCTGCTCGCGCAGTCCGTCCGCCACGTAGTCGAGGTCGCAGCCTTCGCCCGGCGAGGTGTGGTTGGCCGTGGGCGGGACCCGCTGCTCATACAACGCCAGCGCGGAGAAGATGGCCTCGATGCCGCCGGCCGCACCCAGGAGGTGACCGGTCGCGCCCTTGGTGGACGACACCGCGAGGCGGTCGGCGTGGTCGCCGAAGACCGCCCGGATGGCGGCGCTTTCTTCGCGGTCGTTGGTGGGGGTCGAGGTGCCGTGGGCGTTGATGTAGTCGACGCGCTCCGGCGCAAGCCCGGCACTCCGGAGGGCCAGCCGCATGCACCGCGCGGCGCCGGCATGGCCAGGAGGCGGGGCCGTGATGTGGTGGGCGTCGTTGGTGAGGGCGTAGCCGAGGACCTCTGCGTAGATGCGGGCGCCGCGTGCCCGGGCGCTCTCCAGGTCCTCCACCACCACCACTCCCGCCCCCTCAGACATCACAAAGCCGTCACGGTCGGCGTCGAAGGGACGGCTCGCAGTCTGCGGGCTGTCGTTGCGCTTCGACAGCGCCCGCATGGCCATGAAACCGGCCAGCCCGAGGTCGAACAGAGAGCCTTCCGCGCCGCCCGCGAGCACCACGTCGGCCTCCCCCGAGCGGATCACCCGCCAGGCCTCGCCAATGGAGTGGTTGCCCGTGGCGCAGGCGGTGGACACGCACAGGCTCGGACCTTCGCAGCCGTGGGCCATCGCGATGTAGCCGCCAGCGAGGTTGGACAGCGCCTGAGGGATGAAGAAGGGCGAGATTCGCCGGGGCCCTCGGTCGGCGAGAATGCTCGCGTTGCGGGCAATTGCGGGGGTACCGCCAATGCCGCTGCCGACGTAGACTCCGGCGCGCTGGCCCAACCGGGCTTCGGGGTCGAGCCCCGCGTCGGCCACCGCCTCCCGTGCCGCCACCAGGGCGAACTGCACGAAGCGCTCCAACCGTCGCGCGGCCTTGCGGTCGAAGTGGTCGAGCGGATCGAAGCCAGACACCTGGCCCGCGATACGCACGGCCCAGCCGTCGGTGTCCCAGCCTTGGATGGCGCCGATTCCCGAGCGGCCGTCACATACGGCCTGCCAGGTGGAGGGCACATCGAGACCACACGGCGTGACTGCGCCGAGACCGGTGAGGACGACGCGGCGCATGTGGTGGGCTCAGCGGCTCTGGCGGTCGTTGATGTAGTCCACCGCATCCTGGACGCAGCTGATGCGCTCGGCGTCCTCGTCGGGGATCTCGATGTCGAAGTGCTTCTCGATGGCCATGACAAGCTCGACGATGTCGAGGCTGTCGGCGCCCAGGTCGTCGATGAAGCTCGCGTCGGGAGAGATGCGCGAGCGCTCGACGTTGAGGCTGTCCTGGATGAGGTCCTTCACGGCCACGAGAGTGGCGTCGTCGTTGGCCGCGGGGGCGGACTCTTCGGTCGCCATGGGCATCTCCTCGAGAGTTGTCGGCCACAGAGGCCAGATGCGGGACGGTCAGTCTCCGCACGAAGCGGACACCGCAGGTGCGCGGCCTAGCCGGACCGATGGCCGGGGGCAAGCACAGTCCAATGCGTCCGCAGAGGCGCTACCGATGAAACGGCAGGCCTCTGCGAGGGTCCCAGGGGTCGGGCCGCACATCCCGCGGAGGGGCGGACGGACCGGGGCGGTGGCTCAGCGGGACCGAGCCGCTTTCACACGGCCACGCTCAGTCGCGCGGACGGGTGACCTGCTGACCGCGGTAGGTGCCGCAGGACTCGCACACATGGTGCCGCAGCTTGACCGCACCGCAGGTGGGGCAGTCCATCGTGGCGGCGGTGTGGACGAGGAAGTGATGGGCGCGGCGCATGCGCTTGCGGGGCTTGGAGGTGCGCTTCTTGGGGACAGCCATGGGTCACTCGCAAAGGCTCGAGATTTCGGCGTCTGCGTGCGGCCCTCCGGAGAGGGAGTCCCGCACCGCGACGAATCGCGTGGGGTGCAGACGAAGATGGGGTCAGATGAAGGTGGTCGGGTCGGCGCAGTGGGGGTCGGATCTCCACCCAAAGCCGACGGCCCGCCCCCTTACTGCGGTGGCTTCCAGTTGGCGAGCCCCGAAAAAGGGGTCTGCCGGGAGAGGTCGGGCCCGCCGTCGTGCTGATGCAAGGCACACGCCCCGTCGTCGGCGGTGTCGGTGCGCTCTGCACGGGCGTCTCCACAGACCACGCGGTCGGGAAGCCACAACGCGAGCTGCTCGGACACGACGTCGGCCAGGTCGAGCGAGCCTCCGTCGAACCAGCCGAGATCCAGGTCGCCGGCCTCCAGCTCAACCTCGTCGCTGTCGGGCAGGGTGCCCCGAACGTAGGTGAGCGCGACCGGCCCCTCCATCGTCATTCGAAGGGACCGCACGCAGCGGTGACAGGCCTGCTTCCAGGTCACCGAGAGGCTGCCTCCCACCAAGAAGCGGGGGTCGCGGTCCTGGGGACGGCCCGAGTCGCGGTCCACCGGCTGCTTCGACACCTTGAGGTCGCACGACAGCGCGCGCGGCTTGGCCTCGATCGACCGTCGGGCGGCCTCGAACAGCCAGGCATCTTCCAGCGTGGCGCGGACGGTGCGCCCCTCCGGGGGCAACGCATCGACGACGACCTTCACAGGCACCTCCGGCGGGACGGTGGTGGGGTCCCGACAAGACGGCGCCCTGACTACTGCACCAGCGCACCGCTGGCGAGTCGGTCAGCGGGTGCCGAGCAGGCCAGGGCCGAGCGCGAGGGCGGGATGGCGGCACCGGCGGCCACAGGCGCGTACGGCCTGGCGGTGCTCGAGGTCGGCGGCCCAAGCGTCGACGACATTGCCGTCATCGCGGCGCATCGGGGGCAGGAAGGGACACGCGCCCACGCTGCCGTCGGGCCCCAGGGTGAGCCGGGTGCCAACCACGGGACATGGCCGCCATCGCGCCCCACGTCCCGCAAGTCCGCGGTCGACACCGGGCAGCGCGCCGTTGTCCTGGGCCAGCAATGCCAGGAAGTCCCGCTCCGCCCGGCCCACACCCCGGACCCGCAGGTCGCCGAGGATCTGCAGCCAGTCGCCGTCGAGCGGCGCCAGCCCGCCGCCCCGGGAAGGAGGAACGAGAACGACGTCGTCGACGCCAATCTGGTGGGCCCACCCCACCACTCCGCGCGCCTCGCTCTCCACCCCCGCCAGCCAGGGCAGGCCAAGCTCGATGCGCAGCCGGGAATCCGTCTCCGTCCGGGCAGCGAGCAGTGCCACCAGCGCGTCGGTGGCCTCGGCAGCGGTGTTGCCGACGGTGGCCTCCTGCGTGGCATCGTCGAGTCCGCCCACCATCACGGTCACGCCCGACAGACCCACCTCCACGAGGTCTGCAGCGCCACTGCCACCCAGGCCCGTGCCATCGGTCCAGACATGCACGGGGCAGTCGAGCCGATGGGCGAGCCGCACCAGCTCCAGGGCCTTTCGACCCAGAGGGCGTCCGACCGTGGACACGGCGACGGGCAGAGTGCCGCGTCGGGCCACGAGGTCGACGAGGTCGTTGTAGAGGCGCGACCAGTCCGGGGGCTCCGAGGCGGCGGCGGGGTCGACGCGATCTCCGGGAATGGTGGGGCTGAGCTGCACCACCACCGAGGAGGGCCCGACCTTCTGCCCGATGATGGCGGGCAGGCGAGCGGCCCAGCGTCGGGCGGCGGCCGACACGGCGGTGTGGGAGCGGTCGATGAAGCGCATGGGACCTCGTGGGGCGCGCCGAGCCGCCTGCCGAAGGAGCGGTGCGGTGGGGGACTCCTGCCAGGCTGGCGCTGGTTCGGGAGCCCATCCGTACTGTCCGAGGCGGGTTGGGAACGCTCCCGGGATGGAAGGAGGCGACAAGTTGGGATAATGCGCCCGTCGCCGACGGCCAGCGAGGTCCCGGCACCCGGCCCGGCGCCCCCCCGACTTTGTTGGAGCATCCAATGTCCGCGCAGCCCGACCAGCCGTCCGCCCTTCGCGCGCTGTCGTCACGCGCGGCCCGCCGTCGCATTCCCCTCGCCTTCCTGGCCGCGCCGCTCGCGCTCGGCCTCACCGCCTGTGAGCCCGACCCCGTCGCCACCGACCTCGACAACTGGTACTACGGCCTGAGCGCCGTGCTCGTCGAGAACACCACACTGGCGGTGAAAGTGCAGGACTTCGCCGCCGCGGTGATGGAGTCGCGCCGCTCGGGCAAGCTGTCCCCCAAGAAGGTGGCCGGCCACTACGAAGACGACATCCTACCCCTCGCCCGCACCGTCTCCGAGCATGCCGAGGATGTGCGTCCCCAGGTCGAGGAGTTCCAGCTCATGCACGACGAGCTGGCGGGCATCTGGACCGGTCGGGTCGAGGCCTACAGCGCGGTCGTGTCCGCCTGGGAAGACGCCGACCTCGAGGGCATCTCCGACGCCGCCCTCAAGTGTGAGGAGCTGCGCATCGCCGAGTCGATGTGGTTCGAGAACACGAACCCCAAGCTGTCCGAGCGTGGCTACCGCTTCGACGAATTCCCCCGCAGCGTGCCGGCCCGCCCGTCCAACTGAGCCCCGGGCTCTCCAGGCGCTCCCGCCCGCTCCCACGAAAACGCTGTCCCAGCGGGCGTCTTGCTATGCTCGACCGCCGCCGGGACCCATCCATCTCCGTCCCGCTTCGAGGATGACATGACCGTCCGCGTCCGCTTCGCCCCCTCCCCCACCGGGCACCTCCACATCGGTGGCGCCCGCACCGCCTTGTCCAACTACCTGTTCGCCCGAAACCAGGGGGGCGTGCACGTCCTGCGCATCGAGGACACCGACCCCGAGCGTTCCCGCCGCGAGCACGAGGTTCAGATCCTGCGCGACCTCGCCTGGCTCGACATCGCCTGGGATGAAGGCCCCGACATCGGCGGTCCCAAGGGCCCCTACCGCCAGTCCGAGCGGATGCAGCGCTACGACGAGATCATCGACGGGCTGCTCGCGTCGGGCAAGGCCTACCGCTGCAACGCCACCAAGGAGGAGCTCGACGAGATGCGCGAGGCCCAGCGCGCTGCCGGCGAGGACCCCCGCTACGACCGCCGCAACCGCGACGCCGGTCTCGACGCCGACTGTGGCCCCCATGTCGTGCGCCTCAAGCTGCCCATCGACGGCACCACCGTGGTGCACGACCTCATCAAGGGCGATGTGGTGGTGGCCAACGAAAAGCTCGACGACTTCATCATCCGCCGCACCGATGGCGCCCCCACCTACAACTTCGTGGTGGTGGTCGACGACATCGACATGGCCATCACGCATGTGGTGCGGGGCGACGACCACGTCAACAACACACCCAAGCAGATCCACGTCTACGCCGCGCTCGACGCCGAGCCACCGCAGTTCGCCCACCTGCCCATGATCCTCGGCACCGATGGCAGCCGCCTGTCCAAGCGCCACGGTCACACGAGCCTTGGCGCCTACCGCGACATGGGCATCATCAAGGAAGCGATGCTCAACTACCTGGCCCGCCTCGGCTGGAGCCACGGCGACCAGGAGATCTTCGACCGCAGCGAGCTCATCGGGCTGTTCACCCTCGGCGCCATCGGCAAGTCCGGCGCGCAGTGGGACATGGCGAAGCTCACCTGGCTCAACGAGACCTGGATTCGCAAGCTCACCCCCGAAGACCTCGCGGAGCGGTCGAGGGAGTTCTTCGCGCGCGCCGGTGTGGAGGTCGACGACGACCGCCTCGTCACCGCTGTGGCGTCGGTACAGAAGCGAGCCAGCACCCTCATCGACCTCGTCGAGCAGGCCACCTTCTACTTCGTGGCGGATGACAGCCTGGAGTTCGAGGCCAAGGCCCGCAAGAAGTGGTGGCGCACCAAGACCGGTCCCATCCTGGCCGCCTTTGCAGATGCACTCGACGGACTCGACGAATGGACCGAGCCTGCGATGGAAACGATGGTCGCCGCCTTCTGTGAGACCCAAGAGGTCAAGCTCGGCAAGGTGGCCCAGCCCGTGCGCATCGCCCTCACCGGAAAGGGCCGTGGGCCCGGCCTCTACGAGATGCTCCTCGGCCTGGGACGGGACCGCTCGGTGGCCCGGATCCGGCGGGCAGCGGGGCTTTGTCCGCCGCCCCAGTGATCCCGCGACGACCGCCCGGAATTCTGGTTGACACCTTCGGGGCGGTCTCATAAACGCCGGTGGCCCTTCGGGGCACGGTCTTTTTGGATTGGACGGTGATGGATTCCGCGCGGTGCGATGGCACCGGTCGGTCCTTCCATCTCTCGGTGAGTTGATGGGCTGTGGTGCAATCGGCAGCACATCTGGTTCTGGCCCAGAAGGTTCTAGGTTCGAGTCCTAGCAGCCCAGCCATCTGCTCCCATCGTCTAGAGGCCAAGGACACCGCCCTCTCACGGCGGAGACACGGGTTCGAATCCCGTTGGGAGTGCCATTCTTCGGGCAGGTCCTCCTTCGCCGCAGGCCCCTCGCGCTGCTCGATCACGGGCCCCGTCGGGTAGGCTGCAAGCGCACCGGCCCGAAGCGGACGTCTGGCTGGCATCCCTGGAGCCCTCCGCCATGCCCGACTCCTGCGCCGATTCCAGCCCGGACTTCCGCGGAGAGTTCACCAACGCCGTCGCCCATGTGCTCCAGCAGACCGACCTCCTCGGCGAGGTCGACCTGGTTGCGCTGCTGTCCTTCGCCGCCCACTTCGAGCGCATCCCACTGCGGGAGGGCGAGCGCCTCTTCGACCAGGGCGACGAAGGCGATGGCTGGTACATCATCTTGTCCGGGGTGGTGGCCATCGTTCGGGAGGACGACGAGTTCCCCTCCCAGGTTCTCGACCACCTCGAGCCGCCCGAGTCCTTTGGTGAGATGGCCCTCATCGACGGAGCTCCCCGCATGGCGGCCGCCGATGCCGTCAGCCCCACGGTGCTGGCCCGTCTCCCCAAGTCGACCTTCGACGCCCTCCTCGACCAGGGCCATCCCCTGGCCATCCGACTCCTACGGGCGATGTCCGGCGTGATGTGCCGCCGCCATCGTCAGCTGTCCTGGCTCCTGAGCGACCTCGTGAGCTACGACGACGCCGACATCTCGGACTTTCCTCTGCCGCCGGCGCTCGAAGGTCTGCTCCGCACTTCCATCACCTGGAACTGAGCCGGTCTTCGCACCGCGCCACCCACCTCCGGCCCCTGGGCGCTGCCGCACGCTCTGGCCCCGCCCAGCCGCCCACCTCCGGGGCTCGCACGCGCCCGGACATCCATCATGAATACCAACGAAAACAACGTCGCTGAGGATGTTCCCAGCGACAGCGACCTCCCGCGCATCGAGTACCGCGGCCACGTCCTGGATCGCTTTCAGACCGAGGCCATCCAGGCGCTCCAGCAAGGCCACTCCGTGTTGGTCTGTGCCCCCACCGGCACAGGCAAGACGATGGTAGCGGACTGGCTCGTCGAAGATGCCCTCGCACGCGGGCAGGAGGTCATCTACACCGCACCCGTGAAGGCGCTGTCCAACCAGAAGTTTCGCGACTACTGCCGCCTGCTCGGCGAGGAGCGAGTGGGCCTGGTCACCGGCGACCTCGTCATCCGTCGCGACGCACCCTGCCGCGTGATGACCACCGAGATTCTCCGCAACATGCTGCTCACCGGGGAGGAGCTGCCTGAGCTGGCGGCCGTCATCGTCGACGAGATCCACTTTCTCGACGACAAGGAGCGCGGCACGACCTGGGAGGAGGTGCTCATCTACCTGCCCTCCCGGGTGCGCATCGTGGGCCTGTCCGCCACCCTGTCCAACGTGCAGCCCTTCAGTCGATGGCTCTCCGACGTGCGGGGCCATCCGGTCACCGTGGTGGAGGAGTACCGGCGCGCCGTCCCCCTCACCTTCCGCGTGGCCTCCCGGGAAGGAGGGCTGCGCACACCCGACGACATGAAGCGCTTCTACAAGACCTGGGCCAAACGCAACTCCCGCAAGCTGCGCATGGTGGCGGAGCAGAAGCGGGCCCAGGGTCGGTTCAAGCGGGGTCGCCGACAGCCCCGGGTCGGCGCGCCCACCCGCCACGTCGATGTGTTCGACCTGCTGTTCCCTGAGCAGGCCCCCTACCTCTACTTCGTGTTCTCCCGCAGAGACACAGAAGGCATGGCGCGCAGCCTCGTGCGTCAGCTCAACCGGCCGCTGTTGGATGAAGACGAGCAGGAGCAGGTTCGCGCCCACCTCGATGCCTTCGTGGAGTCCGACGAGACCGCCGCTTCCGCCCTCGATGGAGAGCTCGCCCACCTCTACCTGGCCGGCGTCGGCTTCCACCACGCTGGCCTGCACGTCCACCTCAAGGCGCTGGTGGAGACCCTCTACGAAAAGAAGCTCATCAAGGTGCTGTACTGCACCGGCACCTTCGCCCTCGGCATCAACATGCCCGCCCGCACCGCGGTCTTCGATGGACTGGAGCGCTTCGACGGACGGGGCATGATTCCCCTTCCCGCCCGCGAGTTCATGCAGATGGCCGGACGCGCCGGACGCCGTGGTCTCGACGCCGAGGGCCTTGTGGTCACCCGCTGCGGCATCGACGACTGGCCCGACATCGAGGCCCGCCTGGAGCGCTACCTCACGGGTCGCACCGAGCCTGTGCACAGCCGCTTCGGCCTCAGCTTCAACAGCGTGGTCAACCTCCTCGACCGCCACGAGCCCGACCGTGTGCGCGACATCGTGGAGAAGTCCTTCCTCGCCTTCCATCGCCGCAACAAGGCCGAGCGCGACCTGGAACGCGCCGACGACCTCGCCAGGCAGCTCGTCGCCCAGGGCTGGATCGACGGCCGCAAGCCCCCCAAGAGCCTCCGCAGCGATGTTCGGGGACTGCATCGCCTCCGCGAGCGCGCCGAGGTGGCGCCCGACCAGACCTGGGCTGAGTTCGAGGAGCGCGTGTTCTTCCTGCAGGCCTGGGGCTACCTCGACGAAGAACGCGGCTTCAACGCTGGCGCCAAGGCCCTCCAGCATGTGCAGATCAACGAGATCTTCGTGGTAGAGGCCTTCTTGCAGGGCATCTTCGACGAGCTCGACGACGAGACCCTGTACGGGGTGTGCTGCGGGATGTGCACCGAGCTGCCCCGCTCGGCCCGCACCCGAGTGCCCCGGCGAGACCGCGGCCTCATCAAGCAGCTCGACCGCCTCAAGGAAAGCGACATCGTCATCGACGCCGAGCGACTCACCGGCCTGCGCACCCAGTGGGACGGCCAGCTCATCCCGTTCGGACGCGCCTGGGCTCGAGGCGCGTCTCTGCAGGAACTCATGGACATGGTCGACGCCAACACCGACATCTCGGGCGACCTTGTGGGGGCCTTCCGACGCGCCCGCGACCTCGTGGGACAGCTTCGCTCGCTCTACAGCCACGATCCCGAGCGGGCGGCCTCTCTCGATGCTCTGTCGAAGACCGTGCGGCGCGACGAGGTGGAGGTCGTGGGCTGATCGATCCCCGGCCTTCCCGGCGACCGATCCCCCCCGATTCTATGGCGGACCACGAATCTGGAGGGCAGTGTGAGAGGGCGCGGCGAGTCCCCGGCCTTCCAGGCCGAACCGAGATGACATGAACCCGTTCTCCGCTTGGACTTCCACCGGTGCCGTCCCTCCCCAGCGTGGCTGGAGCGAACAGACCCAGCTCTCCTTGATCTGGGGGGACCACGCAAGTCCGCTGCAGACCCGCTGGATGGTGCTGCTGCAGGACCTCTGCCGGCTCGGTCCACAGCATGTCGTCACCACCAACCAGGTGGGCGCGCTCGGGTTCTACGCGGGCCTCGAGTGGCAGCATGGCGACGCCGACGGTGCGCGTCTCGGCTGTGATGGCGTGGAGATCGACCTCGACTTCCAGCGTGTGGGCGCCGCTTTCGCCACGGGAGCCCCCCGCGCGGGCGTGCTGCCCCGTGCCACGCGGGTGTTCGACCGCCACGGCGATGCCCTGCTCACCTTCGCGGCCAACCCCTTCGGCCCCACCGACGCCTTCGATGCGTTCGCCCGCCGCAACGCACGTCCGGTCGCCCCGCCCCTGCCCCGGGTGGCCAGTCCCGAGCCCGCCGTGACCGCAGAGGCCCCATCCAAGGCCCAGCTCGACGCGGCCCTCTCCGACTGGGCCGAGCTCGCCGACGCCCGCGCCTTCGAGGCCCTGCTCGACCGTCACACCCTCAACCGCGCCCAGCTCTACTCGGCCGCCGACGATGCCCGCGCATCTCGCATTCAGGCCCGTGAGCTCGTCGAGCTGCTGCGGTGGATGGTCGACCAGCGCGCGCCGATGAGCCTGCAGGTGGGACGCGCTGGTGTGGTCACCGTGGTGCGGGCCATTCCCGAGGAGGTGGTCGTCACGAGGGACGGCCTCGAGATCGGCGGCGGCAGCGCGGTGTTGCGCCTCGACCCCCGGCGCCTCGACGAAGCCTGGCTCGTCACGCAGACCGACGGCGACGGCAAGCGTCACCGGAGCATCCAGCTGCTGGACGGTGCCGGAGAGCTGGCCGTGTGTCTCGGTGGCGCCGAGCAGAACGTGGCCGCAGGGGTGTCCGGCTGGACCCGCCAGCCCTACCGACCAGGCGTGTCTCTCTGAGCCCCGACCCGATGCCTATCCAAGCGAAAAGGCGTCGTGGTCGTAGTACCAGCGGTCGACGTCGGGGTCCCAGGGGTCCCAGGTCGGCAGCCTCGCGAGGCCATCCCGGTAGCGTTCCGGCACGAGACCCGGCACCAGAAAGCCCTTCTGGCGATGCAGCTTGTAGGGATTCCGAAGGGTGAAGCCCAGCACGCCCAGCACCCCGCGGGCCACATACCAGGTGGCCTGGGGGTTCCAGCCATGGGCGATCTTGATGACCACGCCGAGGCCCTGGGGATAGTCGGGGTGGTCGATGGCGAGTCCGAGCAGGCCGTCGGCGCCTTCCTTGGCGATGACGCGGCCCTCGCAGGACTTGATCACGGTGGTGTCGAGGCGGTTGAAGCCCCCCACGATGTCGGGCTCCCGGACCATCGACTCCCAGATCCAGTCGGCGCTGCGTTCCCGGGCGAGAGCGGCATAGCAGCGGGCCAGCTCGGTCACCGTCATCGACACGGTGGGCAGGCCGTCGCCGTCGCGAGCGACCCGAAGCGGCTCCCAGTCCTCGCCGAGAATGCTGCGCACGACGTCCATGTAGCCGTGGAAGACATTGTGGGTGGGCAAGGTGTAGCCCACACGGGACCAGTGCTTGCGCCGACAGCCGAGCAGGATGCCGGCGTGGTGACCGCTGGAATTGTTGAACCAGCGCCGGGGACGCCGCACCTGCCGTCCGAACTGCACGAGCGGCACATCAAGGGGAGTCTGCATCAGCCCCCACTCCTGCTCGGGAAGCAGCGACTGCGCGGCGGCCACATGCTCGGCGGTGCCGTTGTGGCTCGCCACCGAGATGGCCTTCTGCTTCCAGTCGAGGTCGTCGAGAACGTCGGCAAAGACCTTCATGTAGACGAGCTTCATCATGCTGCGCCCGTAGCAGAGCACGTTGCCGCCAAAGGCGTGGATCAGCTCGTCGCCCGCCCACCAGGCCACCGCCCCGTGCACCGTGTTCTCGGACACCCCGTTGCGCCGGTAGTCGACCAGCGGCTCCCATTCGACGTCGCGGCCCGTGGGGATGCCGGGCACGTCGTCGCCGAAGGTGCTCGACGGGTAGTGCTGCTCGGCGGAGGGGTCGAAGTCGGCGAGCCCGCTGTCGGTGTCGTCACTGTCGAGGGTGGGATCGGTGGACATGCGCACCTCGGCTTGGATCGGGCGGGCACGCTAACCGAGCCGACCCCGCGGAGAGCCCGACGGGGGAGCCGAAATCCCTCAAGATACTGATGCAGACGATGTCGACGACGTCCAGGAGGGGTCGGACACGCGCGCCTGTAGACGCTTGAACCAGCGCGCGACATGGCCTCCGTCGGCCAGTCCGTGGTGGGCCTGCAGCGAGACCGAGACCAGCACCCGGTCGCCGGCCGGGGTGAAGCGGCCCCATGTCACGCGCGGCGTGCTGTCCCGCTGGGGGGTCTTCATGGCGTGCTTGAGGTCGGTGTAGGTCATCCAGGGCAGCGACGACACGAACACGAGGTCGTCGGTGTCCTGGGCGGCCTGGCTGTCCACATCGGCATCTTCGGCGACCCGGGCGGATGCTGCCGTGAGGCGTTCGACGAAAGCAGCGTAGTCATCGCAATAGTGGGCGGTGGTGTAGCCGAAGAGTGGCAGGTCGCAGCCCGGCCAGCGTCGGTCGTCGGGGGAGGTGGAGACGGGTGCGGTGAAGCTCGGATGGACAGCGTCGTGCAGCACCACCTCGGGCTGGTCCCCCGTCCACCGGATGCGAAGGCGGAGCACCTCCTCGGCCTGGGTGGCCCACATGGTGGCGTGGAGCATGGCCGCGAAGCGACTCCCGCCTTGCGCACGGATGGCAGCCTCCAGCTCGGTGACGTCGATGGGACTGGTGAGCTGGAAGTGGGGCTGCTCGAAGCCCACGAAGAAGCGGAAGTGGTGTCGGCGGGGCCAGGCCGACAGGTCGAGGGTCTGGGGCATCGATCGCTCCGGTGTTTCCCTGGCGAATAGCGAGCCCGTCGATCCCCCGCGAACCGAAGGCGCCACCGAAGCTCCCGCCAGGGTCCCCGAGGGTCAGAGCCGCCGACGGTTGCGCCGCGCATCGGGTGCCGGGGCCTTGCGTGGCGCCACATCCACCGGGCGGTCGTCCATCCACACGATGAGGGCGGGGCGCTCCACAGTGCGTCCGCCATGCCGGACCTCTGCCCGAGCGCCGAGCACCAGCCGGTCGGGCGTGTGCATCAAGGCTTCGGCGACCACCCGCTCGGGGCTGGTGAGCTCGCTCGTGGTGGTAGAGCGCCCCCCCACACCGGTGGTGGTGAACTGCACTACAAGGTCGGCCGCGGGCCGAAAGTCGAGGCCCACCACGCCGGCTTCGAGGGTGACCCGGGCATCGGTCACGTCGACATTCTCGCCGTCCACCCGGGCCCAGGCCAGGCGCACCGGTCCGTGCTCGTCGACACCGATGCTCACCCCATCGCCCAACACCACCGCCGTTCGCCGCTCGGCGCCGGCCAGGCCATCTCCCCCGCGGTGCAGCACCACCCCGTGGCCCGTGAGCCGTCCACCGCGCTCGCCCGCTTCGATCCAGCCCTGCAGGGTGCCCGCTCCGACAGGCGCCCCCACCGACCACTGCCCCCCTCCGACCTGGGTCGTGGCCGCGTCGATGCTCCGGGTGCGCCCCCCCACCTGCACCACCGCATTGGCATCATCGCTCCTGGCGCGGAGGTGCCAGGTATCCACGAGCTCTCCCGAGGCCGCGAGAACATCGGTGTCGAGGGTCACCTTGCGGCCGTCCCCCGTGCGTTCGGTCGCCCTGGGGGCCGACCAGCGAGCGTATTGGATGGGTTCGCCCAGCAGCGGCCAGTGGTCCACCTGCACGCGCCCCTGCCCCTTGAGCAGCCCCCGGTTGCCCACCTCGACCCGAGCGTCGACCACGCTGCCATCGCCCGCCACGCCCAGCAGCTCCCACACCTCGGTGTAGGTGAGTGCATCCTGGGGACTCGCTCCGCAGCCCACGAGGAGGACCGCCCACGCACACCTCATGGACAGATCTCCACGCGCCGCTGACTCAAAATAGCGTCGAGCTCATCATCTTGGGTGAATGCGAGCAATGCCGGCGGAGGACCTTCGCAGTCCCACTTGCGGGCGTCGCGGACATGGTTGATGCGGTCGTGGAACAGGTCGCGGCCGGCGACGCGGCAATGCGTGCGCTGGGGGACCGGCCACCCGTCGCAAAATGCCCGGTCGAGCGGGGTGTCGCGGCCGAGGATGAAGCGCGCGGCGGCCACCCACGGTCGGGCGTCGTCGGCATCGAAGCCCATCTCGGCAGCAGCCTCGGACAGCGCAAGCCGCCACTCTGCAGCACCGTCGGCCGGACCGGCGAGGTGGGGCACCCGGGCACTCCAGGCATGCATGCGGCAGTCCTCCTCGAAGCGACCGGCCTGCGCACATCGAGCGGGCTGGCGGCTGCGCTCCGCGACCTGGAAGAAGCACTCATCGGCGTCGAGCCCAGCGGGAATCCTTGCGCAGATGCCAGACGCCGCATCGGGGTCGCGTCGGGCCAGGTGTTCGACCCCATGGAGCATGCAGTCATGGCGAATGCTCGGGGTGGCCAGTTCCGCACACAGCTCGACAGACCGGGCCGGCTCGGCCTCCACGGCGGACAGCGCGACGGGCAGTGCGGCGGCGTCGGACGGCACGACCTCGACCGCCCCGGAACAAGCCACCAGCGCAGGTAGGGCGGAGGACAACACGACACGGGTGCGGGTTCGACAGCGCCACATGGCCGCAAGGTAGCGCACCCAACCGGCGTCCACGAGGGATGGGCGATGGGACGTTAGTGGGCCCGGCCGCCCCGCTCGCCGACAGCGCAGGGGCCTGGCCCCGGAGCGCCCATCCCCGCGACATCCCCCTCACCGGAGCCCGCGAAGCCCAAGAGCCGGCTGTGGATGGTGCTTCGGGTCTCGATCACGGTGGGTGCCCTCGCCTGGCTGCTGTCCAGGAGCGATGCCGCGGCTGTGCTGGAGGCACTGAAGACGCCGCCCCTCTACGTGGTGGCCACCCCGTTCGTGGCGCTGCTGGGCACCGCTGCCCTCCACGCCACGCGCCTGCACCTGCTCCTCGCCGCGGCCGGCACGCCCGTGCCCTGGGCTGCGGTGCTGTCGGTGTGGCTCCGGGCGGCCTTCGTGGGCGCGGTGTCGCCCCGGGGTGGGGCCGATGTGGCGCGCGTCGCCTGGCTGTCGAAGGCGGCGGGGTCGGTGGAGCCAGTGGTGGCAGCGGCCGTGGTCGCCCGGCTGCTCGACCTGGTGCCCTGGCTGGGAATGCTGCTGTGGGGGCTGTTGTCGGGGGCGCTCGATGCCCATCCCCCCCTCAAGGCATCGGCCACCCTCTTTGCGGGGCTGTTCGCCTTTTCGCTGGTGGGCACCACCCTCATCGCGGCCCTGGGCGAGCCCCTGGCGCGCCGCCTGCCGGTGTTTCGGGAGCGCGCCGTGACGCTCGCCCGCTCGATGCGCCGCCTGGGCGGGCACAAAGGCACTCTGGGCACCGTGGCGCTGCTCGGACTTGGCGTGGGCGCGCTCAACGTTCTCAGCGTGTACGTCGTCGCCCGCTCGCTTGGCGCACACCTGCCGGTGACCGAGGCCATCGGAGTGGTTCCGGCCATGGACACGGTGATCTCGCTGCCTGTGACCATCTCGGGCGTGGGCCTGCGGGAGGGCGTCTTCGTGCTCACCTTCGGACCACGCGGGCTCGACCAGGATGCCGCGGTGGCCGCCGCTTGGATCCGTTGGTCCGGCGAGCTGGGGCGGGCACTCGTGGGTGGTGCTCTGTTCGCACTTGGCGGTAGGCTCGCGTCCACCAAGAGCGGGCAGAGCAGATCCCGCGGGGGCGAGGACACGGATAGACCGCCGTCCACCGCGCCCCCACCCCGCAAGGAGGACGCCCCATGACCGGCACCGCGCCCACCCCACCCGTGTCCGTGCTCGTCGTCGAAGACGAACCCGACATCCGGGAGCTCATCGCGCTCAACCTTCGCCGCGAGGGCTACACGGTCTTCGAGACCGACCACGGCGCCACGGGCCTCGCCATCGCCCGTCGCGAGCACCCGCCGGTCGTGCTGCTCGACCTGATGCTGCCCGACATGAGCGGCCGCGACGTCTGCACCGAGCTGCGCGCAGACCCGAGCACCGCCGGCGCCTACATCATCATGGTCACGGCCCGCACCCAGGAGCGCGACCGCATCCGCGGCTTCGAGGTAGGCGCCGACGACTACGTCACCAAGCCATTCAGCGTGCGCGAGCTCGTGCTCCGTGTGGGTGCAGGCGCCCGCCGTGTCACCGCAGCCCCCGCCAAGACCCCCGGTGTCGTCGAGATCGGCCTCGTGCGCATCGATCAGGGCGCCCACCGGGCCTACGTCGACGGGGAGGAGCTTTCGCTCACGGCCACCGAATACCGCCTGCTCGTGTGGCTCGCGACCCACGCCGGCCAGCTCTGCTCCCGCGGCGAGCTGCTCAAGGAGGTCTGGGAGCTGCCCCCCGACCTCAACACGCGCACGGTCGACACCCACGTCAAGCGTCTCCGCCAGAAGCTCGGTGCTGCGGCCAGCTACGTCGAGACCGTGCGGGGAGCCGGATACCGGTTCAGCCGGTGAGCGGTCCGGAGCTTCAGGGCGAGGCGCTGCCGTCCCTCGCCATCACGATGTTGGAGCGCACGCCCAACGGGATCCTGGTCACCGATCCAGACGGCCGGGTTCGTCTCGTCAACCGTGCGCTGTCGAGCATGGTGCCGGTGGTGCCGAAGCCAGTGGGTCGCCGGCCCCTCGAGGCCGTCCCCGTGCCGGTTCTCGCCGACGCCCTCACCCGCATGCCTCCCAGCGAGCAGGAGATCTCCCACCGCATCGGCACCCGCGACCTCCTCATCCGCGTGGTGCCGCTCGGGGCCCGCTTCGGCCGCCTCGCCATCGTGCAGGACGTCACCCGCATCCGTCAGGCCGACCGCTACCGGCGGGAGTTCGTGGCCAATGTGTCCCATGAGCTGCGCACCCCGGCCACCGCAATCGCGGGCTACGCCGAGACCTTGCTGGCCGACCGCGAGCGCCTGCCACCCGATGTGGTGCGCATGGTGGAGACCATCCACCGCAACGGCCTGCGCCTCACCGAGCTGTTCGACGACCTGCTCCAGCTCGCTCGCCTCGACGCGATGGACGAACCCCCGCCCCCGAGCGCCGTCGGCCTCGCCAGCGTGGTGGCGGAGTCCATCGACAAGCTGGCCGCTCTGGCCGAGTCCCGCCAGGTGCGGGTGCTGAGCACCGTCCCCGACGACCTCGACGCCTACGCCAACCGAGACGCCCTGGGCCACGTCATCGCCAACCTCGTGAGCAACGCCATCAAGTACAGCCACGAGGGTGGCGAGGTGCGCATCCACGCCCGTCCCGACGACGGCTGCGTCACCCTGGAAGTGGTCGACGAGGGCATCGGCATCGACCCCGCCCACCACGACCGGATCTTCCAGCGGTTCTACCGGGTGGACAAGGGACGCACCCGCACCCAGGGCGGCACCGGCCTCGGACTCGCCATCGTCAAGCACCTCTGCAAGGCCATGAAGGCCCGGATCGAGGTTCGCAGCCGCAAGGGACGCGGCAGCACCTTCCGCTTGAGGATGCGCGAGGTCCCGCGGGAGCTGCCGGCACGCAGCAGCTGACCCGTCACACATTGTTCCACGGGGCAGCTTGCTGCCCGAACAGGCCGACAAGCGGCTACGGTGGGGGAGAATCGGAGGCGCGCGGACGTCCTTCGGCGCGGGCGTGTGCGCATGCTCGACCGGGGGCGAAGAGATTGCGGATACCCGCAGGAGCCACACGCACATGAATCCCCTCTCCCGTCCCGTCCGGTCCCTGGCCTGGCTGGGCGCCACAATCCTGCTCTCCACCGGCTGCGGTGTGTTTGGCCTCAAGGGCCTCGACACCGCCGAGCCCGTTGTCGATACCGGCGGGCTCACCGAGCAGGTCACCCTGGTCAGCATCTCGCCAGACCGCGGGGCGCTGAACACCGAGACCGACGTCACCATCCGTGGCACCGGATTCCTCGGCGAGGTCGGGCTCAGCTTCGGCAACACGGCGGTAGATGTCACCGTCATCTCCGACACCGAGCTCATCGCCACCACCCCCGCCGTGCCCGTCGAAGCGGCGGTCGACGTCACGGTCACAAGCGACCTCGGCGAAGCCGTGATGATGGGCGGCTTCCGCTTCACCGACGATCCGGGTGGAGATGACGGGGGCTCCGGCGACGGCGGAGACGATGGCGGCGGAAGTGGCAGCGGGAGTGGCAGCGGCTCGGGCGACGACAACAGCGGCATGGTCACCGGCTACGCCGAACACAACTACTTCGTGGTCGGCTGTCCGAGCTGCCTTGGCTACGCCGGCTACGAGTCTGTCGAGTCCTTCGCCATCTTCCACCCGCCCACCAACGGAAGCTGGTTCGACTGGATGCCGCGGCAGGGGCAGTGCGTGGTCAACCCCAACCGAAGCCACCCCACCTCATCGTACAGCGACATGGGGTCCACCGCCCTGCTGTCAGCGGGAAGCTCCTCGGTGAGCATGTCCAAGGCCACCGAAGGAGGCATGACCTACTACGCCTCCACGAGCTCCAGCTCCACGGCCTTCGCGCGCAACACGTCCTACGACCTGCTCGCGCCCTATGCCGCCACGCCACTGTCCGTGTCCGGCGCGGTCCGCACCATCTCCACGGGCTTTTCGTCCATCGAGCCCATCGACATCTTCAACGACAGCTACTCGGCCTTCACGCCCTTCTACGCCAGCTCCGCGGTGTTCAGCTGGAGCCCGGCTGGCAACTCCGATGGCGTGGTCATCGCCTTCCTGATCTTCGATGCCACCGGCTCCACCTACCGGGGTGAGGTCTTTTGCTGGGTGGCCGACAACGGCGTGTTCCAGGTGCCTGTGAGCGACCTCGCGTCGGTGGCCTACTCGGGCGACCTGGCGATGGTCTACTACTACAAGTCCACCCACGGCTACGGCATCCACCCCGACGATGGCAGCACCATCGAGACATCGTCGGCATTCGGCGGGCTGGGCACCATCACGCTCTACTGAGGCAGTGGCACTCCACCCGCCGGGCGCCACAGCAACGCCATGCCGCCCGGCGACCAGGCGTCGAGAAAGACCACCTCGACGTCGTCTCCCATGGCATCCCCCGCGGCCTTGAAGTCGACCTGCGGAGAGCCTGTGCGGGTGTCCTGCCAGCATCGGGTCCACCGGAAGAAGAAGTCGGCCATGCAGCCGCCCGCCCGCACCTGTCGGCGGAGGTCTCGGGGCAGGTGGTCGCGGAGCTGGATGGGGGCGAAGCCGCGCCGGAAGTCGGTGAGGAAGGCCAGTCCGGCGCGCTGCAGCGTCCCATCGCACTTGCGCAGAACGTGCAGTGCACCGACATGGCCGACCTTGTCGCAGCTTCCTTCGAGAACGACCCCCTCGTCATCCACCCAGGTGGACAGAGCGGCGTGGGCGCGACCCACCGCATCGACCGGGTATTGGCGCAGCACGTTGGCGCACCGAAGCAGTCCGCCCCGCCCACCCGTCTCCGAGGGCACCAGTGCATCGGCCTCCAGCACGGTCACGGGTGCGTCGGACAGGGCCTCTGCTGCGAGTGCGGCCCGACGCGGATGCACCTCCAGCGCCACCACAGGACCGGGCGCCCACTGCAGCAGCTCCCGCGTCGTGTCCGCCCGCTCTCCGATGCCCACCTCGACCACGCCACGGGCGCAAGAATCGACGAAGACAGCCTGACACAGGGCATCCCAGAGGTGCAGCCGCCCCGGGCGGGTCTTGCCCCGTAGACGCCCGACAGAGGGAGAGGACGTCATGGACCCACTCCGCGGAGCTCGTCGGGCTGGGCGCGCCGAACCTCCAGCTTGCCCGCCTCGCCGGTCACCACGATGCCGAATCCCGCCCGCTCCTCCGCCCGCCGCCGGGGCAGGAGGCGCACCACCAGGTCCACCTGACGGCCGGCCACCGTGCCTTTGGCCGCCAGCGCACGCGCCTCACCCTGGTGGACGAGCTGGTCCACCCGAACGCGCCCCGGCTGGAGCACGAGGTTCGCCTGGATGGGACCGAGCAGCACCCGGTCGCCCTTCACCTTGAGGAAGGGCGCCACCTTCAAGGCGCGCTTGAGCGCCGGGGAGACCTTGGGACCCAGCACCAGGCCGCCATTCTCCACCTTCGCATCGAGTCGGGTCGTGGCGCCGAGCCGTCCGGGGACCTCCCCAGCCAGCACGTCGACACGACCCGCAAGCTCGCCGGTGAGCGGCGAAGCGGAACCGGTGGCCAGCTCGATGAAGCGCTCCAGGCGGACCTGCTTGACCTCCAGCTCGGCATGCACGAGCGGGACCGCGCCGGGACGCTGGGTGAGGTCCACGGAGCCGGCGCCGGCCCCTCCCCCGAAGGCGAAGCGCCCCTGGTCGAGGTGGATGGTCGGACCGTCGACCGACACCGCGTCGACCCGCACCTGGGTGGCCTGGACCGGCCCCGCCTTCCACCGGTCGACCGTGAGCGTGCCCGAGCCCCGCACCATGCCCTGACCGAGCTTCACCACCACGCCCCGCAGGTCGATGTCGATGCCGGAGACCTCGGTGCGGGGAAGGCCGGCCTCGGCGAGCGCCGGAAGCACCAGCGTCCCGCTCCGGACCCGCAGGCGGTCCAGCACCAGCTTCGTCGACCCGGAAGGCGCCGCGGGAGGGTCCAGTCCACGAATGCGCTCGAGCCGAAGGTCGGTGACCTCCACCAAACCGAGGTCCACCCGCCCCAGCACCAAGGCCGACCACAGGCCCGGCACATCCGTGCCGACCCGAGCCGCCTTCAAGCTCCCGCGCGGCGAGGCCACCGCCACGTCGTCGACCCGCACACGCCAATCCTCGGTGTCCACCGTGACGGAGCCGGTCCGCAGGCGCACGCCACTGCCGTCGAGCACTCGGTCGATGGCCCACGCCCTCAGGTCGGGGTCGACCACCACCCGGCGTCCCAACCATGCTCCGCTGAGGAGCACCGCCGCGCACAGCAGCCCTCCGACGGCCAACACTGCCGTCCACCCGACCGTTCGTCGCGGCGCCATCTGCGACTCCCAGGCTTGACCCGCCCGGTCCTATTCAGAGCCCGAGCAGGGGGAAAGCCGGGTCGCCCGCAACAACAGGCCTGCCACCAGCGCGAGGTCGAGGCCAGCGATGTCCGGCTCGCCGACCACACCGTCGAGCAGGTCGTCCACGTCACTCCGCGACAGGGCTTTCACCTGGGTGCTCTCGTGGGCATCGGGCGCCCGGGCCTGCAGGTCGACCACCTCGTCGAAGGTGAGCGGCGTGTGGGCAGCGGTGTACAGCTCTGGCTTTCCGCCACGGGCCAGCTCGCGCCAGATCCCGAGCGACCACATCCGGAGCTGCCGGGCATGCGGATCGAGGTCACCGCCAACGCCGACTTCTTCGGCAAGCTCCCGCCGCGCGCCGGCCACAAGCCCATCCAGGCCCACGCGCGCACCCGAAAAGTCGCGCCCGGGCTCGAGGCTGCCAGATGCCGAAGCCGACAGCAGTCCAGCCCGCCAGTCGAGGTGGGCGCCCCGTCTCTGCACCACCGTCGCGCCGTCGGAGGTCTCGAGGATGACGACCACACCAATGTCACAGGCGAGCAGGCTTGTGGAGAAGCCAGGCAGGCGCCCCACGGCGGGCTGGTCCCGGCCGCGCAAGCCGAAGTCGCCGTCGAGCAGCTGCTCCACGCAGCGCGAGTGGAAGTAGGACACCGGGGCGACCGCGCCGATGAAGCCGGCCCCCCTGGCCTCCAGCGACACCAGAGCGGTGAGCGTGCCATCGTGACGGTGGGGATGAGACCGCATCGCGGCGAGCGGCGCTTCGAGGGCGTCGCGCAGGCGACCATCGGGCAGGACCGGTTCGTGGCGCACATCGAGGCGAAGCTGCAGGTCGTCGCCGGGCGGCAGGGCCTGGACGAGCGGGAGCCGGAGCCGACGGTCCCGCCAGCGTCGCTCCAAGAGGGGCTCACAGTGGTATCGGGTGAACATTCGGTCGCCGAGACCGTCGGCCTGCACGTCAATCACGCCGCCTGGTCGGACATCGGAGGCAGCGGTTGTCGACAGGTGAAGCACGGGCGGTCCAGGTTGAGTCGGAGTCGACGCCGCCACCCACGCGGGGTCGCAGGTCGCGGCGGGATCGATCCCTTCCACTGCAATACACGGACCCCAACGGAGGCGGGATGACCGTCGGAACGGACTTTGGCCAGACTGCCACGCCCCGCGCCATGCGGGAGTGGGCCAACCGTGTGCGGGCCGAGTATCGCTCTGCGGCCATCACGGCGCGCGTACTCCACCTGTCCATCGCCGCCGGACTGCCCCGCGAGCTGCTCGACACCGCCCGCCGTGTCGTCGACGACGAGCTCACCCACGCCGAGCTGTCGCACGACTGCCTGGTCGACCTGGGCGGTGGCGACCTGCCCGTGGGCATCGAGTTCGACGCACTGGTGCGCCTCGACCACCCCGACGGTCCCCTCGCCGAGCTCGTGGGCCATGTGCTGCACTCCTTCTGCCTGGGCGAGACTTTCGCCGTCCCGCTGTTTCGGCAGATGCGCCAGCATGCGACCCGTCCCTCGGCGCGCACCGCCCTCGACCGCATCCTCACCGACGAAGCCGTCCACCGCGCCTTCGGTTGGCAGGCCCTCGACGCGCTGCTCACCCTCGACAAGCCCGGGGTGACCACCTTTGTGAACGCCCACCTACCCGATGCCTTCGCGGGCTACCACGCCGCCTACGCCGCCCATGCCGACACCCCGCCGCTCACCGACGACGAAGCCGCTGCCGGCCTGCTCGACGGCATCACCTACGCCCGAATCTTCCACGAGACCTGGGCGACCGACATCGTGCCCCGCTTCCAGCGCCGTGACATCGCCGCCGCCGTGACCGGCTGGTAGGCTGAGCCCGCGTTCTTGGAGTCCCCGTGCCGTCCTCCCGTTCCTTCGTCGCCCTGCTCGGCCTCGCGCTGGGTCTGTCACTTGCTGCCCCGTCCGCCAGTGTGGCCGATGACGACGAATTCATGAACCTCGACATGGACGGTGACGGCCGTGGCGACGGCAAGGCCGACGACGCCTCCCAGTGGACCTGGCCCCGCATCGTGCGCTTCGACGTCGACAGCCAGGCGCTCAACCTGCGCTGGCCCGGCCGCACCATCGAAGAGGTCATCCCCTTCGACGACATCATCCGCATCGAGCGCACCCGTCCCTACGAGGAGTTCCCCGACGAGCTGTTCGTGCTCCTCGCCGACGGCCGCCGCGTGCTGATGTCCCGCGGCGACGACGTCAGCACCCATGTCGTGCTGGTGTCCTCCGCCACCGGACTGCCCGCGGCAGAGCTCGAGCCCGGGGTGGGGCACTTCCCCGTGGCGGTGGTCAACCAGCTTCCTCCTGAGCTGCGCATCGGTGTCGGCGACGGGGTGCGCTACGTCGCCGCCAAGACCACCGACCTCGTGATGCGCAACCGCCGCGGCGGCGGCCAGATGGTGAAGGTCGCCGAGGACAACCACCCCGCCTTGCGAGACGAGGGCGGGGGTGTGCTGGAGAAGCACGAGGTGGAGCTGGTTCTCAAGCAGCGAATGTCGATGTTCATGCGCTGCTACCAGCGCGAGCTCCAGCGCGACCCTGGCCTCAAGGGCACCGTGGTGGTGCGCTTTGTCATCGACCGAGACGGCAGCGTGCGGCACTCCCACCTCCGGGCCACCAGCCTGCACAATCCCGTCGTGGAGGAGTGCGTGGTCGACGAGGTCGACGAGACCCGCTTCCCCCGTCCATCCGGCGGAACAGTCATCATCAGCTACCCGTTCAACTTCCAGCCGCTGTAGCCCGCCCAACGCGCAGGGGGACGCATGAACAGCCTGCTGGCCGCCATCTTCGCCGCTCACTCGGCCTTTGCCGGCTTTCGGGACCCGATGCCAGCCCCCGAACCACCAGTGGTGCAGGCCGACCGCGTGGAGATCGGCGTCTCCAGCAAGGACGCCTGGACCGTCGAGCCCGCAGGTGAGCATGGCCTGCTGCTCATCGGCACCGACAACCGGGGCGCCGGCTGGACCATCGTGTCCTACTCGGTCGACTTCGCCGAGCAGTGGGTGGCGCGCTGGGAGTCCCCCCATCGAAAGATCGTCCTGGTGGACCGGGTGGTCACCCAAGACGCGCTGGTGATGCTGCTGCACCGCGCCAAGCGCAATGACTTCTCCATCGTGCGGGTCGACCTCTCCGACGGCACGGTCACCGAGCACACCCTCGAGGCCCCCATCCGCCTGTTCGGTCTGCACCAGCTCGCCGTCGTCGGCGACGATGTCTACGGGCTGGCCACGGTCCGTGAGAATAGCCTGCAGCTCGGCATCGACGGGGAGCTCCTCCACATCGACACCACCGACGGCAAGGTGAGCCAGGTGCCCGTGGCCGACGCCATCGACGCCCGCCGCGTGGGCTTTCTGCGCATGACGGCCGATCCCGAGGCCGATGCCCTCGACTTGTCGCTGTTCACCCAGAAGCGCAAGCGACGCAGCGTCCACGCCGTCACGGTCCAGGATGGCGCGGTGTCCGACCAGCGCACCCTGGCCCCCCCCGCAGACGGCACCCACAACCTGCTCACCGCCCAGAGGGTGCGCACCGACGAAGCGGACCTCATGGTGGGCACCTACGCCCGCTCGGCCAAGGGCATGGCCGCACAGGGGCTCGTGGTGAGCAAGCTCGACGCCAGCGGTGGCGAGGAGTGGCGGCGCACCACCAGCTTCAGCGACCTCGACCGCTTCTTCGACTACCTGCCCGAGCGCCGCCAGGAGCGGGTGGAGCGGCGGGCGAAGCGCAAGAAGGCCCAGGGCAACGACCTCAAGCTCGGCTACCTGCTCAACCTCCACGATGTGGTGGAGCAAGGCGACGCCCTGTTGGTCATCGGCGAGGCCTACTACCCGGAGTACGAGACCCACCAACGCGTGGTGACCTACACCGAGAACGGCGTCACGAAGACCCGAATCGAGACCTACACCGTCTTCGTCGGCTACCGCTACACCCACGCGGTGGTGGTCGCCTTCGACGCCCAGGGCACCCGCATCTGGGACGCCAGCTTCCCCATCGGCAACATCCTGTCCTACTCGGTGCGCGACCGGGTGCGGGTGAGCGTCGAGGGCGAGCGGGTCACCATGGTCTATGCCTACGGCGGCCGCATCTTCAGCCAGGTGGCCACCTCCACCGGGCTCGTGGAGGGCACCGGGCACCAGCGGGCGGAGGCCATCGGTGGCGGCCGGGTCAAGCGCACCTGGGCCACCCACACCGAGCACTGGTACGACGACCGCTTCCTGGTGTGGAGCTACGACAAGGTGGTGGGCGGACAAGGCGGACGGAGAAAGGTGTTTGCCTTCGCGATGGTGGAGGGCGACCCCACGAACGCCCAGCACGGACCCACCGCACACTGACCCAAATGGGTCGCACGCTCGCTCCAAGTAGCCTCCCGCACGGCGTCACAGGACGTCTCCGCTGGCGCGACGGGGCTCAAGCACCGGGGGGTCGGACCGATGCTCCGGACATGACCACCACCGCCCTCCCCCCCGTCGTCTCCCGCTCCTCCAAGGCCGACCCCGCCCGGTCGGCACGAGAGGCGCAGGCCAGGCTCCGGCGCGTTCCCGACGACGCTGGCGCCCTGTTCGCCCTTGCCGAGGCCTACGCCCGGATGGAGCGACACGCAGAAGCCCGAGCGGCTCACCGCGCCCTGCTGCGCACCGACGCACGCTTCGCGGACATGTCCGCACCGGCCTCCGACCCCATCCCCGCAGGCTTCATCGGACGCTTCGACCCGGTGCCTTGCCCGGTGTGTGCTTCCGAGTGCAGCCAGCCGGTATGGGTCGGCAACATCTCCAAGAATGTGCGCACCTGGGGCCACCTCGACCCCGTCCGGGCCTGGGTGAGCTGCGACGAGTGCGAGACCCTGCGGGTGGCCGAGCCACCGTCCAGCGCGGCCCTCACGCGCTGGAGCCGCGCCCGGGCAGCGCAGTCCACGGGGACCACACCTCCGTCCACTGCCGAGCTGTCCCAGGAGCTGCTTCGCTGGGACCCCGAGATCGACCACATCGAGCGCATGGGCTTCGGCACCGCCTGGCTCGACCTCCCCGACGCACCCAAGCCCCGGCTCCTCGAAGTCGGCAGCGGCTGGGGCGGCTTTCTGGCAGCGGCCACCTGGCGCGGCTTCTCCGTCACAGGGGTCACCAGTGCCGAGGGTGCGATCTGGGCGGCCCGACACCTGGGCGTGCCCACGGTGGTCGAGCCTGCGGGTCCCCCCACCGAAGCCCACATTCCCGACGGTGTGTTCGACACCATCGTCCTCCGCGGCGTGATGGACCGCAGCGCCGACCCGGTCGCCTTGCTCCAGACCATCGGCCGCCGCCTCGCCCCCGACGGATTGCTCGTGCTGGAGGTGGCTCTGCGCGACCACCCGGTGCAGCGGATGCAGGGCTACGACGACCCCCGCTGGTGCGCGCCCGACCGCCGCGTGTTCTTCTCGCGGGCCACGCTCGATGTCGTACTGGCACGCGCAGGCTTGCATTCCATCGCCGCGCGCCACCCGTCCAACCCCGAGCCCGGCACCGCCCTGGTGTTTGCTCGCCGCGACGACATGCACGAGGTGCTCACCGCGGAATAGTCGCCGCGGGATGGAACGCCCCTCCCCGCGCTTGTCGCCCGCTGCCGCCCTCGGTGCCGTGCTCGGCCCGCTGGCGTGCGCGGCCATCTACCTGGCGCCAGTGCCGGTGGGGCTCACCTACGAGGGCAAGTCCGCGCTCGCGGTGTTGACCTTGTGCGTGGTGTGGTGGCTGCTCAGCCCGGTCGCCCTGCCGGTCACGAGCCTCGTGGGCCTCGCGCTGCTGCCTGCCCTGGGCGCACTGCCCACCGCCGATGCCCTCGCCTTGTTCGGCAACCCGTCGGTCTTCTTCGTCATCGGGGTCTTCCTGGTGGCGGCCGTGATGCACCGCACCGGCCTGTCCAGCCGGCTCACGCTGCTCGGGCTCCGGCGGGCATCAACCAGCGAAGATGTGCTCTGCTGGGGCGTTCTCGGGCTATCCTGGGCGCTGTGCAGCATTGTGGTGTCCCACGCCGTGGCCGCCATCATGTTGCCCATCGTGCTGCAGATCATCCGGGCCCTCGACCTTGGTCCCCGCTCGCGCACCGCCCGGCGCCTGCTGCTCAGCATGGCCTGGGGCACCGTCGCCGGCTCCAACCTCACGCTGCTGTCCAGCGCCCGTGCCACCCTCGCCCTCGATCTCTACGCCAACTGGCGAGCCAACGCCGGCCTCGACCCCGACCCCATCGGCTTTGTCGCCTATGCGCTGGGTGCGGCCCCCATCAGTCTGTGCAGCATGCTGGCCGCCGGTGTGGTGCTCCGCCTGATGCTGCCCCCCGAGGGCCACGACATCGCCCCTGCCATCGCGCGTCTCAACGAGCAGGTCAAGGAGCTCGGCCCGGTGCGCCGCCGCGAAAAGCTCACCCTCGCGGTCATCGCCGCCATGGTGGTGTCCATGGTCACCGCTGGCCCCCAGTGGCTCGGCGTGGTCGCCCTGCTCACGAGCGGTGCGCTCTTTCTGCTGCAGGTGCTCCGCTGGGAAGACGCCGAGCGCTACGTCAACTGGGGCGTGGCCTTGATGTACGGCGGGGCCATCGCGGTCGGTGGTGCGCTCGACCGCACCGGCGCCACACTCTGGCTGGCCGAGGCCGTCCTCCCCGATGGCCTGGGTCCGTGGAGCACGGTTGCGCTGATCGCCTTGCTCGCCGCTGGTCTCACTGAGGTGGTGAGCAACGCCGCCGTCATCGCGGTCATCCTGCCCATCGCACTGCCCCTCGCGGTCACCGCTGGCCTCGACCCCCACCTGTTGGTGTGGCTGGTGCCTCTGAGCGCCGGCTTCGCCTTCGTGCTGCCCACTTCCACGCCCGCGATGGCGATGGTGTTCGGCACCGGGTACCTGCGGGTCCGCCACACGTCCATCGGCGTGGTGATCACCTTCATCTCGTGGGCCGTGCTCCTCGTCCTGGCCGCTACGCTGTGGCCTCTCCTCGGACTCGACGTCACGCCGGGGGTGTCCCCATGACTCACCGGATCCTGCTCGCCGTCTCGACCAGCCGCTACAGCCGGCACCTCGTGAAGACCGCGGTCTCCGAGGCGCTGCGCATCCGCGACGACGGTCACGATGTGTGCATCGATCTGCTCATCGTGCGCGAACGCGAAGAGCTCGAACGGGTCGGCCAGCGGGTCGGCGATGTGGGCTTTCTGGGCCTCAGCCCGCAGAAGGATGTGCTGGAGGCCCTCGGCGCCGAGCACGACCGCATGGCCCGCCGAATGGGCGCCCGGGTGGCCGAAGCCGCCGCGGAGGTGGGGGTACCGGTGCAGCGCACCGAGGTCGACGGTGCCTTTGCCGAGACCGTCATCCAGCAAGCCGAACGCCTCCAGAGCGACCTCATCCTGCTCACCCGCGCCGACCGCCCCTTCATCAGCCGCATCTTGTTCGGCAGCGACGCAGACACCGTGGCCCGGCTGGCCCGAAAGGGTGGCCTCGGGCGCGTCATCATCGACGAGTAGGCCATGTTGCTGCCCGCCTGGCAGGCCGTACGGCGGTCCCTGTCCGCCCACGACCGCCTGGTGCTCGCCTGGCCCGTCGCCCGCACCGCCCGGCAGTGGCTTGGCTGGCTGGGCGGACTCGGGCTCGACCCGCCGCTCGTCCTCGGGCTCTATGACGGCCAGGGCGCTCCGCTCGACCTGCCCGATGCGCTCGTCCATACCGTTCATCCCGGCCGCCCCGTCCCGGTCGACGACGAGAGCCTGTTCGAGCGGTACGAGTCCACCATGCGCACGCTTCCGGAGGTCCTGGGGACAGCCCTCGACCACTTCGATCCCGAGGGTACCGCGCGGGTCATCGTGCCGTGTGCCGCGGAGCTGTCGCTGGTGGGAGGACGGGCGGTCCTCGGTGGCACGCCTCCCTGTCGACGGTTGCTGGAGGACAAGATTCGCGTCGACGCTCTGTGGGACGCCATCGGGGTGCCCCGCCTGCCGAGCGAGGTCGTCCCGCTGACGGATGCCGAAGCGGTCCACCAACGGATGCACGCGGGGGACGGGACCGTCTGGGCGGGAGACAACCACTCCGGCATCGAGGCCGGCGCCGTCGCGACACGGCATGTGTTCGATGAGACGAGCCTCCGCGCCGCCGTCGACCTGCTTGCAGGACGGTGCCGACAGGTGCGCATCCAGCCCTTCATCCACGGCACGCCCTGCAGCATCCAGGGCATCGTGCTCACCGATGGCACGGCCCGCACCCGACCGTGCGAGATGCTCGTGCTCCGGGACCCCACCACAGGCGCCTTCAAGCTCGCGGGCGTGTCCAACACCTGGGACCCACCTGCCCCGGTAGCAGACGCGCTGGACCGCATGGCGCGCCTCACCGGCGACCACCTCCGGCGCGCGCATGGGTGGCGGGGTGGCTTCAGCATCGACGCCATCGCCACAGAAGACGGGCAGGTGTGGCCGACCGAGCTCAACGCCCGGATGACCGCGGGCCTGGCGCTGGTGGACGGCACCCTCCCCGGCCCGTCGCTGGAGCTGGTGGAGCGGGTGCTGCGCGAAGGTGAGGACATCGGCGTCGACGCCAACCGCCTGGAAGGCTGGATCAGGTCGAGCACGCGACGTCGTCGCTTCTGCCACGCCCGCCTCAACGGCCTGGCCACCCCAGACGAAGACAGCGTGCTGGAGCACATTCTGGGCAATCACAGCGCCACGGTCTCATGGACGCGCGCATCCGCTACGGGCCGCCTCGACATCGCCTTCGATCCCCTCCGCACACCACCCGGGACCCGCCTCGGCCCGCGCCTGGCCGAAGCGTTGCGCATCGCCCGAGCCCACTGGTCGCTCGAGCTGCCCGACTACGCGGCGGGCTGAAGAACTCAGCGGTTCTTGGCCACCACGCCGACCACCACCGCACCCACGCCGAAGACCAGCACCTCGGGCACCCACTGGCCGGTGAGGCTCCAGGCCAGCCACGGCAGGCTGAAGAAGCCGAGCCCCAGCGCCGCCAGCGTGACGGGACCGCCAATCGTGCGGGGCACCATCGCTGCCAACGGGGCAGACCGGCCACTGCGGGCGCCATCGCCCACCAGAGACGACGAAGCCTCGGCGGCGGACAGATCAGTCGGAGGTGCGAGCGTGGGGGGCATCTGGACTCCGGGCGGGGGAATGTCCGGTTTCACGATGCCCCGCCAGTGCAGACACCCCAATTTCTTGGAATTACCCTTCCCGAGGCACCGCACTCCCCCATCCACGTCGTCCGGCGGGCGGGATATCGGCCGCCCCCAGGCTCCGACCGCGCCGACCGTCCCCCGCTGTGGATGCACCCCGATGGCCCTGCCCGTCCTCATCACCGACGCCGACGTCATCGCCGGCTACCTCACCGACGCATCCAACACCTCGGGACACGCCGAGGCGCTGGTCCGGCCGCGGTCCACCGAGGAAGTGGCGGCCGTGGTCCAGCACTGCCAGTCCCAGGGCGTCCCGCTCACCATCACCGCGCAGCGCACGGCCACTACGGGCGCTGCCGTCCCCCACGGCGGCTGGCTGCTGTCCACCGAGCTTCTCAACCGGGCCCACGCCCCGGATGACGTCGATGCTGGCGTCATTCTCGGCGAACACCAGGACAGCCTGGAGGCCCAGGGGCTGCTGTTTCCGCCCGACCCCACCTCCCGCTACGACTGCAGCATCGGCGGGGCCATCGCCTGCAACGCCAGCGGCGCGCGCTCCTTTCGCTACGGTGCCACCCGTCCCTGGATCGAGGCCGTCACCGCGGTGCTCCCCACCGGCGACATCGTCGAAGCCGACCGCAGCACGCCCATTCCGGCCCATTGGCCTCGGCTGTCCTGGACCGAGCCCGCCGTGAAGTCGGCCGCCGGCTACGTTCCCGCCGACAACCTGCTCGACCTCCTCATCGGCCACGAAGGCACCCTCGGGGTGGTCACCCGCGCCCGCCTGCGCCTGTTGCCGGCGCCCCAGGCCGTGCTGTCCCTCTTCGCCTTCTTCCCCGACGACGAAGCCGTGGTGCGCTTTGTCGAGACGGCGCGCGCCGACGCCGTGCGGGCCCGCGCCGTCCCAGTCACTCCCGGTCCCCTCCAGCCCCGGGCCCTCGAGTACTTCGACGCCAATGCCCTGCGGCTCGCCCGCACGCGCGCACCCGACATTCCCGACGCCGCGCGCGCAGCAGTGCTCATCGAGGTCGAACACGAAGGCGAGCCGCCCTACGACCCCTGGCTCGGCGCTCTGGAGGACAGCGGCGCGATGGTCGACGACACCATCGTGGCCGACGACACCAAGGGCCTGCGAAAGCTCCACGCCATCCGGCACGCGATTCCCGCCAGCGTCAACGAGCAGGTGGTTCGCAATGGCATGCCGAAGGTTGGCACCGACTTCGCCGTGCCAGACGCTGTTCTCAGCGACGTGCTCGCCCGCTACCGGGCCGTCGAGATGCCCCATGTGTGCTTCGGCCACATCGGCGACAACCACCTGCACCTCAACCTGTTGCCCGACTCTGCCGACGCCCTGGCCCGCGCCCGACAGCTCTACGTCGAGCTCGCCCGCTACGCCGTGTCGAGGGGCGGGACCGTGAGCGCAGAGCACGGCATCGGCAAGATCAAGCGCGGGCTGCTCGCCGAGATGGTGGGCGACGAGGTGGTGCATCGCTTCCGCGCTCTCAAGGCTGCGGTCGACCCGAATTGGGTGCTCGGCCGCGGCACCTTGTTGGCCGCCCCATGAGCCAGGCGACCCCACCTCGACCGAATTCGGCCGAACCGTGTAAGAGTGGGCGCCCCCCGCCCGTTGACAGGTCGGGCGAGCAAGGAGGCGCCCCGGTGCCCGCCACCGCCGACGAGTCCGTCACGCTCGACCAGGAACGCGAGGTCATCGCGCGCCTGCAGTGTGGCGACCGCTCCGCTGCTGCCGAGCTGTACCGCTGGTACGGCGACAAGCTCTACCGCGCCGTCATCCTGCCGCGGCTTCCGAATCCAGAGCTGGCAGAGGATGTCCTGAAGGACACCTTCCGCCTGGCCATGGAGCGCATCCACCAGTTCCGGCTGGAGG
>ENA-OWNT01000968-OWNT01000968.1-seawater-metagenome-genome-assembly--contig:-NODE-968-length-45000-cov-5.987957_pt1 | contig 45000 bp, 40 predicted proteins | sample MGYA00238136_ERZ651165 | MGnify/ENA primary metagenome ERZ651165 (study PRJEB26861, sample SAMN08777766) | seawater metagenome | isolation source: coastal seawater | place: USA: Florida | collected... | reverse complement strand
CCCATCTCCGAAGAGAATACAGGTGCTTCTATCCTGCCAATCCAGTACACGGCTCATGGTTTCTGCGCCGATAACGACGGCTGTTTCGATACTACCCGATTTGATAGAGTCGGCTGCCATATTCAAAGCGTATACAAAGCCCGAGCAAGCGGCCGCAAGGTCAAATGCCCCGGCATTGCTTGCACCCAGCCAATCCTGAACCACGCTTGCCGTACTCGGGAAAACGTGTTCCGGTGTAGATGTCGCGACGACGATTAAATCAATATCCTGTGGCAGAATATTGGCTTCATTGAGCGCCTTTTGTGCCGCCCGATGTGCGAGTGTCGCAGTAGAGTCTTTCTCTGTTGCAATGCGCCGCTCTTTGATTCCGGTACGGGAAACAATCCACTCGTCATTTGTTTCGACGATAGCGGCGAGATCATCATTGGTCATGATGTTATCAGGAACAGCCATCCCCCAGCCCACAATATGAGCATAAATTCCTGTCGGGGATTTGCCATCCGGTAAGTTACGAGCTGCCATTTTCGCTAAACCTGCTCATTATCACTACGGCATTATGTCCACCAAAACCGAAGGCGTTACTCATGATATGGTTAATTTCACGTTCAACACCGACATTTGGCGTGTAATTTAAGTCACATGCAGGGTCAGGTTCATTAAGGTTGGTTGTCGGAGGCACGAAGTTATTCTGCATCGCCAGAATACTGAATACCGCTTCAACTGCACCTGCTGCCCCTAAAAGATGTCCTGTCATCGACTTGGTTGAACTGATATTGATGTTATAGGCTTCTTCGCCTAATGCACGTTTGATAGCATTGGTTTCAGCGGAATCGTTGAGCGGTGTGCCCGTGCCATGTGCATTGATGTAATCAATATCTTTTGCTGTGAGACCTGCATCACGCAATGCGAATTCCATTGCTTTTGCTGCTCCCTCGCCTGTTTCCATCGGTGCTGTCGGGTGATAAGCATCCGATGTATGCCCGTAACCGGTGACTTCGGCATAAATTTTTGCGCCGCGTGCCAGCGCATGATCTAAATCTTCGAGAATGAGCGTTGCAGCACCTTCTCCCGGTACAAAGCCATCGCGGGTTAAATCGAATGGACGACTTGCGGTTTCCGGTTCATCATTGCGTTGGGATAGTGCTTTCATATTATTGAATCCCGCCAGTGTCATAGGCAGAATTGCGGCTTCTGAAGCGGCTGCCAGCATCACTTTTGCCTGTCCACGTTGAATGATAGCGGTTGCTTCACCGATAGCGTTGTTTCCGGTTGCACAGGCGGTTGTGATACAGAAATTGGGTCCATTGAGACCAAATTGCATTGAAACATTTCCAGCACCCGAGTCAATCAGGCTTTTCGGGATAGAAAGCGGACTGACTCTACGATGCCCTTTTGTGGTCAGTGTTTCCAGTGTTTCGGTGATTGAGCCCAATCCACCGATACCACTACCGACGATAACGCCTGTTTCCCAGCGACTATCTTCTGTGATTTCGAGACCACTATCTTCGAGAGCCTGTTTTGCGGCAGCAATCGCGAGATGTGTCATGCGGTCAGTACGACGTGATTCTCTGTGACCTAACAGTTCATCTGCGTCGAAATTCTTTACTTCACCTGCAATATGATTCGCAAGCTCACTGGTATCAATGATCGAAATGCGTCCGATACCACTTTTACCTGCAAATAAGTTTTCCTTGTTTTCTTGAATATTGTTGCCGAGTGGACTGATAATCCCCAGCCCGGTGACGACTACACGCGGCTTTTCCACGTTGAACCCTCCTACGTATGGAATTTCTAATTCAGTCTCACACTATTAAACACATTGATGTGTGATAGGTTACTCATGTGAGTATGTATCTATGCAGAATCGGGCAGTATAATCGCCCTTTTGCTTTCCGATGAGATGCGGAATAGTATAGCACTATTGCTTGTTGATGTAAGGATAACGATTCGACTTTATGATATTGGTGACAGGTGCAACAGGTTTTATTGGACGCCATCTCGTCCGTGAATTATTGGCGCAGGGGCTTCCCGTTCGTTGTCTCCTTCCTGAAAATCGCGCCCGTCGATTACCCTGGGATGCTGAAAATGCTGAACACGTCCCTGATCTGGTTTTAGGCAATGTGCTGGATGATGAAGCCCTCTATCAAGCGGTTATCGGTGTGCATACCATCATTCACCTCGAAAGTGCCCAGTGGTGGGGCAGTGAACGTAACCTCGAACGTATTGAACTCGCCGGAACACGTAACCTGGTATCGGTTGCACGTGCTGCCCGTGTCGGACGGATCGTTACATTGAGTCATCTCGGTGCATCGTCATCGTCGGCATATGTCTTACATCGAATAAAAGGGCAGGTTGAAGAAATCGTCCGCAATAGTGGTCTGGCGTATACGATTCTGCGTTCCGGTATTGTCTTCGGTGAAGAAGATGCCTTTATCAACAATATTGCGATGATGCTGGCAACCAATCCTGCAATGCATCTGATGCCCGGACAGGGTGAAATTGCCCTGCATCCCATTTATATAGACGATATTGTGCAATGCCTGGTGCGTTCCCTTGAAAATTTGGATGCTGTCGATAACACCATTGAAGTCGGCGGACCCGAATACATCACCTATGAAGATTTACTGCTCACAATCATGCGTGTGACACGTAATCCACGTCTAATTATTCCTGTGCCACCGTATGCACTACGACTCATGACGCGCATTTACGGCTTAATCTTTCCACGAAGTTTGACGACACCTCAATGGTTGGATATTCTTGCCACCAATCGGACGACACAACTCGGGAATGTGTTTACTTATTTTGGTTTTCGACCGCGCCGCATCGAAGATACGCTGGTGACATACATGAAAAAGCGCAATTACCTGTTACGAAGTGCCGGGACAATCTTCCGTCGTCGTCCACGAAGCCTGTAAGAGAAAGACCTTCCATGACTGACATTCGCTACACGACATTACACACATCAGCAGAGATGAAAGCCGCAGTCGATTTACAAAAAGTCTACTGGGGCGACAATATGTCTGACCTTGTACCGGAGCATATGTTGATGTCAATTGCCCGTTATGGTGGACATGTTCACGCGGCTTATGATGGCGAAGATATGGTCGGTCTATTGATGGGATTCTTAGGGGCAGATATTAAACCGGACGATACTTCAAATGCCCCTGCACAGATGTATGTGATGTCCAAGCGTATGGTCGTTTTACCACAATATCGCGGGCAGAAAATCGGTGAAACACTCAAACAGATGCAACGGGAATTCGCGCAACGTCATAATATTCAACTGGTGCTCTGGACATTTGACCCGCTTTTATCACGCAATGCCTATCTCAATATTCATAAGTTGGGTGCTATCGGGCAAAAATACGAAAAAGACTATTTCGGCGCTGACCCCTCTAACCCGGTATTGAGTGCGGATAGATTGCAGGTCAACTGGTGGGTGAACCATCTTTCACTGGAAAAACGTCCTGACATAGATGTGACTGTTGCGCCTGTCGTCAACGCAATCAGTTTTACAGAAGAGGGCTTACCTGTCCCGCATGAAGTTCGACTGCCGGAAGAGCCTGTTTTACGTCTCGAAATCCCGATGGAATTTGTGCCTGTCGAACGGGTTGATCCCGACTTAGGAAAACGCTGGCGGGATACGGTTCGCTATGCCTTCACACATTTACTGGCACGGGGTTATCTGGCAACTGATTTTGCGAGAATTGAAAATCGTGTGTTTTACATCTTCACACGTGACGACGGAACGTATACATTCCAATAAATTGTATTGTAGGGACACGATGCATCGTGTCCGGGAAAGAAATTGAGATGAAATCCATAAGCATTAAAGAGGTCAAACTCTATCCTATCGCCATGACCTTTGTCGAAAAACTGATGACCAGTTTCGGTGGCGAGAATTTCAAAGGTGCAGTGATTGTCGAAGTCATTACCGAAGATGGTATCTCCGGCTGGGGCGAAGCATCCTCTGCACCTGTTCCTGGCTATACAGGCGAAACGACAGGCACAGCTTATCACATCTTGCATAACTGGATGGCTGACCTGGTAACTGGCAAAACTATTGATGACCCCCGCGACGCACAGGCACTGATTGCGCCGATTCGTTATCATGAACATGCGAAACACGGGCTTGAAGGCGCTATCTGGGATGCCTTCGCGAAAGCCAATGACATGAGAATTGCGGATTTATTCACGCATTATCTGCCAGAAGGACATCAATCAACCAATAAAGCGAATGTTGGGGTGAGTATCGGTCTGCAAAAATCGAATGAAGCACTCTTCGAAATCATCGACAAACGTCTGGCGCAGGGTTACAAACGCATCAAACTGAAAATTAAACCCGGTCAGGATATAGAATTGGCGCGTGCTGTCCGTGAACGCTATCCTGACATTATGTTGATGCTGGATGCGAATAGTGCGTATCGTTTATCTGACGCGGAACATCTCAAAAAACTGGATGAGTTTGACCTCTTGATGATTGAGCAGCCGCTTGCCCATGATGATATTTACGAACATGGCAAACTTGCTGCACAACTCAAAACACCAATTTGTCTGGATGAATCGATTAAAACAGCAGGTGATTTGAGATTGGCACTTCAAGTGGGGGCAATCGGTATTCTGAATTTGAAACCTGCGCGTGTCGGTGGTTTTACGGAAGCACTCAAAATCTATGAAATCTGCGTTGAGAATGAATTGCCCCTGTGGATTGGTGGCATGATGGAAACAGGTATCGGACGTGCGGCGAATGCTTCGTTTGCTTCATTGCCGGGGGTGACTTTGCCCTGTGACATCAGTGCAACAGATCGTTACTTCAATCCTGATGTGACCGAACCTCCATTCGTCTTGAATGACGATAGCACCCTGACTGTTCCTGATGGGGCAGGGATTGGCATTGAAGTCCAACTTGATCGACTGGAAGAATTTGTCGCACAATGGCATGAAAACAACATCTATCCAATCGGATAATTTGTGAAAAACTCCGGTGCAAAAGGTTGTGCCGGGGTTATGAAAATTTGCCTGTTTAACAGGGCGGAACAGGGAGATATTTCTGTAAAACAGGCGATTTGCGTTGGTTTTCCGTTGGAATTGTTTGTTCCGATATATGACCATTTAGACGCGTAAAATGATAGAATTGTTAAGGTGCTTTTCGGACGCGATTTATCACATCCCTGTATTGATGGTAGCATAAATTGAGGTGGGAATGTGGTGCATATGACCGTTGATATGTACGGTTATTGATTGCAAAAACGGGTGATTAGAATTAGAAATTATAGTCAGCATATTAGACAAAATTGGACAAAGATAATTATGAGCTTTGAAGACAAAAAAATTGCATTTATCGGTGCGGGAGCAATGGGTGGCACAATGATTGCCGGACTGGTGAAAAGTAAACTGGTTTCACCGGAGCAAATCACGGCTGCTGACCCCCACGAAGCACGCGGACAGGAACTGGTTGACTCTCTAGGCATTAATTTCACGACTGATAATGTCGAAGCAGTAGATAATGCGGACATCATCGTGATTGCAGTCAAACCTCAATACATCGAAAGTGCATTGCATGAATTACGCGGACGGGTCGATAGTGTCGGCTTGATTTTGAGCATCGTTGCTGGCATCAAAATCCGTGATATTGTCGAAGATTTGCATAATAGCCGTGTGGTTCGCTCGATTCCCAATACCCCCGCAATGATTGGTGAAGGCATCACGGTCTGGACAGCGACTTATGAAGTGATGGACGAATACAAAGACATCGCAAAGTCGATTTTACAGGCAATGGGTGAGGAACTTTACGTTGCCGATGAACATTACATGGATATGGCGACAGGATTATCCGGCAGTGGACCCGGTTACGTTTTCCTGATTATTGAATCGATGATTGATGCAGGTGTTCGAATGGGATTCAGTCGCGCTCAGGCGGAAAAACTGGTTTTACAGACCATCAAAGGCTCGGTACTTTACGCGCAACAATCGGGCACACACCCGACGATTCTTCGTAATCAGGTGACATCACCGGGAGGCACAACCGCCGCCGGACTGCACACGATGGAAAAAGCCGGGCTACGTTCTGCGATAGCCGATGGTATCTGGGCGGCATATCAGCGTTCCGTCGAACTCGGTGCAAGCGACGATTAGAAAATAGCTGATTAGCTTGATAGCTGGTCAGCATTTCAGCCACTTAGAGAGAGAACAATCAGTCATGAAAAAGAAAAAACGCTCAAATAGGGCGCGTGTGCTTTGGATAGTGTTTTTGTCGCTATTGATTGCCTCTTTAGCTGGATTATTTATCGCATATAAGTCCAGGTATTTTTTAGAAGATGATCCAAATCCAATCTTATATATCGAAACGATTTTACTTGCTGATGAGACTTACCCCTTTGTCTTGCAAAACAATGCCATTGAATATCGAAATGCCTCTAATGATGATTGTTGGTCATATGTTCAGGGAAACATCATCACTCTCGACGGAGAGCCGATGCCGGATAGTCTGTATGAGGATTTGAGTTTGATAATTATTCTTCATGAAGAAGCTGGCGATGATACGAGTAGTATATATATTTCTCCACCATCTGATACAGGTGAATTAAGTTTCGGCACTGGTTCAATGCCGAGCAGGCGATATTCAGTTTATCTGAAAAGTCGTTCTTCCGGTGAACAACTGTCGCCGCAGATTCCAATTGATAAGACAGAATGTGATGGAAATGTGGCAGAATTCAATCTTGTGCAGGTTAGAGAAATTCCATAATGTGTTTTCTCAACTTCTCAGCGTTGAGAACATTAGCTTTTTGAAGATTGTTCCTCAAATCCTGACACATCCTCAAAATCAATCTGATGTGCATCATCTCCTCTGATATACTCTCGAATTAATAATCTAATATGATCGCAATTTTCCAGACTTAGCTGTGTTATTTCGAGAACATCATCTTCAAATATAAAACGTAGTCCGTGTTTCTGGAGCCAATTGTGCGGTATCTTCTCAATTTTCTTCAGTTTGTGAAGTTCGTATTCCAAATTCTCATGCTGATTTCCTCCCAGACTTAAATTCAAGCTGTTGTTGACCGGATTAATAAACAATATTCTTTGCACTTTACTGCTTTTATGGGAGGAGTTTTCAGTTTTTACGATATATCGTAATCCATTAACTATAAATGCAATGATTACCGGACTAAAAAAGACGATTGACCTTAGAAAATTTGACCAATCAGAAGCCATTTGTGTGGCATAACACAGTATAGGAGTAAGAAATATAAGGATCAATAAGATGATTGATGACCACAAATTAGGGGTATCATCGGATTGGGGAGTGTGTTGAATTTTAAACTCATCCTGGATCAGGATATTTTGCTTCATATTCGTTTGTATTCTTTGATTCCGGCTCTTTGTAATTTCTTGTTGTATTACTTCACTGCTGACATACAACCATCCTATCATATTCTCTCCGATTCTCTGCGCCTCTGCGTTGAAAATCTCATGTCGAAATAGAGTGATTTCAAACCCTGTATAGACCATTTTTTGCCTCTTTGATAAGATGTTCATGTGAGTTCGTGAAAAAGTGGACAATCGACGTTTCTACTGATACAATGCGTGCGCGAAAATGTGCCGCTATACTATTGTTTTGTGAGTCAGCACCGCTCTACATCACACACGCTAATTCACTTATCAGGATTTTAAAACAGGTTAGTATTTGACGACCTGAAAAATGTAGACAGTTCAACCGTATTATTCATTTGCAAAGGAGCCAGGGAATGGCGGAAAGCATCTACGATTCTATTCTTAAGCAGATTGAAGGCTACGAGCCAAAAATCGAAGCTGTAGAAGTTGGTTATGTAACAGAAGTGGGGGATGGTATCGCCCGCGTGTCCGGTCTCGACAATGTCCGTTACAACGAACTTGTGCGCTTCGAAAATGGTACAGCCGGTATCGCCTTCAACCTCGAAAAAGACAATGTCGGTGTCATCATCATGGGTGATTATGACGACATTCAAGAAGGTAACTCGGTTAGCCCGCTCGGACGTATCGCATCTGTGCCAGTTGGTAAAGGTTTGCTCGGTCGTGTTGTAGACGCGCTCGGTAATCCTGTAGACGGTAAAGGTCCCGTCGAATTCGCAGAATATTATGATATTGAACGTATCGCTCCCGGCGTTATGGAACGTCGCTCTGTAGATCGTCCTGTACAGACAGGCCTGGTTGCTGTCGATTCCATGATTCCGATTGGTCGTGGTCAGCGTGAGTTGATTATTGGCGACCGCCAGACAGGTAAAACAGCTGTAGCGATTGATACTATCATCAATCAAAAAGGCGGCGACCTGTTCTGCATTTATGTTGCTGTTGGTAAACGTCGTGGTGAGATTGCGCGTATCGTGGCAACCCTCGAAGAAGCTGGCGCACTCGAATACACCATTATCGTCACAGCGACAGCATCAGAATCCGCAGCGCTCCAATACATTGCTCCGTATGCAGGTTGCGCGATGGGTGAGTGGTTCATGGAAAATGCGATGGACGCCCTCATCATTTACGATGACCTCACCAAACACGCGAATGCCTATCGTCAGGTGTCCCTGCTGATGCGTCGTCCTCCAGGACGTGAAGCATTCCCGGGTGATGTTTTCTATCTCCACAGCCGTCTGCTGGAACGTGCCGCACAGTTGAGCGATGATCGCGGTGGCGGTAGCCTCACAGCACTGCCTGTTATTGAAACCCAGCTTGGTGATGTGTCTGCATTCGTTCCGACAAATGTTATTTCCATCACCGATGGTCAGATTTACCTCGAAAGTGAATTGTTCAACTCCGGTCAGCGTCCGGCTCTGAACACAGGTATTAGCGTGAGCCGTGTAGGTAGTTCGGCACAGACCAAAGCGATGAAAAAAGTTGCAGGTGGTCTCAAGCTCCAGATGGCGCAATTCCGTGACCTCGCAGCGTTTGCTCAATTCGGTAGCAACCTCGATAAAGATACACAGGAACAGCTTGATCGTGGTCTGCGTTTGAATGAACTCTTCAAACAGGGTCAATATAAACCGCTTCCGGTAGAAGATCAGATTGCTGTCATCATGGCTGGTACAGATGGTCTGCTAGATGAAGTACCTGTAGAACGTGTTGGCGAATGGGAAGATGATTTCCTGCGTGCGTTCCATACACAATACAACGCTGTGGCTGAAAAAGTTCGCAACGAGTCGAAATCCGGTCTTACAGATGAAACCAAATCAGAATTAGCAGAAGCCGTTAAATCCTTCTCCGAGACCTGGAGCTAAATTTGTCCGGTCAAGAGCAGAAAGGAGCTTAACTAAATGGCAAGCGCAAGAGAAGTCAAGAATCGGATTAAATCCGTAAAGAATATCGCGCAGATTACCCGTGCGCTGGAGGCTGTTTCTGCCTCCCGCGTGCGCCGCGCACAGGATCGTGTGATGGCAAGCCGCAACTATGCGGAAAAAGCATGGGAAATTCTGCTTAATGTGAATGCTGCTTCTAAAGGGCAAGCACCGCACCCGATGCTGACTCAACGCGAAGAAATCAACACCGTTTTAGTTGTGCTGATTACTTCTGATCGTGGTCTGGCAGGGTCATACAATACCAATGTTATCCGTGTGGCAGAACGCTTCGAACAACGCCTGGGCAAACCTGTGAAATATGTCACGGTTGGTCGTAAAGGGCGTGATTCACTGATTCGTCAGGGTAAAGAAGTCATTGCTGAATTCAGTGATTTGCCGGCAACACCGGGTGTCCCTGACATCGCACCGATTGCAAAACTCTGCATGGATGAATTTTTAAGCGGTCATGTCGATGAAGTACTGATTGCTTATACTGATTTCATCAACATGTTGACACAAAGCCCGGTTGTATTGGGCTGGTTACCACTGACACCGGATAGCGTTGCAAATCAGGTCGCTTCCGAGTATGTGAAAGCTGTCCCGGACGTATCAACAGGCGCAACCGATTACGAATATGAACCGAATCCAGCCGCAGTAATTGATGAGATTGTGCCGCGTTTCACCGAGCTACAACTCTATCAGGCATTGCTGGAATCAATCGCCAGTGAACATGCTGCCCGTATGACCGCAATGCGTAACGCAACCGACAACGCTTCCGGTCTGGTAGATGATTTAACACTGGAATACAACAAAGCACGTCAGGCGGCTATCACCAACGAAATTCTCGATATTGTGGGTGGTGCATCGGCTCTGGAAGCAACACTCAAAGCCAAAGCAAAATCCAAAACGGCTCAACAAGGGCAAGCTGTCATTAACCAGATGCGCTCCGGTGTCGGTGAAGCAGGTACAGTCAGTACTAACGGCAATGGTAATGGCAAAAAAGCGAAAGCTGCTAAACCGAAAAAAGAGCCGGTTGCAACAGCGACAGCAGTAGCAGAACCCGATGACCTGACAAAAGTTGAAGGAATCGGCAAAAAAATGTCTGCGGCATTGATTGATGCGGGTATTGATACCTATGCAAAATTAGCAGACGCAAGCGAAGAACAATTAACACAGGCTATTCAAGATGCCGGGATGCGCCTTGCTCCGTCACTCGGAACATGGGCTGAACAGGCAGCATTCGCAAGAGATGGCGATTGGGATGGTCTGGAAAAACTCCAGGACGAACTACAGGGTGGTCGCCGGGTTGACTAATCAGAAGAGGAGATTGAAGTAAATTATGGCTGAAATTCAAGGAACTATCACCCAGATTCTGGGTAATGTGGTAGATGTGCAATTCCCGTCAGGGGACTTGCCAGATATTTTTGATGCTATTCGCGTGCCATTGCCAGCAGATAAAGAAGGCAATGCACAGGAAGATTTGATTCTTGAAGTGGAATTGATGCTGGGTGAAGGCGCTGTGCGCTGTGTGGCGATGGATGCAACCGATGGTCTCGCACGCGGAATGGATGCTTTCGCGACAGGCGCACCGATTGCTGTTCCTGTTGGTGAAAAGACACTCGGACGCGTTTTCAACGTTCTGGGTCGTCCGATTGATAATCAACCTGCTGTTGATGATGCTCCGGTTCGCCCGATTCACGCATCTGCACCTGATTTCGAAAACCAATCTACCAAGATTGAACTCTTCGAAACAGGCATGAAAGTGATTGACCTCATCGCACCGATGACCAAAGGTGGTAAAACAGGCATCTTCGGTGGTGCAGGTGTGGGTAAAACAGTTACTATCCAGGAATTAATTAACTCTATCGCAACCGAACACGATGGTCTCTCCGTTTTCGCAGGTGTGGGTGAACGTACCCGTGAAGGTACAGACCTTTACTTCGAAATGGAAGAAGCTGGCGTTCTCGATAAACTGGCGATGGTATTCGGTCAGATGAACGAACCTCCCGGTGTGCGTCTCCGTGTGGCACTCTCCGGTCTGACAATGGCTGAAAACTTCCGCGATGAAGGTCGTGACGTGCTTATCTTCATCGACAACATCTTCCGTTATTCACTGGCAGGTGCAGAAGTATCCGCACTGCTCGGTCGTATGCCTTCTGCTGTAGGCTATCAACCGAACCTCAGTGAAGAAATGGGTATGTTGCAGGAACGTATTACATCCACAAAACGTGGGTCAATTACCTCCATGCAAGCTGTTTACGTACCTGCGGATGATTATTCCGACCCTGCTCCGGTAGCAGTGTTCACGCATCTGGATAGCACCATTGCGCTCGAACGCTCAATTGCTGCCCGTGCGTTGTTCCCGGCTGTTGACCCGCTTGCAAGTACATCCAAAATTCTTGACCCTAACATCGTGGGTGAAGATCATTACCGTACTGCGCGTGAAGTTCAGCAGGTTCTGCAACGTTACAAAGATTTGCAGGATATTATCGCGATTCTCGGTGTTGAAGAACTCTCTGATGACGATAAATTGCTGGTTAGCCGCGCACGTAAAATTGAAAACTACCTCAGCCAGCCGATGAAGGTTGCTGAACAGTTCACCGGTATCGAAGGTAAATACGTGCCCATTAAAGAAACTGTTCGCGGTTTCCGTATGTTGCTGGATGGCGAAGTCGATCATATTCCTGAGCGTCTTTTCTACATGCAGGGTACAATCGACGACGTTCTTAACGCATACGCCGAAAGCCAGAACTAAGTATCGGGAGGCAGCAAATGCCAATTCATGTTGAACTCGTAACACAGGAACGCAAAGTCTTTGAAGATGATGCAGTTGATAGTATCAACGTGCCCGGCGCTGAAGGTGAAATGGGTATCCTGCCGGGTCACGCGCCTGTTCTCACAACCATGAGTTTTGGTGAGCTTGTCATCAAAAAAGGGGATGCAGAAGAGCGCTATGCGATTTACGGCGGTGTGGTAGATGTGCGCCCTGATAAGGTCGTCATCCTGGCAGATTTAGCAGAATCTTCTTTTGCGATTGATGCTGAAAAAGCCCGTGAAGCCCGTGAACGCGCCCGCAAAATGATGGAAGAAGGCGTTCCTGATGAAGACAATCGTGAAGCCGTTCTTGAATTGCGCCGCGCAGAATTGCAATTGAAACTATCCAATAAGATGAGTAATCGTGGTTCGGTCATGCGTATCGTTGACCAGGATGACCGCGAAGACTAAACATCCATCTGACTTGCTCGATTTCACAGCGCCTGATACTTATCGGGCGCTGTTTTATTTCCTAGGCGACAGTCGGCTACCTTCCATGATGTGCAATTTGAGGGTGGCTACTATACCCTGGATGAAAAACCTGCTGCTCTTGAAATGACCCATTTTTATACCCGGGTACAGTGTTTTTGTAATATCTTCACCTGAGTATCGCATTTTTGATTGCTACTGTGTTTTCATTTCCTGATTGTTGCCTGTACTATTCTTATGCCCATCGCGTGGTTTTGAAACATGATTACCGCCGCTTTGAATTTTGTATTCAGTTATTTCATGATGATGTAGATCATTTTGTCCCCTGAAAACAGGGCTTGAATTAGAACAATAATAATATCTTCCCCCACACCCCCCTATCTATCGACCGGGTGTTGCAATCTTAATGCGATATAATTAGAGTAGGGCATTCTATAAATCAGAAAGCGACTATGTAGCTAATGGCACTCTTTGCGAAAAAATTGGGCATCGACCTCGGAACAGTTAATCTACTGATCTATGAACGTGGTCAAATCGTGTTGCAAGAACCTTCTCTTGTAGCCCTTATGGTTGAAGAACAGAAAATCGTCGAATTCGGACAACCTGCCCGTGATATGATGGGGCGTGTTGACGAGGAAGATATTCAGATTGTACGTCCACTGCAAAACGGTGTGATTGCTGATTATGAAGTCACAGAGGCAATGCTGGAATATTTTATGGGACGCATTGCCGGACGTATTCGCTTATTTCGCCCGACAGTCATGATTTCCGTGCCCTATGGTGTAACATCGGTCGAGAAAAGAGCCGTTCATGAAGCAGCCCTGGCAGCCGGTGCGAGAGATGTTTTCCTGATCTGGGAACCGCTTGCTGCTGCGATTGGCGCTGGACTACCTGTCGCGACGCCTGCGGGAGATATGGTCGTTAATGTCGGTGGAGGCATTACCGAGGCTGCTGTCATCACTATGAACAATATCATCCGTGCCGAAAGTGGACGTGTGGGTGGTGTTCGCATGGATGAAGCCATTGCTGCGTACATTCGCCGCAAATATAACCTGAGTATCGGTCAAGCAACTGCCGAAGCCGCAAAAATTCAGATCGGTGCAGCCGTTAATCAAACAGAAGAACTGACAATGGATGTTCAGGGACAGGATAATGTCAGTGGATTGCCGCGTACTGTGACATTAACAACCGGGGAAGTGGTCGAAGCACTTGCTGAGCCGCTCGGACAGGTTGCGATGGTGGTCAAAAATGTGCTGGCAGAAACACCACCTGAACTGGCATCGGACATCATTGACCGGGGTATTGTCCTGACAGGTGGTGGGGCGCTCTTACGTGGTCTGGATGAATATCTCACCAAACAGACAGGCGTTCCGGTTTATCGTGCTGATAATCCACTGATCACAGTCGCAACCGGAGCAGGCCGTGCCCTTGAAGATGCGGCACTACTACGCCGTCTGGTCAATCAACCGAACTTCTAAAACCACTATTCATTAAAACAAAAAGCGACCATAAGGAGTCGCTTTCGTTTTATAAATCAGGAAAATAATTTAAAAATCGTCATCATCTCGTAGATAATAAGTCATATGCTGTAGATGTACGACAGGGTCGATATATTGCACCATGACGGTCTCCGGTACATTCAGGCTGATCGGCGCGTAATTCAAAATTGATCGCACCCCCGCTTTGATGAGACGGTCTGTCACTGCTTGAGCATGTTCGGCTGGAACGGCAATCATTGCAATCTGACAATCATTTTCTTCAATAACTTTTTCGAGATCATTTATCGAAGTCACCTTAACGCCACCGATTTCTTTACCGACTTTGTTCTCATCAGCATCGAATAACCATGAAATACGGAAGCCGCGTTCGGTAAAGCCGCCGTAATGAGAAATCGCACTGCCGAGGTCGCCCGCGCCGATAACCGCAACATTCCACTCGCGGTTGACCTGCAAAACCTGCCGTAATTTGTCTACAAGAAATTCAATTTGATAGCCCGTACCCTGTTTGCCAAACCCGCCAAAATGTGATAAATCTTTGCGAATCTGTGCTGAACTGATCCCGAGCCGTCGTCCTAATTCATGTGAAGACGTGACATCACGCCCTTCTTGCTGTAACCGTGTTAACGCCCGTAAATATAATGGCAGGCGTCCAATCACAATATCTGGAATGCGATTAGACATCTTTAAAGACATAGATTGTTGTCCCTTATATTGTTGTCACGATGAGGAACCATTATGTGATTAATTGCACAATAAACAAAGTTTATCATTCTCATAACGAAAATACCAGTAATTGCCATTCGCACAGTACTTTAGCAGGATAATCGTTGAAGATGTCACAAATCTGTCACCCGCCAGGTTTGCATAAGCAAAATCAAGATATTCTGATACAATTCTTAAGAGAAGTCGTTATGCAACCCTGTAAACGCTTCACTAAGGTGAGAAGGTTGAACATGGCAAAATTTCAAGACGAAGAAAAAATACCTGTGCCGCGCAAACGCCTTTTTGTGCTCAATGACGGACGTTTTGTCATTCAGTGGGAAGAAAATCGTGTACAGGATTTACTCTCAGGGCGTTATTCTCCGTTCTCGGAAGGAGATTTCGGGAATGCAATCACAGATTACGAATTGAATCAGTTAATGAACTCCGGCGTAGTCGCAGATTATGATGACCATCTGATTTACTTACAGCCGGATGTCAATATGAGTGCTGCAACGCCCGGACGTACATACTACTTGAACACAACTTTGAATAAAGCGCGTGTGAAAGATGTACGGGATGCGATTTCCAGTTCAGAACTTTCGGACAAGTATTCAGTTCGAACACAGGAAATCTTTGTTATCATTCGTGGACCTTCCGGCATGGCATATCAAAATTTTGATGATGCTGAACATGCCCGCGAAATATTATTGGAGCACCATCCCGAATTATTGGGTAACACGGTTGTAGCTTTTGTGGAAATAACAACCGCACCATAGCGTGCAGGTTAATGAGGAACATAATCATGAGCGAAGACGATAAACAGGAAGCAAAACCAGGCATTGAAACCAACGCGGATTTGCGCGAAGTTCATGACAATATGCTGGATGGAATGAGCCAGCTTGCAGATTATTTTGGCTTTAGCAAGGTGATGGGGCAGTTATACGGGACATTGTTGCTCAGTCCGGGTCCCTTATCTCTTGACGATATGATGGATCGCCTGAGTATATCTAAAGCCAGTGTCAGTATGAACATGCGAACCCTGGAACACATGGGCATGGTGCGTCAGGTCTGGGTGCGTGGTGGTAGTGGACGCCGCAAATATTACGAAGCCGAAACAGATTTCTGGCAAATTATCACCAACCTGTTTAGCGGACGTGAAATGCGGGATGTTGACCGTGCTATTCATTCGCTTGATGATAATAGCGAACAACTCAAAGATAGCATGAAAAAAATGTCTGATGAGGAAAAAGAGTTGGCTGAACTCTATATTGAACGGATGCACCAGCTACAGGGCTTGTTCCAATTCGCGCAGGTAATCATTACGTCGATCATCAACCAGTTTGACGATGACTCGGATTTTTCGGAAATCAAGCACATCGAAATTGATTGATTATCCCTTGTTCTGATATGACGAATTGTCTATAATGCACGGACTTAACAACAGGGGATGTGGCGAAATTGGCAGACGCGCATGATTTAGGATTATGTCCTTCACGGGGTGTGGGTTCGAGTCCCACCATCCTCAAAATTTTTGAATGCCACGATATAAAATTGTCGTGGCATTTTTGTTTTCTACTACACATCTCCTCGACACGAAATCATTTACTCTCACTAAGGAATATATGCGCGGGAAAAGCTATTGATATGACTATGCCTTTCATTTACAATGTGCGGATAATTCGCCCGATTCGAGGATGTTACGTAGATGTGTGTTTGAGGAAAGCCTGACGGATACTATTCCCTCTACCTCAATATGACCACAAAGGCGCCCGGTGCGTCTTTTATGTTCTACAGCAAAAATTTTCTGATAGAAATTTTACGTCATCCTCTTTTACAAACTGATATAATAAGCGAAGTTCGTCGCAAGGAAGTGAAACCTTGAATATCCAATCTGAACGCCTCGATAACCACACTGCCCGATTCACTGTCGAAGTTGAACCGAAACAATGGGAAACTGCCAAAAAAGCTGCCGCCGCCGAAATCTCAAAGCAGATTCGTGTTAAAGGCTTCCGTAAAGGTAAAGCACCTTACAAAATGGTGGTTCGCACTGTTGGTGAAGCGGTTATCATCGAAGAAGCTATGGAAAAACTGGGCAACGAAGTCTACCGTGAAGTCATTGAAAACGCAGAATATGAACCTTATGCTGCGGGTAGTCTGGAAGATTTCCAGTTAGAACCACAACCCACCTACATTTTTACTGTTCCACTTGTCCCTGAAATTGACCTCGGGGATTATCGTGATGTCCGCGTGGACTACGAAGCACCCGAAGTTTCCGATGAAGATGTTGATAATGCCATGCGTCAGCACCAGCAGAATCAAGCTGTTGTCGAAGATAGCGCAAATCCGGTGCAATCCGGCGACCGCGTGACCATCGACATTCACAGTGAATTTGCTGACGGTGAGGAAATGCCGGAAGACGATGAGGAAGATGAAGAAGATGAAGAAGAAACCGATGACGATGCAGAAAAAGCACCGTACAAAGGCGAAAACTTCATTCATCAGCATGATGCAACCGTCAATCTTGACCCGGAAAATGAACCTGTTTTACCCGGTTTTATTGAAGCACTGGTTGGCGCAAACGCAGAGGAAACAGTAGAATTTGAGCTAAGCGTTCCTGAAGATGATGAAAATTATCCCGAAGGAGTACGCGGACGTAAGGTTCACTTTGAAGTGACTGTCAATAGTGTGCAAAACGTCACGCTACCGGAACTCAATGATGACCTGGCAGCACGCATCACTGAAAAAGAAGATGAGCCGCTGACACTCTTAGAACTGCGTGTCCGTACCCGCGAACAGTTGCAGGAGCAGGCAGAACGTCAGGCTTTGAACGAATATTCTGACAAAGTGGTGGACAAAATTGCCGAAGGTACAACTTTGAGCTATCCTGAGGTGATGGTTGTTGATCGCATCCATGATATGATCAACGATTTAGACCAGAATCTGCGTCAACAGGGCATGGATTTAGAGACCTATCAACGGGTCATGGGGGTAACACACGAAGACCTTCATGAACAATATGAAGAAGATGCGGTAAAATCATTAGAGCGTACACTTGTCCTGGGTGAAATTCTCGTTCAGGAAAAAATTCAGGTGACGGCTGCCGATGTTGCAGCAGAAATTGACAAAACATTGTCCCAATTCGGTGACCAGGCTGATGCCTTCCGTCAATTTTTCGATACCGAACAGCAACGCTCAATGATTGCCAATAACATCCTTTATGAACGTTTGATGGAACGTCTCGCTAAGATTGGTAAAGGTGAGCCGCTTGATGAACCGGAAGAAGAGGAATCAAGCGAAGAACCGGAAGCGACAACACAGGCTGATGAGCCAGAAGCCACTGTTGAAGAAGCAGTCGAAGAAACAGAGGCAGAAGACGTAGTAGCTACTGACGACGAAGCAGAATCTGATGACAGCGATGATGCTGAAGAAGATGCAGATGAATCAGTTGCTGACGATACTGAAACGGATGAGTAATTAACGTACAGGAAAGGAGTCAGGCAAATAGCAATTTAGGGCTGTTTGCTGAAACTGAAACTATGAACGGATTTATGCCACAGAACGTCATTCCAATGGTTATTGAGCAGGGGAGTCGTGGTGAACGCGCCTACGATATTTACTCATTGCTGCTCAAAGAACGTATCGTATTTGTTGGTACAGGCATTAACGACCAGGTCGCAAACCTGACAGTTGCACAATTGCTGTTCCTTGACCGTGAAGACCCTGACCGTCGTGTTCAGATGTACATCAACTCACCCGGTGGTGCAGTTTATGCAGGGATGGCGATGTATGATGCAATGCAATTGATTAGTGCTCCGGTTAGCACTGTTGCTGTTGGTCTGGCAGCAAGTTTTGGTACTGTCTTGCTGACAGGCGGTGAAGCCGGAATGCGTATGGCACTCCCGAACGCAACCATCCACATGCACCAACCACTCGGCGGCGCACAGGGACAGGCTTCGGATATTGTCATCCAGGCTAACGAAATTGTCCGCTTGAAAGAACGCTTGAACAACATTTTCGTTCGTCATACCGGACAGGAATACGATACCATTGAAAAAGACACCGACCGCGACATTTACAAAAGTTCAGAAGAAGCGGTTGAATATGGTCTTATCGATCAGGTACTCTATGTAGAAGATGAAAATAAGGACTAAATAACGTGACTTACCCACCTGGAGGACACCGATGTTCATTTTGCGGACGCAGCCACGATGAAGTGGATCGTCTGATAGCAGGACCTGACAATGTGTTCATCTGCAATTATTGCGTTGAGCTCTGTCATAACCTGCTTGCAGATGAAGAATACATCGAAAGCTCCGGTCCGGAATTCCAACTCGATAATTTGCTCTCACCCCGTGAGATCATGGCACATCTCGATGAATATGTCGTCGGGCAAGCCTATGCCAAACGCACCTTGAGTGTCGCAGTTTATAATCACTACAAGCGTGTCCAAGCTGATTATATCGGAACCGATGTCGAATTGCAGAAAAGCAATATTCTCATCATCGGACCAACCGGGAGTGGTAAGACACTTCTCGCGCAGACACTTGCCCGTGTTCTCGATGTACCATTCTGTATCGCAGATGCGACTGCATTAACAGAAGCCGGATACGTCGGTGAGGACGTAGAAAATATCCTCCTGCGTCTGATACAGGCAGCAGATGGTGATATTGCGCGTGCTGAAAAAGGGATTATCTATATTGACGAGATGGATAAAATCTCGCGTAAATCCAATGATAACCCATCCATCACGCGCGATGTTTCCGGTGAAGGTGTACAACAGGCACTCCTGAAAATCATCGAAGGCACAACAGCAAACGTTCCGCCCCAGGGTGGACGCAAGCACCCGCATCAGGAATTCTTGCAAATTGATACCAGCAATATCCTGTTTATCTGCGGTGGCACATTCGATGGCATCGACAATGTGATTGCCCGTCGTATTGGCGTGAAAGGCACACTCGGTTTTAAAGCTGAGAAACGTGACAAACGCGAAAAAGGTGAATTGCTGCGTCGTGTTAGCCCGGAAGACCTCATCGGACATGGTCTGATTCCAGAACTTGTCGGTCGTCTCCCGGTTGTTGTCGGCGTTGAACCGCTTGAGCGCGAAGACCTTGTTCGCATCCTGACCGAGCCGAAAAATTCACTCACCCGTCAGTATCAGCACTTGCTGGCACTTGATAACGTAGAGCTTGAATTTGAAAGTTCAGCACTCGAAGCGGCTGCTGATTTAGCACTTGCTCGCGGAACAGGTGCGCGTGGTTTGCGCTCAATCATCGAGAAATGTTTGCTAGAAGTCATGTTCGAAATTCCCGGACGTGACCGCATTCGCCGCGTGATTGTCACCGATGCTGTGATTAATGGTGAAGCGATGCCAACTATTCTCGACGCAGACGGCGGCATCCTCTCATGGGATGATGATGGTCAATTGATTGACCCTGCAAAACCTGCTGCATAAAGCAACACGGTATAAAATTCTCTAAGGCATTCCAATCCGGGATGCCTTTTTGTTTATGGGATAAGAATGATGTTCGCAGATGATTTTCGTAAATTTGTGTATAGCCATGCGCCTGAAAAACAGGGCGATAGCAGTCAACATAGTGGTTCATCAAAACAACACTATGGCTTGAGTAATCCGACCATGCGCGGTTTCGTTCAGCAATGGGCAAAAGATCATCCTGACCTGACCTATGAACAGTGGCAATCAACACTCTCAGAACTCTATCAGGGCGATTCTATAGACGAATGCTGTTTAGCAGGGTTTATGCTCGGACAGTATAAGCAATTTCGTAATCAATTACCCTTAGCTGTACTCGATTCATGGATAGGGCATATGGAAGGTTGGCGTGAAATTGACACAACCTGCCAATCGAATTACACCGCAAAAGATCTGTTAGCAAATTGGGATAAATGGGAAACATTCCTGATAGATTTGTCACAACGCGAGACAATTCAGCATCGCCGTGCCAGTCTTGTGTTGCTTGTAAAACCTGTTCGCGACTCAGTCAATGAACACTTAATCACCACAGCATTGGCAAATGTCGATAGGCTCAAGCATGAAACAGACAAACTCATCACGAAAGCTGTATCATGGATTTTGCGGGAATCCATCAAGCGCCATCGTGAGACTGTTCATCAATATGTGACCGAAAATCGGGATAGTTTACCTGCGATTGCTGTGCGTGAATTTGACAGGAAATATCAAACCGGAAAGAAATAACATCAAGCATCAGTTTTCAAAGAAGGTATGACAACCTGTGCCCGTCCACCAACGCGATTTTTGAAGTCATTAGCATCAACAGAAGTAGCCCCTTCACCAATACTGCCCCAGTTGGATGGGATCACCCAGCGCGGTGATAGTAATTCCACTGCTTTGACAGCTTCGTCAATGCTAAGGGTATCATTATTGTCGATCGGCAAAATCACAATATCCGGGCTGATGCGTTCCATTTCCGGGATGATTCTGGTATCGCCAGCATAGTAAATGTCATAAAAATTGACCGAAATCACAAACCCGAGCCCGCCATCATCTTTTTTGTGCTGTAGACCATCCGGTGCATAAGCAGGAATTGCCTTAATGCTGATATGATCAAATGACATACTCTGCCAGGGACGAATGACCGTTGCGCCTTCGATCTTTTTGGCGACATCTTCATTGCCGATGATTTTTGTTCCAGGGTTTTTGAGCTTGTTTATGTCTGCGATGGAACAATGGTCATAGTGGTCATGGCTAACTAAAATCACATCAGCAGGGGAGTCACTTTTGATGACTCGCCAGGGGTCAATGAAAATTGTTGGTTTCCCCTGTATGACGAAACTCCCATGCCCTAACCATTGAATCTTGTCTATCATCAAGAAGCCTTATTTGTATATTTGATACCATAACCATATAATAACAATAGGGACGGCAATTTGAAAATTTGTCTTCCGTTTGAATCACCACCCCTGACATGCAAAAAATCAACTTCATGTTATAGTGATTCAGTATCGTCCATAGCTAAACCAGAATCCAGGGTCAACAATATGACAAATAACTTAAAACCGATACGTCGCCTCGGGGCGCAACAACCACAACAGAAGCGCACACGACCGTTGAGTAATACAACCGGAAGCCTGGGACAGAAAAAGCCAACGACAGGTATTCTCGGCGCATGGAATCCGCCACCTCTAAGCAAGATTGAGGATACCGGTATCTCGAAATTGGCTCTTGCAGACCTTGTACTCAAAGTGCTGTATTTTCGCGGTGACTTGCAGGGTCACGATATAGCTGACGTTATTAAATTGCCTTTTAACGGTATTGTTGATCAGGTGCTTGAATTCCTGAAACGTGAAAAAATGGTTGAAATTACTGCTGCGACCGGTTTCGGTGAAGCATCGTACCGCTATGAAATTCTTGATGCCGGGATGAAACGTGCGCTCGAAGCGATTGACCGTACCCAGTATGCCGGTCCTGCGCCTGTTCCGCTGCAAAATTACATTCATGCGATTAATGAGCAAAAACGCCCTGAAGCCTCGATCAAAGAGGAAGATATGCGTAAAGTGCTGGACAATCTGATTGTCGATAAAGCAATGCTCGATAAAATTGGTCCGGCTGCGAATTCAGGGACATCAATTTTCCTCTATGGTCCTCCGGGAAATGGTAAAACAACCCTCTCCGAAGCGATTGGTCGTGTTATCCTCGGTGAGGATATGTACATTCCATATGCCATTGATGTAGACGGGCAAATTATTCAGATTTTCGATTTTGTGAATCATGAACTGTCCAAAGACCAGACTCCTACAAAGTACGGTACAGGTGAGGTTGCAGACCCGCGCTGGATTCGCATCCGCCGCCCGATTATCATCGTCGGTGGTGAATTGACGATGGAAAGCCTCGATCTGGTTTACAATGACATTTCCAAATTCTATGAAGCGCCTTATCAGGTGAAAGCCAACGGTGGCATGTTCCTGATTGATGACTTTGGTCGTCAGCAGGTGAGTCCGGTTGCGCTCCTCAATCGCTGGATTGTGCCGCTCGAAAAGAAATATGACTTCCTCACACTGGCAAACGGACAAAAAATTCAAATGCCATTCAATGTGATGATCATCTTCTCAACCAACCTTGATCCGTCTGATCTGGTGGATGATGCCTTCCTGCGCCGTATTAAATACAAAATTGAAGTTGGTGATCCAACGCACCAGCAATTCCGCGAACTTTTTGAATTGATGTGCAAAATTAAAAAAGTTCCCTTTGATGAACGGGGTTATAACTACCTTATCAAAGAATGGTATGTGAAATTCAATCGTTCACCACGCTTTGTACACCCGCGTGACCTGCTCAATCAGATGAACGATATTGCGAATTACATGGGTGTTGAAAACACCATGAGCAATCGCGAATTGATTGATCGCGCTGCTGACTCGTATTTCGTAGAACTATAAAAATAGTTGCAGTGGTATGTTAAATAATTGCCACTGCACTACTTTTTTATCGTAATCTGGCAGGGACAAAAAAGGGTATATAATTTAAGAGAGTGTTTGATTGTTAGACATGCCATTAAACAACAGATAAGGAAATGTTAGTGACAGACGGAAAAGAAGTCGTGCTTGCGGTGCGGCAACAGGATGAGCGTACCGCCGTGACGCACCTTCTCAACGAATTACATATGACGGTGCATCAGGCTCAAACAGGGCGTGATGCAATTTATATACTGGAAGATCACGCCTGTGATTTTCTCGTGATGGATATTCAGCTTGATGATATGCACGCCTGGAAGATGCTCTATACCCTCAAGGAAAGTGTGGATTTGAGTGCCTTACCGACAATCGTCATCATGGATGAACCAACCGTTGTCCCGCTCAATAATGTGACCCCAGTAGTACGCCCTGTATCAATGGCAAAACTCAAAAACGTCATCATGAAACTCTTTTCAATTTCTCCCTGAGCCAATTTCCCTGCTCCTGTCATTCTTTGTAGTGATTTCAAGCACATCAGGTTACAATGAGCTTGCTTATTGGTTAATGAATGGTTTGTGCGATGATTTTTGTGACAGGTGGTACGGGTTTCTTAGGACGGCATCTCGTTCCCAAATTGTGTCAGGCTGGCTATCCTTTACGTGTATTGACCCGCACACCTGAAAAGCACACATGGCTCAAACACTTCCCGCAGGTTGAGGTTGTTGCAGGTGATGTCTCTACAGGTGAGGGATTAGACGCAATCGAGGGCTGTGATTATGTGATTCACGCTGCCGGGTTGTTCAGTATGTGGCGTGGTGCAGGGGATTTTGAAGAGACCAACGCGCACGGAACAGAAAATTTGCTTGATGTTGCGGTCAAATACGATATCAAACGTTTTGTGTATGTATCAACAATCGCTGTCATCGGAGACCCGCAACCGGATCGTATCATAGATGAAACACATCCACCCCGTCCCGCAGACCCTTACCAATCGTCCAAATTGCACGCAGAACAGATTGTGCGTCGTTTTCATGACGATCAACACATCGAAACGATTATTTTACGCCCCGGGGCATTTTATGGACCTCTCGGTGGATATGCCTTTAATCGACTTTTTTTCACTGACCCCATGCGCGGATTAATCGTTGAACCTGATGGGGGCAAATATTTGACCTTCCCGGTTTACATAGATGATGTTGCACAGGGGATTTTACTGGCACTCTCAAAAGGGCGTTCCGGCGAAATCTATAATATTTGCGGCGAATCAATTGCTCATAGTGTTGTCTATGACATCGTCTGCGAAGAAGCCGGACTCTGGTATCCACGTATGTATTTGCCGAATTTCCTCGGGATTTCGGGAGCAAGATTACTGACCATTTTATCAAAAATCACCGGACGTGAACCCTTTTACCCCCTCGGATTGCGCTCCTACGTATTCAACAACTGGTGTGTTTCCAGCGAAAAAGCAAAAACAGAACTCGGCTTCCAACCAACTGATTTTCGTGTCGGCGCAAAACGAACAATTGCCTGGTATCGTGCTGGCAAACCGGACTGGCTTCCTGAGCATGACTGTAATTGATAGTACCCTGTGATTGACCTATGCTGGCTCTGAGTCTATAAATTGTGTTACGAAACCATTATTATAGTTTGCTCAAGAATAGCTGAAAGCAAGCAAATCAATCATGTTAGTCGATGATGTCAAAATAAATGTAAAAAGCGGGAACGGGGGTGACGGCGTTGTTGCCTTCCGTCGCGAAAAATATATCCCGCATGGTGGACCCGCCGGAGGTGATGGCGGTAAGGGTGGCGATGTAATTTTCAAAGTCAACCCGAATCTGAATACGCTCAATTTCTATAAGTTCAACAATCATCATAAAGCCGCACATGGTACAAAGGGCGGGTCATCCAACAAAACAGGCGCAAATGCTGATGACCTGATCTTAGAAGTGCCCGCCGGAACACTCATCAAAGATGAGGAAACAGGCGAAGTGCTGGCTGATCTCGTGAGCCCCGATGATAGTGTGGTGATTCTCAAAGGTGGACGTGGTGGCAAAGGCAATGCACGCTTTGCAACAGCATCCAACAAAGCGCCACGCATCGCAGAAAAAGGCGCACCAGGGATCGAAAAATGGTTGCGTTTAGAACTCAAGTTGATAGCAGATGTTGGTTTAGTCGGTGTACCTAACGCCGGAAAATCAACCCTGTTGAGCGTGGTCAGCAATGCGAAACCCAAAATTGCACCCTATCCCTTCACGACTTTAGAACCGAATCTTGGTGTTGTCATTTACGACCATCAAGACCTCGTGTTTGCGGATATTCCCGGTCTGATTGAAGGTGCACACATGGGAATTGGTCTCGGGCACTCTTTCCTGCGGCATGTGAGTCGCTGTCGTGTACTGGTTCATGTCATTGATGGTATGAGCGAAGACCCGGTTGCTGATTTCAATCAAATTAACACCGAACTCGCGCTCTACGATGAAACAATGAGCGACAAACCGCAAATTGTGGTTTTCAATAAGATGGATTTACTGGAAGCTCAGGAATATTTCCCGCTTGTCGAAGAAGAACTCAATAAACGCGGTGTCGAAGTCATGCCGATTTCAGCCGTTGCACAGCAAAATATCAAGCAATTGATACAGCGTGCCTTCTACGAAATCGACCAGCTACCGGAAGAAGACCCTGAAGAACAACTCTATCAGATGCCTGTGTATGAACTGGAAGATGAAGCACCAATTTTCACACTCGAACATCCTGAAGAGGGCGTATTCATAGTAAAAGGTGAACGCATCGAACGGGCAGCCGCGATGACCTACTGGGATTATGAACAGGCGGTACTGCGTTTCCAGAAAATTCTCGATGTGCTGGGCATCACAAAAGCACTCAAAGAGGCTGGCGTCGAACCGGGCGACACTGTTTATATAGGCAATCACGAATTGGAATGGGCGGATTAAGTGCAGCGAATTGGTGTTTTAGGCGGTACGTTTGACCCGCCCCATATCGGACATTTGCTTCTGGCAGAATACACGCTGGAAGCACTTGAACTGGCGAAAGTCTTATTTGTTCCCGCAGGTATTCAACCTCTCAAACCTGATATTCGTTCGATGGTCGATCATCGACTGAATATGGTGAAATTAGCAATCGAAGGCAATCCGCATTTTGAGATTTCCCGCGTGGATATGGATCGAGATGGTCCTCATTATACGGCGGATACACTGCCACTGATTCAATCAGATTACCCCGATGCAGAATTATTTTTCCTGATGGGTGGTGATAATCTGCGTGATTTCAAAAAATGGACACGCGCTGATGAAGTGATTCAACACGCCCGTTTAGCTGTGATGCGCCGTTCTGATGAAGATATTTCTGCGGATATGCACGACGATGTCATCCTCGGTTTGTCTCAGTATGTCGATATTATTGATACGCCTCTACTGGGTATCTGGCTCTCATCGACTCATGTTGTCGAACGCCTCAAAAATCGGCAGAGTGTGCGCTATCTCGTGCCGGATGCCATCCTGAACTACATCTATGAACATGACCTTTATACAGAGGAATCGTAATGAAACGTCTGTTGGCAAATTTTCAAATCTTACAGAAAACTGTAGGGAGGCATCGGCGTATGTCTCCGAAAATGGTAAGTGGATTGTTCATTACAATTATTTTATTGTTCCCTGTGATTGCTATTGTGCCCGTTAGTCTCGCACAGGATGACCCTGTCCCGACACTTGTCCCACCGACACCTGTTCCGGTAGAACCAACAGGCGAACCTGATTTTGTGATTTCAGAATCGACCGTTGCCCGTTTACAGCGTGATGGGGTCGTGCGTGTCGGTGTGCTATACAATGAAATTCCTTTCGGACAATATACCGTTCAGGGAGAAGTGACAGGATTTGATGCGGACTTAGCCCGTTTGCTAGCAGAAACCTGGGATGTGGAACTCGAATTGATACAGGTTACACGCCAGAATCGCTTTGATCTGCTGAGCAATGGCACAGTTGATATGTTACTTGCAGCCGTTGTTCATGAGCGTTCATTGGATGCCCGTTTTGAATTCAGCCAGACCTATCGCCTCGGTGGACAGGTACTCATGGTCGAAGCCGATTCAGAGATTGCTTCTATTTTCAATCTCGGCGGACAGACTGTCGGTTATGTCGTAGGCACAGAAGGGCAGACAGCATTAAATAATTGGATGGCATCATCCGGTATTCAGGTACAAACCCGCGCATATCTGACCTTTGATGAAATGTTATCCGGTCTATTCGGTGGCGAAGTGGTTGCTATTGCCGGACGTGATACCCGGCTCTATCGCACGGCATTACCTGTGCTGGATGCGGTGCAGGTGCTGGATACCCCCTTACAGGAAGAAGCCTTCGGAATTGTCATGCTCCGGCAGGACTTGCATCTCCGTAATCTCGTTAACCGTACCTTGCAATACCTCGCCTCGGATGCTGATTTAGGTCAGGAAAGCACCTTAGAACAACTTCATGCCGAGTATTTCCCGAACGATGAATTCCCATATGCTGCACTGCCAATTTACACCAACGTTGGGGACGAAGCACCACAGTTAGCACAATTTCCGGCTGATGTGCCTCTGCCACAAATTTACGCCGCCACCACTATCATCAATAACGGGGTTGTCCGCGTCGCCGGATTGCAAAATCCTGATACCTTGCCGCCGGAAGAAGTATTTGTGGCGAATGCTAATCGTGCAGTTATCGAGCAAATGGCATCCCGCTGGGGTGTTCAGATACAGGTGATTGATGGTGACCCGATTCAAGCAGTCGCAAACGGACAGGCAGATATAGCTGTTGGCATCACACCGGATTGGAATGCCGCTGCAAATGTCGATTTTAGCCAGCCTTATGTTCAGCATGGTCGCCGTTTGATGTATCCCGAAGGACGTGATTTAGACCGCCTCGGTGATTTATTCGCAACGACACGGATAGTCGCGACAATTTCAGGTGATGAAGGCGCTCAGGAACTTGCGAATTCATGGGCTGAATTTGTTGGCATTTTCAACATGCGTTTCTTTGAGACATCCCTCGACAACGCCGCCGATACCATCCTTGAAGATAATAATGCGCTGGTAGTCTTTGCGGATAGTTTCCTGCTGTTGCCAATTGTGCGTGAAAATCCGACTGACCTGGCAATCGGACCCACCTGGTATGATCGGCAATTTCTGACATTTGCCTTGCCGCAAAATGATATAGATTTTCGTCGTCTGGTGAATTACACCTTACAGGAGATGGTTGCTGACCAATCCCTCACCACACTAACAGTTCCCATCATCCCGGAAGGCGAACGCGCACCACAGATCGGAATCTGGTCGGGGTCAAGCGAGTATCTAGGTCTGAATCTAGGACGTTAATCGTTGAAAAAGCAAAATCAATTAGAAATTGGTCATTAAAGCCCCTCTCCTAACGAGGAATGAGCGCTCGGGAGAGGGGTTTGGGGTGAGGGCTTCTACGTCGTTGAGATATGTTTCCGGCGATAAATAATTGCGATAACGACGCCTGTAGCAATAATTGCACTGCCGATGATGTCTGTCATTGTCGGCACTTCGGCAAACATGATAAACGCAGCAATCGTGGCTGTCACGGTAATCATCTGACCGGATAAACTGGTCATGGTTGCTGTGATATAGCCAAGCGCAAAATTAAAGCAACTGTGCCCGATGAGTTGCGGAATCAGCGTGAGCATCAGCAACCAGAAATAGCCTCCTGCTGAATGCCCTAAAATGGGAGTTCCGGTGATAATCGCGTAAACCAGCCCCATTAATCCCCCGAATCCGAACACAATCCAGACATAGGGAAACAGAGACACTTTCTGTCGAAGATTTCGCCCGAGTGTCAGGGTTGCTGCTCCGGCGACGGCTGCTAATGCCGATAAAGTCGCACCGAAAAGCGGATTCACATCACTTGCGCCAACCGTGTTAGTAGCATTGAGAGCAATATACATCCCGCCAAAAATCGTAACAATCAAACCAATCCACACATATTTGTTGATATGTTCTTTGAGGAATGCCCGTTCAATCATTGCGACCCATAGCGGACCCGTATTCAACAGCACCGTTACTACCAGAATAGATGTTGTTTCCAGCGCGACAATGAATAGCTGAAAATGCGCCTGTAAACACAATCCAGCAAGCATCGCATAGAGGATGTCTTTCCGGTTGATTTGAGCCATTTCGTGTCGATAATATCGCCAGACTAGCGGTGTGATGGCAATAGCGGCAAGTAACATGCGCCCCGATGCAACAACCGGAGATGGGATGCCACCTTGCTGGGAGAGCTTAATGAAAGGGGCAGCAAATGTCGCCGCCGCAATGCCGATAACCAGAATAATCCAGGGATTCAGTGCGGGAGAATTAGATTTTCTCTTTTCTTGCTTCTGTGCGATAGCTGTCATGCAGTAGCTTTCTTTCGCTTATTCTGTCCATATGTGGCTAACATAACCCCTGTAACAATGACGACACTCCCTAATATTTGAAGTGGAAATGGCAGTTCGTCGAAAAGAAAATAAGCAAGAATAGCACTTCCAATCGGTTCGAGTTGCGTCAACATGCTGACAATCGTTGCCGGTAAATAACCGACAGCGTAATTTAATGAGCTATGCCCGATGAGTTGCGGGAAGAGTGCCATCGCAATCAACCAGATATACCCCTGTGCGCTGTATCCCACAAATGAGACACCACTCGCCAGACTCCACACCAGCAAAATAACGCCAGCCGACCCGTAGACCAGCCAGATATAAGGCACAATATGTAATTTCGTTTGCACGCCGTTACGGAGTCGCGGTTGCTGTAATTTTCGGGCAATAATCAGATAGACCGCGATTGTGATTGCACCGACCAGCGACAAAGCACCGCCGATGAATTCACGCTGACGGTCAATTTCGACAGCACTGGCATCACCACCGGATAACGCACCACCGAATCCAATCAGCAATCCACCTGCTATAGCAATGCCTAAGCCAAAAATTACTAATTTAGGTAATTTCGCCTTCAAAAAAATAAATTCCAGTAGCGCCACCCAGAGAGGAGAACTGGTCACAAAGACAACGCTAATCAGCACAGATGTATATTCCAGAGACGTTATCCAGCTAGCAAAATGTAGTGCTAAAAACGCTCCTGCACCGAGTGTTAACAAAATGTCGTTGCGATTCAGCGTGGCGATATTTTCACGGTACTTCATCAAGACAATCGGCGTTAGAACACCTGCTGCAATCACAAGCCGTCCCGCAGAAATTGCCAGTGAGGGCATTCCTTCACCCTGTGCCAGCCTCACAAATACCGATGAAAATGAGATGGAGGACAATCCCAGCGCCAGCATAATATAAACACTGAGCGGGATGATATTTTGTGATTTGACTGTGGTATCGGACATACATTCCCCTGAACGGCAGATAACATTTAGCAGCATATCACTACCCGCATATCAGACCTATAGCCAATTCCTCAATTTTGATGTTCCTGACTGTACAAGAGTACAATTTTAAGCCTCCTCTCATTGTTCGAAAGGGTAGTTCTTATCGTATTTAAATAGGCGATATGTTAGAATACCTGCGTCGATAAACATTCATATAACAAGGAGAACGTAGATGGCTTTTGAAAAAGTCGCTCTTCCGTATGCAAAAGATGCACTCGCCCCTCATATCGGCGAGGACACAATGAATTTCCACTACGACAAACACCACACCGGCTACACGAGCAAGCTCAACGCAGCCGTAGAAGGTACAGACCTCGCAGGTCGCACAATCGAAGACCTTTTAAGCAACCTCAATTCACTTCCTGCTGATAAACAGGGTGCTGTCCGCAACAATGGCGGTGGCTTCTACAATCACAACCTTTTCTGGGTGACTCTGTCCCCGGATGGTGGTGGCGAACCTTCAGGCGCTCTGGCTGATGCAATCAACAGTGCCTTTGGTAGCTTCGATGATTTCAAATCTCAATTTGCTGCTGCTGCTGGCGGACAGTTCGGTAGTGGCTGGGCATGGCTTGTCGTAAGTGGTGGCGAACTTGAAGTTGTCAGCACAGCGAATCAAGATAATCCGCTTACAGACGGTAAAACCCCGATTTTTGGTGTTGATGTCTGGGAACATGCTTACTACCTGAACTACCAGAATCGTCGTGGTGACTATGTGGGTGCGATCTGGAACATCGTTAACTGGGACAAAGTAGCGGAACTTTACGAAGCCGCAAAATAAGTGATTGTTATCACATTCACAGCTTTAGAAATGGACGCTACAATAAGTAGCGTCTTTTTATTTGATTGAAATAGCAGGAGTACCATACATGACAGAATTTCGCGTAGAAAAAGATTCTATTGGTGAAGTTAGAGTTCCAAAAGATGCGCTTTATGCAGCACAAACACAACGTGCGGTCGAAAATTTCCCGATCAGTGGCATGAAACCTTATCCGGCATTCATCTGGTCAATGGCAATGATTAAACGTGCGGCTGCTGAGGTTCACAAAGACCTCGGTTTATTGGAAGCTGATATTGCAGATGCGATTATGAAAGCATCCGATGAAGTCATTTCCGGTAACCTTAATCATCATTTTGTGGTTGACCCCTTCCAGGCAGGGGCGGGCACTAGCCATCACATGAATGTCAACGAAGTGATTGCTAATCGTGCCAATCAAATCCTCGGCTTTGACATTGAAGACCCCAAAAAGCCTGTTCATCCCAATGACCACGTTAACATGGCACAGAGCACCAATGACACCATCCCGACAGCGATCCGTCTCGGCGTTTTGTGGCGTTATCAGGAATTGCAGGATACATTGCAACACTTCATTGATGTCACCCGCAAAAAAGCACAGGATTGGGATGATGTTGTCAAAACAGGACGTACACACTTGCAGGATGCTGTTCCGGTGCGTCTCGGACAGGAAGTTGGTGCATGGGCAAAAGCCATCGAACGCCAGAAAGCAAAAGTTGAATTTGCCGCAGAAGGCTTACGCCGTCTCGGTATCGGTGGTACAGCCGCAGGGACAGGTTTGAACGCTCATGAAGAATATCACAGCCGCATGGTAAAGAAACTGAGCGAATTGACAGGCTTTGAACTTTACGAAAGCGATGATCTCTTTGAATCCATGCAATCCATGCAAGACCCTGTTTTCTTCAGTGCAGCACTCCGCAATGTGGCAATGGATTTCACCCGCATTTCTAATGATGTGCGCATGCTGACCGCCGGACCCACAACAGGTATCGCAGAATTGACCGCGCCGACTGTGCAACCGGGATCATCCATCATGCCGGGTAAAGTCAACCCTGTTCTGGCAGAAATGCTCAATCAGTCGATGTATCATGTCATGGGTAATGACACCGCAATTAACATGAGCGGGGCAGCAGGGCAGTTTGAACTTAATGTGATGATGCCGATTATCAGCCACAATCTCAATGAAATGATACAGGTCATGATTGGCTCGATTACTGCTTTCACTGATAAATTAATGGCTGGCTTGATTCTCAACCGTGAACGTACCGAAAGCTGGTTGAGCCGCAATCCGATTCTGGTGACAGCGCTTAACCCGATTATCGGTTACAACAATGGTGCAAAAGTTGCCAAGAAATCCCTCGCAGAAGGTAAAAGTGTGAAGGAAGTTGTACTCGAATTGGGCTTGATGAGCGAAGAAGATGTCGATAAAGCACTTGATGCTTATGCAATGACCGAAGGTGGCATCGCTAAATAAGTTTGAACTAAATCTATGAGGGGGCAATAATTAATACTTGCCCCCTCATAGATTTATATTAGTTGAGATTTGAGTTCGTCAAGACGGTTGTTAATCATCTTTATAGCATATTCAACATAGTCTTTTACTTTGTCTTTTACTGCATCACTCTCACGTATAATATCAAATGTACTAAGTAAACTATGTAGAGCATAATCTGGTGCGAGTATCAACAGGGTCGATAGTGCTTCCTCAGCTTCTGTTGTCTTACCTAGAACAATTTTTGCAATGAAATTATCGTTGTGAACCCATTCATCACTAGGGTCGAATAGTAGTTTTGTACGTGTGAATAGTTCTACCAGAGTAAATGCTTGTTTTATAGCTTTTTCATATTCTTTACCCTTTTCCAGATACAGTAATCCTAGATTGTTATAAGGGTATGAGCTTCTTTTTACACGGGCAGCATTTTTGTAGGCTTTTATTGCATCATCAATTCGATTACGGCGTTTTAATACACCACCGAGCGAACCCCAGACAGATTCCCCCTCGATATCCAATAAGTTATTCTGTATTTTCAATGCTTCTCGAAATTTGGCTTCTGCGTCGGAATATAATCGGTTACGCTCTGATTCAGTTTCAGCTTTATCTCCTTGCCTTCTATGCATTATGCCGAGTTGTATTAGACTCTGGATGTGATCCTCCTTATGCCGTAAAGCTTCGATCAATGCTTTTTCCGCATTTTCGGCTTCATGTAGCGCGAGATATACCATAGCCATCTCATAGTATATATTATCTAATAAACCTTCATCTGCATGTTGCAATGCTGATTCGAGGCTCTGGAGGGCATCGGGAAGATTGTTCACTTCACGTGACCGTCGCCCTTCCTCTAGTAAACCTAGTGCGCGGCTTCCTGCAAGTTCTGTTTGTACGTAGTCCTCACGTAATTTTATGATACTATCGATTAATAGAGGCCACTTAAAATCAAAGTTTGTAAAGTCAATATATTGTATTTTTTCTAATTTGGGGTGCCTTTCACATTGTTCAAGCATGATTGGCAATATCTTAAGACCCAGGCCCATAGCAATTGACCATTCATATGTCACATATTGCGATGACATTGAAGCAGGTGTCATAATCACGATAACGGCAAAACACTTTTTGATAGCATCATCTATCGCTTGAACCCAATCTTCTGCTCCTCCAATTAGTTTGTCAGTCCATACTTCAAAGTCTTCATCATTTAATTCTTTAAGTAGTTGAGTGACAAAGCCCCCTGCGACATGAGCATAAGACACAAATACTGTTCCGGGCATTCATTACCTTTCAGTTTGTTATTATCTGTATGAAAACATACATAACATAACATTATTTTGTAAATAAGACAAAATGTTTATTATCCAGCCAGTAAATCGCATCAAAAATCTTTAAAAATATTGTGATATATATAAATATCGTAAAATCCTTTAGATTTTTAGTAGTCTGCAAGTATGAAATAGGTTAGAATATAGTAATTGCCTTAAAAGCTCACAGGTCAGATTTATGATAGTACGTCAATTTGTGAAAGCTGATGCGCGGGAATGTTGTAGCGTTATCAATGCTTGTGTTAATTCAATGAAACACCTGAATAGTCCGGCGCGGTTTTACATGCTCTCAACCAATGTCCCGGCAGATTTATTTAATGAAATTAAAGAAGATTATGCGCTGGTTGCCGAACTACACGGACAAATTGTTGGTGTTGGTGCATTGCATGATAATGAGATTCATCGTGTCTATGTCTCGCCCGATTATCAGGGAAATGGTATCGGTGAAACCTTGATTTTATCATTGGAAGCGGAAGCACAGGCCCGTGGTGTCGAACACCTTGAATTGCAGTCTCCACATGATGATGTCGGATTCTATGAACATCTCGGTTATACCAATAAGGGCACAACACACGCTAAAATCGGTTTTGCGACTGTTGAACTGGTCAACATGAGTAAAACAATCTCAAAAGCAGCAAGTGTCTAAATCAAAACAAAAACCCCGTCAAAAGGTATACCAATACATCAAACATCTTTTGGTTGTGATTGTTGGGCTGCCATTTCTGTTTGTCGGGGGATTTATTTGTACCTTTTTTACATATATCATGATCGCGGATACCTGGGCAGCATCTTTTGAAGCAGAACGATACCCTGATAGTGTGCAAGTTCATGACTACTGGCGTGGTGGTTCAGGGGCTACTTATAACTATTACTGGTATTGCACAACTGATTCAATAGAAGATGTATCCACCTTCTATGAATCCTATGGTTATGTTGAAATGGAATATCCGACAAGAATTGATTATCATTTCGGAAGTAAATCCACGAATAACGCCCTCGCACGTCTTTTCACACATATCGCTACAGGTACAACACCTTATCCCCCGGAAGCCTATCTTGCATTCTGGCGTGTAATAGAAGAAAGTACCGACTTTGAGAGAGAAATTTGTAACAATGGCATACTCATTGAAATAGGATCGGGTTACGCAGACTAACCACGAATTGTCTCTGTGTAGTTTTCTAACTATGTGGTTCAATATTCTCTGAAAATAACCTTGTTGAGGAGAAAATATTTTGAATCGCGAAGACGCCTGGAATATCGTCACTGAATTCACTGAAAGCGAAACGCTCCGCCGTCATATGCTGGCTGTCGAAGCTGCGATGCGCCACTATGCCCCGAAATATAATGGCGACCCCGACATCTGGGGAGCAGTCGGCTTACTCCATGATTTTGATTACGAAAAATACCCTGATGTTGCGACTGATGGACACCCTGTCGTTGGTTCACGTATCTTAGAAGAACGCGGCGTAGACGAAACGATTCGCCGGGCGATTCTCTCTCATGCCCCTGAAATTACAGGTGTTCATCCCGAATCGGACATGGAAAAAGTACTCTTTGCGGTCGATGAACTGACAGGCTTTTTGATTGCTGTGGCACTGGTTCGTCCATCAAAAGATATTCGTGAAGTCAAATGGAAAAGTATCAAGAAAAAATGGAAATCAGTTGCCTTTGCCGCCGGAGTTGACCGTGAAGAAATCGAACATGCTGTAGAAGCCCTCGGCGTTGACTTACAGGAGCATGTCATGTTTGTTCTGGAAGCATTGCAAAACGAAGCTGAAGCTCTAGGCGTGGCAGGTGAGGCATAAAATTCTGTTCTGAATGTTGGAAATCTTCAAAACGAAGCGGAAGCTCCCGGCGTGGCAGGTGAGGAATAGAAATGTAGGGGTTTGGTGCGCCAAATTCCTGATTGCTGAAATTCGATAAAAGTCCCCCTCCCTGGCACTCCGGGGAGGGGGATTTAGGGGGTGGGGGTTACTGATTAAACTGCAAACTCAATTGATACGTACCCGTAGTACCACCGAAAACAGTCCCGAAGCGTGACGCGACAATGAGATACTCGCCATCGGCATCAATCGTAAAGCTGTTGATGAGCGAATCCGTTGTGCGCTGTCCGGCTGTGCCCACGAATGAGCCTTCCGGTGCATCATCGTTATTCGCAAGCTGAATACCGTTGGCACTCAACAGGAACAGATTTGTGTCGAGGATACTTCCGGCTGTGGCTTGCATGGTAATCGTGACAACCTGTCCGGCTTCTGCATTGAAGGCATAAACATCCAGCCCGTCGTCCAGTGTCAACGCGCCCTGAACCGGAATATTTGCTGAAATCGGCAAACGTTCTTCATTTTCAATGTCGGCAAATGTCACCCCACCGGCTGTTAATCCACCTGGTCCGGCGATAGCCGTGCCATCTGAATTAATTGTGAAGTTGGTTACGAAATGGTCACCAATTGCTGGAATACCACGTTGTACCAGGACAACTTGCCCGCCAACGACAACAGTGAGGGTGAAACTCGGAGTCGAAGTATCGTCACAGGTATTCTGGAACCAGACATCCACTTCATAGGTGCCCGGACGCAACAATCCATTGGGCCAGTAGATATAAGAGAGCGGGTCGCCTTCTGAGATTACACAATTAGCATTGCCTGTTTCTGCTAGCAGACCGCCACTTGTAACCTGTGGATTATCATCATAAACCGATTGCCCAACAGGGTCACGAACCAGCAATTGCAGGTCAGTGTTGTTATCCCATGTCAGATAAACTTGAATATCGCCATCCGGCACGACGAGGTTTGCGACGTTATCCGGCAAAGCAGAAGTCGATTCAGTGACGACCAGCGAGAATTCGCCTTCCGTACCACCGACTTCTTTACCATAGCGTGTCGCTACAACGATATATGTTCCATCCTGAACGATTCGCTGATTCGAAATCGTAGAATTGGTGCTACCTGTAATATCATCGTTGACCGCAATCAAGTTTCCGTTGGGATCAATCAATTGCAACAACGTATCCAGATTACGGGAGGTCGCTGTCATTGAAATTGTGATAATTTCATTGGCAACGGCGTCAAATGAATAGACCACATAATCCTGTTCTTCGAAAATTGCGCCTGTGGTTGGAACTTCACGCGGAATTGGCACTGCGCTTGACTGCAAATCAGCAACTGAAGCGGGTAAATTGTTCAAAGCACTGTCAGGATATGCGCCACCTTGCTGAATCGAAGCAGTTGCCTCATCTTCAATCACGAAATTCGCCAGATAAACACTCTGTGAATTGGCGTTAGGCGAGGGTGCAATACTACCTTCAACTGTTGGTAGAACCTGCCCGTTGACCGTCACAGTGATTGTGAACGGTACAGCTAAATTGCTTTGCTCACAATTCTGGCGATAGAAAATCAAAATTTCATAGCTACCTGTCGGCAAGAAACCGGGTTGCCAGGTGGCTGTCTCGGCAGGGGCTTCTGAAATGACTTCACATAAGCCGTTAGCATCAAATCCGAAGCTACCGCCTATCGGACTGGTACGGCTATCATAATAGAGGGTATTGCCATTCGGGTCACGTACTTCAAGATTGAGGTCTACTGATGCAGCCCATTGTAAACGCACTTCCATACCATTATTCAGCAATACATCGGCTGTATCCGGTAATTCCGTGACAAAATCACCTGTTGGAGCAGTCGTTTGCTCAGGCGGGTCTACAGCGATGTCTGCATCACCGATAATACTCATGGCGATGTCATAACGACCTGCTTCTGCCGACGATGAGAATACCGTGACATAGTATGTTCCGGTTTGTGCGAGAACGATGCTTTCAAAGGTAACTTCACCATCAGCGTCTGATGTGGCTTCAACAATGCTATTGCCGGAAGCATCTTCAATCAATACACCGAACGCCAGGTCAGAACTGGAAACAGTCAGGAACAGTGTGCCATTGGCAGTGCCTTCAAACTGATAGACATCAGCACTATTGTCACTGCTTAAACTGCCGGACGTAGGAATATCAGAGGAAAGTACAGTCGGGGCTTCCTGTGCGAAACCAACCGCACTGACGACTAACAGAAGTCCAATCAATAAAATACGCTGTACACGTACTAAGTTTACTTGCATGGAGAAAACTCCTTGAGACATTGGAATTAAACAGTCTATACAAGGAGTCTAGCCCATTTTACGCACTCACGCCATTGCAGAAACCTGATGATTACCCATCGGTGGTTTGGTTTTCGGCTGTTTCGCTATCTGTCGGCTGGATGATGTCTTCCAGGCGTAACTCAACAAAAGAGGTTCGCCCTTCATAAACCGTGACCTGTTCAATCACCAGTTGACCATCAATCCGCACCAGCACATCATACGTGCCGACCGGAATATCACCGACTGCGAAATTCTCGCGCCAGCGCGGGTCAGGATTAACATCATCGACTGTATTCTGGAAAGTATAGGTCGGAACACTGGCGACGACTCCAATGCGGCTACGAATGGTGACAGTCACGTTATCAACATATTCGCCATCCAGCCCGATTACACGTCCGGCAACAACCCCATTTCCGACATAAGGAACCATCCACAATGCCGGGTTATAGGTATCGCCATAACGGGGGTGGATTTGATCGCCATCGCCACCGATACGCACCTCAAAATGCACATGAGAGCCTGTCACTTGCCCCGTTGAACCAACCAGTCCAATCGGGTCGCCAGCTTCAACGTAATCGCCCTCTGTTACAAGAGATGCCAGAAGATGGGCATAGAGCGTATAAACAGGTTGACCGTCGTAGCCAAATTCATGCTGGATGAAAACGACATTGCCATAAACAGGAATATTCTGAAAAACATCAACGCCTGTATCATCGCTACGTCCGTCCGAGGCAAAAATGACCCTTCCTGCTGCCGGAGCATAGACTTCTTCGCCTTCGGGATTTGGCATATCAATTCCGTGATGAATACGTGAGCCGAAAAATCCACCTGCGCCATAGGTATAACTCAATAGAACACGGTTATTGGCATTGGATTCAATCGGTCGTCTGAACCAGTAATGGTCACGTCCTTCAGGGTCACGCGATAGAGGCGGATCGAGTGCCGGGAGATTCCAATCTTCCGGGTCAGTAGTACCCCGTTGAACCGGCGCATTTGCCGTTGGAGGTGGCAGAGTCGGACTAGCTCCCACGACCGGATTCGATACCTGGTCTTGATTGCTGGCATCCGATGCACTGATAGGCGTTGCAGTCGGACCCGATGGTTGCGCGACAACCGGACGTGTCGGTTGTGATTGCGGAATATCGAGTGTTGGCACAGGTGAGGACGCATCCCCGAAATTCTCACTTAGCAATTGTGAGACGGAGGCTGCTTCACCTGTCGCGATATTTTCTGTCGGAATCACCGGAGCAACAGGCGCAGAATCCGACGAATTGACCCATAAAAATCCACCGAACAGGGCAACGGCTACAATCACCATCAAGAATGCTGAAAAACCACCATTTGAGCGTTTCATGCGATATTACCCCGTGCATTCATAGTTGACGAGTTGTCCTTCTGTGTACAGTTGTAGCATTGCAGCACACCAGCTTAAATTATCATCCTTGATGAACAACCAGAAATTGCGTGCCCGTTCATTAGCGACCCAATCACTTCCGGCGGCAACCCGCTCCCAGCCATAATCTGCTGCCAGAATCGTGAAATCCACATAATAACCGGAAGGCACTTCACGCCGTAAACGTCCACCCTGATTGAAGGCATCGACATCATTTTCAGTGGATAAGAAATCCCAGGGGAGTTCGCGTAATGGTTCTCCGAGTTGTCCGCGTTGTGTTTCCTCATCGACCCGTACAAACAACCGCCAGTAAACCTGATTACCGATATTCTCCCGTACAATTTCAATTTCCGGCGGGAATCCGAGTACATCATTGCGCTGAACAGCAAAAGCCCGTCCGGTACGATGCCAGTTGCGTCCTGGTTCACCAAAATCGGCGGGGCGATCCAGTGTCCAGAATGCATCATCTAAAAATTGCAAATAATCGCGTCCACTATCTTCAAAAATTGCCTGACGCAAGGCGCGGAATGAGTCGTTAACAGCATCACTGAGAAATGCATTTTCTGTTTCCACATTACCAAGCGATTGCAACTCGAACTGGTTGCCGTCAAAAGTATCCGTCTGTTCAATATAGAGCGCGTCTGTCACGCCGATAGGCAATCCACCGGAATTAACCAGACTTGCAGGTAAGGGTTGTAATGTCCAGTTCGGCGCAGTTGAACCCGGCATCACCGTGCCAATCAGAATAGGTAAACTGGAATCACCGACTGTTACTGCGAAAATATCTGTCCGGCGACCATCGGTGGTATCAACAGCATAGGTCAAACTATTGCCATCCGGTGCGAAATTCGGTGTCCGTCCGACTGCAATCGGTTGTGGCTCACTGCTAATATCTTCGACTGATTTCAAAAAGATAGTTTCGACGGTATTTCCCGGTTCTAAGGCACTGTATGCAATTGAGCGTCCATCGGGCGACCATGCCGGATAATCTTCATTGATTGTCGGAGTATTGGTGATATTGGTCGTCGTCAGTGTATCAAGATTAATCACATAAATATCCTGATTGCCATCCCGCAGCGAAACGAAAGCGATGCGTCGTCCATCGGGACTCCATGCCGGAGAGAAATCCGGTGCAGGGCTATCATCGGTAATCAGAATTGCCCCCGAAGTCCCATCAATCGGCAGAGCATAAATATCAAGATTATCATTCACATAGCTTTCATAGGCGAGTAATGCCCCATCCGGTGACCAGGTCGGATTTGCCTGAAACGACAGGTCAACAGTCAGGCGGCTTGTAGCATCAATGACAGGGTCATAAACATAGATGTCCCAGTTACCGTCAATCCGCGCTGCATAAGCCAGTCGTGTGCCATTGGGCTCCCATTCAGGGTCACGTTCATCGGCAGCGTTATTGGTGATACGAATCGGATTACTTGCACCAACATTCATCGCCCAGATGTCTGTTTGTCCCTGTTCACGGACTGTATATGCGATTGCTCCGCGTGGTTGTAAGGGCGCAGGTAGGGGAGTTGCCGTAGGAATGACGGTCGGCGCAGCACTGAATCCCTCAACAGTCGGCTCTGGATTGGTATTTTCTGCATCCCCATCATTATTAGAGACAACCGCAACCGGAACTGCCTGTTGAATGCGCCCCGGATCAGTAACGAAGATGACTGCTGCGACCAGTGCCGCCCCCAGAATCAATACCAGAAAACTTAAACGGCGATTTTGAACTTTAAGCGGGTCTTCTTTGATAACGACATCAATTTCATCACGTGCCGCCCGCCGTGCCATCGCTTCACTGTTACGGGTGGAGACTGCTTCCCGTGCGCGGGATAACCCGGGTGCTGCAACACCTGCCAGACGTAAAATAAGATTGAAAAGCCCGACAAGCCCTTTCCATATGAGTTGAAGAACCGTGCCGATTCCATTGGCAATCCCTTTGAGAATTGTCCAGATAATTCCCGCGACAAGCACGACAAACGAGACAATCATGCCGAATAAGCCGCCTGTGCCACGTCCGGTAATCGAAACAATCGCGGTAGCACCATCTGCTAGCCAATCGGCTGCTGCTGCCCCCATTTTCAAAATAAAAATGCCTAATTTATCGGTCAGGCGATAAAGCCGTAATAACATATCGTATCCACAGTGTTAATGCTGATTGCAATTGATTGGCATTTTACTGGAATTTCATTTCCGGGGCAATTGTCCTGTAATAAGTCTGAATTAGGTTAGAAAATGGCACGATGATTTGTGGACTTGTGTTAATGACTATAGCATAATATTAAACCGTTGATGGTATAGAGAGGGCATTTGATGAGAGCTATCCGTAACGTTTTCTTCCTGATGATTGCAGCAATGTTCGTGATTCCGGTGTTTGCACAGGAAGAAGAAGGCACACATGTTGTTCAAAGTGGTGAAAATTTATTCCGTATTGCATTGCGTTACGGGGTTGATATGGCTGAACTGGCACAGGTCAACAATATTACTGACACCTCACAAATTTATGCCGGACAGGTGTTGATTATTCCAGGACTTGAATCAGTTGATACAGGTGATGATATTGCAAATCCACTGGTCGCTGCTGCACCCGTGATTCATGTTGTACAGCGCGGGGAATATCTCGGGCAAATCGCAACTTTGTACGGGGTCTCTGTTGAAGAGATTCTGGCAGCAAACAATATCACAAATCCAAATACAATTTATCCCGGTCAGGAGTTGCAAATCTGGACAAGCGATATTTCTGTAGCTGTACCGGATGAAACAACAACTGTTGTGGAAGAACCTGCTGCGGTAGTTCCAACCGCCGCCCCGGTACAGGAACAGGTGATTCATATTGTCGCACCCGGTGAATATCTCTCATTGATTGCGAGAAACTATGGTGTATCCTGGACAGCAATCGCCGAAGCAAACAATATCGTGAATCCCAATGATATTGAAGCAGGAACGGCTCTGGTTATTCCAGGTGCTGATCCCTCACTCGGTCAGGCGAGTATTGTTGAAAGTACCCGTTCGATTGCGGCAAATATACCTGACCCCGGCGCACACTGGGGAGTTGGTCGTGAAATTGTGGTTGACCTCAGCACGCAGATGACCTATGCCTACGAAAATGGCAATCTGGTATTCAGCGCACTTGTTTCGACTGGTCTCCCTGCAACTCCGACTGTACAGGGTGAATATTCCATCTGGCATCGAACCCCCGCACAAACGATGTCCGGACCCGGTTATTATCTGCCGAATGTCCAGTGGGTAATGTATTTTTATCAGGGATATGGTTTTCACGGCACATACTGGCACAATAATTTTGGTAATCCCATGAGTCACGGATGTGTCAACATGACCAACGCCGATGCGGAATGGCTTTACAACTTCGCCAGCCTGGGTACAAATGTGTGGGTTCAATACTGATTGATTTGATATCGCCACTTCCGGTACAAATGTCCGGGTACAATACTGATCTTCCCCGGAGGTGACTCACAGAGTTGCCTCTTTTTTCTCACAATTTCCTAATATACGGATATTCTTCCCGCAATGTCATGTCGATTGTCACTGTAGCGATATGTTATGCCAGTTGATAATAGGGGCATAGAAAACGGACGGAGAGAATCATGAATATAATCGATATTATGACAACGGATATCATCAAAGTTGGAAAGAATACGACACTTGCAGAAGCCAGTGAAATTATGCAGGAGAATCAGGTACGGCATCTGATTGTTGTCGGCAAAGGCGGCGACCTGTGCGGTATAGTCAGCGACCGTGATTTGCGTCTGGCTGCTCAATCCCCATTTGCGATTTATAACAGCGAAAAAGCCGATGAATTTGCAGAAAATATACTTATCAAACAGGTCATGACAGAAACACCGTATTGCGTTTCACCAAATTTCTCGGTTGCCGAAGTTGCATCGGTGATGGTTGAACATCAAATCAACGCTGTGCCGGTCTTGCAGGATAAGGTTTTAATCGGGCTTGTGACTTCAACTGACCTGCTCAAAGTTCTGGTTGCACAACCTATCTAGGCACAGGTAACATTTAATAAATCAAAAGTGGCATCGGGGCGATGTCACTTTTTGTATGAGCCACTTTCGTGAAAACTTAACTTACCTTTCAAACTAGCTATGGTATTGTTAATATGCCTACGTTATACTAGCGCCGAAACTGCCCGATAACGGGTTGTTATCTTATTATGTCAATCCATCTACTACCTCTGGTACTGTTGAATCTTGTTGGAATCTACGATTCGGAAAGCACTGAGCATGAGTTCTCGCGTATTGTTACCGCTAATTCTGGTAACATTGATTATAGTTGGCTGTACGCCATCCCCTGAACTACGCAACGATGCCTTCCTTGATGACACAAGTCTAATTACGGGTGAGCCATGTGAAGCACCATGCTGGCAAAACCTGATACCGGGTGAAACTGCATGGGGCGTTGTTCTTGATACCTTCGACCTCAATGAAGATTTTATTCCGGTTGATAGTGAAAATAGCCGCCGTACCCCCGTAGATTGGATTGATTACACATTTAGAGACGGTCCGAAGTGTTGCCGCATCTACAGTGCCGACGGGGAAGTCTTAGACTCGATTTTACTCTTACTATCCCCGCAAATGACACTGGGTGAGGTCATAGAACGCTACGGTGAACCTTCATATATGACGGCACAAGCTGAAACCTCCGAACAAGCATCTGTACAACTCGTCTATCCTGACATTCCGATGGTACTTTATGTATTCTCGGAAAATATTACTGATAGTGAACTCACGGCTGAAAATGAAATCATCGGCGTGGCTTACTTATCTGCGACGGCGATGGATAGTCTGTTACAGACGGAGAATCTTTACAATTGGAATGGATATGGTGTCCTGGCGGATGTCATCGACGGTGAGTTTGACCTGACACCACTACCTGAAACCGATACAAATACTCAATAAGTACACACACAACTATTTATCCCGAAAGGAGCGGTCAATGACCGAAGAAGCAATCGCAGCACCTATAAAACCGGAAGAATTGGGCACAGGAACAGCGGTAAGCGGTGAAGTAACTTACCTCGCCCCCTATGGCGCAATTGTTACCATTGCCCCCGATGTTGATGCCCTTCTGCACATCTCACAAATCGGACGCACAGACTTCCGCAATATCGAAGAAGTTTTCTCCATTGGAGATACTGTTGAAGCCTATGTCCTCAAAGTTGATGGTGCAAACCGCATCGCCCTGACAACGGAAAAACCACCTGCATTGCCCTGGAGCAAAATCAAAAAAGGT
>ENA-OWNT01000967-OWNT01000967.1-seawater-metagenome-genome-assembly--contig:-NODE-967-length-45091-cov-4.535122_pt1 | contig 45091 bp, 36 predicted proteins | sample MGYA00238136_ERZ651165 | MGnify/ENA primary metagenome ERZ651165 (study PRJEB26861, sample SAMN08777766) | seawater metagenome | isolation source: coastal seawater | place: USA: Florida | collected... | reverse complement strand
CGCCGAGGGCGGCGATCACCACCTCCTCGGCCCATGACGGTGCGGCACATAGGCCAAAGGCCAGCACAGCCGCCTTGCCCAGCCCCGTCCATCCCCCATATCCAAAGGATAGCCGCGCCCGGAGCCTTTTCATGACGTCCCCCATTCTGTCCCTCACCGATGTGACGCTCACCCTCGATGGCAATGCAGGCCCGGTCGAGATCCTGCATGGCATCACGATGTCCGTGGCAGAGGGGGAAACAGTGGGGTTGGTAGGGCCATCCGGGTCGGGCAAGTCATCTCTCCTCATGCTGCTTGGCGGGCTGGAACGGGCCACGGGCGGCACCGTCTTGTCCCTTGGGCAGGACCTGACACCGATGACCGAGGACCAGCTTGCACGCTTTCGCAGGGACAATATGGGCGTGGTCTTTCAAAGCTTCCACCTTATTCCCACGATGACGGCGCTGGAAAACGTGGCGACGCCGCTGGAACTGGCAGGGCGCAAGGATGCATTCGCGCGGGCCGAGCAGGAACTGAGTGCCGTGGGGCTGGCCGACCGGATGCATCATTATCCCGGCCAACTGTCCGGGGGTGAACAACAGCGCGTGGCGTTGGCCCGCGCCGCCGCGCCGCGCCCGCGTATCCTGCTGGCGGATGAACCCACGGGCAATCTGGATGAAGCCAATGGCCGCGCGATTATGGATCTGCTGTTCGATCTGCGCGACCGCCATGGCGCGACGCTGATCATGGTCACCCACGCACCGGACCTGGCCGCGCGCTGCGACCGGGTGATCGGCCTGCGCGACGGGCGGCTGGACTTATGATCCGGGTCGAGAAATATCCGGTGATCGGACAGGTGACACGTACCTCGGCCGGACGGCTGACCCTGACGCCAGACCCAGATATGACGCGAGTGGGCATCCTTTACCTCGTCGAACGCATGGTGCCGACGGATCAGCGACTGGCCGTTCCCGGCGGAATGCTACGCTTTGCGGAAAGCGGGCGATTGATGGCCATGCTCGCCCGCGCCCTGCCCGAATGTCACGCGGCGCTGGACGAGGGTGTCGTCATCGACGCGCGCCTTCGCGACTGGCCCGACCTGATGGCCGCCGCCTTCACCGTGCAGGAGGTGCAAGACCGCCGCGCCCCGCCATGGAACCGGGGGCAACGCCGATGAAAACTGCGGCCCGCATCGCATTGCGTGACCTGAGGGGCGGCCTGCGCGGCTTCCGCATCTTCCTGGCCTGCCTGACGCTTGGCGTGGCGGCAATTGCCGCCGTGGGATCGGTCCGGCAGGCGGTCCAGACCGGGCTGGAAGAGGAAGGCGCGGTGATCCTGGGCGGTGATGCCGAGATGACCTTTGTCTATCGCATGGCAACTGACGACGAGGCCGCGTGGATGGCGGCGCAGGCTCTAACGGTTTCCGAGACGGTCGATTTCCGCTCCATGGCCGTGGCGCAGGTGAACGGCGAAACCGTGCGCGGCCTGACCCAGTTGCGCGGTGTGGACGGGCTCTATCCGCTCTATGGCACGGTCGGGCTGGACCCGACCATGACCATCGAGGACGCGCTGGCCACGACCGACCTGCCCGGCGCAGTGATGCACCCGACGCTGATTGCGCAAATGGGGTTGCAGATCGGCGATACCGTCACCTTCGGCCTGCAAGACTTCGAACTGCGCGCAGCCCTGACGGATGAGCCCGACATGGCGGGCGGCAATTTCGGCCCTGGCCCGCGCACATTGGTGCGGCTCGACGCGCTGGACGGCTCTGGCCTGCTGGCCCCCGGAACGCTCTTTGACAGCCAGTATCGCCTTGCCCTGCCCGAAGGCAGCGACCTCGCCGCACTGGAAACCGAAGCGCGCAGCCTTTTCGCAGACACCGGGATGCGCTGGAAGGACGCCCGCAACGCAGCCCCCTCGCTTGGCCGTTTCGTTGACCGGATCGGGGCGTTTCTGGTGCTGGTGGGGCTGGCGGGCCTGGCCGTGGGGGGCGTGGGTATTTCCGCCGCCGTGCGTAGCTATCTGACCGGAAAGACCGAGACCATTGCCACGCTGAAAACGCTCGGGGCTGAACGGCGCACCATCTTCACCGTCTATTTCCTGCAAATCGGCGCGATGACGCTGCTTGGCCTTGCGCTTGGCCTTATCCTTGGCGCGATCCTACCCTTGGCCATCGCGCCCCTCATCACCGCCAATCTGCCGGTGCCCGCCGATGTCAGCCTGCATCCCGGCCCACTGGCTGAGGCGGCGCTTTATGGGGCCTGCACCGCGCTCATTTTCACGCTCTGGCCGCTGGCCCGCATCGAACAGGTCCGCGCCGCCGCGCTTTACCGCGAGGCTGCGGGGCTTTCCCGCCGCTGGCCGCGCTGGCCGTTTTTGCTGGTCATTGCCGGATTGGCCGCCCTGCTGATCGCGCTGTCTGCATGGCTGTCTGGCATCCCACGCCTGGCGCTTTGGTCGGCTGCGGCGATCCTTGCAGCCTTGCTGATCCTGGCCCTTGCTGCGGGTTTGACGCGCATGATCGCCCGCCGCCTGGCCCGCCATTCGCGCGGCCGACCGGCGCTGCGCCTCGCGCTTGGGTCCATCGGCGCACCCGGGTCAGAGGCCGCCAGCACCATCCTGTCGCTTGGCCTTGGCCTGACGGTTCTTGCCGCCGTGGGCCAGATCGACACAAATCTGCGCGCTGCAATCAGCCAGGATTTGCCAGAGGTCGCCCCCGCCTTCTTCTTCGTCGATATCCAGCCCGGCCAGATCGACCCATTTCTGACGGCCATGCAGGCCGACCCTGACGTGACCCGCGTGGACAGCGCCCCAATGCTGCGCGGTGTCATCACCCGGATCAACGGCCGCCCGGCGGCAGAGGTCGCGGGCAGCCACTGGGTGATCCGGGGCGACCGGGGCCTGACCTACCGTACCGACGCGCCGCCTGCGCGGGAAATCACCGAAGGCGCTTGGTGGCCTGAAGACCATGACGGCCCACCGCAAATGGCCTTCGCCGCCGAGGAAGCGCTGGAAATGGGCATCGGGCTTGGTGACATGATGACCGTGAATGTCCTTGGCCGCGACATCACCGCGACCATCGTGGCGCTACGAGAGGTCGATTTCTCCAACGCCGGGATCGGGTTCATCATGACATTATCCCCAAATGCACTGGCCGGGGCGCCGCACACCCATATCGCCACCGTCTATGCCGAGCCTGACGCCGAAGCCCGCATTCTGCGGCAGGTCGCCACAATCGGCCCCAATATCACTGCGATCAGCGTGCGTGACGCAATCAACCAGGTGGCCCGCGCCCTGACGGGCATCGCGGCGGCCACGTCCTGGGGCGCGGCGGCGACGCTGCTGACCGGCTTCATGGTGCTGATCGGCGCGGCAGCAGCGGGGGAACGCACCCGCGCCTATGAAGCGGCGGTACTGAAAACCCTTGGGGCCAGCCGCACCCGCATTTTAGCCAGCTTCGCCCTGCGGTCGGCCATTCTGGGGGCTGCGGCGGGGGGCGTGGCCGTCGCTGCGGGGGGATTGGCCGGATGGGCCGTCACCCGTTTCGTGATGGAAACCGACTTCGCCTTCCACGTACCCTCGGCGCTGGCCATTACCCTTGGCGGCGCGATGGCCACCTTGCTCGCGGGGCTGGTCTTTGCCCTGCGCCCGCTAGCCGTGCGCCCTGCCGCGATCCTGCGCAACGACGGCTGAACCGGCAAAGCTTTGCCACAGCGCGCCGATACCCTCTTGTTTTTCATGCCCTTCCGGCGCAAGTGCTAGGAATGATCCGCACCCTGCGCAGCATATTGTCCCGCCCGGCAGTCGGCCCCGGCCCTGCGCCTGCGCCCACGCGTGATGCCCTGCCGCACCCGGAATTTGCGACCTATGTCATCGGCGACCTGCACGGGCGCGCCGACCTGCTGGAACGGGCGCTGGACCGGATCGACGACCATGTGGGCCGCACCGGCGCGCGCAATCCGCAGGTGGTGTTTGTGGGCGACTATATCGACCATGGTCCCGACAGCGCCGCCACGCTGACCCGCGTATGGGAATTGTCCAAGGAACTGCCCCGAAACGTGACCTGTCTGATGGGCAACCACGAACGGATGCTGTTGGACTTCCTGTCAGACCCGATGACACGCGGCCCCCGTTGGATGCGATCGGGCGCGCGTGAGACATTGGACAGTTTCGGCCTGCACACCAGCCAGCTTCAGCCCGGCTGCCCGCCCGAACTGTTCCGGCAAGAGGCCCTGGCGCTGCGCAGCCAGATGTCCCCTGCCCTGCTGGAATGGCTGGAAACCCTGCCCTTGTCGTGGAATTCCGGCAATCTCTGGGTCGTTCACGCCGCCGCCGATCCGCAGCATTCCATGGACGAACAATCGCCCCGCGTTCTGCTGTGGGGGCACCCCGAATTTGACACAAGGCCCCGGTTCGATGGCACCTGGATCGTCCATGGCCACACCCCGGCCGAGGCCCCGGTCAGCGCGGAAGGCCGGCTTTGCGTCGATTGCGGGGCCTGGGAAACCGGGCTGCTGTGCATCGCCGCGGTCCTGCCCGATGGCCAGTTCGAATTTCTCTACGCCTGACGCCCCTGCCCTGCTTTTCTTAACCTTGAAACCGTAAGCAGCGTGGACAGAGACATGCGGCTGTCTCTACACTCGCTCAACCTTGGTTCCAGAGTAGTGAGTGCCGCCGGTGAAAGACATTGGCGAACGTGAAATCCTGACCGTGGGCGACATCGAAGCGCTCATCGGGGACGTGTTTCTTCGGATCGGCCTGACAGCGGATGCCGCCGCAGCCATGGCCCGATCAGTCAGCGCGGCTGAGACCGCCGGGCTGCGTCGGGTGGGGCTGGGGCTGATGCCGCAAATAGTGGAACATCTGCGCTGCGGGCGGGTCTGTATCGACGCCGCCCCGCGCCTTTCGGAAACCGCGCCAGCGGGGCTGACGGTCGATGCCGATGGCGGTTTCGCCTGCCCGGCCCTCGAGCTGGGCCTACAGGCGCTTTGCAACCGGGCACAGGCGCAAGGCATTGCCGTGCTGTCCGTCACCAATGCCTATCCCGTTGGATCTGCCCTGCCGTTTCTCGACCATTGCGCCGGGCAGGATCTGATCGGCATTGCCAGCGTGGCCGGGCTGATGACCCGCGCCGCGCCCAATGGCGATCTGGTGCAGGAGATCGAGCCGCGCTCGTTCGGCCCGCTGTCCAGCCCCGCAGCGGTTCCAGCCGCGCTGCTGCCGGTCGTCCCCGACACGTCGTCCGCAACAGCCACTTCCCTGACCCCGTTCGAGGGTCCGCTTGGCCCGCCGTTCCGGCTGCATCACAGGTTCATCGCGCTGCGGCGCGATTTGTGGCACCCTGACAGCCCCCCCCAGCCCCGTCCGCCCGCCTTTGTCCAGAATTCCGGTATCGCGGTTCCGGTCAGCCTGCTAGAAAAGATCATCAACGCCTGAGGCCCCGCGCACACGCGCGCGCGCCCCAGGCCAGGGAAAGATGGCGGCAGATGGGCGGCGTTCTGAAAGGTGTATCCATCCGCGGGCTGGAAGTGTTCGAGGCCCTTGCGCAGACCGGATCGGTCGGCGAAGCCGCACGCCGTCTGGGGATGAGCGCACCTGCCGTGTCGCAACAGCTTAAGAATCTCAACGCCGCTGTTGGCATTCCGCTGGTCGATCAGGGGCGCCGCCCGATGACACTGACCCCCGGCGGCCGTCAGTTTCTGCGCCATGTCGAGGCCGCGCTCGGCGCGCTGCGCACCGGGCAGCGTGACCTGACCACGCTGGACCTGTCGGATGTGTCGTCCCTGCGGATGGGCATCATCGAGGATTTTGAGAATGAGGTCATGCCATCGCTGACCGCCCGGCTGGCCGAAACCATGCAGAACTGCGTCTTTCGGCTGAACACCGGTGCCAGCCATACCTTGCTGAACCGCGTCGCCCGCAACGAGTTGGACATCGCGATTTGTGCCGAGGGCCGCGACAGCCCGCCTGGCGCCGTTATCCATCCGCTTCTGGACGACCCCTATATTCTGGCCCTGCCCAAGGGCACCAGCCTGTCCGGCGGGCTGGAGGGTTTGGCACATCTGCGCTTTCTGCGGCGCGATCAGGCCCAGGTCATGGGGCGCCAGATCGAAGACATGCTGATCCGGCAGGGCCTGTCCCTGCCCAACCGGTTCGAGCTGGAGTCGAACCAGTCCATCAGCGCCCTGGTGGCAGGCGGCCACGCCTGGACGATCACGACCCCCCTCAGCCTGCTGCGCGGCAGGCGTTTCCTGGACGGCATCGACGCCCGCCCCCTGCCCTTTGCCGGCAGTTCGCGGCGGATCGTCCTGTGCGCCACTGGGGATTGGTCGGGCGATATTCCCCGCCAGATCGCCGCCATCGCCCGCGACCTGATCGAGCAGCACTTCACCGAACAGGGTCTGGATCTGATGCCCTGGCTACAAGGCACGTTCCGCATCCTGTCGGATTCCTGAAAGGGCGCGATTCCACCGGCCGGGGCCATTCCTTCACGGCTTCATCCTTTGCCTTCCAACCCAAAACCCGCGCCAGACCGCCCCCAGAAAAGAAAGCCACTGGATGGGCGACAAGTGCGTAGCCGCCCCATTTGTCATACACCATTGAAATGGCTTATTATTTTACCCAATATGTAAATATATTTACAAATCAAATGCCCCACTCAGAAAATCAGTTACAGAAACGTGAACGCAGCGCCGCAAACGGTTCTCGTCTTCGCGAAATTTTGTAAGGTTCGCAGCAGGGATGACGCAACTTATGCATCTCCTTCGGCGCAGCCCGACAATCCGGCAGGAGGAAACCCGGATCGTCATCAGGCAAACCGAAGCTACGGTTGGGGAGGCTAACCAGACAATTCCGCCCTTTTGGGCCTCGTGCAGGACCGGCCGGTCATAAACGGCCCCTTGCCCGTATTCGCAGGACACGTGGAAAACAGCCGTTTTCCGCCCCGGTTCGCCGTGTCTTCTGCCTGGGACGAGAACCGGCACTCTTTAAGGGAGAGAACATTGCCCAACGATTCGAACATGATGCCCGATCTTCTGCCCGGCGCTCATATTGATTCTGCCAAATACGACGAGATGTATGCCGCATCGGTAAACGATCCCGAGGCCTTTTGGGGCGAGCACGGCAAGCGCATCGACTGGATCAAACCCTATACCAAGGTCAAGGACACTTCCTTTGCGCATGATGACGTTCATGTTCGCTGGTACGAAGACGGCACCCTGAACGTTGCCGCCAACTGCATCGACCGCCACCTGGCCACCCGCGGCGATCAGACCGCGATCATTTTCGAGCCGGACGAACCCGGCGACGATGCACAGCATATCACCTATAACAAGCTGTCCGAAGAAGTGGGCCGCTTCGCCAATGTTCTGAAGGAATGCGGCGTCAGCAAGGGCGACCGCGTCGTTCTCTATCTGCCGATGATCCCCGAAGCCGCCTATGCCATGCTGGCCTGCGCGCGGATCGGTGCGGTTCATTCCATCGTCTTCGCCGGGTTCTCTCCCGATGCGCTTGCCGCGCGGATCAACGGATGTGGGGCCAAGCTGGTCATCACCTCGGACGGTGCCCCGCGCGGCGGTCGTATCACCGAGCTGAAAGACAACGTCAACAAGGCGCTGCTGCACAACGTGCTTGATACCAAATGCCTTGTGGTCAAACGCACCGGCGAACAAGTCGCCTGGGTTGGCGGCCGCGATATCTGGTACGAAGACGTTGCCGCACGCGTCTCCACCGATTGCCCGCCGGAAGAGATGAACGCCGAAGATCCGCTGTTCATCCTCTATACCTCCGGCTCTACCGGTCAGCCCAAGGGCGTGGTGCACACCACCGGCGGCTACCTCGTCTACGCCTCGATGACCCACGAATACACCTTCGACTACCACGAGGGCGACGTGTTCTGGTGTACCGCTGATGTGGGCTGGGTCACCGGCCACAGCTACATTGTCTACGGGCCGCTGGCCAATGGCGCGACCACGTTGATGTTCGAAGGCGTGCCGACCTACCCCGATGCGGGCCGGTTCTGGGCCGTGTGTGAAAAGCACAAGGTGAACCAGTTCTACACCGCCCCGACGGCCATTCGCGCGCTGATGGGTAAGGGACCGGAATTTGTTGAGAAATACGACCTGTCCAGCCTCAAGCTGCTCGGCTCGGTCGGGGAACCGATCAACCCCGAGGCCTGGAACTGGTACAACACCCATGTCGGCAAGGGGAAATGCCCTATTGTCGACACCTGGTGGCAGACCGAAACCGGCGGCCACATGATGACCCCGCTGCCCGGCGCACATGAGTTGATGCCCGGCGCCGCGCAGAAACCGTTCTTCGGGGTCAAGCCGCTGGTTCTGGAACCCACCACCGGCGACATCATCGAAGGTGACGGGGTCGAGGGTGTGCTGGTCATCGCCGACAGCTGGCCCGGCCAGATGCGCACCGTCTACGGCGACCACGACCGCTTCGTTAAAACCTACTTCTCTGACTACAAGGGTTACTATTTCTCGGGCGACGGCTGTCGCCGGGATGAAGGCGGCGACTACTGGATCACCGGTCGCGTCGATGACGTGATCAACGTCTCGGGCCACCGTATGGGCACCGCCGAAGTGGAAAGCGCACTCGTCGCACATGAAACCGTGTCGGAAGCCGCCGTTGTGGGCTATCCGCACCCGGTCAAGGGCCAGGGCATCTACTGCTACGTCACGCTGATGAATGACGAAACGCCTTCGGATGAGCTGAAAAAGACCCTGTCCGATTGGGTCCGCCAGGAAATCGGCCCGATTGCGAAACCGGACGTCATCCAGTGGGCCCCCGGCCTGCCCAAGACCCGGTCCGGCAAGATCATGCGCCGCATCCTGCGCAAGATCGCGGAAAACGACTTTGGCAGCCTCGGCGACACCTCGACACTGGCCGATCCTTCGGTTGTGGACGATCTGATCGCCAACCGGGCTGGTCAGTAGGGCGACATGATGGACACCAACACCATGACCCGCCCCGTTAACCTGATCCTTCTCGGCCCCCCGGGCGCCGGGAAGGGCACCCAGGCCCGTATGCTGGAAGACACCTTCGGCCTTGTGCAGCTGTCCACCGGCGATCTGCTGCGCGAGGCGGTTGCCGCTGGCACCGAGGCCGGAAAGGCCGCCAAAGCGGTGATGGAAAAGGGCGATCTTGTGTCCGACGAGATCGTCATCGCCATCCTGGCCGACCGGCTGGACCAGCCTGATGTGACCAAGGGCACCATCCTCGACGGCTTCCCCCGCACCGAAGCGCAGGCGAGCGCGCTTGACGCCCTGCTGGCGGATCGTGGCCAGAAGATCGACGCCGCAATCAGCCTGGAAGTGGATGATGAAGCGATGGTTGCCCGCGTCTCTGGCCGCTACACCTGCGCGGCCTGCGGCGAAGGCTACCACGACGAATTCAAGCAACCCGCCACTGCGGGAACTTGCGACAAATGCCAGGGCACCGAGTTCAAACGGCGCGCTGACGACAATGCCGAAACGGTGCGCACGCGCCTGTCGGCATACCACGCCCAAACCGCCCCGCTTATCAGCTACTACGCCGCGCGTGATGCGCTGACGCGGGTGCCCGCAATGGGGGACATCGACCGGATCGCTGCCGACCTTGGCAAGATCGTCGGCGGAGTCACGGAAGGCTAACACGAGATTCGTCGCCGCCTTGCTGGAGGGGCGGTGGCGATAAAAAGACCCGGACCAGTCGGGAGGGCAGGTTCGGGAAACCCAAACGAAGGGAGAATCCTCATGGCTGACTCGCCATCGAACAACGAATACTGGTCGGCGAACATCCGTCTGGTCACCATCTGCTTGGTGATCTGGGCGTTTGCTTCGTTCGGCTTTGCCATCCTGCTGCGCCCGCTGGTCAGCGGCATCGCAGTTGGCGGCACCGATCTGGGCTTCTGGTTTGCCCAACAAGGCTCGATCCTTGTCTTTCTGGTGCTGATTTTCTTCTATGCCTGGCGCATGAACTCGCTCGATAAGCAGTTCGGCGTCGACGAAGAATAAGGGACGGACGGACCAATGGATCAGACGACACTTAACTTCATCTTCGTGGGCGCGTCCTTCGCGCTCTACTTCGGGATCGCCATCTGGGCTCGCGCCGGATCGACCTCGGAATTCTACGCCGCTGGCCGCGGCGTCAACCCCGTTGTCAACGGTATGGCGACCGCGGCTGACTGGATGTCAGCCGCTTCGTTCATCTCGATGGCAGGTCTCATCGCCTTCACCGGCTACAACAACTCGCTCTTCCTGATGGGCTGGACCGGCGGCTACGTGCTGATGGCCATGCTGCTTGCCCCCTATCTGCGCAAGTTCGGCAAGTTCACCGTTCCGGAATTCGTCGGCGACCGCTTCTACAGCCAGACAGCCCGTATCGTTGCGGTTGTCTGCCTGATCGTGATCTCGACCACCTATGTGATCGGTCAGATGACCGGCGCAGGCGTGGCGTTCTCGCGTTTCCTTGAAGTGGACAGCACCACCGGCCTGATCATCGCGTCCTGCGTTGTGGCGGTCTATGCGGTTCTGGGCGGCATGAAGGGCATCACCTACACGCAGGTTGCTCAGTACTGCGTGCTGATCATCGCCTACACCATCCCGGCTGTGTTCATCTCGCTGCAGCTGACCGGCAACCCGATTCCGGGTCTGGGTCTGTTCTCGTCCATGCAGGACGGTCTGCCCGGTGGCATCGAGGCCGGCACCCCGCTGCTGGCCACCCTCGACGGTCTGCTGACCGACCTGGGCTTCAACGAGTACACCGCAACCACCAACCCCTGGCTGATGGCGCTTTACACCCTGTCGCTGATGATCGGTACCGCGGGCCTGCCCCACGTGATCATTCGCTTCTTCACGGTGCCGAAAGTGGCCGATGCCCGTTGGTCCGCTGGTTGGGCGCTGGTCTTCATCGCACTGCTGTACCTGACGGCCCCGGCTGTTGGCGCAATGGCGCGTCTGAACATCATCACCACCATGTGGCCCAATGGTGTTGAAGGCGACGCTGTGGCAGTCGACGATCTGCCCGACTGGTTCCGCACCTGGGAGGTCACCGGCCTGCTTGGTGTCGAAGACCTGAACGGCGACGGCATGATCCAGTACTACAACGCCGGATCCGAAGCTGGTGCCGCCCTGGCAGAAGCCAACGGCCTGGAAGGCAACGAACTGGTCACCTTCAACCGTGACATCCTGGTTCTTGCCAACCCGGAAATCGCACAGCTGCCGGGTTGGGTGATCGCTCTGATCGCTGCTGGTGGTCTGGCAGCCGCTCTGTCCACTGCGGCAGGTCTGCTTCTCGCGATCTCCTCGTCGATCAGCCACGACCTGATCAAGTCGGTGATCAACCCCGGCATCACAGAAAAGGGTGAGCTTCTGGCAGCCCGGATCTCGATGATCGTGGCGATCGTTCTGGCAACGCTGCTGGCGCTGAACCCGCCGGGCTTTGTGGCGCAGACTGTGGCACTGGCCTTCGGCCTCGCGGCAGCTTCGCTGTTCCCGACGCTGATGATGGGCATCTTCTCGAAGCGCATCAACTCCAAGGGTGCTGTTGCAGGTATGCTGGCCGGTCTGATCTCGACCTGTCTCTACCTGTTCCTGTACCTGGGCTGGTTCTTCATCCCCGGCACCGCGTTGCTGGACAGCAGCCAGTACCTGTTCGGCATCCCGACCACCCACTTCGGTCCGATCGGTGCAGTTCTGAACTTCGTCGTTGCATACTTTGTGTCCAACGCGACCGAAGAAGTGCCGCAGGAAATCCAGGACCTGGTGGAATCGGTTCGTATTCCGCGTGGCGCCGGCGCAGCCGTCGACCACTAAGGGAACGCCCAATTTCAGGGCCTGCGACACCGCAGGCCCTGTTCAAGACACCGGCGCATCCCGACAGTCCGGGGTGCGCCATTTCTTTCCGGGGGAACCCGCCTCATGCCTCAGACCATCCGCGAATTCCTAGCCCACACACACCCCTATGATAGCTTGCCAGCCGAGGCGCTGGACCGCCTTGCACAGGATGTGACCCGCACAGATCTGCCCGCCGGGGCGGTGATATTCACCCAGGGCGCGCCGTTGGAGGCCCTCTATCTGATCATTCGCGGCCGCGTCGACATCACCGACGAATCCGGTGCCGTTCTGTCCATTCTTGGCCCCCGAAATTCCTTTGGCGAACGCGGTCTGATGCGCGACGGGCACGCCGCCACCACCGCGAAAACCGAAGAAGACACCCACCTGCTGGCGATCCCCGCCGCGACCTTCCGGTCGCTGGTGGCCGAGCATCCCGGCGTCGCCCGTTTCTTCGACCGCACCCGCCCCGCCCGGGCCAAACGCCAGGAACTGGCGACCATGTCGCTGGCCGACATGATGACCCGCGATCCCCGGCAGGTGACGCCCGACACCCCCATTCTCGCCGCGGCACAGGACATGCGCGATCATGGCGTATCGTCCCTGATGATCACCGAGGGCCATGCGCTGAAGGGCATCGTCACCACCCGCGATCTGACCAACAAAGCCTTGGCCGAAGGCCTGCCTCATGACACGCCCGTGTCCCAGGTCATGACCGCCGATCCGATGGCCCTGCCGCCATCTGCGCTTGTGTCGGACGTGCTGCACGCGATGGTGGAACGGCGCATCACCCATATGCCCGTGGTCGAGGGCGGCAAGCTGATCGGCATCCTGACCCAGACCGATCTGACCCGGTTTCAGGCCACCTCCTCTGCCGCGCTGATCCGAGAGATCGCGGACGCCACCAGTTGCGCCGATCTGGCGCGCATCGTCGGCCGCATCCCGCAGCTTCTGGTGCAGCTGGTCGGCGCGCATAACGCCCATCAAGTCGTCACAAGGCTGATCACCGATGTGGGCGACGCCACCACCCGCCGCCTGCTGGCCATGGCCGAGGACAAGCTGGGACCGCCACCGGTGCCCTATCTGTGGCTCGCTTGCGGCAGCCAGGGCCGGCAGGAACAGACCGGCGTTTCAGATCAGGACAATTGCCTGATCATCGACGACGCCATGCAGCCGGACCATGACCCCTATTTCAAGGCGTTGGCGAAATTCGTGTCCGACGGGCTGGATGCCTGCGGCTATTTCTATTGCCCGGGCGACATGATGGCGACCGCCGACCGCTGGCGGCAGCCTTTGAACGTCTGGCGCAGCTACTTCAGCAAGTGGATCGCCAAGCCCGACCCCGAGGCGCAGATGCTGGCCAGCGTCATGTTCGACCTGCGCCCGATTGGTGGCGATGAAAGCCTGTTTGCCGACCTGCAATCCGACACGCTGAAACACGCCGCCGAGAATTCCATCTTCGTGGCGCATATGGTGTCCAACTCGCTCAAACACACGCCGCCGCTTGGCCTGTTTCGCGGTTTTGCCACCGTGCGCTCGGGCGAACATAAGAACACCATCGACCTCAAACATAACGGCGTGGTTCCCATCGTGGATCTTGGCCGCATCTACGCGCTGCAAGCACAGCTGCCGGTTGCCAATACCCGCGCCCGGCTGGAAGCGGCGATTGAGGCCGGTAAGGTTTCCGCCACCGGCGGGCGCGACCTGCTGGATGCCTATGACATGATCGCCGAGACCCGGCTGGAACATCAGGCCGCCCAGATCCGCCGGGGTGAAAAGCCCGATAACTTCATGCCCCCCACGGAACTGTCGGATTTTGAGCGTAGCCACCTGCGCGATGCCTTCGTGGTCGTCAAAACCATGCAATCCGCCGCCGGCCAGGGCCGTGGCATACTTAGCTGAGGAGCACCCCCGCCCATGTTCTGGACCCTATTGACCGCTTTCGTCGCAGGCGTTGTCGGCGCTGGCACCGGATATGCCCTGCGTCACCTCAGCGGCAGGCGCCTGCCCAAGGGGATCATCCCCGTGACGGCCGGTATCGCGATGCTTGTTGCGACCGTGGCGCTTGAATATGGCTGGTACAGCAACGTGCTGGATACAATGGCGCCCGATACAGTTGTCATTTCGGAACGCCCCCAACAGGCCTGGTATCAGCCCTGGACTTATGTAAACCCGTGGGTCCGCGGCTTCATCGCTCACTCCCCATCGGAAACGGTCGAAACCGCTGCCGGCTCTGGCATTCTGGCGGTGCAGATCCGCATTCACGAACGCTGGCAGCCAGAGGTGGTTCGCCCGATCCTTGTAGATTGCGCCAACACCCGCCGGGCCGAGATCAGCACCGACACCGACTTTGCCGCTGATGGCCAACCCACCAATGCCACCTGGTTGGAGGTCGAGACCTCTGACCCGATCCTGCAATCCGTCTGCGGCGGGGGGGCTGCCGACTAACCCGTTCCGGCAGGGGCGACGCGCGACCGCCCCGGACCTGCCAACATCCACCAAAGGGGCAAGGAGGAGGCCCCAGCCACATGTTCACCCAGCTTTCCCTGCGTCTGCGCATCTTCCTGTTCTTCGCCTTTCTCGCCCTCGCGACCTCGGCCCTTGCCGTCGCGGGGCTGACGCTTGGCTATATCCGCCTGGGCGAAGACCACGCCCTGTCTGCCTTCGTCATCGCCGGGCTTGTCGCGGTCATCGCCATTTTCGGCCTGACCACCTGGGTCTGGGTTCTGTTCGATGAAAATGTCGCCCGCCCGGTGGAACGTCTGGCCGCCGACATGCGCGCCCGCGCCCATGCGGATGTGGACCACGAGATTGACCACGCACCCGCCCGCTATCTGGGTGATCTGGGCACCGCCGCAGCCGCCGTCACCGCCAACCTGACGGAAACCCGCAACGCCATGGCCATGGCCGTTGGCCGTGAAACCGCGCGTTTAAGCCTTGAAAAATCGCGGCTGGAATCCCTGCTGGCCGAGGTCCCCGACGGGGTGTTGTTTTGCACCCCCGATCATTCCGTGGTGCTTTATAACGCGCGCGCGGCAGATATCCTTGGCCATACCGAGGCGCTTGGCCTCAACCGCCCCGTCCGCCACCTGCTGATGCCCGGCCCGATCCTTCAGGCCTATGCCCGGCTATTGGAGGCCCGCGAAACCGAGGGCGCAGACATCCTCTGTGCCACCCGCCGTGGCGCCCGTCTGCTAGAGGCGCGCATTCGCCTGCTCTATCTCGAAGGTCAGGAAACCAGTGGCCCCGGCTACGTGCTGTCCCTGCGCGACGTGTCGAAAGACCTCAAGGTTCACGCCGAACGCGCCACGCTGCTTGACCAGCTGATCACCGCCACCGACGACGCCCTGCCCGCCCTGCCGGAACCGCAGAAATCCACCCTCTCTGCCACGCTCACCGACATCGCCACGCGCAAAGCCGCCACGGATACCGACTGGTGGCCGATGGAAGCACTGCCGCTTGGCGATCTCGGGGCCGCGCTCCGTGCCCGGCTAGCGCGCAAGGACGTGGCCCTGACCGTGGACCTGCCCGCCCGCCGCATCCGCTGCGACGGCTATGCCGTGACCCGCCTGTTGGAACGGCTGGCGCTTGGCTGGTCCGGTCAAGGGGCCTCCGCCTTCACCCTGCGCCTTGCACAACTGGGTGACAGCGCCGTGACTCTCAGCCTCGAATCCAGCGCCCCCGCGCCCGACCGCGCCACCCTGACCGATTGGCTCTCTGCCCCGCTCTCCCCCGGTTTCGCGGGGTTTTCGGGCAGCGATGTGCAGACAACCCATGGCACCCGCGTGACATTGGGTGAAGGCGAATCCGGCCGCGCCGCTCTGCAATTCTCCTTGCCGTTGGCCGCACCCCGGCCCGCCCTGCCCGCGCGCACCATGCAATATGATTTCGACCTGCTGCATGCAGACCTGCCGGATGAGCTGTCCGAAGCCGTGCTGAAAAAGCTCAACTTCGTGATCTTCGACACCGAAACCACTGGCCTCAACCCACAGGTGGATGAGATCTGCCAGATCGCCGCCGTGCGCGTCGTGAATGGCCGTGTCCGCCCTGATGAACGGTTCGATATGCTGGTCGATCCCGGCCGCAAAATTCCCGCCGCCTCCACCGCCGTGCACCACATCACCAACGACATGGTCCAGGGCGCGCCCTCGGTGGCCGAGGCGCTGGCCCGCTTTCACCGCTTTGCTGACAACAACGTGCTGGTGGCCCATAACGCCCCCTTCGACATGGCCTTCCTGCAACGCCGCGAATCCGAGATCGGCCTGCGCTTCGATCAACCCATTCTCGATACGGTTCTGTTCTCTGCCATCCTCTTCGGCCAATCCGCCGAACACACGCTGGACGCGCTTTGCGGCAGGCTGGCCATCACCATTCCCGAGGCTGACCGCCACACCGCCATCGGCGACGCCATCGGCACGGCAGCCGCCTTCGCCAAGATGATTCCGATGATGGAAGCGGCAGAACTGCCCACATTGGGGGCAACCATCAAAGCCTTCGACCGCCACGCACGACTGATCAGCCACCTCAATTGACCAGCGCCCGCGGGCCATATCCTCTATAAGAAACAACGGAGATCTACATGGCGCGCGAGCCTCTCTATAAAAAAGCCGAGATCGAAATGCTGCGCCGGATCAGCTCCGGCGAATGGCCTGTGGGAATGCGGCTCGGCAATGAGTTTGAGCTGGCAGAAGAATTCGGTGTCAGCCAGGGCACCATGCGCCGCGCTCTGCTCTCGGTCGAGGCCATGGGCCATCTCAACCGCAAACCGGGGCGCGGGACCGTGGTGGCCGAGCCCCAGGCCATGGCCCCCACGGCCCCGCCTGATCTGCGCCGCCTCACCCTGCCCGGCGGTGACCGCCTGCCGCTGGAACTTTTTCGCGCCCGCCTGACAACCCGCGCACCCGAAGGCCCCGAGCGGGAGTTCTTCTCCGGCTCCGTCCATGTCCTCAGCCGCACGCTGAAATCCGGCGGCAATCGCTTCGCGCTGGAGGATATCCTGATCGACGCTACAGCCGTGCCGGAAATGGACGAGGACCAGCCTGTCGAGTTCATCCCCCTCCTCAACGCGCTCAACCTGCCGACCGCAACGCTGGAGGACCGGCTTCATGCCGAGGTGACCAGTATGGGCGACTCGGTGGCACTGGCCTGCGACCGCCACACCGGCCTGCTCTGTCTCACCCGCATCGCCCGCGACCGGTCCGCCAAAACCCTCGCCGTCCAGACCCTGCGCATGGCAGGCCCCGTCGGCTACCGGACCCTGCCCGCCTGACAGCACCCCCGCATCTTCTTGGGTCAAATACTCCCGCCGGAGGCATCCTAGCCCGCCACCGGAAAGACCCTCTGGAACAAGGCAATGCCCTTCCCGCCTGCCCGTGGCAACGCGGCCCGCCGAAGGCCCCAAAGGGGTCTGAGAAGGGCCGCTCTCGGGTCGACGCCAAAGGCGGCGAAACCGCTCTCACGTCGATACAGGGGGGTGCACATATGGCACGCCCCTGCCAATCCCTCAGATCCCGTCGATGCAGACGTATTTCGTGTCCATGTAGTCGGCCAGCCCCTGGCTGCCGCCCTCCTTGCCCATACCGCTTTCCTTCAGCCCGCCAAAGGGCGCTTCTACCGTGGTGATCAGGCCCGAATTGATCCCGATCATGCCATATTGCAACCCTTCGTTCAGCCGGAAAGCCCGTGCAAGATCAGAGGTATAGGCATAGCAGGCAAGGCCATATTCGGTGTCATTGGCCATCGCCACCGCCTCGTCTTCGGTCTCGAACTTAAAGACCGGCGCCAACGGCCCGAATATCTCTTCTTTCGCGAACATCATGTCCTGCGTGGCGTGTTTGATGACCGTCGGCGCAAAGAAGCTGCCGCCATTGCCATGCCGTGCGCCGCCGGTCGCGATCTCACCGCCTTTTGACGTCGCATCGGCGATGAATTCTTCAACCTTTTCAACCGCATCCACGTCAATCATCGGCCCTTGCTCAACGCCCGCTTCCAGACCGTTGCCCACCTTCAACGCGGCGGTTTTCTCAACCAGCTTGGCCACGAACGCGTCATAGATGCCAGACTGAACATACATCCGGTTCGCACAGACACAGGTCTGGCCCGCGTTGCGGAATTTCGACACCATCGCCCCCTCAACCGCCCTATCCAGATCGGCGTCATCGAAGACGATAAAGGGCGCGTTTCCGCCCAGTTCCATCGAGACTTTCTTAACAGTATCAGCGCTTTGGCGGATCAACTGCTTACCCACCTCAGTCGACCCCGTAAAGGTCACCTTGCGCACCACGGGGCTTTCCATCATCGCGCCCGCGATCTTGCGGGCAGACCCCGTGACCACGTTCACCACGCCTTTGGGAAAGCCCACCTCTTCGGCCAAAGCGGCCCAGGCCAGCCCCGAATAGGGTGTCGCCGTCGCGGGTTTCGCCACCACCGTGCAGCCCACGGCCAACGCCGGCCCGATCTTGCGCGCCAACATCGAGGACGGGAAGTTCCAGGGCGTGATCATCCCCACAACCCCGACCGGATGATGCGTGACAAGGATACGGCGGCCGCTGACGCCCGCGGGCACAATCTCGCCCTTGGCGCGGCGGGCTTCCTCGGCGAACCAGCGAACATATTGCGCGCCGATGGCGATCTCGCCCATGGCCTCGGCCAGCGGCTTGCCCATCTCAACGGTCAGTAGCTCGGCCAGGTCTTTCTGGTTGTCCATCAGCGCGTCATGCAGCTTCCACAACAGCGCCAGACGGCCCATCAGGTCCATCGCGGCAAAGCCCGGGAAGGCGGCCTCAGCGGCGGCAATCGCGCGCTTGGTTTCCGCGTCACCCGCGTTCGGGATGGTGCCGATCACCTCGCCCGTGGCCGGGTTCGTCACGTCGATGGTGTTGCCATTATCGGCCCCTACCCACTGACCATCAATAAAATTCCCCTCGCGCAGCCAGGTGTTATAGCTCATGTCTTCTCTCCCATTTCAGGTGAAACTGCCCATCCGCCGAGCCACGTCAAGCATCCGGCAGGAAAAGCCCCATTCATTGTCATACCAGCCAAAGACGCGCAGCATACCGCCCTTCGACCGTTTGATTTCCGGCCCCGCCACGATCAGGGACTCAGGCCTTTGGCGCAGGTCTGACGATACCAGCGGCTTGTCGGTATATCCAATCACCCCCCCCGATGAGGCCAGAAGCCCCCGCGCCTCTTCGGCACTTGGCCGGTCGCGCAGGATCACGGCCAGATCCAAACAGGATACGCTGGCCGTGGGCACCCGCACCGCCGACCCGGTGATCCGCCCGGCCAGGTGCGGCAGAACGATATCGACCAATTGTTCGGCACTGGTGGTTGTTGGCACCATCGACAGCGCGGCGGCACGGCTGCGGGCGGGGTTGGCCATGGGCATGTCCACCGTCGGCTGGCTGCCCGTATAGCAATGCACCGTCGTCATCAGCGCGGTTTCCAACCCATAGGCGTCATCCAGCACACGAATCAACGGTGCCAGCGCATTGGTGGTGCAAGAGGCATTGGATACGATCCGATGCGCTGCCGTCAGGCTTTCGTCATTCGCCCCCAGAACCACGGTCAGATCCGCCCGCGGAGACGGGCCAGAGACCAGAACCCGCGCCGCACCGGCGGCCAGCCCCTGTTCCGCGATCGCCCGATCCGTGGCGCGCCCCGTGCACTCCATCAGAATATCGACGCCCGAAAGCATCAAGGCAGACAAGTCACGCTGTTGAGTAAACGGAATGCGCCGACCCGCGGCGATCAGTGCACCGGGTTCGATGGAAACCCCGCCGGGAAAGGGGCCGAAGACGCTGTCATATTCGAACAGGTAGGCGCAGGTTTCCAATGGGGCGATGTCATTGACGCCAACAATGTCCAGCCCCTGCCAGCTATCAGACGTCAGCCAGGCGCGCAGCACCGACCGTCCGATCCGCCCGAACCCGTTGATCACGACTTTCGTCATCGCCCAAATCCCATGCACATGTTGCGCGCAGTCATGCACGGGCACGCGGCAGGCGCAAGCCGGGGCAAGGGGCTTTGCCCGCCAGACCCAAGCGGCGTTCAGGCGAAAGTTTCTGAAAGGCTCCGATAAGCGTGTTTCAAGCCCGAAAGCGTCAGATCATCCCGGTCGCAGCGCTGTACGGACACCCCCAGATCGACGAGCGCCCCGGAATAGAGATCTGACCACGGGCCCGGCCCGACAACAAGCACGCGCTGGCCTTGCCAGAAATCACGCGCGCCCGCCAGCTCTGCGCCAATCAGGTGGCCTTTCAGCCTGGCCTTGGTTGGGTCCGGGTCAGACCGGGCGGCAATCAAGTGTTGTGCTAACAACTCAGGCTGGGTCAGCGACCATGCAAGAGCCTCGGCAAACACGTCTTTGTTCAGGCCCGGTTCCGCCGCGATCATACCATCCCCGGTGCGGGGCACCAGCAGCTCAGCCAGTTCGGCGGTCATGAAATCCTGAAGCCGAAACACTTCGCCAGCCCGCACGCCGGCCCAGACCGTCTGTTGCCCCGGGATGCAGACAAATCCATGGAACTCCGGGCAACTCACGACCACACCACGGATCAGGCTTTCGCTGGCAAAGACATGCCCCTCGGTACCAGCTTGGTGCAAACCGGGTAACGCATGAAGGTCAAGTCGCAAACCGTCGGTCGGGATCGCTTGCGGGGCCTGGTCCGCCAGGCGGCAAGGTATGGACGCAACTGATAGCGAGACGCCCTTCGCCTCCAATCCGGACAACCCACTGATCATCACCGGTGTCCGCTCCTCTACCAGCCAGGGGCGGACAAGGTTGAACAATACCGTCTCAAAGGCATCCGCTGCGACCTGCGCCAGACCTTGTGCCGACCTGACCTTCATCATGACCGCGTCGTTCCGGTCCAGCGCCCATGCCTGCATCCCGGCAGGGGACATATCGACCGCGATCCAACTTGGGGACCCCCCTCGGCGTGTCATCTCTGGCAATTCCCCATCGTGACATGCACAGTAATTACTGCGCATTCGTAAACTCGCAAATCCGGCACCCAGCCCGATCAGTCATATCTTTGGAAGGCCTAACAAACGCGATGGCAACTTCAACAATTCAATTTCCGCAGCGACACAATGCGCCATGCAATATTATCAATCCCAGAAATTCACCCCAGCCTCGCAATTAATCAGAAAAAAAACCGACCCGCCGAATAATGAAGTGATCCGCCACGCCGACCACCCGAGGCCGCGCCGAAATACGCCTTTTAACTTCTCGAGAATAACCGGAGGATTTTGAATCGACAGGTAAATGCAGCCTCGGTCACCGGCGTTCCCGTCTGAGTCAGAAGATGGCCGACCGTCTGCATAAGAATAGCGAGATGATATACCCTGGGTGAACAATTCAGGTGCCGGCCAAATAGCCTCTCCAATTAGCGACAAGGCCACAGGCGACTTCGCCGAGATCGCAGTGGTTGAGGTGCCGCGATGCGAAACGCCCTTGCAGGAAATGACATGCGATTGCATCGCCAATGGAAAGCGGCGGGCCTATTGGCCCGCCGCTTTCCTTGTTCCTTCCGTCCAATCAGGCTGCGGTTTCATGCGGGTGCTTGCCAAGGATGATCATGCCAAGCAGATCGTCGTCCGTCACGTCCTTCACATTGACCGTGCCGACCAGCTGACCATTCTTCATCACACTGGCCCGGTCGCACAGGTTCATCACCTGATGCACGTCGTGGTCGATCAGGAAGATCCCGATGCCTTCGGCCTTCAGCTGCTGGATCAGTTCCGCCACCATCTGGGTTTCATGGGGACCAAGAGCTGCGGTCGGTTCATCCATGATCAGGATGCGCGCGTTGAAGTACACGGCGCGGGCAATGGCAACCGACTGACGCTGACCACCGGACAGGGCCGACACAGGGGCATCGAACTTCTGAAAGTTCGGGTTCAGCCGCCCCATGATCTTGCGCGTCTCCGCCTCCATCGCCGCATCGTCGACCAGCCCAAGCGGCGTGACCAGTTCACGACCCAGAAACAGGTTCGACGCCGCATCGAGATTATCGGCCAGCGCAAGCGTCTGGTAGATCGTCTCGATATTATGCGACCGGGCATCGCGCGGGTTGTTGATGGTGACCTGCTCTCCGTTGATGAAGATCTGGCCCCCATCGGGCTTGTAGGCCCCCGACAACATCTTGATCAGCGTCGACTTGCCTGCGCCATTATGGCCAAGCAGGCCCACGACCTCGCCGGGTTGCAAGTCTACCGTCACATGGTCAACCGCCTTGATCCCGCCGAACGAGATCGACATGTCGCGCATTTCTACAAGTGGTGCGGTCATATCAGTGATCCCCCGTGCGTTTGCGGTAGATGATGTCGATCAGCACGGCCGCAACCAGCACGACACCGACAACAATGTTCTGGTAGGGCGCGTCGACGCCGACCATGGCCATACCCGATTGCAGCGACTGCATGATCAGCGCCCCAAGGATCGCGCCGTGGATGGTGCCAAGACCGCCAGACAGGGCCGTTCCGCCGATGACCGCCGCCGCGATGACGCGCAGTTCGTCGAGCGTGCCGATATCGTTGGTGTGGTTAGCCAGACGGGCCGAAGCCACAACCGCCGAGATCGCACAAAGCGCCCCCATCAGGGCGAAGATCTTGACCGTCAGCAAGCGGGTGTTGATGCCCGACAGCTCTGCCGCGTCCGGGTTGCCGCCAGTGGCGAAGATATAGCGGCCAAGCCGGGTGCGGCGGGCCAGGATGGTCATCGCGATGGCGATAGCAATCAATAGCAGCACCGAGATGGGCAGACCGTAGGTGGTGGTGAAGCCTTCGGGCATGACCTCGCCCCGTGCCTCGAACATGCGGCGCAGGCGGGCTGCCGGGATCTGGTAGGAATTGAGAACCCAGATGAACCCCATGATGGCGGCGGCGGTCATCGCGGACAGGGCCAGTTCGGCCCAGACCGGCTTGACCGGGAAGCCATGGCTGGCTTTGGAGCGCCGACCGCTCCACATCGCGGCAATGGCGGCGGCGGTCAGCACCGCGCCCACGATCCACGACAGGGTCGGCCCAAGCGTACCGTTGATGCCACCGAAGGCCATGAAGGTTTCATCCAGCGGGCCGATGGTCTGACCACGGGTCATGAACCAGCCCACATTGCGCCAGACCAGCAGGCCGCCAAGCGTCACGATAAAGGCCGGAATGGTCAGGTAGCCGATAAGGTAGCCGTGGAAGGCCCCGATCAGCGCCCCCGCGGCGATGCCGATGACGATCGTTATCGGCGCGATCAGCGGATGACCAAGCCCCAGCCCCAACATGTCGGGCAGAACGTCGGTCTGGGTCATCGCCATGATCGCTGAACATGTGGCCAGCAGCGCGCCAACACTCAGGTCGATATGGCGGGTGACGATGACAAAGACCATGCCACAGGCCATGATGGCCACGGATACGGTCTGGATCGTCAGGTTGAAGATATTGCGCGGGGTCAGGAAGCGACCTTCCGTAATAAAATCGAACCCGATGCAAAGAAGAATGAAGGCGCCAACCATTCCCAACAGACGCGTGTCCAGCTCCAGTTGCTGGATGATGTTCTTGCGTTGCGGGGGAACTGGCTGAGACGTGGTGTCGGTCATGTCCGGACTCCAGAGTTCAGCGTGTCTGGGGGATACGCCCCGGCAATGCGGGGCGTATCGGGTGCTACACTACAAGTGTATCACAGGTTTAGTTGCAAGGTGCGGGGCCGTCGGTAACACCCTGGCAGAGCGTTTCCAGATCAATCCAGCCAGCATCGACAACGAGGCTCAGATTCTCGGCGGTGATCGGAACCGGGGCCAAGAACATCGAGGTCATGGTGGTGCCAGCAGGGCTGGTCCATTCCATCGCGCCTTCGACGTCACCCATTGCGGTGCCCTGTGCCAACGCAACGGCGATCTCAGCGGCTGCACGCCCCAGGTCACGGGCGTCTTTCCACACCGACACGGTCTGAGTGCCCAGCGCCACGCGGTTCAGCGCGGCGTGGTCGCCATCCTGGCCAGAGACCGGGATACCTTCCATGCCCTGCGCGGTCAGCGCGGCCACGGCGCCACCGGCGGTGCCATCATTCGAGGCGACGACCGCATCAACGCCATTGTCAGTCGCAGTCAGGATCTGTTCCATGTTGCGCTGAGCGTTCGCAGGCAGCCAGCCATCGGTGTAGGCTTCACCCACAATCTCGATATCACCGGCGTCGATTGCGGCTTGCAGAACCTCTTGCTGACCACCGCGCAGGAAGTCTGCGTTTGGATCGGTCGGCGAGCCCTTGATCATGACGTAACGACCGGTCGGCGCAGCCTCCAGAACCGCGCGGGCCTGCATCCGACCCACTTCAACATTGTCAAAGGTCAGGTAGAAGGCGCGATCGTCTTCGATCAGGCGGTCATAGGCGATGACCGGAATGCCTTCGTCGGCTGCGGCCTGAACGGCCGGGCCAATGGCTGCGGCGTCTTGTGCCAGAATGATCAGCGCATCAACGCCCTGAGCGATCAGGCTTTCGATGTCCGACAGCTGCTTGGATGCGGATGACTGTGCATCGGCCGAGATATACTCGGCACCTGCGGCGTCCAGCGCGGCCACGATGGCTGCTTCGTCGGTTGCCCAACGTTCTTCCTGGAAATTGGACCAGCTGACACCAACGGTAATGTCCTGCGCAAAGGCAGCGGTGGTCATGGTGGCCGCAAACACCGTTGCTGCGGCGGCTTTCAGAAACTTCATGATTTCCTCCCTGTGATACCTGGCGGCCCCCATTTGACCGGGTTCCTCCACGTTCCCAAGCTCTAGCATTATTTTTTTCAAAGATCAAATTAAATGACAGCCCATCGCCTTTCGCCCCCTGCAGAACCGGCGGAACACATCGCTTGCTGAATTAATTTTTTTGGTGAATTATACTCGCAGGAGGACGTCGTGGCAGGGTATCATCGCACATCACTCGTGAACGATCAGCGCGAGACCGGACGCCAGCAGGTGTTTGATGCCATTCGGCAAGCTGGACGAATCGCCCGAATCGATATCGCCCGGGAAACCCAGGTCAGCCCCGCCACCGTCACCGCCATTACCTCGGAACTTCTGACCGCCGGCCTTATAGAAGAAATCACGCCCGACGGCGATCGCTCTGGTGCCAAGCGGGGGCGCCCGCGCGTGGCCCTGAAGGTTCGCGGCGCGGCGCATCTGGTTGCCGGCATCAAGATTTCCGACCGTTCCGCGACGGTGATTCTCGTGGATTTCGAAGGTCAGACCGTCGGTGAATACGACCATGAACTGCCAGGCCCGGTCATGTCCGCCGAGGAGATGGTCGTGCTGGTCAAGCGCGCCCTGACCGGGGCCTGCGCTGCTGCCGGGCGCGCCTTTACCGATATCTCTGGCGTTGGGCTTGGCCTTGCCGGGTTGATCGACGCGGCCCGCAATTTCGTCCATTGGTCGCCCTCGCTGGATCAGCGCAACGTTGAACTGGGCCAGATGTTGTCAGAGGCGATGCCGGTGCCTTTCTTCATGGACAATGACGCCAATCTGGTTGCCAAAGCAGAACAGCTGTTCGGCGAGGCGCGCAACGTGTCCGACTTTATCGTCATCACCATCGAACAGGGCGTTGGCATGGGCATCGTGATCGACGGGCGGATCTACCGGGGTGAACGGGGCTGCGGTTCGGAATTCGGCCATACCAAGGTTCAGTTGGACGGGGCGCTGTGCCGGTGCGGCCAACGGGGCTGCCTAGAGGCCTATATCGGCGACTATGCCTTATTGAGAGAGGCCAATATTCGCGGCAGCGCCCATCCCGAAGACGATCTGTCGGTGCTTTATTCCCGTGCCAAGGCGGGCGATGCGATGGCCCGGTCCATCTTTGACCGGGCGGGGCGCATGTTCGCCATGGGCCTGGCCAATATCATTAACATTTTCGACCCTGGTCTGGTGATTCTGTCGGGCGAGCAGATGTCATTCGACTTTCTTTACTCTCAGGACGTGCTGAATCGGGTGAAATCCTCGGTCGTTCAGGTCGATGCCCCGCTGCCCGAGATCCGGGTGCATAAATGGGGTGATCTTATGTGGGCCAAGGGGGCTGCGGCCTGCGCAATAGAGGGTGTTTCGGAACTGACCATCCGGAACCTCGGTGCCGATGCGGCCTGAACTCTGTCTGCCGATCCTGCTGGTGACTGCGATGCCCGCCGCCGCAGATCCTCTGTTCGTTCCCCGACCAATCGAACCGCATCGTTACGAGGGCGGGTGGGAACATTTCGTGGGCGGTGGCGTGGCGGCCTTCGATTGTAGTGGTGACAGCCTGCCCGAGCTCTTTGCCGCTGGTGGGGAAAACCCCGCACAACTGTTCCTCAACCGCTCTGCCCCCGGCGGCGATCTGGTCTTTGATGCGGTCGAGGGCACCCTGTCCCTGACCGGTGTCACCGGGGCCTATCCGCTCGACATTGACAGCGACGGGATCATGGACCTCGCCATCCTGCGGGTTGGCGAGAATACCCTGATGCGCGGGCTTGGTGAGTGCCGCTTTTCCCCCTTTAGCGGTATCGGCTTCCAGACCGATGCGCGCTGGACCACGGCCTTTTCCGCGACTTGGGAAGCAGAACAAACGCTGCCCACCCTCGCCTTCGGCAACTACGTGGACCGGACCGATCCCGATGGCCCGTTCGAGGCCTGCGATATCAACCAGCTTTATCGGCCAGAGGGCGACAGCTATGCGCCGCCCCTGCCGCTGGAGCCCGGCTTTTGCGCCCTGTCCATGCTGTTCAGCGATTGGGGGCGGCAAGGCCGCGCCGATCTGCGCGTGTCGAATGATCGGCACTATTACGTGCGCGGGGGCGAAGAACAGATGTGGGCGATGGACCCTGTGCCGCGTCTCTATGGCCCTGATGATGGCTGGAACAGCCACCAGCTGTGGGGCATGGGCATCGCCTCTCGCGATCTGGATGGCGACGGGCGGGCCGAAGTCTATCTGACCTCGATGGGGGATCAGCGCCTGCAGGCTCTGGCGGGCGGATCTGACGGGCCCAGCTATCTTGATGCCCCCTACGAAAGCGGTGCCACGGCGCACCGGCCATATACCGGTGGCGACGGGCGGCCGTCGACCGGCTGGCACGCGGTGTTCGGGGATGTGGACAATGACGGGTGGGATGATCTCTTCGTGGCCAAGGGGAATGTAGAACAGATGCCCGGCAGCGCCATGGAGGACCCCAACAACCTGCTGATGGGCGGGCCTGGTGGGCGATTCACCGAGGCCGGGCTGCAAGCGGGCATCGCCAGCCTGCATCGCAGCCGCGGCGCAGCGCTGATGGATCTGAACGGCGACGGCCTGCTGGATCTGGCAGTGCTGAACCGTCACGCCCCGATGGAGCTTTACCAGAACATCACCGCCGGTGCAGGGAACTGGCTGCTGGTGGATGTCACCCAGGACGGGATCAACCCCAATGTGGTCGGGGCCTTTGTCGAACTGCGCGCCGATGGAAGGGTCTGGACACAGGAAATCACCATCGGCGGCGGCCATGCGGGCGGCACGGCGGGGGCACTGCACTTCGGGCTTGGTGATATCGCAGTGGCGGATATTCGGGTGATCTGGCCAAACGGCGACACGGGGGACTGGCAGCCGGTCGAGGCAAACCGACGGGTGACACTCATACGCTGAGCGTGAGGCAGGCCAAGGATTTTGCAAAATCCTTACAAGGGTCTTGCAAGACCCTTCCCCGCTACCGATCCACCGGCAACCCACTTGGCACTGTTGCTGGCACCCCAAGGCGCCCATCCGCACCGCCCTCATCCGTCAACGCCTGCAGAAACGCGATGAGATCGGCGATCTGAGGATCGGACAATGCCACCGGTGCCAGCTCATTCGCCGCCACAATCGCTGCCATTTCTGCCGGGTCGTCCAGAATACGCCAATCTTCCGCCCCCGGCAGGGCCGGCAATATCGCCTGTGACCGATCATAGGTGGTCAGGGCCGTCACCGGATTCAGGTGATGGCGAACCACCGCCTCTAGCGTTGCATAGGCGCCTGCATGTCCATAGGGCGCGGTCAGGGCCACGTTGCGCAGGCTTGGCGTGCGGAACGCATAGGCATCAGCCGGGTCGCCCGTCACATGCATCCGGCCTTCATCCCGCGCGTGGTTTTCGAACCGTGCCGCCTTGCCCGGCCCGATCTGGACCATGGCGATGGCGTGGAAATCGTGATCGGTCTGGAACCGGCCCGCGTGGCAGTCGGCACATCCTGCCGCGCCATAGAATAACGTCATTCCCCGTTCCGCCGCCTGGGGCAATTCGGCCTCACCGGCCAGATAAAGGTCAAACGGGCTGCGATCGGCGCGCCATTCGAAACGGATGAAATCGGCAATGACATTGGAGATGTCGGTAAAGTGGATTGGTGCCCCAGGCCCCAGCACCTCGTCAAACCGCGCGCGATAGTCCGGCACATCCGCCACCCGTTCGGCAATCTGGTCCCAGGCACCGCCCGCCAGCGACAGGTGCCCCATGCGGACCGCCTGAGAGATTGGGTTCTCGGAATAATGGCCCGCCATCTCATCTGGTGACAGCACCGGGAACATCGCCTGCGCCGACAGGACGGAATCGAACCCTTCCGCCATCGCATCGCCAAGCGGCGTGCGGATGCCATTGGGGCGGGTCGGGTCCGCCTCCAACCGCCCGTCATGGAACATATGGGTGAACTCGGTGGCCCCCAGATTGAACAGCGCTGGCGCGTTGCGGGGGATGCGCTGTTCCGGCAGGTTCTCTGGGTCTGCCGCCCGGGCGGGGCCGAGCCCATTGGCCCCGTCCCCGAGCGACAACGACACCCCGTCAGAGGTGCCGAACCTTGGATGATGGCAGGTGGCGCAAGCGACCGCCTGATTGCCCGACAGGATCGGATCGTAAAACAGCAGGTGCCCCAGCTCCACGCGCGCCGGGTCGGTTTCGGCGAACTCTGCCGGGGGAAAAACAGGCTGCGCAAGCAGCGGCAGCGGGATCAATACGAACACAATCCACTTCATCGGCGGACCTCCGCGATCTCAACCGTCAGGCGCTGATGATAGGGCCGATCCGGCGTGACAATGATGGACGGAAAGGCAGGCTGGTTCACCGCATCGGGGAACCCCTGCGGTTCCAGGCACAGCCCCTGAAACGGACCAAGCCGCTGCCCCTCATGCGCGCCATCTTCCGGTGCCATGCCCTGCCCGGTGTAAACCTGCAGTCCCGGCTGGTCGGTCCACAGACGCAGCCGCAATCCGGTCGGGGCCAGCAGCTCTGCCACCGGATCAGCCGGGTCGCGCCCCTCTGGCAACACAACATTCAGGTCGGTTCCCACCCCTGTCGGGTCATTGGCGTCAAACCGCGCGGCCTGTCGGAAATCATGCCGCGTGCCCGCGACAGGCAGCACCTGCCCGGTGGGCAGCAATGCCTCGTCTACCGGGGTGAACCGGTCTGCCACGCACATGAAGCGCGCACAACGCAACTGGCTATCCATGCCGAGCGTATAGTAGTTGTGCTGCGCCAGATTGATGGGCGTGGGCCGGTCCACGGTGGCGCGCATGTTATAGGTCACGCGACTGCCCTCCAACCTGACCGTCACCTCCAGATCAGCACGGCCCGGAAAGCCCTCTTCGCCATCGGGCGAGCTGTAGGTGAAACGCACCGCGCGCGTGCCCTCAGCATCACCCTGCCAAAGCCGCGAATGCACGCCTCCGGCCCCGCCATGCAACTGGTTTGCGCCTTCGTTGGCGGTCAGCCGATGATCCTGCCCGTTCAGCGTAAACTGTGCCCCGCGAATACGGTTGGCCACCCGGCCCGCGATCACGCCCATAGACCCGGGGTTCAACAGGTACCGCGCCGGATCGGCATAGCCCAGAACAACGGGCACTGATGCACCGCCAAGTGGCACCCACCAGCCCCGCGTGATGCAGCCGAGGTTCAGCAGCGAAAGCGAAACGCCCCCGTCCTCCAACCGAAATTCGCGGATGTCCCCGGCGTGCATTCCTACCCCCTCAGACGAAACGATTGATCACGTTTTCCAGATATTCCTGCTTGCCCGAAACCGGCGCGGGGGCGATCCCCTCGGCCTCAACCCGTGCGGCGATCTGGTCCAGCGTGCGGTCGCCCTTCAGCATCGCCTGCGCCTCGGGCGCGTTCCAGCCTGCGTAGCGGTCCTTGACAAAGCCCGGCAGCGTGCCGTCCTCGATCATCGCGGCAGCGGCTTTCAGGCCGCGCGCGCAGATATCCATGCCGCCGATATGGGCGATCAGCAGGTCCTCGGGGTCCAGCGATTGACGGCGCAGCTTGGCGTCGAAATTGGTGCCGCCAGAGGCGAACCCGCCCCCTTGCAGGATGTGGTAGTAGGCCAATGCCACCTCCGGCACGTTATTGGGGAACTGGTCGGTGTCCCAACCGGACTGGTAATCGTTGCGGTTCATGTCGATCGACCCGAAGATGCCGAGCGCCTGCGCCAACGCAATCTCATGCTCAAAGCTATGACCGGCCAGAATGGCGTGGCCCTGCTCGATATTCACCTTCACCTCGCCTTCCAGCCCGTGACGCTTGAGAAAGCCATAGACCGTGGCAACGTCGTAATCGTACTGGTGCTTGGTGGGTTCCTGCGGCTTGGGTTCGATCAAGATCGCGCCGTCGAACCCGATCTTGTGCTTGTATTCCACAACCATGTTCAGGAACCGCCCGAACTGCGCATCTTCTTGCCCAAGGTTGGTGTTCAGCAGCGTCTCATACCCTTCGCGCCCGCCCCACAGCACGTAGTTTTCGCCGCCCAAACGCTGTGTTGCGTCCATGCAGGATTTCACCGTCGCGGCCGCGAAGGCAAAAACATCGGGATCGGGGTTGGTCGCCGCGCCCGCCATGAAACGGCGGTTGGAGAACATGTTGGCCGTGCCCCACAGCAGTTTCACGCCGGTCTGGTCCATCTTCTGGGCCAGGTAATCCGCAATCTGGTTCAGCGTATCGCGGTTTTCCGTAAAGCTCGCGCCATCGGGACGCACGTCGAAGTCGTGGAAGCAGAAATAGGGGACCTTCAGCAGGCTGAACATCTCAAACGCCACATCAGCCTTGAGCTTGGATTGGGCCATGGTGTCGCCTGGGAACCACGGGCGGTCAAAGGTCTGGCCGCCGAACGGGTCATTCCCCGGCCAGACGAAATTGTGCCAATAGCAGGCGGCGAAACGCAGGTGATCTTCCATGCGCTTGCCCATGACGATCTCATCGGGGTTGTAGTGGCGGAAGGCCAGCGGGTTGGCGCTGTCCGTCCCTTCAAACGGGATCTCAGTGATGTCGCGAAAGAAGCCAGTGCTCATGTCATTGCTGCCTTGATCGAGGGGTAGAGGGCACGGTAGCGGGCGTAGCTTTCGTCGTAAGCTGCCGTCAGATCCGCGCGTGGGTCGATGGTTTCCGCCACATCGGGCGGGGTCATTGTGTCGTGCAAATCGGCCCCATCCGCGACCATTGCCAAGCGCGCCGCGCCAAGTGCCGCACCGAACTCTCCCTTGGCGGGCAAACGCAAGGGCAGGCCCAAAATGGTGGCAAGGCTCTCCAGCCAAAAGCGCGACCCGGTGCCGCCCCCGATAGCAAGAACCGAGTCAAGCTGAGTACCGGTGGATTTCAGCGCCTCCAGTGAATCGCGCAACGCGAAGCTGACACCTTCCATGACGGATTGGGTCAATGTTTCTTGACCGGAACCGATATCTAGCCCCACGAAAGCGCCACGAATATCAGCGTCGTTATGGGGGGTTCGTTCACCCGAGAGATAGGGCAGAAACAGGGTGCCGGAGGGGCCACTGATTGTGTCCGGCAGGCGGTCCGCCAACGTTGCGGGGCTGTCGTTCAGCGTCTTGGCCAGCCAGTTGAGGCAATCCGTGGCGGCCAGGATCACACCCATCTGATACCAGGTGTCCGGCACCGCGTGGCAAAAGCTGTGGACAGCGGTTTCGGGGGCCGGGGCGAAGCTGTCTTTCGCGGCCAAAAGCACGCCTGACGTGCCGAGCGAGACGAAGCCATCGCCTTCGCGGAAGCAGCCCACACCGCAGGCTGCCACGGCGTTATCGCCACCGCCGCCAGCCACGACCACCGGGCCTTCGATGCCCCATTCTGCGGCCAGTTCGGCGCGCAGATGGCCAGAGGGCGCGCTTCCCTCCACCAGCTGCGGCATCTGATCGGCGCGCATATGGCCTGCGTCCAGCAGGGCGGGGGACCAGTCGCGCTTGCCCACATCGAGCCAGCTTGTTCCGGCAGCGTCGGACATGTCCGATACATGCTCCCCGGTCAGCCAAAGGCGTAGATAGTCCTTTGGAAGCAGCACCTTGGATACTTGTGCAAAAACATCTGGTTCGTGCTGTTCAACCCACAGCAGCTTGGGCGCGGTAAACCCGGGGAAGACGATGTTGCCCGAAAGGTCACGCACGCCGGGGGTGACATCCAGCGCGGCTGCCTGGGCATGGGACCGGGTATCGTTCCACAGAATACAGGGGCGCAGCACGTTATCCGCCGCATCCACCAGTGTCGCGCCATGCATCTGGCCAGAAAGGCCAATGCCACGCACCGCCGACAGGGCCTCGGGCGCATCGGCCTTCAGCTTGGCGACAGCCACGCGGCAGCACTCGACCCAATGGGCCGGGTCCTGTTCGCTGTGGCCCGGCGCGGGATGGCTGACCGGGGCTGCCTGTTCGGCGGCAGCAACAAGCGTGCCACCGGCATCGACAAGCACGGCACGCAAACCAGACGTGCCCAGATCCAGTCCGAGATACATGGGTCCTCCCATGGCGCCCTCCCCGGCCGCCATATTTATTTTGATAGCTAAATTAATTTCACGGAGTGGGCCTCGAGTCAAGTCCCTGCGCGGGCGCGCCTGCTGAAATCATCCCAGCCCATGCGTGCCCCCACTTGCATACGAAACGCGAAAACGGCGGCCTGGGATGCCCCGAGCCGCCGTTTTCTGTTCTTCTACAAGATTTTGCTACATCTGGCTCGGCAACCAAAGCACGATCCAGGGGAAGGCCACCAGCAGCGCGATGGTGATCGCATCGGCGATGAAGAACGGCGTCACCCCTTTGAACACGTCCTGCACGCTAAGGTCATCGCGCACGCCGGCCACCACGAAGCAGTTGAGCCCGATGGGCGGCGTGATCAGGCAGAACTCTGCCATCTTCACCACAAGGATGCCGAACCAGACCGCGCACATGGTGCCGGACATGCCGAAGGTGCTGGCCTCTGCCGTGACGTTCATGCCGCCGTTCAGCGCCATCACCGCCGGGAAGACCACCGGCAGGGTCAGCAACAGCATCCCGATTGCGTCCATGAACATGCCCAGGACAGCGTAGGCCAACAGGATGCAGACCAGGATCAGCATCGGCGACATGTCCAGCGTCGTCAGCCAGTCGGCAAACGCGCCGGGCAGGTCCGCGAAGCCGAGGAAGCGGACATAAATCAACACGCCCCAGATGATCGTGAAGATCATAACGCTGAGTTTCGCGGTCTCCAGCAGTGCCTCTTTCAACTGCGGCCAGCGCATCCCGCGATAAAGCGCCATGAGGAAGACGATGAACGCCCCGATCGCACCGCCCTCTGTGGGTGTGCCCCATGCGTCGCCGCCGAACGGGTTGTAGACGAAGAAGATGATGATCACGACCACGGCGACAATCGGCAACGCAGGCGGCAGGGACGCAAACCGTTCCTTCCAAGTAAAGCCGGTCACGGGCGGGCCGAAATTCTTCATGGTCATGGCCATGCCGACGATCAGCAGCGTGTAGACCACGGCGGAAAAGACGCCGGGGACGAACCCAGCCAACAGCAGTCGGCCCACATCCTGTTCCACGATGATCGCGTAGATCACCAGAATGGCAGAGGGCGGGATGAGCGAGGCCAGAGTACCCGCCGCTGCCACGACACCCGCCGCGAAGCGCTTGTCATAGCCCACAGCCAACATTTCCGGAATCGCGATGCGGGCGAACACGGCGGATGTGGCAACCGACGCACCTGACACGGCGGCAAAGCCGGCGGTGGCAAAGACAGTCGACACCGCCAAGCCCCCCGGCACCCAGGCAAACCAGCGTTTGGCGGCCTCAAAGAGCGCCTTGGTCAGGCCCGCGTGATAGGCGAGATAGCCGATCAAAATGAAAGTTGGGATCAGGCTGAGCGCCTGGCTGGAGATTTTCGAATGCGGCACCTGGCCTGCCGTTTTGACGGCAACGGTCAGCGCCCAGAGGAAATCCTCGGGGTCATAGCCCCGGCGGCTCCAGAAAATCCAGATTAGACCGAAGAGGCCCGACAAACCGGCGGCAAAGGCCACGCGCATCCCGAGGATGACCAGCACCAGCATCAGGCCCGATACGATCAGACCAATTTGAATGGGTTCCATGTCTTTGCGTCCTCAGTCGTCGTCACGGCCGGAAACCTGGGCGGCTTCCATGGCGGCTTGGGTGGCGGCATCTGCGTGGAGCGGCACACCCACGGGTTGATCCTGACCGGTCAGCAACGCCCGCCCGTAAACGAAGAGTTGCAGCGCCAGGCGCAGGCAGATGACGAAGAAGGCCACCGGCACCACCAACTTGGCAGGCCAGAGCGGCAGGCGGATATCCATGGAACTGTCGCGGCTCCACCAGGGTTCGCCAAAATCGAAACTGCGCTGGAAATGCGCCCAGGATCCCCAGACCAGCAGGACCATCAGGATCAGGATCGCCAGCGTGGTGATGAATTCCGCCGCCCACATGGGCCGCCCGCGCAGATTGCCGACCAGCAGATCCATGCGGATATGGCCGCCTTCGCGTTGTGTGTAAGAAATGCCCATGATCGCAATCAGCGGCATCGCCTGTTCGATCCAGTCCACATAGCCGGGAATCGGTTGGGAAAAGAAATTGCGCCCGCCGACCGAGATCACGGCAAGGATCATCAGCGAAAACACCGCCAGCCCGCTGACCAGCGCCATTTTGCGTTCCAGCCATAGCAGGGCTTGATCCAGACGACTGACGAGGCTGTCATCAGACAGCACGAGGGAAGCTCCGGCCATTGACGGCTCTCCTTGATTGGATGTTCCCGAAAGAAAAAACCCCGCCCGAAGGATATCCGGGCGGGGTCGTCAGGCACCGGGGCTCAGTTGCCCTCGGCGATCAGGCCGGTGACGAAATCGTAGAGCTCCTGCGCGGGCAGGCCGCGGGCAGTGTTCTCTTCGATCCAGGCGGCGGCGGCGGGGGCAGCAGCCGCTTCACGGAAGGCGGCAAGCTCTGCGTCCCCGAAGGTGATCCGCTCGATCCCGCGTTCGTCCAGCGCCGGGCCCCAGGCGGCCATGGTCTGGTTGTCATAATAATCCAGATAGTGCTGCAGCGCGTCATCGACCGCGCCCATCAGGATCTCACGCTCTGCGTCAGACAGCGCATCCAGCGCGTCGGTATTCACCACCACCGGGCAGTTCACGGTGCCGGGGTTGAGGTTGGTGGTCCACCACTCGGCATTTTCGATGGTACCGAAGGACATATGGGCGTGGGGGGCGAAGCTGACCGCCTGCACAACGCCGCTGTCCATGGCTTGGCGCACTTCCGTCGCGGTCATCGAGGTGGGAACCGCACCGATCGCCGACATCGCGGCACCGATACCGCCGGTCGCCCGCACGGCCATACCCGCGAAATCTTCGACCGATCCGGGCGCATCGCCGCGACCAACGAAGTTATACTGCGGCAGCGGCGACGGCATCAGCAGCGTCGCGTTCCAGCGCGCCAGATCGGCCACAACGGCGGGATGCTGGTAAAGCGCCATGGAAATCTCGGCTTCCTGCGCCAGCGAACTCATACCGAGGAAGGGCAGTTCCAGCACCGTGATCGAGGGGTTCTTATCGGCGTGGTAGCCGGCGCAGAACTGGGCCATTTCGAAGGCCCCGATGGAGATGCCATCCAGGTTTTCGCGGTTGCCCGACAGGCCGCCATAGGAAATGTTCAGGGTGAAGTCGCCGCCGGAACGTTCTGCGACCAGTTCCGCCAGCCGTTCCACATGTTCGGTGAAGGCGCGGCGCGAGCCCCAGACCGACACGTTCCATTCAGTGGCATAAGCCTCGGCCGCAAAGCCAACGGTAAGGGCGGCCACTGCGGTGGCCGTGATTGTCTTTTTCATGGTATCCTCCCAATTATCACACAATCTGTGGATGGCGCGAGTATGCCGCTGCCCCGGCGCGCCTGGCTATGAAGGAAACCGCGCGGAAGATGTCCGGGGGCCTGCGGAAATCCGCAGGGTCAGGTTTCGGGCAATCGCGCGCGGGCGATGGCCATGTGGACCGTGGCGCCATGGGTCAGGGCGGCATCGTTGAAATCATAATCCGGCGCGTGCAGGGGGGCGGAGGTTTCGCCATTGCCGATGAAGGCGAAACAGCCGGGCACATGGGTCAGGAAACGGGCGAAATCCTCTGATCCTGTCATGGGTTTCGGGCGGGCTTGCGTGGCGGAGGATACGGGCGCGGCGGCCTGCATCATGGCGTCTGCCAGTTCCGGGTCGTTGATGGTGGGCACGAATTCGCGGTCATATCTCACCTGCGCCTCAAGCCCGTATTGGGTGGCGATGCCATCCGCGATCCGGCGCATCTCCTCCTCAATGGTTGCTGAAACCTCCGCGCTGAAACTGCGGGCATCGCCTAGGATGCGGGCGTGACCGGGCAGCGCGTTGCGGGTGCCGTCGGTGACCAGTTCGGTGACCGAAACGACGGCGGTCTGCGTCGGCGCGATCCGGCGCGAAACGATGGTTTGCAGGTCCATCACCAGCGCGCAGGCGGGCACCATGACCTCTCGCCCCCAATGGGGGGAAGACGCGTGGCCACCCTGCCCATTCAGCGTAATTTCGAAGATGTCTTCGGCAGACATGATCGCGTCAGGGCGAGTTTCGAAATGCCCGACGGGCAGGCCGGGCATGTTGTGCAGCCCAAATACCTCATCGAAGGGGAAGCGTTCCATCAAGCCATCGTTCAACATGGCCAGCGCGCCTTGCCCCCATTCCTCGGCTGGTTGAAAAAGGAACCGGATGGTGCCATCAAAACCGCCCTCCTCGGCCAGCATCTTCGCCGCACCAAGCAGCATCGAGGTGTGTCCGTCATGGCCGCAGGCGTGCATGGTGCCGGGGATTTGCGAGGCATAATCAGCGCCGGTGACTTCAAGAATCCGCAGCGCATCCATGTCGGCACGCAAGGCAATTGCCCGATTGGACGTGCCACGTTTCAAGGTGCCGACAACGCCAGTGCCGCCGATGCCCGTCGCCACCTCCAACCCGAAGCCGCGCAGGGTATCCGCCACGAAGGCCGCAGTGCGGACCTCTTCGAACCCAAATTCCGGGTGGCGGTGCAGGTCGTGCCGCCATTGGATCATGTGCTGATGCAGATCGGTCATCGCGGCACTCCTTCACGGGCGAGCAGACTAAAGCAGCGCGTCCTTGTCCAGCCCGAGCTTGACGATCTTTTCATTCAGCGTCCGTCGCCCGATGCCCAAAGCCTCGGCCACCGCATCCATCCGCCCCTCATGCGCGCGGATCGCCTTGCCAATCAGTTCGCGTTCGAAAACCGCAACCGCTTCGCGCAGTGTGTCGGGAACATCTTCGGGCGTCTGGTCGGATCGCAGCGCCTCGGCCACCGATCCGCGCCCACGCCGCGCCGCCAGAACCCGCCGTTCGGCGGCATTGCGCAATTCGCGCACATTACCGGGCCAGTCATAGGCCAAGAGCGCGGCCATGTCGTCATGGCCCAGATCTGGCACCGCCACCTCGTAAACCTGCGCGTATTGACCAAGGAAATGGGTGAACAGCAGGCCGATATCGTCGCGGCGCGCACGCAAGGGCGGCAGGGCAAGCACCACGGTGTTCAACCGAAACAGCAGATCCTGACGCAGGCGGCCCTCTCGTGCGGCTTCGTCCGCGTCTTCGTTGGTGGCGGAAATGACCCGCAGGTCGAGCTTCACCGGGGTAGTGGCCCCGATCGGTGTCAGCTCTTTCTCCTCGATCACGCGCAGCAATTTGGCCTGCACCGGCGCGGAACAGGCGGCGATTTCATCCAGAAACAGCGTGCCACCGCTTGCGGCCACCAACCGGCCCGTGGTTTCGCCTTTCACGCCGAACATCTCAGCCTCGAACGTCGCTTCGGCGATGGCGGCACAGTTAAGCGCCAGAAAGGGCGCATCGGCGCGCGGACCCAGGTCGTGCAGGGCGCGGGCGACGACCTCTTTCCCGGTGCCGGTCTCGCCCTGCAACAACACCGCCGCATCCGTATCGGCAAAGTCGAGCACATCGGCGCGGATGCGGGCGATGTCCGGCGTTTTACCCAAAAGCACCCGGTCCAGCCCGGAAAGTCGTGCCAGCCGCGCCTTGAGCCGCTCGGTCCCCTTGGCCATGCGATGCTGTTCCGCCGCATGGCGCAGGATGGTCAGCAGGCGGCGCGGGTCATAGGGTTTTTCGACAAAGCTGTAGGCCCCGTTCTGAATAGCCTGCACCGCCATGGGAATATCGCCATGGGCCGAAATCAGCACCATCGGCGGCGCGGTGGTATGGTCGAGGCTGTCCAACAGCTCCAACCCCGAAAGCCCCGGCATCCGCACATCGGATAGGATGACATCGGGATGCAGATCGGGCAGCAGATCGGCGACCTGCGTGGCACGCGGCAGCGCCTCGGTGCGCCAGCCCGCCGCCTCCAGCAGATCGACCAGAGAGGCGCGCATCGATTTGTCGTCATCCACGATCAGAACGGACAGTGCCGTATCGGTTGGGGTCATCCCGCGTCCTCCTCTGCGGTGTCAGCCAGCGGAATCTCCACCCGGAACGTGGCCCCGCCTCCGGTGCGGTTGCGGGCCGTCATGGTGCCGTGGTGTTCTTTGACGATCCCGGCCGAGATGGCCAGCCCCAGCCCCATGCCCTGCCCTGATTCCCGGCTGGTGACGAAGGGTTCCTGCAGGTCCGACAGGCTGGCTTGACCCAACCCATGACCGCGATCGGCCACTTCAAACCAGCCCATGCCGCCGCTGGTGCCAACCCGAACCGTCAGATCACGCCCGCCGGCGTCATCCATCGCGTCGATGGCGTTGCGCAGGATGTTGACCATCACCTGTTCGATGCGCAGGGCGTTGCCCTGGATGATGGCGGATGTGTCGTCAATTTCTTCTACAAGATTAACATCATGCTTTTCGACATTCGGCGCGACCAGCTTCAACGCCTCGCGCATGGCATGGCCCAGATCCACCGGTTTCAGGGCATCCTCGCCAGGGTTGGAAAAGAACTTGAGCTGCCTGGTGATGCCTTCCATCCGTTCGACCAACCCGGCCAGCCGCGGAATCGCCTGCGCGCCACCGCCCATTTCGGCCGCAGCCAGATGGTTGCGCATCGCGGTGATCGGCTGGCCTAGTTCGTGGGTGACCGACGCCGCCAATTCCCCAAGCGCCGCCAGACGGCTGGCGCGCGACAGTTCATCCCGGGTGCGTTCAAGGCGGCGTTCGGCGGCGCGGCGGTCGTCGATTTCGACGGCCAGCAGGTCATAGGCGCGGCGCAGCTCTGCTTCTTCCGCCTCCAGCGCGGTCAGGGCCGCCTGCGTCTGCGCATTGCGGCGCATCAGAAACACCAAAGCCACCCCGCCCGCGATAACCACGGCGATCACCGTGGCCAGCCAGCTGCGCGTTGTGACAGGATCGACGCTGGCAAAGTAGTGCAACTGCCAGCCATGGGGCAGCGCATCGGACATAACGTGAATCACATCGGCCCCGCCGATTATGGCGCTATTGCCGCCCCCCTCGCGCCAGTCCAGCGGGTCCAGCGCCTGGCCGGGGAACTGCCTTGTGGCGGCGATGGCCTGTCGCTGACCGGCATCGAGCGCGGTCAGGCTACGGTAGCGCCAGTCCGGGTTCGACGCCAACAGAACCACCCCATCGGCATTGGTCAGCAACACCTGTTCACCGCCCTCGCGCCAACTGTTTTCCAGCCGGGTGAGGTCGATCTTGATGGCGATAACGCCAAGTGCCTCGCCCAGGTCGGACACCACGGAATCGGCGATGAAATAACCCGGCAACCCGGTGGTGGCGCCGATGCCGTAGAACCGCCCCTGCCCGCCTTCCATCGCCTCCTGGAAGTAGGGACGGAACGAGTAATTCTGGCCGACGAAGCTGCTGGCGCTGCCCGCATTGGAGGCTGAGATTGTCAGCCCCTCGAAGTCCATCAGGTAGATCGCATCCAGCCCCGACTGGTTGGCGAAACTGGCCAGCCGGCCGTCCAGGGGCGCCGTCGGTCCGCCACTGGCGGTTTCCATGACGAACGGATCGCGGGCCAGCACGAAGGTCAGATGCGAAAAGCGGTCAAGCTCCGCCACCACGGTGGACCGGTAAAGCGACAGGCGGCCCTCGGCGCGCGTGACCTCCTCGGACCGGAAGTAGCGCTGCGACAGCACAAAGGCCCCGGCGGCGAACACCAGGAACAACAGCGAAAAGACAATGGTGCGGGCGACGTTCATCCCCCTCCCCGGCTGCGCGTCATCAATGCGACAGGCTTAGCCGATAGGGCAGGGATGTCAAAACGCCTTGAACGCGAGGTGGGCAAAGGCAGGCAATCGGCAAGGTCCGCGCTTGGACGTGTCGCGGTTTGATGCCGCTCCTTTGATCACATTTATTGCAGCAAAGGAGATTGGCTTGAAGGTCGGTTGTCGCCGAGTCGGTCTTTGATGCGTCAGGACGGCATAAAAGGCTTCTACAACCCGCGACGCCGCAGCCCAGCACTGGGCTCAGGTCACTGACATGTTGCTTGCCGTGGGACTTGGGGAATAGGGGCTCAAACGCGCCATCTGCGCGTCACTCAGTCAGAAGAGATCAGACATATTACCGCTCGTTCTTCGAGCGGTGAATCATGCCGTCAGGCGGGAATCAATGGGGCCTGACCCGAGGGTCTGTTGGCGTTCAAGATTCCCAAACCACCTGACTTCTGATTCAAGGTTGCAAACGAAAACCTGCAGCCTTGAACCGCTTGGACGTGTACAGACCAGCGCTCCTGCGGCAGTTGCCTGTCACAGCGCTCTTATGAGGTGACGAGCGTCTCTTGAGCGGAAGTGAGCCCACCCCAAGCTGTCTGCTACACCGAGAACTAGTCATGAGAACCTCAGTGGTGCCACCAAAAAGAGACTACGTAACAAGAAAAGGCTCAGCGATCTCTCGCCAAGCCCTCGAAATCTATGGCGCGCTGGGGAGGATTCGAACCCCCGACCCCTTGATTCGTAGTCAAGTACTCTATCCAACTGAGCTACCAGCGCGTGAGGGCGGTGTTTAGCCATGTCCTCGGACCTGCGCAAGGGCGAAATCAGACTTTTTGTCCCGCGGGCAGGTGGATTTCGAAGACGGTGCCTTCGGGGCCGGTCTGCTTCAACTCCAACCGGCCACCATGCCCGCGGATCAGCTCTGCCGCGATGGCCAGGCCCAGCCCGGTCCCCCCTTTTCGCGCGCCCCCCTGGAAGGGTTGGAACAGGTGATCCAGCGCCTTCTTGGGCAGGCCTGGCCCGGTATCTGTCAGGCGAATACACCAACCCTCTGCGTCTTCTCCGGCCATCACCGTGATCTGGCCGGGCTTGCCTGTTGCCACAATCGCCTGACGGGCATTCCTCAGCAGGTTACCAAGCACACGATACAGTTGTTCAGGGTCTCCGCGCACGATCAGGCTAGGCGGGCAGACCGCTTCGATCTGGACCGCGTCATCACCCGCTGACAGTTGCTCTTGCTCCACCACATCATCCAGCAGTGGCGCCAGTTCAAACCGTGTGAGCGCGGGGGGCGGTTCCTCGGCACGTCCGAAGGCCAGCGTTCCCTCGCAAAGGTTTACGGCCCGTGACAGCGACGACAACAGCTTGGGCGCGGTGCGCTGCACGGTGGGGTCCTCTGACCCTTCCAGCCGGTCCGCCATCAGCGTGGCAACGGTCAGGATGTTGCGCAGGTCATGGCTGATCTTGGCCACTGCTTCACCCAATTGTGCCAGACGTTCGCGCTGTTTCAGCGAAGCGGTCAACTGCGTTTGCAGCGATTGCAGGGTTTCCTCTGCGGTGTGCAGTTCCGTCACCCCGGCTGACGGCTGTATGATCTGGTTTGCGTCGTCGGGGGCCACGGAATAGGCGCGCATCGAATCGATCACCCGCTGAATGGGCATCACGATGGCATGGCGCGCCGCAAAGAACAGCATCATCGCGGTGATGACCGAGATGACCGCAGAGAGCATCAGGATGCGCAGCCCATAGTCGATCATCGCATCGCGCATCGGCCCGGTGTGCAGGGTGACATCGATCAGCATCCCCGCATCCTGCACCGGGTTGCCGTACACACGGATCACCTGATCCTCAGGCTCCGCCAGCCGCAGCATTGCGTCGCGGATCAGCACCCAGGCCGAGGCATCGCGCAGATCGAACTGCCCCGAGATCGGTGGAATACGATCCACCGACAGGATCAGCTGACTGACCGCATCGCGGCGCAGCACCACGTTCAGCACGCCCGCATTGTCCAGCAGCTCCTGCTCCAGCGCTTCGTCGATCATCATCGCGTCATCAGCCAGCAGCGCCAGTGACGCGATCTGCGCCCGTTCGATCCGTGCCAGCAGATAATCTTCGCGGAACCGCGCGATGGAGGGCACGAAGATCATGATCTCGGCCAGCATCACGAAGATGACGGTCAGGGTCAGCAATCGGCCTGAAAGCGAATTGAGCACGCGGTGTATCTACCTTCCCTGGGTGCGGATCAGAACCGCTGCACAAGGCGCACGATCCGCTTGATCCACAGGCTGTCAAACAGTTTGGGACTAAAGTAAGCACCCGCAGCCCGTTTGTTAATCTCCCCCAGTGTCGGATAGGGGGCAACCATCGCGGCAATTGCGCCCATTTTCAACTTGTTGGCAATGGCGAGCGCCCAGATCTGGATCAACTCACCCGCTTGTGCACCGACGATCGACGCACCCACGGGCCGCCCTTTGACCACCATGACCTTGATCAGCCCTGTGGTCTGGCCGGTGGCAAGCGCGCGGTCATTGCCGGAATAGGGGAAACGCACCACGGTCAGCTTGTCGCCATGGGCTTCGCGGGCCTCGGCCTCGGTCAGGCCGACTTGCGCGATTTCGGGGTCCGTATAGGTGGCCCGGGGAATATGATCCGTGCGCGCCTTTGAGGGCAGGCCCATTAGCATCTGCCGGATGATCACCCCCGCATGATACCCCGCGACATGGGTGAATTGCAGGCCACCCGCGGCATCCCCAATGGCGTAGATCTTGCGATTGGTGGGGGACCGGAGCGAGGCATCGACCTTGACGCCGGTCCGGGTGCTCTCAGCCCCCGCCTTGTGCAAGTCGAGCGTGTCAATATTGACGGTACGGCCCACGGCAACCAACAGGTGGGTGCCGGTATGATTGCTGCCGTCCGCAGTGGTGACGGTGATGTTCCCCTCGCTGCCTGCGACCTCGGACACCATCGCGCCTTCGATGATCTCTATGCCTTCCGCACGCAGGTTCTCCAGTGCGATGGCGGCAATTTCCGGGTCATCCTTGCCCAGCGCCTTCGCGCCTTCCAGCACGGTCACGTCACAGCCCAGCCGCCGATGCGCCTGCGCCATCTCCATCCCGATGGGGCCGCCGCCGATGACGATCAGGTGACCGGGCTTTTCGCGCAGGTCAAAGATGGTCTCATTGGTCAGATAGGGCGTATCCGCCAGCCCCGGAATGGGCGGCACGAAGGGGCGCGAGCCTGCGGCGATGACAAAGCGGCGGGCGGTGATCTCGGTCTCGCCAGCCTGAACGGTGTCGTGGCCGGTGAAGCGGCCGAATTCCCGGATAACCTTGACACCCAGCCCCTCGAACCGCTCCTGGCTGTCATGGGGTTCGATGGCTGCGATGGTGGCGGCCACATGATCCTTGGCGGCGGCATAGTCGGCGGCAACCGCGCCGCCAGTTACCCCGAACGCGCCCTGTCCCATCGCGTGGGCCTTGTGCCCGGCAGCCAGCAACGCCTTGGACGGGACACAGCCGTAGTTCAGGCAATCACCGCCCATCTTGTGGCCTTCCAGCAGCACCACATCGGCCCCCATCTGGACGGCCCCGGCAGCAACCGACAGCCCGCCGCTGCCCGCCCCGATCACGCAGATATCAGTCTTGATCCGGTTCATGGGTCAGAGCCCTTTCTGGCCGCGCAGGGCCTTGATGAGAATGGGAAGCGCCGCAAGGGCACAAAGGCCAAGGATGGGGCCCAGAATGGCAGGCTCGAAAATGATCGACAGGTTCGGTGTTTCACCGCGGGCAAAAACCTCACCCAGACCGGCACCCACCCAAGTATAGACAGCCGTGCCCGGCATGATCCCGAAGAAGGTGGTGAAAACATAGCGATGCAGGCTGACCCCAACCAGCGCAGGCAGAAGGTTGGCCACGAAGAAGGGCACCACAGGCACCAGCCGGATCAGGAACAGCATCGACAGCTCGTTTTCATGGATGCCCTCGCTGATCCGCCGGACAAGACCGGATGATGTGTCCATGCGCGCCGATAGCGTGCTGCCAAAGCCAAGCCGCGCGGCGAGGAAAATGATCGTCGCGCCGACAGTAGCGGACAGAAGAACGAAGATCACACCGGGGAAAAGACCAAACAGGAACCCGCCGGTCAGCGTGGCTATGCTCGCGCCGGGCAGGGAAAAGGCCACGATCAGAATGTAGATCGCCATATAGGCCGCGACCATCGTCACGTAATGCGAATCGCGGAAGGCCAGCAGCGCTTCGCGGTTGTCGCGCAGGGCCTCGAAACTCAGGTAGTCGCGGAAAAAGTAGAACCCTGCCCCGAATCCAAGGATCAGGATGAGAAAGGGCAAAAGGCGGCTGGTCTTCGATCCGGGTTCTGTTGTGACTTGGCTCATGTCCTGTCCAATCGCTTGCGTTGACCACAACATGCGTGCAAGCCCCGCGCAGCAACAGCCCCCTCACGCGCGGTTGATCACACGTGACGGAAACGGGGGAAATATGTCATGATCTGCGGGTGTCTGAAGGAATCTGCGCCCGGGATGTTTCAAACCGGGATTTCAGGGCCTCGGGCTTGTTGACATGGGGGGCATGAGGGCCTATTGCCCGGGCCTCATACGGATTCTCCGGCTGTCGATGCGTGGGCCTCGCCCGCATCCGGCCTTGATGACAAGGAAACGAGACAGATGAAACGCACCTACCAGCCGTCGAACCTGGTCCGCAAGCGCCGCCACGGCTTTCGCGCCCGCATGGCCACCAAAGCCGGCCGCAAGATCCTGAACGCCCGCCGCGCCCGCGGTCGGAAGTCGCTCAGCGCATAATCGCGTGATGCAGCGCCGGGCCTTTGTGCCCGGTTGATG
>ENA-OWNT01000960-OWNT01000960.1-seawater-metagenome-genome-assembly--contig:-NODE-960-length-45361-cov-13.662729_pt1 | contig 45361 bp, 34 predicted proteins | sample MGYA00238136_ERZ651165 | MGnify/ENA primary metagenome ERZ651165 (study PRJEB26861, sample SAMN08777766) | seawater metagenome | isolation source: coastal seawater | place: USA: Florida | collected... | reverse complement strand
GTTGGCCCCGAACTGTTCGGCGTGGGCCTGCACCACGGCCTCGGCCAGAGCTTCCTTGCCATCGGGGAAGTGGTAGTAGAACGAGCCCCGCGGGGTGCCGCTTTCTTTCAAGATCTGGGAGAGGCCGGTGGCCGCATAGCCCTGCCGGTCGAACAGCTGCGTGGCTGTGTCGACCATGCGCTGGCGGGTGAGCTGGCCCTTCGACACGATTCCTCCGGGGCGGGCCCCAACTATAGACCGGTCATCATATTTTCGCCAGCAGCGATCACCGGTGGTCGAAGCGCTCCAGCCAAACCGCTCGCTCCAAGCGCGCCGTGCGACCTCCTCGATGCCGGGCCCAGCCGTCGATGGACCGGCCGAGGGATGCATGCCGAGCCTCGTCGTGTGCGATGACCTGGTCGACCCCACGGGCGATGGGGTCGGCGGTGGTGGCGACGCGCCCGGCGGCCTCGGCAGCAGCCCGACCCTCGTTGTCCCAGCCATCGAGGTGCGACTCGGCTGCCATCACCCCGAGGGATGGTGTGGGTCGGCCGGTGGCGGACGGGGCTCGGGCGCTCAGCGCCATGCCGCCGAGCCGCGCGGCCATGCCGAGGCACAAAGCAGCGTGGCGCACTTCGTCTTCCGCGGCGTGTTCGGCGGCTCGGACGAGCTCGGCGGGCGCTCCTCGGGAGCGGAGGTGGTCGGCGAGCTCCACAAACGCGCGAACGGCTGCCAGCTCATCCGACGCTCGACGGGCCCACGCTTCGGCGGCCTCGGGCAGCGGTCCGGCCGACCACACCTGTGCGGCCTGACAGCCGCCATCGGCCTTCCGGAGAGGACGGCCTTCGGTCACTTCGACGATGCACGGCGGTGTGATCTCGACCGGGACCCCGACGCTCAACGCGCCGCGCACCGGAGCGTCGTCGACAAAGCCGCCCGTCGCCTCCAGCCGCAGGTTCGAGTGCGGTGCCAGGAGGCCACCCACCACACCCCGGGCTCGGTTGTCCACCAGCCGCATGCCCCCCTGTGCCAGCACGGCCCGGTCCACGTCGAGCACGCCACCGCCGGTGCACTGGACATCCGCATCGACGCCCAGCCCCCCCTGCAGCAAGAACGCGATGTCGGCGCCGTGTCCGGGGGTCAGGGTGGGGGTGATGGCCAAGCCCAGCAGAGGCCACCTGTTCTGCTCGCCGCGCATCGCAAGCTGGGGGTTGAAGACCAGCCCGAGTCCGGGACCCTGCCCGCCCGTCCACGACACATGGACACCCGCGAAGATGTTGACGGGGGTGTCCATCGCTTCAGCGGTGGGCGTTGCTACCAGCCAGGCACCGGCCAAGACGCCGCGCAGTGCGTGAGAACGATTCATCTTCCCTCCCCGAGTCACCCGACCTTCCCGAGCGTGCGTGGTCATCCCACCGGTGTCAACACATCTTCCTCCCGCACACGAGCAATTGGTGCGTCGGGACCGTGCCCGATACCCGAGGGCATGGCCAGCCTCCACCACCCCGACTCCGGCGTCCGCGTGCCGGTCCATGCCCGCACGGTCATCGGCCGCTCGTCGGGCTCCACGGTGCGCCTCCAGAGCCGTCATGTCAGCGGTGAGCATGCTCGAATCGTCTGGCGGGCGGGTCGGTGGCTCCTGCGCGACCTGGGCAGCCGGAACGGCACATTCGTCGACGGAACGCGGCTGCCCACGGGCGAAGACCACGTGCTCGAGAAGGGCGCTCGGGTGGGCTTCGGGGACGCCGACTGTGGTTGGGTGTTTGCCGACGATGCACCACCCGTGGCAGTGGCTGCCCCGGAGGACGGCGGGGAACCACGCGCGGCAACGGACGGCCTGCTGGTGCTTCCCGACGAATCCGACCCTCAAGTCACCTTGTTCCGAGACGGCGAGGGGATGTGGCTGCTCGAGTCCAGGGCGGAGCGACGGCCGGTGGTGGATGGCGAGGTGGTGTCGGTCGACCACCGCACCTGGCGCATCACCATCCCGGCCCGCACCGAAGCCACCCTCGAAGCCAGCACGGCGATGGGCATCCGCCTGCGCTTCCGGCCCAGCCGCGACGAAGAGCATGTCCAGCTGGATGCTCTGTTCCGCGGGCGTATCCACGACCTCGGGGCGCGCACCCACAACTTCCTGCTGCTGCACCTGGCCCGCCAGCACGCGGGCGACGACCACCTGCCCCTTGCCGAGCGGGGATGGGTGCACCGCGAAGACCTCCTGAGAGGGCTGAAGATGGACCCCTCCGCGCTGCGGATGCAGATCTACCGGGCCCGGCGGGCGTATGCGAAGGCGGGCCTGCCCGAGCCGGAGCGGCTGCTGGAGCGTCGACCGGATGCGGGCACCCTGCGGTTGGGCTTGCCGCATGATGAGGTGCCGGCGGACTCGATGTCCGGCGCGTAGGGAACGCACCGCGTCTCGGGGAAGGACGGAGATGCGTCCGTGGGGAGGCCCGCGCGCCGCGCATCAAGATGCGCTCCCTCACAGCATCACCGCCTGGCTGCCTACTCCACGGTGCCGTCGCAGTCGTTGTCGACGCCGTCGCCCACCACCTCTGTGTCGGCCGGGCTCACGTCGGGGTCGGTGTCGTCGCAGTCGCCGCCCAGCTCGGTGTAGCCGTCGCTGTCGTCGTCGGCGTAGTCGGTGCCTTCGTCCACATCGCCGTCGCAGTCGTCGTCGACGAAGTTGGCGGTCTCGCTGGCTCCGGGGCCCACGGCGGTGTCGGTGTCGTCGCAGTCCCCGTCGGCTTCGGTGTAGCCGTCGCCGTCGTCGTCGTAGGCGGTGGTGCCTTCGTCGATGAGGCCGTCGCAGTCGTCGTCGACGCCGTTGGCGGTCTCGATGGCGGCCGGGTGCACGGCAGAGTCGTCGGGGGCGCAGTCGCCTGCAGCCTCCGTGAAGCCGTCGCTGTCGGGGTCGGCCGTTCCGTCGTCGGCGGTGCCGTCGCAGTCGTTGTCCCGACCGTCGCCAGGCACCTCTTCGGCGTCGGGATGGATGGCTGCATCGGTGTCGTCGCAGTCGCCCATCTCCTCGGACCACCCGTCTCCGTCGTCGTCGGCGCCTGTGGTTCCCTCGTCGATGAGGTCGTCGCAGTCGTTGTCCTCACCGTCGGACACCTCGACAGCACCCGGTCGACGGGCAGCGTTGTCGTCGTCGCAGTCGCCCCCGCAGGACGACACGCCGTCTCCATCGCGGTCGAAGTCTTCGGCGGGTCCGGCGGTGCAGTCGTTGGCGGTGAGCCGCACCTGCAGGGGGTCGCCATGGGTGCGCTCGATCCACAGGAGCCCCTCCTCGACCGCCCGGTCTGCTGCGGTGAAGGTGACGGTGAGCGCGCGTTCTTCGCCGGGCAGCAGCACGCCGGTGTCGCCGTCGACCGTGAAGGGACCGTCCACCTGCAGGCCGGTCAACGTCTCTTCGAGGCCACCGGTGTTGCGCACCCACACCCGCCGCTCATGGGTGCCCCCGGCATCGACGGCGCCCAGGTGCAGCTCGGACGGGGAGGCGTGCAGCGCACGGATGTCGGCGTGGGCCCGCAGCTCGACGGTGATGGGGCCGTCGACCATGTCGCCCTGGACCTCCAGCCAGCCCTGGTCCCACGCGGGAGCGGTGCCGATGTACTGCACGGGCACGGCGATGTCGGCGCCCGGCTCCACAACGTCGGGCCACGCGCCCACCGAGAAGGCGGGGTGGTCGACCACGAGGGCGTCGATGGTGACCTCGCCCGTGCCCACCCCGCGCAGGTGGAGCGCACCGTCGAGGGTCTCGCCCACGGCACCGTCGCCGAGGTCCACCACATCTTCGGTCTCCAGCTCGGGGATGTGCACCGAGACGCTGTTCTCGACGCCTCCACACGCAGCGGTGCCCACGGAGAGGGCCAGGAGCGCCTTCCGGCGGCGTCCAACCACCGCAGCCAGGGGCAGCAGCGCCAGCCACAGACCACCCGAACCACCGGTGGTGCTGCACCCGCGCTTGCCCACATCTCCGCTGGCGTCTTCGAGGTCTTGCGCATCGGTGAGGTCGGCTGTGGTGCAGGCATCGGCCTCGTCGACCTGGCCGTCGCAGTTGTCGTCCACGCCGTTGCACAGCTCGGCCTGACCGGGGGCCACCCACGGGTCGAGGTCGTCGCAGTCGCCGTCGTCTTCCGCGTACCCGTCGCCGTCGAAGTCCACATGGGACAGGTGGTCGTCCACGAGGCCGTCGCAGTCGTCGTCCAGGCCGTTGTCGACCTCCTCGGCGCCGGGGAACGTGGTGTCGTCGTCGTCGTCGCAGTCACCGTCGACCTCGGACCAGCCGTCGCCGTCGTCGTCGTAGACCTCGGTGCCTTCGTCGACCACACCGTTGCAGTCGTCGTCCACGCCATTCAGCGCTTCGGTGGCTTCGGGGTGCGTGCGGTCGTCGCCGTCGTCACAGTCGCCGTCGTCTTCGGAGAAGCCGTCGCCGTCGTCGTCGTAGGCGGTGGTGCCTTCATCGATGAGGCCGTCGCAGTCGTTGTCCAGGCCATCCGCCAGCTCGACGGCACCCGGATGGACCGTCGCGTCGTCGTCGTCGCAGTCTCCGGCGTCCTCCGTCATCCCGTCGCTGTCGGCATCGAAGCGGCCGTCGTCCACGACACCGTCGCAGTCGTTGTCCACGCCGTCGCCGTCCACTTCTGCGAGGTCGGGGGCGGTGGACGCATCGGAGTCGTCGCAGTCGCCGTCATCTTCCGACCAGCCGTCGCCGTCATCATCATAGGCCGACGTGCCCTCGTCGATGGTGCCGTCGCAGTCCTCGTCGATGCCATCGGCGGTCTCGCTCGCCGCGGGATGCACGCCGGCGTCATCGTCGTCGCAGTCTCCGCCGGCCGGTGCGAAGCCGTCGCCGTCCATGTCGGCGTACTCGGTGTCTTCGTCGACGATGCCATCGCAGTCGTTGTCGATGCCGTCGGCCAGCTCGGGCAGGCCCGGCCCCACGGTGGCGTCGGTGTCGTCGCAGTCATCGCCGCCCACCGCGTCGGTCTGGAAGCCGTCGCCGTCCACATCGGGCGCGTCGAGGCCGTCACAGTCGCTGTCGATGCTGTCGTAGGCGGTCTCGGTGGCGCCCGGGTAGACCGAGTCGTCGGTGTCGTCACAGTCGCTGTCGTCGGTGACGGTGTCGGAGGGCTGGTCGCAGGAGAGCTGGTCGGCGGTGGCGTCGCCATAGCCATCGCCATCGAGGTCGGCGTACCAGATGAGGGCGTCGACGGCAGTGGCTTCGTCGATGGTGCTGTCGCAGTTGTCGTCGATGCCGTTGCAGGTTTCGTCGGCGCCCGGGTTGACCGCAGAGTCGGTGTCGTCGCAGTCGGTGGCGTCGCTCGTGTAGCCAGACGGCTCCGCGCAGGCGTCGGTGGTGGATGCAGAGTCGCCGAACGCATCGCCGTCCGTGTCGGCATACCAGGTGACCACGTCGACTGCGGTGGCCTCATCGACCGTGCTGTCGCAGTTGTCGTCGATGCCGTTGCAGTATTCGTCGGCGCCCGGGTACACGCTGGCTGCAGAGTCGTCGCAGTCCGAGTCGTCGGCGATGAAGCCGGTGGGTTGGGTGCAGGCAGCGGTGGTGGATGCTGAGTCGCCGAAGCTGTCGCCATCGGAGTCGGCGTACCAGGTGAGGGCGTCGACGGCGCTGGCTTCGTCGTAGGTGCCGTCGCAGTCGTCGTCGATGCCGTTGCAGTACTCGTCGGCGCCCGGGTGGATGGCGGAGTCGGTGTCGTTGCAGTCGGTGCCGTCCGTCACGTACCCGGTGGGCGATGAGCAGCTGGTGGTGGCACTTCCCAACGACCCGTAGCCATCTCCGTCGACGTCGGCATACCAGGTGGACACATCCACAGCACTGGCTTCGTCGATGGTGGCGTCGCAGTCGTCGTCCACGCCGTTGCAGTACTCGTCTGCGCCCGGGTGCACGCTTGCATCACCGTCGTCGCAGTCGGTGCTGTCGGCCACGTACCCCGTGGGTTGGGCGCAGGTGGCCAACGTAGCCCCCACATCACCAAAGCCGTCCGCATCGGCATCGGCGTACCAGCTGCCGGTGGTGAATGCAGCGTCACAGTCGTCGCAGTCGGCGCCGCCACAGCTGGCATCGTCGAAGCCGTCTCCGTCCGTGTCGCAGTCGGTGGGGGTGGAGTAGGCGTACAGGTTGTCGAAGAACGTGCGCGAGCCGGCGGGGAAGGAACAGTCGTCCACCATGAGGTTGTGGTCGGCCAACAGGACCACGCCCCCTTCCTCGACGGCGACGGTCTGGCCCGATGGCCCCGTGTAGAGCGCCGTCCCCCCCGAACCGACGGTGATGTTGCCCGACCAGCCGATTCGGACATTTGTGGCGCCGGCGTTGAGGGGGTGGGCCGTGGCTGCGGTCGCGGTGTTGCCACAGCCTGTGTCGTAGGACGCCGAGGTGTCGAAGCGGGAGTTGAGGCCGAGGTCGGACAGCAGGGTGTTGAAGGCCGCAACATGCCCGCTGTCGTAGGACGTGGTCTCGCCCAGAAGCACCAACGTGCCGCCGTCGTTGAGGTAGCCCTGCATGGTGGCGACGTCGGTGGCGGAAAATGCCGTGGAGTTGAGCATCAGGATGACGAGGCGGTAGTCGCTCAGGTCGGAGGGGAAGGTCGAGGACTCTTCGGTGAGGGTCTCGCAGCTCTCCAACACCTCGTCTGCGAAGGTGTCGAGTGGGTAGTAGTTCAAGTAGGCGAAGCCGCTGTTGCCCGTGTACGCGAGAACATCGTGGCCTACGGAAGCCTGCGCCACACCGGCGGGCGCCGCCAGAGCTCCGAGGGCGGCCAGCGAGGCTGTCGCGAAGAAGCGGGACAAGGACATGGGTGGCTCTCACGCAAGGGGACACGACAACGAGCGGTCCGCGCACCCCACACAAGGGCGACAGACCAATGCAACATTCGAACGTCGACACACCACAGCCGACCGTCCCACCGTATGTCCCGAGCGCCCGGTCAGCCGTAACGGGGCGCAACGGCTCCGATGCGGGCCCCGCGACAGATAGACGAATCGATCTCTCGTCTACTTTTTGGTAGACAACCGCCCCAGCCATCCACTACAAGGAGAAGGAATCCCAACGAGGAGGACCCGATGTCCCTCATCTCCACTTGCCCGCCCGCCCACCTCTCCCGTGGCTACACCCGCGTGGGGTCCCACCTGCACTGCCTGTTCTGCGATGCCCGCTTCGACACCGCGGTCATCCACCGCGAAGACGATGTGTTCCGATTGCCCGACAAGGCGGTCGAGCACCACATCCAGACGGCGCACGGGGGTCTGTTCCGCGCCCTGCTGTCGCTCGGAAAGAGCGGCCATGGCCTGTCGGACACCCAGACCGCCGTGCTCCAGCAGCTCGCGGCGGGTCGGCCCGACAAAGACATCGCGCAGGCCCTGGGGGGTCGGTCGGTGTCCACGGTGCGCAACCACCGCTTTCAGCTCCGCAAGAAGCACCGCGAGGCCCGCATCTTCGTGGCGCTCATGGAGGCGCTCGAGGCGGGTGTGCCCGAAGAACAGCAGTTCGTCGACTTTCACGCCCAGATGCCCACCACCGACGAACGCACGGCCATCACGGTGGCGGAAGACCGCAAGCTGGCGGCCAAGTACTTCACATCGCTCGACCCCCTCCAGCTGGAGCGGATCCCGAAGAAGGAAAAGCACAAGCTGGTGGTGTTGCGTCGGGTGGTGGAACAGGTCGACCCCGAGCGGCGCTACGCCGAGCGCGAGCTGAACGCCGTGCTGAAGCCCATCCACCACGACTACGCGGCTCTGCGTCGCTACCTGGTGGACTACCGCTTCATGGCGCGGGTGCCCGATGGATCGGCGTACTGGCGCATCGACGGCGCGCGCTGAAGGTCCTGCCCCCGGTCGTCTTGGATGGCCGGGGGCGTCGTGTGTCGCGGCCACTCGTCGCAGCGGCTAAGGCGCCGGTCTTCGGAGGCGTCATGTCCGACGGTCTACAAGAAAACCCGGTCGACTGGTTCGTCGAGCCCTTCTTCCCCGACGGCGCGGTGGACTGGACCGCCGCCCGCACCTGGGTGGGGCAGATGCACACCGCCCTGTCCAAGGCCCTCGGCAGCACCGTCTGGACCGACGCCCACGCAGCCTGGCTGGGCCGGTTCGCCCACGACACCCTGCGCTTTCAGGGCGTGAACCTCACCGAAGCCTCCACCGAAGACCTCGAAGACCTCCTGTTCACGCTGCAGCCGGCCCAAGCCGACACCGCCCCGGGCGCCCCGGATGTGGCCGTGGATGCGCTTCGAATGTTCTTCACGTTCGGGCTGGAACACCACGGTGCGGTGGCGGCCAGGACCGCCCTCGAGTGGCTCGACGACGGCGACCGCGACCTCCAATTCGTGGCGTCGATGAACCCCGGCACCCTCACCCGCAAGCAGCGGCGTGCCCTCCTGCAGCCATCGTCCACGAAGGGCGCGGCCAAGGCCAGGTCGAAGCGCGCGGTGCCCAAGCGGAAGAAGGGCAAGCGGAAGAAGCGGTAGCTGGACAGCTGGGGTGCTACGGTGCGCCTCCCCTCTCTGCACCTGTAGTGTCATGCCCCGCGACCTCGTCATCACCGACCACATCACCATTCCCGGGTGGCGCCTCACCGTCGAGACCACCCGTGCGGGCGGCCCGGGCGGTCAGCACGTCAACACTGCAGACACGGCGGTGCGCGTTCGCCTACACCTGGGCAGCCTCCACGAGGTGCATCCCGCTGCGCTGGCCCGCGTCCGGGCGGCCTTTCCCAGCTACGTGACGGGCGACGATGAGCTGGTGGTGGTGTCGCGGGCCTCTCGGTCGCAGTCGGCCAACCTCGATGCCGCCTACAACCGCATGGCCGAGATGATTCAGGCCCACCTGAAGCCGCCGAAGAAGCGCCGGCCCACCAAGCCCACCAAAGCGAGCAAGAAGCGCCGCCTGGACGCAAAACAGCGCCGGTCGAAGACCAAGGCGCTGCGCGGACGGGTGCGGGACGAGTAGGCCCGCGATGTTGTGCGGACTCAGGCGGCGTCCACCTTCTTGCCTTCCCAGTCGTCGCCCAACACCTCGCTGACGGCGGCGTCGACGTTGAGCGGGAAGCGGTCGGGGGGCAGCAGGTCGTCGAGGTGGCCGCGCTTGATGACATCGTGGACCGGACCACGGATGCCGGCGAGGTACAGGCGGATGTTGCGGCGCTTGTAGTCCTCGGCGAGCTCCTTGAGGGCGCCCACAGCCGAGCTGTCGATGCGGCTGAGGGCGGTGGCGTCGATGATGATGGCGGTGAGCTGGCCGTTGTTCTCGGCGATGAGGGAGTTCAGGGCGTCCTTGAGGTACTTCGTGTTGCCGTAGAAGAACGGGGCGTCCATGCGGATGGCGAGGATGCCGGGAGCGCGCACGGCGTCGGGGTTGCGCTTGATGTTCCGCCAGACCCGGGTGCCGGGGAGGCGACCGAGGACCGCGAGGTGGGGGCGGGTGGTCTGGAAGGTGAACCACACGATGCTGGCGCCCACGCCGGTGAGGATGCCCTGCTCGATGCCGAAGGAGAGGGTGGCGAAGAAGGTGATGGCCAGGAGCACGAGGTCGGCGCGGTCGACCTTCCACAGGTGCTTGACTTCCTTGACGTCGATGAGGCCGAACACGGCGGTCATGATGATGGCGGCGAGCACGGCCTTGGGCAGGAAGTAGAACAGCGGGGTGAGGAACAGCAGCGTGATGGCGATGACGACGGCGGTGATGATGCTGGCGAGGGGGGTGACCGCGCCCGCCTGGTCGTTGACTGCGGTGCGCGAGAAGCCGCCGGTGACGGGGTAGGCGGAGAAGAAGGCGCCACCGAGGTTGGCCACGCCGAGGCCGATGAGCTCCTGGTCGGCGTCGATCTCGTACTTGTGCCGACGGGCGAAGGCCTGGGCGACTGCGATGGACTCCATGAAGCCCACGAGCGCGATGGTGAGGGCGGTGGGGATGAGCTCACGGACGACGGCGAAGTCGAAGGCGGGCACAGACGGCATGGGCAGACCGGCGGGCACGCCTCCGACGATGGCTACGCCCTTTTCGTGCAGCCCAAAGCCCCAGACGGCCAGAGTGCCGAGCACGACGACGGCGAGGGCACGGGGGAACTTGGGGCTCACCTTCTTCAGGCCCACGAGCAGCACGATGGAGACCACGCCGATGCCGAGGGTGATGGCGTTGACCTCGGAGGCCCGCTCGACGGCCTGCAGCAGGATGTGGTGGACGTGGTGGCTGCGCGGGATGTTGACGCCGAGCAGGTGCTTGAGCTGGCTCATGCCGATGATGAGCGCGGCCGCCGAGGTGAAGCCGGACAGGACGGGGTGGCTGAGGAAGCTGGTGAGGAAGCCCAAGCGCGCGAGGCCCATGAGCAGCTGCATGCCGCCCACCACGAGCGACAGCATGACGGCTGCGGCGAGGTAGGCGGTGGGGTCGTCCCCGGCGATGGCGCCGACACCACTGGCCACGAGCAGCGAGACCATGGCCACGGGACCGACCGCAAGCTGTCGAGACGTACCCAACACTGCATAGAGGAGGACGGGCACCACCGACGCATACAGGCCGATGATGGGGTCGAGTCCGGCGAGCATGGCGTAGGCCATGCCTTGGGGAATGAGCATGACCGCGGTGGTGAGACCTGCAGAGAGGTCGCCGCGGAAGTTCTTCTTTTGGTAGGCGGGCAGCCATTCGGTCGCGGGAACGAACCGATGGAGGAGGGAGCTCATGGGTGCCTCGGGTCAGACGATGAGTAGTCGGTGCAATCGCTCGGTCTGTATGCACGTGGCGTGCCAGCACCTGCCGCCCTGCTCGGTTCGGACAGATTCCAAGACGATGAAGCCCCGGCACATGGGCCGGGGCAGGTCTTTGTCGAGATGACCGTGGGGACGGTGCGTCCGATCAACGCGTTCCGTTCCACCACCGGTCGGCCATGTGAAACAACTGCATTCCACCCAGCATTGCGCCCACGAACAGCAGCGCATTCATCCCGAGCGCACCGGCGCCCACGAGCCCCGGCCCCGGACACAACCCACCCAGAGCCCACCCAGAGCCGAACAGAGCGGCACCACCGATGAGCCGTGGGTTGATGTCGCGGCGAGTGGGGATGCCGAAGCGACCCGCCATGAGGGGCGACTCGCGGCGCACAATCCACTTGTACAGCGCGAGGTGGATGGCGATCGCGCCCGCCATCACGAAGCCGAGGGAGGGGTCCCAGTCGCCGGTGATGTCGAGGAAGCCCACCACCTTGGACGGTTGGGTCATGCCGGAGACACCCAAGCCAACGGCGAACAACAGACCGATGCCGAAGTAGGACGCCGCCTGGACGAGGGGGTTGGGAGCGGGCTTGGTCTTGGGCATGGTGGGCATCTTGGTGCGGATGGCGTTCACAGGGCACCCCCGAGGAGCTGCTGCGTGATGTAGGCGGTGATGGCGCCGGTGGTCATGAAGGTGACGACAGCCGCGCCAGAACGCGGGGAGAAGCGCGTGAGGCCGCAGACCCCGTGGCCGCTGGTGCAGCCGTTGCCCATCCGCACGCCGAAGCCGACGAGCAGGCCCGCCCCGATGACCGCGAGCGGAGAGCGCTGGAGGGTGTCGGTGAGCATGTCGGGGAAGAACAGGGAAAAGACCACCCCGCCGACCACCAGGCCACCGACGAACAGCAGCCGCCAGCTGACATCGCCGGGGCGCGGCTTGAGGAGTCCGCCCACGATGCCACTGATGCCAGCGATGCGGCCGTGCAGCAACAGCATGAGCGACGCCGCGAGGCCGATGAAGAGGCCACCGATGGTGGAGGCGACCGGCGTGAAGTGTTCCATTTCAGCTCCGAATGCGGGGGGCACGGTGTGCTGTGAATCCTGTGCAGGAAGTCGGTGAGGCACCAAGCAAGAAGTGAACCAACTCTGGATCGCGCTGCAGAATTCGTCGGTGATCACGGCCATCGTGACCAAGAGCAGCGCTTCAACCGGAGCAGTTCAAATGAACCATTTCATTGAAATGAGTCAGAGGTTGTTTCTGGGTCGTGAATCAACTTCGGACATCGAACGCCTCGGGCGGTGCCGCGCGCCCACACGGGGTACGAATAGAGTGCCGTCCCCGTCGTCGGACGGGACCGACGAGGAGACAGCATGGACCGGACTTGGATGATTGTGGCAAGCATCGGCTGGGGCCTTGTAGCCTCCGGATGCATCGAGTCCAAAACAGACTCGGGAAGTGCGGACTCGGGTGCTACCGGCGAGTCTGCAACCACGGGCGACACCTCGACGGGCGAGCCGGCCGGCATGGAGGGCATGCTCGCCGCACACAACGCGGTCCGTGCGGGCGTGGGCGTTCCCGACCTCGTGTGGGACGACGCTCTGGCCAACGTTGCGGCGGAGTGGTCGGCGGCTCTCGCGGCCCGTGACTGCATCATGGAGCACGACTATTCGTCGCCCTATGGCGAGAACCTCTACTGGTCGTCGTTTCAGAGCACGCCCCAGCAGGTGGTGGATGCATGGGCCAGCGAAGTGGCGTTCTACGACTACGACTCGAACAGCTGCGACCCCGGCGAACAGTGTGGCCACTACACCCAGCTGGTGTGGGACACCACGGAACGGGTGGGCTGTGCGATGGCGGAGTGCTCGGATGGGTCGGAGATCTGGATGTGCGACTACGACCCACCCGGCAACTACGTGGGCGAGAAGCCGTACTGACCCCTTCGGTCGCGGCAGGTTGCGACAGCCTTGAGACGGAAGCGGTGACCGTGGGGCCGTACCTTGGGACCATCCTTGAAGGAGGTCCTCATGAACACGCGCTTTTCACTGGCTCTGCTGCTGCTCGCGGGCGGTCTCATCGGGTGCACGGACAAGTCTGACGACGACACGGGCGACACGGCGAGCATCGGTGGCGGCTCGGGGGGCGACGATGGCGGCAGCGGCTCGGGCGATGGCTCGGGCAGCGGCGACGATGGAGGCTCGGGCGACGACGGAGGCACGGGCGACGACGACCGGACTCCTGCCCAGCAGTTCCTGTACGACTACGGGATGCGCGGCTGCGACCTGTACTTGGAGTGCAGCCCGCCAGAGGTGCTCGAGGTGTACCCGTACGAGCAGTGTGTGGCGCAGATCGACTATGCCGTGTCGGCGTACATCGAAGGTGTGTGCACATTCGACCAGGCGGCGGCCGACACGTGCATGGCTTGGATCAACGGCGTGGACTGCGACGGGTACAGCGACGACGCGCCCGAAGCGTGCAGTCAGGCGATTCAGTGTCCGGAGTGAAGGCGGGCTGACCCGACCGTGGGGCCCCATCCGCCCTTCGGGCACCTTCTCCTGAAGGGGAAGGCCTGTGCCTGGCCCCTGTCTGCCTACGGGCCAGGGGGGCTGCCACCGCCACCGTAGACCGGCTCACCTTCACCCACCAGGCGCTCCCAGTTGGTGGGCCAGCAGGTGCCAAAGCCCTGGTCGTCGATGCCGCAGGCGTGGCAGGTGTCGATCTGGATGTTGGTGGCGAAGGCCGGAGGGTCTCCGTGGGGCGGGCAGGCGAAGGCGTCTCCTTCCATCACGGCAGGGTCGTCGTGGTCACGCTGGGTGCAGGTGACCGCGCCGGCGGCATCGGTGGCGCAGGCGGTGCCGAGTCCCACGGCGATGTCGACGAAGCCCGTGCCCTCTGGCGTGGGGGGCGGGATCAAGCCTCCGTCGCCAGGGTTGAGGTCGAAGCACACCGCGGAGCCATCGAGGAGGATGGCACAGCCGAGGGCGTCGTTCTGGGCGGTGTTGCCGTCGATGGCGAGGACGTCTTCCCCGTCCACCTCGGGAGGCAGCGGGATGGTGGCGCCGGTGCCGTCCACGCAGGACATGGGACCTGTGCCATCGCCGGAGTCTTCGATGCCGCAGACGGTGGCCGCCCCGAAGAGAGTGACGTCGGAGAGGGTGTCGAGCAGGGTGACCGAAGCGGCGCCGGAGCGCGTGAAGCAGGCGGTGCCGAGGGTGGTGGGGTCGGTGCCGCAGACCAGCTCTTCGGAGATGGTGAGGCCTTCGATGGCGACGGCGAGGGGAGTGGGGGCTTCGGGCACGAGGCTGTCCCAGCAGATGGTCACGTCGGGCATCGCGCCCCCATCCACCACGGCGCAGATCCAGGGGTCGGAGGGCGTGCTGCCGGCGACCACCACCTCGGTGAAGGTGGGGGAGTCACCGCCCATTCCGGCAAATGGACTCATCTCGCCCCACGGTGCATGGGGGGCGCCTTGGTATTGGTCGGGGTGTGGGGGGGCTCCACCAGTCTTTGCACCCTCAACTTCCCAGCACGCCACCGAACCCGCCGGGCCGAGGTAGCTGTCGTTGGACGTGACGCCGCAGCCCCAGTTTTCGTCGGCAGACAGGGCCACCAGGCGGGTGTCGCACTGGATGCCGAAGGTCTCGCCGTCGACCGGTGTCTGGTCGGGGTTGGGGTGGTACCGGCAGTTGTCTTCGTCGTTCAAGATGCCGTCGTGGTCGGTGTCCAGGAACTTGTGGAGGTCGGGAACCACGTGGACGAAGGCACCATCGGCGTGGTGCTTCTTGAGCCCCAACGTGACGAGGTCGGGGTTCAGCAGCTCTTCCGCGGTCCAGAGCATGTCGGTGGTCTGGGTGGAGAGCGTTCCGTCGCCGGCGAAGTCGTTGCGGATGTTGTCCATCGCGCCGCCGGTCTCGAAGTGGTCGTCGTGGTCGGAGTCGTCGGGAGGGGTGGCGCGGGCGGCCTCGGCGACGATGGAGCTGAAGCCGAGCAGCCACGCTGCTTCGTAGCCGCTCTCGTGGGGGTTGAGCTCGTGGCCGTGGACCTGTGGTGGCTCGCGGTCGGTGTAGGGAAGGGCCTCGAAGAACTCCTCCATGACCTGCTGCTGGGCCTCGGTGAACGGCACGCCTTCGAGCAGGCGCTCCTTGAGGCGCTCGTGGATGAGGTCGGTGAGGAGGTTGACGTGCACGCTGGTGCGCTCGCCGACCTCGCCGTAGGCCAGGAGGGTGACGGATTCGTCGGTGTGCTTGGCACCCACGGCTTCGTTGAAGACGGGACCGGTGGCTTCGATGCGGACCAGGCCCTGGTGACCGGGGAGGTTGACTTCGTACGCGCCGTCGTCGGACAGGACGTTCTCGGTGACGGACAGCTCGTTGCCGTCATCGTCGAGGACGGGGTGGAGGTCGGGGCCCAGTGCGGTGATGGTGATCGAGCCCTCGGTTCCCATCGGGCCCTTGAAGATGAAGCCGTCGCTGGTGGAGTCGTCGGTCGAGGCACTTCCGGCGGTTCCGCCCGACGTTCCGGGGTCAGCGCCACCGCTACAGGCTACGAGGGTGCTCATGGCGCCGAGGGCGGCTGCGATGTGGAAGAATCGGGTCATGACCGGGTTCCGGGGCTGGAATGGCTCGGGCCGCATGGCCGCTCACTTCTACCTACGCAATCTGTAGCCGATATCTGCCACACCCGTTGCGTTCGAGATCCCGACGATGTCCGAGTCCGCCGTCCTCACCCTGCTGCTCACCGACCTGGTGGACAGCACCCGCATCGTGAGCGAGCTGGGAGACGCACGGGCTGCCGCGATGATGGCCCGCCACGACCGGGTGGCCCGCGACCTCCTGCCGGTCCACAACGGCCGCGAGATCGACAAGTCCGACGGCTTCCTCCACATCTTCGAGTCGCCCACCAACGCCGTGGACTACGCGCTGGCCTACCACCGCGCCCTGGTCGACCTCTCCCGCCTGGAGGGCGTGTCGCTGTACGCCCGGGCGGGCATGCACACCGGCAGCGTCCGCCTCACGTGGAATGCCCCCGAAGATGTGGCGCGGGGAGCCAAGCCCTGCGAGGTGGAGGGCATCGCGAAGGCCACTGCCGCCCGCATCATGACGCTCGCAATGGGCGGCCAGACGCTCATGTCGGCCGACACCCGCACGCGAGTCACGTCGGCCTACAGAGACCGCACCGACCTCCGGCTGGTGAGCCACGGGCACTACCGGCTCAAGGGGGTCCCCGAGCCTCTGGAGATCTCCGAGGTCGCAGCTCTGGCCGAAGGCGTTCTCCGACCGCCCCCCGACACCGCCAAGGTGCACCGAGTCGTCCACACCGACGGTGGCTGGCGCCCCGTGCGAGAGGTGGAGAACAACCTGCCTGTCGAGCGAGTGCAGTTCTTCGGCCGCAAGCGGGAGCTGCGTCGCATCGCCGACCACTACGAGACCGGCGCCCGGCTGGTCACTCTCGCCGGGCCAGGAGGCACCGGAAAGACCCACCTCGCCGCGCGGTACGGCCACACCTGGCTGGGGGACTGGCCCGGCGGCGTGTGGTTCTGCGACCTCGCCGAGGCCCGCGGCGAGCTGGACGTGGTGCGGACGGTGGGCACGGTGCTGCAGGTGCCCCTCGAGACGGGCGACCCCATCGCCACGCTGGCCGAAGCCCTGGCCCACCGCGGCCGGATGCTGCTCATCCTCGACAACTTCGAGCAGATCGTGGATGTCGCTGCCAGCACTCTGGCGGTGTGGCTCGACAAGGCCCCCAACGTGTCGTGGCTGGTCACCAGCCGGCAGCGCCTCGACATCCGGGGGGAGCGCCTGGTGGTGGTCGACCCACTGCCCCTTCCCGAAGAGTCCGACGGCCTGGCCACTCTGCAGGAAAACCCCTCGGTGGGCCTGTTCGTCGCCCGCGCCCAAGCCGTGCAGCCCCGCTTCCGCTTCGACGACAAGGTGGCCGCCGATGTGGTGCGGCTGGTGCGCCTCCTCGACGGCCTTCCCCTGGCCATCGAGCTGGCTGCCGCGCGTGTGCGGGTGCTTCCCCCCAAGCGCATCCTCCACCGCATGAACCGACGCTTCGACCTCCTGCGTGGCCAGCGCGGTCGCGGTCAGGGGCGACAGGCCACGCTCAAGGGCACCATCGACTGGAGCTGGGACCTCCTCGCGCCGCACGAGCGGGCGGCGCTCGCCCAGTGCTCGGTGTTCGAGGGCGGCTTCGACCTGGAAGCGGCCGAGGCGGTCATCGACCTGTCGCCCTGGCCCGATGCCCCCTGGCCCATGGACACCGTGGAGTCGCTGGTCGACCAGAGCCTGGTGCGGGCCATTCCGCTGCCCGATGGCGAGACCCGCTTCGGCCTGTTCCGGTCCATCCACGACTACGCCCGCGACAAGCTCACCGATCCCTCGGCCATCCGCGATGCCGAAGGGGAGCCGGTGGGTGGTGCGGAAGCGCTGGAAGAGGCGTCCATCCGGCATGCGGGCCACTACGCTCGCTGGGGAGAGCTCGAGGAGCTCGACCAGCTGCACACCCACGGCGCCGAAGACGCCCGCAAGCGCTTGTCTGCCGACCTCGACAACCTGGTGGCAGCCTCGCGCAACGCCCTGCGCCTCGACGACGGTGAGACGGCTGGGCTCGCCGCACTTGGAGCGCTGGCCCTGCTGGAGAGCACGGGGCCGTTCAGCCTTGCGGAACAGCTGGCCATGCGGGTTCTCGACGCTGACCTGTCCGAGATGCTCGCCGTTCGCGTGCGCCTCGAGCTGGGGGTGGTGCTCAACCGGTCGGGCCAGGCCGACCCTGCCATCGAACACTTCGGCGTCGCCCTCGACACCGCCCGCCGCGCACGCGAGCCCAAGCTCGAAGCCCACGCCCTGCTCGGCCTCGCATCGAGCCACCTCCACCGGGGACAGCTCGAAGAGGCCGAAGCCAGCCTCCGCCAGGCCCTCGAGCGCCTGCGACGCGCCCCCGACGACACCGTCGAGTCCGCCGTCCTTCGCGAGCTCGCCCATGTAGTGGGGATTCGGGGTGGTCGCTTCGATGAAGGTGCGAAGGCGGCTCAGCGGGCCTTGCGCATCCAGGAGCGGGCCGGAAATGTGGCCGGAGAGGCGTCCACCTACAGCTACCTGGGCGCCATCCACGCCATCCAGGGCCAGTTCGACGCCGGCATCGAGGCCTACGAGAAGTCGCGCGACCTCGCCCAACAGGTGGGCGACCGGCGCACGGCGGGGCTGTCCCAGGGGATGCTGGCGAGCATCTACAGCCTCACCAAGCGCTACGACGAAGCCGCCGCCGCCTTCCGCGAGGCCATCCGCATCCAGAGCTCCATCGGCGACCGGGTGCACGAGGCCATGCATGTGGCGAACTACGGCCACCTCCTCAAGCTGCTGGATCGTCTGGACGAGTCCATCCGGTGGTTCGAGCGCGCCATCGACCTCGCCCGCGACATCGGCAACCCCTACTCTGAGGGGCAGTCTCTCGGCACCCTCGGCGAGCTTCGGGCCGAGCAGGGCCAGCTCGGCGAGGCACTGGTCACCCTCCAGGAAGGCGAGGCCCGCCTGCGCGAAGCTGGCGACCCCACCGAGCTCGGCAAGCTGTTGTGCAAGCTGGCCCATGTCCACCTGCGCCTCGACGACTCCACCACCGCCAGCACTCTGCTCGACGAAGTCCGCACCATCGCCGAAGAGCTACAGGTGGGCGAGAACTCCGAGCTGGCCACGCGCCTGCGCACCCTCGAGCAGGCCATCCAACCGTAGACACCCCCCGGAGCCGTCATGCAGCGTGTCCACCACCGGACCTGCCACCTCTGCGAGGCCATGTGCGGCGTCCGCATCCACCTCGACGGCGACCGCATCACGCGCATCGACGGCGACAAGGCCGACCCCCTGTCGCGCGGCCACATCTGTCCCAAGGGTGTGGCGCTGCAAGACCTCCACACCGACCCCGACCGCCTCCGCCAGCCCGTGGTGCGCGAGGGCGACCGCTTCGTGGCCGTGAGCTGGGAGCGAGCCTTCGACATCGCTGCACAGGGCCTCGCCGCGGTCCGCGAGAAGCACGGTGCCAACGCCGTCGCCGTCTACCAGGGCAACCCCACCGTCCACAACTACGGCAACGTGCTCTTCGGCATGCAGCTGGTGCGCGCCCTCGGCACCAAGAACCGGTTCAGCGCCACCTCGGTCGACCAGCTGCCCCACCATCTCGTGGCCTTCCACTGCCTCGGCCACCAGCTGCTCATCCCCATCCCCGACATCGACCGCACCGAGCTGCTGATCATGCTCGGGGCCAACCCCGCGGCCAGCAACGGCTCGCTGATGAGCGCCGGCGACGTGCGGGGGCGCCTCCGAAGCATCCAGCAGAAGGGCGGCCGGCTGGTGCTGTTCGACCCCCGACGCACCGAGACCGCCCGCCTGGCCACCGAACACCACTTCATCCAGCCCGGCTCCGACGCCCTCTTCCTGGCCTCGCTGCTGGCCGTGGTGTTCGCCGAAGGCTGGGCCCGGCCGGGCACCCTCCCTGTCACCGGCATGGACGACCTGGCCGCCGCAGTCGCCGACTTCACCCCCGAGCGCACCGCGCCCATCACCGGTGTGTCCGCGGAGGTCACGCGGGCGCTCGCCCACGACCTCGCACACACCAAGAACGCCGTGGTGTACGGCAGAATGGGCACGTCCACCCAGCGCTTCGGCGGCACCTGCCAGTGGCTCATCCTCGTGCTCAACGCCGTCACCGGCCACCTCGACACGGTGGGCGGCGCGATGTTCACCACACCCGCGGTCGACATCGTGGCCGGGGTGTTCGGGATGGAGAAACCGGGCAGCCATGGTCGGTGGAAGAGCCGGGTGCGGGGCATCGCCGAAGTGGGCGGGGAGCTGCCGGTGTCGGTGCTGGCGGAGGAGATTCGAACGCCGGGCGACGGTCAGATCCGTGCGCTGCTCACGATGGCCGGCAACCCGGTGCTGTCCACCCCCGCCGGAAACGACCTGGGCGACGCTCTTTCCGGCCTCGACTTCATGGTGAGCCTCGACCACTACATCAACGAGACCACCCGCCACGCCCACGTCATCCTGCCACCGGCCAGCCCCCTCACCCGCGACCACTACGACCTCATCTTCCATGCGCTCGCGGTGCGCAACACGGCCAAGTGGTCGCCCCCGATGGTGCCGCGACCCGCCGACGAACGCCACGACTGGGAGGTGATGCTCGCCCTCGAAGAGCGCCTCCAGACCCGCACCGGGCTCGGTGTGTGGGCAGAGCGCCAGGCCCGCGCCCGCCTGGGCCCTTCCGGGGTGCTCGATCTGGCCCTGCGCACGGGCCCCCACGGTGGCTGGCTCGGGCTCGGTGGGCTGTCGCTTCGTGCCCTCGAAGATGCCCCCCACGGCGTCGATCTCGGTCCCATGGAGCCCCGCCTTCCCGACCGCCTTCGCACCAAGGACCGCACGGTCCACCTGGCACCCGACGCCCTCATGGCCGACCTTCCCCGCTTGAAGGCCGCCCTCGAGGCCGACGCTCCGTCCCCCCGACGCTTCCGGCTCATCGGCCGCCGCGACCTCCGGTCGAACAACTCGTGGATGCACAACAGCCTGCGCCTCGTGAAAGGCAAGAACCGCTGCACTCTGTGGATGCACCCCGAAGACGCCGACGACATCGGGCTCACCGAAGGCGATGTCGCCGAGATCGAGAGCCGGGTGGGCCGGGTCTCGGCGCCAGTCCACCGCACCGACACCATGATGCAAGGAGTGGTGTGCCTGCCCCACGGCTGGGGTCACGGCGTGCAGGGGGTCCGACTGCAGGTGGCGGCCGCACACGCCGGTGTGAGCATGAACGACCTCACCGACCCCGCAGAGTTGGATGAAAGCTGTGGAAACGCCGTGCTCAACGGTGTTCCGGTGGATGTGTGGCCCGAGGCCCGGGGGCGGTAGGCGGCTCAGGCCGTCTTCTGGCCGCGCTCCAACACCTCGTGCAGCACCCGCTCCAGGTCGTTGCGGGTGAACGGCTTGCCCAGGAAGTTGTCCATGCCGGCATCGAGGGCACGGGCACGGTCTTCGGGACGGACACTCGCGGTGAGCCCCACGATGGGCAGGCGGTGCCCAGCGAGCCGCACCAGCCGCGTGACCTCCAGGCCGCTCATCGCCGGCATGTGCCAGTCCATCAGCACCACGTCGTAGTGCGGGTTGCCCAGGATGCTGGCCAGGCCCTCGTCTCCATCCTCGGCGAGGTCGACGGCACAGCCGAGCTGTTCGAGCATGGTCTGCACAACCATCCGATTCACCGAGACGTCTTCCACGACCAGCACGTGGATTCCGGCAAAGGTGCCGTTGTCGAGCGGGGGTGGGGAGGACGGGACGGCGGCGGTCTCGATGGCCAGGACCTGGGCGCCAGCGGACGGAATGCGTGTGGCGAGGTCGGAGGTGGGGATTTCCTCCCAGCCATCGGGGGCGTGGGTGGTGCGGTAGGGCAAGCGGACGTGGAAGGTGCTGCCCTCGCCGAGAATGCTCTCCACCAGGATCTCACCGCCCATCATGCGCGTGAGGCGGCGGCAGATGGCCAGCCCGAGCCCGGTGCCTCCGTGCCGGCGAACCGTGGAGGCGTCGGCTTGGGTGAAGGGTTCGAAGATGCGGGCCTGGACGTCGGTGGCGATGCCGGGGCCGGTGTCCACGACGGAAAAGCGGAGAACGTCGTTGGTGGCGGACAGCTGGATGACGACCGCGCCCGAGCCCGTGAACTTCACGGCATTGCCGACCAGGTTGCACACGATCTGGCGCACGCGGGTGGGGTCGCCCGTGACCCAGTCGGGCAGGTTGTCTGCGGACACCTCGAGAGACAGCTCGAGCCCCTTTCGACGGGCCACCTCACCGAACAGGCGCTCTACATCGCGGGCGATGCGGGCAGGATTCCAGGGGATGTCTTCGAGCACCAGCTGACCGGCTTCCACCCGGGAGAGGTCGAGGATGTCGTTGAGGAGGTCGACCAGAGCCCGGCCGCTCTGGAGGACGGTCTGCAGGCGCAGGCGGTGGTCGGCCGGCAGGTCATCGTCGAGCAGCACGATCTCGGTGAGGCCCAGCACCCCGTTCATGGGGGTGCGCAGCTCGTGCGACATGTTGGCGAGAAAGGCGCTCTTGGCGGCGTTGGCGTCGTCGGCGTGGCGGCGCTCTTCTTCGAGCTGTTCGCGGCGGAGCTCGTTGAGCGACTGGAGGAACCACGCGAAGCCACTCGCCAAGGCGAGCATGAAGAGGAGGTTGAGCGAGAAGGGGAAGGGCTGCTCAAACTGCGCCCGGCTGCCGTCGGGCACCAACCCTGCGGCTTCGAGCAGAGCGAAGCCCACGATGGTGGACGCCACGAGGGAGATCCAGCGCAGCGCGGACCGGCGGTCCTGGAGAGACAGCGCCAGCAGCGGCAACAGCGCCCCCATCGGTGCCACGCTGCTGTAGAGCCCCCCCGACAGCCACGAGGTGCCAAAGATCCCGAAGTAGCCCCAGACGAGGGTGATCTGACAGGACAGCGCGTGGATGTCGCGGCGCCGATACACGCCGAGCAAGCTCCCGTAGACCACGAACGAGCTGACCGAGAAGGCCAGCAGCTCCCAGCGCGCGGTGAGGGTCTGGTGCACGGCGTAGATGGGCAAGCTGGCCAGGACGAGCAGCAGAATCCCGATGAGCAGGAAGCTCTGACGACGCGCAACCGGGTCGTCCCGCCGACTTGCGGGCACGAATGCGGTGAGGAATCGCAGGGCGGCGTCGAGCACAGAAGACCCATCCGGAGAAGGACGTATCGGTGTGGGAAAGCCTATCTTGACGCACTTTGACGTGGAACGGGTTCAGCCATCGACCTTCCCCGAGGTGAAGCGCCCTCCGAAACGTAGCACCGCCCCGACATCCAGGATGCCGGGGCGGCGTGGAACGCTGGTGTGGGGTCAGTCGTCGGTGGTGCGTGCCGCAGCTGCCATGGAGAGCTCGTCGTGGTCGGAGACCCGCCAGCGACGCGTGAACAGCGCTTCCACCGGACCGGAGCTGGTGTAGACGAGGCTGCCCAGGAAGAAGGCCCACGAGATGTCGAAGCGCACGGCCAGCACGAGCGTGAGGCCGAACGTGATGGCCACACCCATGAGGTCGCGGCGGCGCAGGCGGAGGGTCTTCCAGCCCCGGAAGGGCACCGAGCTGACCATCAGCACGCCCAGCACGATGGCCATGAACATGGCGCCCACCGGCTGCTGCATCACCTCGCCCGAGATGTGGGCGTGGGCCATGACGGTGCTGGCCACTGCCGCGCCAGCCATGGTGACGGTGAGGCCTTCGCTCCAAGCCGACTTCGAGCCATCGGCTTTGGTGTTGAAGCGGGCGAGGCGGAAGGTGGCACACAGGGCGTAGAAGAAGGCGCCGGCGAGACCGATGGTGCCGAGCGCAGCGCCACCCCAGGCGTACAGCAGGAAGGCCGGAGCGATGCCGAACGACACGACGTCGACCAGGGAGTCGAGCTGGATCCCGAAGTCGGAGCCGGTCTTGGTGAGCCGGGCCACGCCGCCGTCGATGGTGTCGAACACACCGGCGAAGAGAATCATGAGCCCGGCGCGGTAGAAGTCGGGCTCGCCTTCGAGGCCCACGGCCAGCACGATGGCGTACATGCCGCAGAACATGCTGGCGGCGGTGAACCAGTTGGGCGGGTTGAGGAACTGGCGGACCATGTTGTCGTGCCAGCTGGGAGGCCCTTCGGCTTGGCTCATGGGGTCGACCTCGGCAGGTGCGGGGTGCGGGACCCGGTGTGGACCGGATTGCGCGAACATACGTCTGCCGCGCGCATTCTGCAATGCGGACGGAGCGGACACGGCGCCCCGGCTTGCACCAGCTGCACCATGTTGGTGCATGAATGTGTCAGGTTTGGTGCTCTGGCTCGACCAGAGCCGCGTGCAGCGACCGGGCGAGTGCCTCGGCATGCTGCGGGAGCACCTGAAAGTGCAGCGCGGCGGCGTCGGTCCACCAGCGCTCGACGGGGACGCGCACGGCCGACAAGGCGCGCTGGGTGGCGGCGGGGTGCGTGACCAGGTGTCGACCGACGGCGGTGACGGTGGCGACCGGGCGGCCCGAGCCCTGGACACCGGCTTCGGGGAGGTTGCGAAGGTCGACGAGGACCGCAAAGCCATCGGCGGTGGGCCGGACGTGGCGCACGGCGTCGTCGAGGCCTTCGAGGGCGGTGAGGTGGGAGGTGAGAACTTCGATCAGCCGGGTGTCGACGGTGACCCCGACGGTGGGGCCAGGGGCGGGTCCGGGGGGCAGGCGGGTGCCGGAGCCCGAGGGCTTGCTGGTGGCTGCAGCGTGGAGCTGAACGCCCAGCTCATGGGCCAGCTCGACGGCTTGGGCGTGCAAGACCTTGGCGCCCGCTCGCGACAGGGCGATGGCTGCATCGAGCGGAAGGGTGTCGAGGCGACGGGCCGCGGGAATGACACGGGGGTCGGCGGTGAAGACGCCATCGACGTCGCTGCAGAGCTCACACCACTCGGCGCCGAGTGCAGCGGCGAGCACGACGGCGGTGGTGTCGGAGCCGCCGCGGCCCAGGGTGGTGACCTCGCCGCTGCGGCTCACGCCCTGGAAGCCGGCGACGATGGCCACATGGCCCTGATCCAGCGCACGCTGGATGCGGTGCGGACGGACTTCTTCGACCCGTGCGGCGACATGGTTGGTGTCGGTGATGATGCCAGACTGGCTGCCGGTGAACGAGCTGGCGGGCACGCCGAGGTCGTGGATGGCCATGGCGAGGAGGGTCATGCTGACGCGTTCTCCGACGCTCACGAGGAGGTCGAGCTCGCGGCGACGGGGGGCGGCGCTCACGCTGCGGGCCAATGCCAGCAGCTCGTTGGTGGTGTTGCCCATGGCCGAGACGACCACCACGACGGGATGACCCGCGTGCACGGTCTCGACGACACGCCGGGCGACCGCGTGGATGCGGGCGACGTCGGCGACAGACGAGCCCCCGTACTTCTGGACGACGATGGGACCAGCGGGCCGGGACGCAGGCATGGCGGTAGGCTCGTGGATGAGGGCGGTTCCTCGAGGTCGCCCGGCGGGCAATCCGTGGGATACAGGCCCCGAGGTGTTCGGATTCGACGACGGCCTAACCAGCTGGAAGGACAGACGATGCTGCGCATGGACATCGAGGCGAAGTGGAACGGCCGTCCCAGCACGAAGCGCGAGCGGGTCATCGTGTCGCTGCAAGACGACGGCGACTTCCTCAAGGTGGTGGTCGACGCCCCGTTCCACGGCGACCCTCCCCCAGAGGGGCCGCCCGGCTCCACCCCGGGGCTGTGGGAACACGAGGTGGTGGAGGTGTTCATCGCCGGCGCGTCGGGCCACTACCTCGAACTGGAGTTCGGCCCCTACGGCCACTACCTGGCGCTGTCGTTCTCGGGCGTGCGCGAACAGTCGGGCGGGCCCCACGAGCTGCACTACCGCACGGTGGTGCTCAAGCACGCCTGGATTGGCACGGCGCGCGTGCCCCGCAGCCTCATCCCGGAAGGGCCGCACCGGCTCAACACCACGGCGATTCACGGGCACCCGGGTCGGCGGCGGCTGCTCAGCTGGCAGGTGATGCCCGGCGACCGTCCCGACTTCCACCAGCCCCAGCACTTCAAGGCGGTGGAGCTGCCGTAGGGCTTGCGTCCGAGTGGGCCCCCTCCGACCGCTTCGCAATGACTACCGCGGCGCCTCCGTTGCGCTTCGCGGACTTCGTGGTGGACGGCTCTCTGGTGGACCCCCTCCGGCCCTTCGGGCCACCTCCCCCTGAAGGGGGAGGACTCTGAGAACGACGATGTCCTCCCCTTTCAGGGGGAGGTGGCCGCGAAGCGGTCGGAGGGGGCCCACTCGGAGTCCGCGCCCTGAAGGGGGAGGACTCCGCGAGTCGCCAGTCACCCCGGGCGGCTGATCTTCTCCGTGGGCGGCAGAGCGTCGTCTCGGTCGGTCTCTTCGGTCATGGCGTCGTCGAGATGGGCGGGCAGCTGGGGCGGCGGGAGGCCGATTTCGCGCGCATAGACCTCGCGCATCTGCTGGCGGATGACCGCACTCTGGATGTGGTCTTCGCGGGCCGCAGAGAGGTCGAGGAACCGGCAGCCGTGCAGCAGTCGGCTTTCCCCGCGGGTCTTGCGGGAGTGGATGACTTCAGCGGTGTACTCGCCCTCGACCCCTTCGAGCGTGAGGCCCACGGAAAACAAGGCGCCCACGGGCAGCTTGTCGTCGAGGAGCACCGCCAGTCCGGTCCAGGACACGTTGGCGAGCGCCCCGTCGAGCCCCACTTCCTCGGCCTCGGCCACGTGTGAGGCCTTTCGGTGCAGGGAGAGGTCCTGTTCGATGGCCACGCGGAAGGCCCGCCTGCGGTTGTCGCGCCGCTTGACCTTGGAGGACAGGCCCACGACCACATACGCACCCTCGTCGCGTTGGTCGATGCGCGCCACATGGGTGCGGAAGCAGTAGACCACCTCCTGGTTGCCCATCTCGACCTCGACATCGAGGCCGGCTGACAGCAGCTCGGGCGCCTCTTCGCCGACGAGAAAGCCGATGCCCTCCCGCTCGAGGTGGGTGGACAGCATGCGCCGCGAGACGACCTCCCGCTGGCGGTGGCTCAGGCGGATGTAGCCCACGCGCCCCACGACCGCTTCGAGGTAGGGGTAGCGGTGGGCCATGGAGCGGGCATCGGGGAGGTGGCTCCACAAGGCCATCCACAGCTCACGGGCCGTGCGTTCTCCGCCGCAGACCGCGAAGACCTCTTCTCGTCGTTCGGCGACAATACGCAGCAGTCCGTCGTCGTCGGTGTTGGAGCGGCTGCGGTCGATGAGGGGACCGTCCAGGTAGCAGCGGTCTTCGGCGCGTCCACCCGCCGACAGGAAGAGCACGCCGGACTGGAGCATCAGCAGCCAGCCACGGGTGATGCGACCGCGGCGACCGATGCGCACGGCCCCTGCCCCACGGACGCCGCCGGCCCGACGGTCTCCGGGAAGCAGGGCACTGTTCATGCGGGCCAGGTTGCGCACGTCTTTGACGTCGAGGCGGCCACGGCTGTCGAGCACAGGCCCGTGCACCGGGGGAACGCTGGCCAGCAGGAGGGCGAGCGCAGTGGGGTCGAGCGCCTTCTTGTCGGTCTCGATGGCGCGGGACGGGGCATCTCCCCGCGGGACGAGCACCGCGGCACGTGGGTTGGTCTGGTCGACCTCGATGCGGTTGATCTCAACGAGCGCGAGGCCCTCGGCGGAGGTGCCCGCGACCGTGGCCACAAAGTCGGCGGAGGTGAACCACACGCCCCCCACACCCACGGCGAGGGTGCCAGACCGGGCCAGCGCGCCGCTGCCATACCGACCCGCGGCCACGAGGGTGGGCACCCGGAGCGGGATGGGCTCGACGGGGGGAGGGTCGCCCGCGCGCAAGCGGGTGGCGCCCATGGCCAAGAAGGCGGCCGCGAGGGCGGACATGGAGCCACGGACGAACTCCAGCGCCACCTCGAGCTCGCGCCCTTCGCCGTCTTCGGGCTCGTACTGCCACAACAGCGCCAGGCCGGTGCCGCCACGGGTGATGCGGATGCCTTCGATGTCGGCGAGGCGGACCTCGACGGGCTTGCCGCTCAACAGCAGCCGCTGCACACCGCGCCCGGGCTTGAAGCGCACGCGGTGGGTGGTGAGCTGGACCTCGCCCGAGGCCCAGAGAGGGTCGCGCACCACGACGTCGACCGGTCCTTCCAAGATGACCTTCTCGCCGGGCAAGAAGGCCCGCAGCGCGGCCATGGCACGGGCTTGGGTTTCGTCGGGGGCCACGAGGGCCTTGAGGTGTTGGTAGGCCTTCCAGGCGCCACCGCCCGAGAGCTTCAGGGTGCGGCTGCGCAGCTTGATGTGCAGCTCGCGGGTGACGCGGCCCCAGGTGAGGTCGTCGATTTCGTCGATGTAGAAGGCATCGCCGCGCGCGCCGGCGAGGCGCTCGAGGCGCCGGGTGGGCAGCAGCTGGGCGCGTTGGTCGGTGAGCGTGAAGCGCACGTTCCACGCGAGGAGGCCTCGGCGCAGGAGGGTGTCGAGCTCGGCCACGACCGCTTCGTCGGGCATGACCTCGAGGGGTCGATCGATGGGGATGGCGGTGCCCAAGGGTGGTCCTCCTGCCGGGTCCCGGGCGTCTATCCTCCGTTCTTCAAGCGGTCGCGCCTCCGCTCCAGAGAGGCGTCTGCGCCGTCGTGTGCGATGGCTTCATCTACTTCTGCCAGCGCGGCTTCTGGGCCTTCGAGCCGCTCCAACGCCGTGGCGGCCCCGAGTCGAGCCAGGCGCAGTGTGGACGGACGCCGGGCGGCTTGGACGGCAGCATCGAAGGCCACGTGTGCCGCTGCGGGGTCGCGGGCCAAGGCGAGGCGACCGAGCGCAAGCCAGGCGAGGGCGGCCTCGGGCGGGTGCTGAGTGGCCGCTTCGTAGGCGACGGTGGCGGGGAGGGTCTGGCCGTTGGCGGCGTAGCGGTCGGCCGCGGCGAGCCACCAGCTGCCGGCGTTGGGGTGCTCGGGCGCGGCCTCAGCTGCGGCCTGGTAGGCGTGGGCAGCGGCGGGGTTGTCCTGTTGGTCGAGGACGGTGCCGCGCCAGGCAAGGGCTTCGGCCACCCGTGGGCTGGTGGGGTGCTGTTCCAGCAGCTCGTCGAGGATGGCGAGGGTGCGGGGACTGTCGTGGAGGTCGGTGGAGGCCACCAGTGCGGCTTGCCACAAGACATCGGCAGACCCGGTGGTGCGCGCCTTCGTGAGGAGTGCGTCCAGGTGGTGCGCGGGGGCGAGCTCGGTGGCCGGTGCAGACAGCACGGACAGCGACACAGGCGACGCGGGATGGACGACGGCCAGACCGGTGGCACCGGCCAGCAGCCACACCGCTGCGACGCCGCCGATGAAGAGGCGGGTGTCGGGCAGCAGTGCGCGGAGGAAGTCGCGCCGGGGGGAGGTTCGAGACATGGCCGGCCGGCTATCCGTGGAACCGTGGAACTTCAAATTCACCCGATCGCGGGGCATGCGACGGCGGACGAAGGAGGCAGCGGTCGGACACTCGGGACATGGCCGCGCATTCCGTCTGCACAGTCACTGCTCGGGAGACCGCTTGCGGGCTTCCGGGGCTGCCGAGGAGACCCGCAGGGGCTCGGAGGCGACCGAGGAGACCCGCAGGGGCTCGGAGGTCCCGGGGAGACCCGCAGGGGCTCACCGGGCCGGCCGCGGCGAAGACGCGGCCGGCACCCACACCTCAGGTGTCGTCGGCGGCGGGCTCGGGTGCTTCGAGGGCGTCGGTGTCGATCTCGGAGACGACTTCGGTGGTCTCGAGCTCGTCGTCGTCGGCTTCGACCACGCGGGCCACACCCACCACGCGCTCGTTTTCTTCGACGCGCATGAGCGTGACGCCCTTGGTGTTGCGGTCGGTCTCGCGGATGTCGCTGACGCGCATCTTGATGACCCGGCCGGTGTCGGTGATGAGCATGATGCGGTCGGTCTCGACGACGGGGACCGCGCCTGCGACCCGGCCGTTGCGGGTGCCGGTGACGATGTCGATGACGCCCTTGCCGCCGCGGCCCTGGACCCGGTACTTCTCGAGCGGGGTGCGCTTGCCGTAGCCGTTCTCGGTGACGGTGAGAAGGCGCAGCTCGGGGTTGTCTTCGAGCACGAGCATCGACGCGATGTCGTCGTTGTCGCGGAGGAGGATGCCCCGGACGCCGCGGGCGGTGCGGCCCATGTGACGGACCTCGAGCTCGCCCTTTTCGTTGATGCCGGCGAAGCGGATGGAGAGGCCGTTGCGGGTGACGATGAGGACGTCTTGATCGGTGCGGGCCTTGGCGACGGTGAGGAGGGTGTCGCCGTCGGCGCTTCCGTAGGCGCGCAGGCCGCTGGTGCGGAGGTTGCGGAAGAGCGACAGCTTGGTGCGCTTCACGCGGCCCTGGCGGGAGCAGAAGAGGAGGTCGACGTCGTCTTGGTCGATGTCGGTGACGGGGATGACCGCCGCGATGTCGTCGCCGGGCTCGAGGCCGGCGAGGTTGACGATGGGCAGGCCCTTGGCGTCGCGACCGACCTCGGGCACCCGGTGGACCGGCACCTTGTAGACCAGGCCGTGGGTGGTGAACACGAGGAGGTCGGAGTGCGTGTTGGCGATGAAGATGTCTTGGACGGAGTCTTCGTTGCGGGTGCGCATGCCGCGCTTGCCGAAGCCACCCCGGCGCTGCTCGGCGTATTCGGTGTGGCTGGTGCGCTTGATGTAGCCATTGACGGAAAGCGTGACGACCTGGTCTTCTTCGGCGATGAGGTCCATGATGTTGACCTCGGCCGACGACTCCACGAACTTGGTGCGCCGTTCGTCTGCGTACTGCTCGCGGATGGCCATCAGCTCGCCACGGATGACGTCCATGAGCCGGCCCTCGTCGCCGAGGATGGCTTCGAGCTCTTCGATGGTGGCGATGAGGTCGGCGAGTTCTTGTTCGAGCTCGAGGCGCTGCATGCCGGTGAGGCGGCGCAGGCGCATGTCGAGGATCTGGCGGGCCTGGATCTCGGACAGCTCGAAGCGCGCCATGAGGCGCTCGCGGGCCTCGGCGTCGGTCTGGCTGGCCCGGATGATCTGGATGACCTCATCGAGGTTGTCGAGGGCGATGAGCAAGCCGTCGACGATGTGCTTGCGCTGGCGCGCCTTGCGCAGGAGGTACCGGGTGCGGCGGATGGTGACGTCGCGGCGGTGCTGCAGGTAGTGCTGGAGCATCTCCTTGAGCGTGAGCACGCGCGGCCGGTTGTGCACGATGGCCAGCAGGATGACGCCGAAGGTGGACTGCAGGGCGGTGTGCTTGAAGAGGTGGTTGAGCACGACCTCTTTGACGGCATCGCGCTTGAGCTCGATGACAACCCGCATGCCTTCGCGGTCGGACTCGTCGCGCAGGGCGGAGATGCCCTCGATGCGCTTGTCTTTGACGAGCTTGGCGATTTCCTTGACGAGGCGCGCCTTGTTCACCTGGTAGGGCAGCTCGTCGATGATGATGGACTCGCGGCCGTTGGGCTTTTCTTCGAACCTGGCGTTGCCGCGCACAATCACGCGGCCGCGACCGGTGGTGTAGGCATCGCGCACACCGGCCCGGCCGTAGATGGTGCCGGCGGTGGGGAAGTCGGGGCCCGGGACAATCTCGAGGAGGCGGTCGACGGACAGGCCGGGGTCGTGGCTCAGAGCGATGACCGCATCGATGATCTCGCCGAGGTTGTGCGGCGGAATCTTGGTGGCCATGCCCACCGCGATGCCATCGGAGCCGTTCACGAGGAGGTTGGGGTACGCCGCGGGCAGGACGGTGGGTTCTTCGGTGGAGCCATCGAAGTTGGCTTCGAAGGTGACCGTGTCTTTGTCGATGTCGGCGAGCAGCTCTTCGGCGAGGCGCTGCATCTTGCTTTCGGTGTAGCGGTAGGCGGCGGGGGGGTCGCCGTCGACGCTGCCGAAGTTGCCCTGACCGTTGATGAGCGGGTACCGCATGTTCCAGGGCTGGGCCATGCGCACGAGGGCGTCGTACACCGCGGAGTCGCCGTGGGGGTGGTACTTCTTGAGCACCTCGCCGACGACACCGGCGCACTTGGCGAACCGGCCGCGGCTGCGGAGGCCTTCATCGGCCATGGCGTAGAGAATGCGCCGGTGGACGGGCTTCAGGCCATCGCGCACATCGGGGAGGGCCCGGCCGATGATGACCGACATCGAGTAGTCGAGGTACGACGAGCGCATCTCCTGTTCGATGTCGATGGGTACGACCCGATCGATTTCTTCCACAGCAATGTCCAGGATGCGGGGGGCGGAGAGACGGGACCGGCGGCAGGGGGGGTGTGGCTCCGGCTGGGAGTCCACGGGGATGCCCGAGGGATGGGCATTGTGCGAGGCCGCGGTCCGCGAGGGGAACGGCTTCTGCTAACCGATTGAGGAGGGCCGCGCGACCCCTATACCGCAACACAGAAAACGCCCTCGGGGAGGGCGTCTTGGTGGTCGTGGGGTGGGCCTCAGAACACGCGGTCGAGACACTGGTAGACGTTGTCGGCGTTGTCGTCGGAGAACCAGGTCTCGGTGACGGCCGGGCTGCTCATGACCGAGTGGCCCTTGGCGGTGAAGACGCCGTTGGTGCGGGTGTCGTTGGCGTTTCCATCGCTGTGGGTGCCGCCGAACATGTGGCCGATCTCGTGGGCCATGACGCCGATGCGACCCTTGAGGGAGTGGAAGGCGAAGCCGCCGTCCACATCCTTGACCTGCTGGGCCCAGGCGTGGTTGTTCTGGTTGGACTGGTTGGAGCCCCAGGTGGTGTCGTAGCCACTCAGCCCACACACACCGCCGGCCACACCCGCGAGACCGCCGCTCACGTCGACGCCGTAGTAGAAGAAGCTCACCTCGTTCTTCGAGGGGTGGTTGATCATGTGGTAGCTGCTGTTGTTGAGGTCGTTCTTGAGCTGCCACCCATCGGTGGTGGTGGGGCCGCCGCTGGTCCAGGTCTCCTGGCTCTCGAGGTGGAGCATGAGGCTGAAGTTCGAGCCGAGGAGGGGCTCCAGCAGCGCGTAGGAGGTCTGCACCGTGTAGAACATGGCCCGCTGGCGCGACCAGACGCTCGACTTGCCGGCGGCGTAGTACTTCTGGTCGGCGTCGAGGATGATGTTGACGTCGGCGCGGATGAAGGCGTCTTCGTCCTCGTCTTCCTCGGCTTCGCCGTGGTCGTGGTCTTCTTCGGGCATGTCGTCTTCCCGCTCGAGCTCCACGTGGTGCAGGCCGTTGTAGACCACACCGCAGCCGGGCGCGACGGCCTCGAGGTCGTCCAGCGATGTGCCGGTGGCGTTGGACAGCAAGGTGTTGACCGACTCGAAGTAGAGGCTGCCTTCCCCGCCGCCGGAGACCATGCCTTCGAAGAGGTCGTCGTCGCCACCATCGGCCGAGAAGAAGGTGACCACGCCGCAAGAGGTGTCGAGGGCATCGCAGCCGAGGATGTAGGGCGCGGTGTAGTTGTCTTCCATCTCGACGTCGTCGTCGCCCTTTCCGGCGACGGAACCGACGGTCTCCTGGAGGTCGTACTCGGAGACGTTGAGCTCGACCTCGGTGAAGCCACCGGACTCGTCGATGGCGGGCAGCAGGGCGCCCTCGCCAGATGCCATGGCCTCTTCGAAGGCGTCGGTGTCGAGGCGGACGATGCGGTAGAGGTCGACGGCTTCGGCCATGTGCTCGGCGACGAGGGCTTCGACTTCGGCTTCTTGGGGGCAGTCGTCGTAGACGGGGGTGGCGGCGAAGGCAGACGAGGAGACGAGGGCGAGGAGGGTGAACATCGAGGGCTCCGGTGTGGGGTACGCCCCGTGAAGGAGGGCGGCCGGAGTCCCCGATTCGTGCGCCCGACCTACTTCGGGACGTGGAGGAGACAGACGGAGTTGATGCAGTACCGGAGGCCCGTGGGCTTGGGGCCGTCGGGGAAGACATGACCCAGATGGGCGTCACAGCGGCCACAACGGACCTCGGTGCGGACCATGCCGTGGCTGGTGTCCTGGAGCTCCCGGACGGCGCTCGGGTTGAGCTCGTCGTAGAAGCTGGGCCAGCCGGTGCCGGACTCGAACTTGGTGTCGGCGTCGAAGAGGGCGTGGCCGCAGGACGAACAGACGAAAGAGCCTTTCTTCTTCTGGTCGAGCAGCTCGCCGGTCCACGGACGCTCGGTGCCGCCTTCTCGACACACCTTGTGGACCTCGGCGGGGAGGGTGGCCTTCCACCACTCGGCGGTCTTCGCCTTCCAGTCCACCTTGTCGTGGTCTACGCCCGCGAGGTGGGAGGCCTCGAGGGTGGTGGGGATGCCCGAAGACGGCGTGGGGGAGGCTGTCTTCGGGCCGCCCAGGCAGGCGGTGGCGCCCGCAAAGCCGGTGGTGAAGAGGGCGACGAAGAATGCGGTGCGGGTGAGGCGAGTGCCGGTCAAGAACACCTCCGGTGCGGGGACTGCGCGGGACTGTTCGCGCGCCACCGACGATGGTTGTACCGCGCCAGAGATGCAGGTCGATCGGTCACGATTCATCACGGGCTGTCTTCGTCGGTCATCCAGGCTGTCAAGGACAGGAACTGTCCGCCACCCCGGCGATCTCCCACGTACTTGCCCTTCATGCATCCCCACAGCACCGACCTCGCGCTCAAGGCCCTCACCCAGCAGGCGCCGGAGTCTCTCCGCCGGCTGGTGATGGGGAAGGAAGGGCCGCGGGTGGTGTGGGCAGGTCCCGCGGCCGAGCTGGTGCAGGTGAACCGGCGACCCGATGTGGTGCTCGACCTCGAAGATGGGCGTCGCATCCACGTGGAGCTGGAGACCGACCCCGGCGCCGACCTGGTGCTACGCGCGCTGGAGTACCACACGCTGTTGACCGTGCGGATGGGGCTTGTGGACGACGGCCCCGTTCCGCTCGAGACGGTAGTGGTGCTGGCGAGGAAGCCCACCCGACGCTTCAGCACACGGCTCACCACGCACGGCCTGGCGTTTTCGATGCGACTGGTGCGGCTGTATGCGATGTCGGCCGCCGAGCTGGCCACAGATCCCTGGCTGGCTGTGTTCACGGCCGCTGCCGCCGACACTTCGCCGGTCCACCTGAAGCGCGCGCAGGCTACAATTCGGTCCACGTTCGCGCACGAACCCCGCCGCGCAGCCGACCTCCTCGTCGCCATGCTGCTGGTCGGACGCACCACCCCCGAAGACTTCGCACAACTCGACCGAAAGGAGCTGATGATGTCGTCATTTGCCAAGTACCTGTTCGACGAGGGCCGGAAGGAAGGGCGAGAGGAGGGGCGAGAAGAAGGGATGGAACGTGGTCTCGAACAGGGGCTCGAAGAACAGCGCAAGGCCCTCCGCCAAGCGGCCCGTGTGCGCTTCCGGGGCACCCCCCACCTCGACACCCGCATCGACACCCTCCTCAGCCGGGTCACCAGCTTCGACCGCGCCCACGAGGTCAACCGCCTCCTGTGGGAAGGCGTCTCCCTGGAGGACATCGAGGCCCGCATCCCCTGAGCACGCCCCCCGGGCGCCATGCGCTACCCTCGGAGCCGCCCCCCGTCCGGAGACGCCGTGCTGAACCTCCAGCGCTTGCACGACATCCTCGACCTGCTCGTCAAGAAGGGCGTCATCCACGCCGGCCAGCGCCAGGACGTCCTCAACCGCGGCCGCGACCAGGCCCGCCACATCCTCCTCGACAAACGCGCCGAGATGCGCCGCCTGCTCGGCCGGCACCGCGTGGCCTACCGGGTGAGCGAGATCGAGGTCATCTCCAGCTTCCGGTTCCTGCGCCACGACAACGAAGACGGCGTGGTCGACGAAGAGCTCATCACCAAGCTCGTCGCGGAGGCTCTGGGCCTGCCCTACCGCCACCTCGACCCCCTCCGCCTCGACTACAAGCTGGTCACCGAGACCTTCGGCGGCCCGTTCGCCGAGCGCCACATGGTGCTGCCCCTCGAGGTGCGCCCCGACACCATCGTGCTCGCCGTCGCCGACCCCTGGGACCGCGAGCTCCTGGAGAGCATCGCCCGCTACAGCAACCGCGCAGTCGAGCCCGTGGTCGCCCAGAAGAGCCAGATCCTCGGCATCATCGTCGAGTTCCACGGCTTTCGCCGCTCGATGCGTGCCGCGGAAGAGGAATACCAGACCGACCTCCCCGACCTCGGCAACCTCGAGCAGCTCTACGCCATGGGCGAAGGCAGCATCGACGCCGGAGCACAGCCCGTTGTGCGAGCCGTCTGGTACCTGCTCACCTACGCCCTCGACCAGGGTGCCAGCGACATCCACCTCGAGCCCAAGCGCGACGAAGCCCTCGTGCGCATGCGCATCGACGGCATCCTCCACGTGGTCCACCGCCTGCCGCGCGTGGTCTACCCGGCCCTCGTCAGCCGCGTGAAGACCCTCGCTCGCCTCGACATCGCCGAGCGTCGACGCCCCCAGGATGGCCGCTTCAAGACCGCCCACGCCGACGCCGAGGTGGAGATGCGTGTGTCCACCGTGCCCGTCGCGTTCGGCGAGAAGGTGGTCGTGCGTGTGTTCGACCCCGGCGTGCTCACCCAGGACATCGAAAAACTCGGCCTCTTCCCGCGCGAGCTCGCCCTGCTGCGGTCCATGCTCTCCAACCGCACCGGCATGATGCTCGTCGTCGGCCCCACCGGCAGCGGCAAGACCACCACCCTCTACAGCGCGCTCCACCACGTCAACACGCCGCGCATCAACGTGGTCACCCTCGAAGACCCCATCGAGAACGTCCACCCCGCCTTCAACCAGATCGCCATGCAGCCGCGCATCGGCCTCACGTTTGGCACAGCGCTGCGCACCGTCCTTCGCCAGGACCCTGACGTCATCATGGTCGGCGAGATCCGCGACGAAGAAACCGTCGAGAACGCCGTCCAGGCCGCGCTCACCGGCCACCAGGTGCTGTCCACGCTGCACACCGACGAAGCCTCGGGGGCGGTCGGTCGCCTCCTCGACCTGGGCGCCATGCCGTTCCTTCTCGCCAGCACCCTGGTCGGCGTCGTCGCCCAGCGATTGGTGCGCCGTGTGTGCAAAGAGTGCGCCGAGGACGTCATCCTCACCGAAGAACAAGCCCTCGCCCTCCGCATCCCGGGCACCCGCGGGCGTCGCCTCAAGATCAAGAAGGCCGTGGGCTGCGCCAAGTGTCGGTACACCGGCTACCGCGGCCGCACCGGGCTGTTCGAGGTGCTGCCCATCACGCCCCGCATCCAGCGCCTCATCCACGAAAAGGCGAGCGCCCAGGACATCAAGCGCGAGGCCCTCAACGACGGCATGCTCACCCTGCGCGAGTACGGCATCAAGAAGCTCGCGCGCGGCGAGACCACCTTCGAGGAGATTGTGTCCACCACCGACGAACGGGCCGTCTACTGAGCCTCAGCGCTTCTGGTCCACCACCCCCACCTCCACCAGCGCGTGGCGGCAGGGCTCCGCATCGCAGGTGGGGCCGTTCGGAAACCAGCGCTCGTAGTCGGGCTTGTAGGTGCCACCACCGATGACCTGGCCGTCTCGGGCCACGCTCACACCCAGCGACTCCACGTCGGTGCGGTAGACCACCACTCCTTCCAGGCCGCTGTCGGGGTGCACCAAGGGGTCGGCCCACCGCTGGTCGCAAGCGCTCTCGCCGGATGGGACCGTCACCGTGCATCGGGCTGCATCGCCAGCGCCCACCTGGATGTCGACCACGTACGCACCCTGTTCCTGAAGGGGCGACGACAGCACCAGCTCCACCGTGCCCAGGCAGCCCGTCTGTCCACAGGACGAGCCTCGACAGCCCGTCAGCGCGGGCAGGACGAGGAGGCTCCAGGGGATGAGGGCGGCGCGCATGGGGGCATCCAGCACGTGTCAAGGACTTGTTCACAGCGTGAACGCATCAGCGTGGAACGTCCATCCCCTGGCCCGGGTTTGAAATTCCGCGACAGGACGGACCCGACACCGCAGATCACCGCGCCCCGCAGGGGATACAGTTGGAGCCGTCGCCTGGAGTCGAGATGAAGCGCGTCATCGTCGGACTGTTGCTCGCATGCACCCCCGTCGCCCCCGCATGGGCCCAGAGCACCCCCGAGTCGAAGAAAGCGGCCAACCACCGCCTGCTCCAAGCCGGCACGGTCCAGTCCGTCGCCCCCATCCAAGCCACCGCCCCCACCGGCGACTTCGGCACCCGCGGCGCCCACTACACCGTCGGCGACTGGACCGTGGCCTTCCCGAGCACCTCCTCCGACGCCTGCATCTGGCGCGACGGCGGGGCCGTGGCCGTCGAGGTCATCGCAGGCTCGGTGGGCTGGTTCCACCTCCGCCAGGGCCGCCAGGAGTGCACGTACTACACGTCGCACAGCTGCAGCTTCTCCGACTCCGTGTTCTACGCCCGGTCGTTCGAAGACGGCGTCGCACCGTCCCGCATCGGGCGCTCCATGGAAGTCACCCTGGCCGACCCCGCCTTCGAGACCCAACGCTCTACCATCTATGTCCAGCCCGGCACCATCGAGGTGAAGCTCGACGACGGCGGCCGGCTGAAGTTCGTCGACGGCGCCCGCACCTTCACGTACACCGACGCCGAAGGGAAGACGGTCACCCTACCCGAGTGACGCCGGCGACCAGTCCGCCACCTGCGTCTCGGCACCGTTGGCCTTGCGGCTGTTGAGGGCTGTCGAGACGGGGGACAGGGCCAACACACCGTCGGAGACACCGTCCAGCAGGCTGATCACGTCGTCGAATGGGGTGCTCGGGTCCAGCCACCGGTCCCAGTCTGCTGGCTTCAGCACCACCGGACAGCGGTCGTGCACCGGGGCCACCTCGGCCGGCGGACCCGCCGTGAGGATGGCGGCACACGGCCAGTCCTGCTTCTCCGGGTCGTCGCCCCACGGGAAGGGACCCCACACCCCGGCGAGCGTGAGAAGCCCCTTTGGCTCGACATCTTGGTCCGAATGCCCGATGTGGAACGGGTACAGCGCCTTCTTCCCCCGCCGGATCCACTCATAGAACCCGGTGGTGGGAATCAAGCAGCGCCGCATCTTCAGAGCGCCCGACCACGTGGGCTTCTTGGGCGCGGTCTCGGCCCGCGCGTTCACCAGCGGGGGCGCGTTGAAGGGGTCTTTGCCCTTCCGCTTCACCCACATCGGCGGGAAGCCCCACCGCATGGTGCGCGCGGTCCGCTGACCATCCGCGTCATGCACGATGACCGCGATGCTCTGGCGAGGCGCCACGTTGTAGTTGGGCCACTTGTAGGGGCGACCCCACGCCGCGTTCTGGACCGCGTAGAGGCGGGCGAGCTCATCGGGACCGAGCAGCTGTTGGTAGCGACCACACATGGGGGACTCCCGGTTCCGGCATCAGGGCAGCGCGAGGTCGGCGGACTTCAGGTAGCTCCGGGCGCTCTGGTCGAGCGGCTCCAGGGCACTGCCCCAATATGCACCTGCCGAAGGGTCGGTGCACTCTCGGGTGACCGTGCGGATGTGGTCGACCACCTCGGGAATCGCCCGGCTGCACCAGTCTTTGGGCAGAGGCTCCAGTGTGGTCGACCAGGTCTCGGTCCACGCCCACAGCCCCCCGCGGGCACGCACCCGGTACGTGCAGAGACGGTGGCTGGCCCCGTGGTCTTCCGCACGCGCCCAAGCGAGGGACTGTTCATCCAAGGTGTCGAGCCACGCCTGTCGACTCGGGCTGTCCGGCTGACCGCGGTAGCGCGCGTCCTCGACGACCTCCAGGACCTCCACCGCACAGGCGGGAGCCGTCGCCTCGGGAAACGTCCGCGGTGCACCACTCGACGCACACGCCGGCCGTCCGTCCCCCACCCGCACCGTCCACCGAGGCAACACAAGCGGTGCCGCGACCACCTGCGAGCCGAACGACAGCTGCACCGGCGCCACTTCGACCGGCGCCTCCGCCACCACCGCCCCATCCAGGTCCACTGAACCCCACACCCCCGCCGTCTCCGCCCCCATGAACCGCAGGGAGCCAGCCGCCTCCACCACATCATCCCAGGTGGTCGACGGCTCGAGCACCACCACCCCGCACCCCACACGAGTCTCGTCGGTGGCCTCGAAGAGCGCGCCCAGCAGCATCTTCCGGCTGTTCACCGCACGCTCGGGAGCACCCACCAGCCGAGCCCACGCGCCCTCCGCAGACCGACCGACCACCACCTGCGTGGGCTCCACAGGCTCCGCCAGGCGACCACTCGCCCCACCGCCCCGGGTGGCCCGAGACAGCGCCAACAGCTCCGAGAACCCCGCCTGCCGCGCCGCCCCGAGCACCGCCTCCACCGTCGCCGCCCCGGTCGACGCATCCAGCGCCAGCACAAGGTCTGCCGGTCCGCCCGCCGCCATCGTCCGCGACCGCACATCCGCCAAGACACCCTGCAGCGCGTCAATCCCATCGACCTCCACCCCACCGACCCACACCCCTCCGGGCCCCACCTCCACCACCGGCAGCACCACCATCCCCCGCCGGGCCGCCACCCCCACCCCATGCTCGGCCACCACCCGCGCCACGTCGTCCACCTCCCCCGCAAACGCCGGCGACACCCACCACCGCTCCTGCAACGACACCGCCACACCCGCCACCGTCGACGGCAGCTGCACCCGCACTTCGGTCCGCGGCGCCGTCACCGCCACCGCCAGCAACAGCTGCGGCGTCACGCGGTCGCCAGGTCGGCCGGAGCATCCGCCGGAAACACCATCCGCACCCGAATCTCGTCGCGCGGGTACGTCTTGAAGCCCAGCCTCGCATACAGCCGCCGGGCCGCGTTGATGCGGTACACCGACAGCCACAACGGCACCCCTCGCGCCGTGGCTTCATCCATCAGCAGCCGCATCACGCGGGTGCCGAGCCCCTGCCCCTGTGCGTCGGGATGGAGGTTCACCAGCTCCAGCCAGTCGTGGTCGGCATGGCGCACCACCTGCACCCAGCCCACCACATCGCCGTCCACCACAATCATCCGCACCTGGTCGGCCACCCAGTCGGCCGCGCACTCCGCTTCCATCTCCGCCGTCCAGCCGCCCCAAGCCCGCTCGACAAGGTCGGCAAACGCGGCACTCTGGATGGCCCACGCGCGGGGCCAGTCCTCTGGTCGAGCAGGACGCAGGTGCACAGACCACCTCCGGGTTCCACCCTACCCCAGAGCCGCCGCCGCCTTCGACAGAGCCGTCACCCGGGCCCAGTCCCCGGCTGCCACCGCATCCTTCGGCGCCACCCAAGAGCCGCCCACACACGCCACATTCGGCAGCGCCAACCACTCCGCCGCCGTGTGCGCGCGGATGCCACCTGTGGGACAGAACACCACGCCCGCCAGCGGACTCGAGAACGCCTTCAGCACGCCCGGTCCGCCCGCCGCCACCGCCGGAAAGAACTTCTGCCGCGTGTAGCCGCGTTCCTCCAGAGCCATCACTTCCGAGGCCGTCACGGCGCCCGGCAGCAACGGCAGCGGATGGTCGGCCGCCGCATCCAACAGCCGCGGACTCCCGCCCGGCGACACCGCAAACACCGCCCCCGCCTCGGCCGACGCCACCAGCTGATCGGGCGAACGCACCGTGCCAGTGCCCACAATCGCGTCGGGCACCTCGGCCGCCACCGCCCGCACCGCGTCCAGCGCCGCGTCCGTGCGCAGCGTGAACTCCAGCACCCGCAGCCCACCGGCCACCAGCGCCCGGGCCAGCGGCACCGCCTGCTTCCAGTCGGCCACCACCAGCACCGGAATCACCGGCGCCGTGCGCATCGTGCGGTCGAGCACCACCATCTTGTCGGCCATCGAGGTCATGACAGGTCTCCCTTGTCGACAAACAGCGTGCCCCCACCCAGCTCCGCGGGCGCGGCCAGCTGCCGGAACATCGCAAACAGCTCTCGGCCCGTGCCGTAGTCGCTGTCGGAAGGCCCGCGGACCGCCTGTTCTCGCGCGGCCCACACATCCGCCGGCACCTTCGCTTCGAGCGTGCCCGCCACCGCATCCAGCCGCACCACATCGCCGTCGCGCACCTTGCCGAGCGGTCCGCCCAGCAGCGACTCCGGCGACACATGGATCGCCGCCGGCACCTTCCCAGACGCCCCCGACATGCGACCGTCGGTCACCAGAGCCACCTTCTGGCCGCGGTCCTGGAGGATCGACAGCACAGGCGTGAGGCGGTGCAGCTCCGGCATCCCGTTGGCCCGTGGGCCCTGGAAGCGCACCACCGCCACGAAATCACCCGTGAGCGACCCTGCCTTGAAGGCCGCCTGGAGGGCTTCTTGGCTCCCAAACACCCGGGCGGGTGCCTCCACCACGTGCCGCGAGGGGTGCACCGCGGAGGTCTTGATGACCGCCCGGCCCAGGTTGCCCGCCAGCAGCCGCAGCCCGCCGGTGGGCTGGAAGGGGTCGGAGGCGGGCCGCAGCACGTCGGTGTCGTGGCTCTCGGATGCTGCCGGACGCCGCACCAGCTGGCCGTCTTCCATGCCCAGCTCCACCCGGTAGCGCCCGAGTCCCGGCCCCCAGATGGTGGTGGTGTCGCCGTGCAGCAGGCCGTGGTCGAGCAGAGTGCCGATGAGGAAGCCCATGCCGCCGGCCGCCGCAAAGTGGTTCACGTCGGCCGGACCGTTCGGGTACACCCGCGCCAGCAGCGGCACCACGCTCGACACCGCGCTCAGGTCGTCCCAGTCCACCACCAGGCCCGCCGCCCGCGCGATGGCCACGATGTGCAGCGCATGGTTGGTCGAGCCGCCGGTGGCCATGAGCCCCACCATGCCGTTCACGATGGCCTTGGCATCCACCACCCGGCCCACCGGCGTGAATTCCCCGCCCATGGCCGTGATGGCCAGGGCTCTCTGCGTGGCTTCGGCCGTGAGCGCGTCCCGCAGCGCAGTCCCCGGCGTCACGAAGCTCGACCCCGGCGTGTGCAGCCCCAGCATCTCCATCAGCATCTGGTTGGAGTTGGCCGTGCCGTAGAACGTGCAGGTGCCCGGCCCGTGGTAGGCCTTGCTCTCACTGGCGAGAAGGGCGGCCCGGTCGAGCTTTCCTTCGGCGTAGAGCTGTCGGTTCTTCCGCTTGTCGTGGTTGGACAGGCCCGTGGTCATCGGGCCCGCCGGGATGAACACCGCCGGCAGGTGACCGAAGGCCAGAGCGCCCATGAGCAGCCCGGGCACAATCTTGTCGCACACGCCCAGGTACACGGCGGCGTCGAAGAGGTCGTGCGACAGCGCGATGCCGGTGGACATCGCGATGACCTCGCGCGAGAACAGCGACAGCTCCATGCCCGGCCGACCCTGCGTGACGCCGTCGCACATCGCAGGCACCCCACCCGCCACCTGGGCCGTGCCGCCCGCCGCCCGCGCCGCAGCCTTGATCTGCTGCGGGAAGTGCTCGAAGGGCTGGTGGGCGCTGAGCATGTCGTTGTAGGCCGTGACGATGCCCAGGTTGGCGGCCACTTCGGCCATCAGCGCAGGCTTGTCGCCCCCACACGCGGCGTAGCCATGGGCCAGGTTGCCGCACGACAGCCGACGCCGGCGGGGACGGTCGGAGACGGCCCGGTCGACCCGCGCCAGGTAGGCCGCACGACTGGCGGCCGAGCGACGCTGAATCCGCGCGGTGACCTCGGCCAGGACGGGATGGAGCGGACTCATCGCGTGCTCTCCAGGATGGGGTGGTCCGTATGAACAACGACTGGCACGCTATCTTGACGCAGCAGCCGACGCACGGGAAGCGCCTCTACGGGCCCGTCGGCCACCGCCCGCCCAAACGTCGCCGCCTTGGCCGCGCCTTCAAAGTGCAGCACCGCCAGCCGCACCCGCTTCAGAGCGGCCCAGGTAAAGGTCACGCGCGGCTCGGGCGCACCCGGCGCCGACAGCGACACCAGATCTGGCCCCTCGTCGGCCAGAGCCACGTCCAGCCCATCGCCCTCGGGAAACCACGAAGCCGTGTGGCCGTCGGTGCCCATGCCAAAGTGCGCCACGTCCACCGGCCCGGGCAGGTCGACCGACAAGCGCACCGTCCCATCCGCCTCCGTCAGCGGCACAAACCGCGCCACCGCGGCTTCTCCGACCAGCAGGTTCTCCCGCACCAGGATGGTGTTCGACCGCGGACTGTCCCACGGCACCGCCCGGTCGTCCACCAACGTCACCACCACCCGCGACCAGTCCAGCGCCACCTTCGACAGCGCCTGGAAGAACCGCACCGGCGTGCGCCCCCCCGACACCGCCAACACAGCCTCCTCCTGCTCAGCCAACACAGCGGTCAGCTCATTCGCCACCCGCTCCGCCAGCACCTTGGCCAGCCCGTCCTGCTTCACCACAACGTCCATCAGACCGTCTCCTCATGCCACGTGCGGTGGTCGCGCTCGATGAGGGCAATCGACCGAGACGGTCCCCAGGTGCCCGCGGTGTACGCATTGGGCGGCCGACCATCGCGCTCCCAGGCCGACCGAATCGGGTCGATCCAACGCCAGGCCGCCTCCACCTCGTCGCGACGCATGAACAGCGTGGGGTCGCCCCGCACCACATCGAGCAGCAGCCGCTCATAGGCGTCGGGATTGCGCACCCCGAAGGCCTCCGCAAAGCTCATGTCGAGCGGCACATGGCGAAAGCGCATCCCACCCGGGCCGGGGTCCTTGATCATGATCCACTGCATCACGCCTTCGTCGGGCTGCAGCCGAATCACCAGCTTGTTGGACTGGATGGCCCCACACGACGCACTGAAGATGGAGTGCGGGATGGGCTTGAACGCAATCACAATCTCGCTCACGCGCTCCGGCATCCGCTTGCCCGTGCGCAGGTAGAAGGGCACGCCCGCCCAGCGCCAGTTCGCCACCTCGGCCTTGATGGCCACGAAGGTCTCGGTGCGCGACCGGTGCCCGCCCACTTCATCCGAGTACGACGGCACATGGGTGTTCTCGGTGCGCAGGGCCGTGTACTGACCGCGCACCGTGAGGCGGTCGGCGTTCGACTCGTCGATCGGGCGCAGCGCCTTGAGCACCTTCACCTTCTCATCGCGCACCGCATCGGCCTCGTAGGAATCGGGCGGCTCCATCGCCACCAGACACAGCAGCTGCAGCAGGTGGTTCTGCACCATGTCGCGCAAGGCTCCCGCCTTTTCGTAGTACGGACCGCGTGTGCCCACCCCGATGGACTCGGCCACCGTGATCTGCACATGGTCGATGTGAGCGCTGTTCCACAGCGGCTCGAACAGCGCGTTGGCAAACCGCAGCGCCATCAGGTTCTGGACGGTCTCCTTGCCCAGATAGTGGTCGATGCGAAACACCCGCGACTCATCGAAGACAGCGCCCACCGCGGCGTTCACGGCCCGTGCGCTCTCCAGGTCGTGGCCCAGGGGCTTCTCCACCACCACCCGGCTCTCCGGCGTGGCCAGCCCCGCGCTGCCGATGCGCGCACAGATGGCGCCCACCAGCTGCGGCGCCACCGCCAGGTAGAAGGCGCGCACCACCTGGCGCCCCTCCAGCCGCTGGCGCAGGTCGGCCCACCCATCGTCCGAAAAGGCGTCCACCTGCACGTGCTGGCACATCTCCGAGAACGCCGCCACCGAGTCGTCCGCGCGGTCCGTCTCCGCCACGAACCGCTCCAGGCTCGCCACCACCCGCTCCCGGTACGCCGCCGACGGCAGGCTCGAGATGCTCGCCGCCAGGATGCGCGACCCGCGGGGAATCTGCCCGGCCGCAAACCGGTGGTACAGCGCCGGCAGCAGCTTGCGAAAGGCGAGGTCGCCCGTGCCGCCGAAGACCACGTAGTCGAACGGTTCAACCGGAATGATGCGTGTAGACATCCCGCTCCCATGTTGGCTGGATGCCATCGTAACTCAAGCCCGAGTCACCACAAACATGGGGCTCCGGGCGCGCAGCGCCCTCCGCGCTCCGGGTGCACAGCACCCTCCGCCGCTGCGGGTGCACAGCACCCTCCGCCGAGGGCCCCCTCCGCCTCGCTGCGCTCGGCACCTCCCCCTGGAGGGGGAGAACTGTGAGAACAACGATGTCCTCCCCCTCTCAGGGGGGAGGTGCCCCGAAGGGGCGGAGGGGGCCCCATGGCAACCACAAGAGGCACCTCCCTCTGGAGGGCCCTGGAGGGGGAGGACTGATTCGTGGGAAGAAACCCCGGCTGGGCAAGGCGCCCCGAAAACCGCATCTGTAGCCTTCGACTCTCGGGGAATTCTTGACGTCTGCGCGTGCCGAGGTCCCGAGAAATCGAAATCTCAGGTACGGCTTTCCCTCTACGTCGACTTTCTTCCCACGAATCAG